>OLNN01001287.1_pt1 | contig 21302 bp, 13 predicted proteins | sample 1672141 | NCBI WGS metagenome assembly OLNN01 (sample SAMEA3136652, study PRJEB25190) | human gut metagenome | biome: human gut; feature: human-associated habitat; material: faeces | place: Austria | collected 2013 | reverse complement strand
TGCCGTACTCGGAGGCAATGTTCTTGGTCAGCATCTTCAGACCGCCCTTGGCAGCAGCGTAGGCGGAAACAGTCTCACGGCCCAGCTCGCTCATCATAGAGCAGATGTTGATGATCTTGCCGCCGCCCTGCTCGATCATATCGGGAATGACCGCCTTGGCGACGATGAAGGGGGCGTTCAGGTCAACGTCGATAACCTGACGGAACTGGGCTGCGGTCATCTCGATCATCGGGATGCGCTTGATGATGCCGGCGTTGTTGACCAGCACGTTGATGTGGCCGACCTCGGCGGTGATCTTCTTGACCATCTCATTGACGGCGTCCTCGTTGGTGACGTCGCAGACATAGCCGTGGGCTTCGATGCCGGCTTCCTTGTAGGCGGCCAGGCCCTTGTCCACCAGCTCCTGCTTGATGTCGTTGAAAACGATGGTGGCGCCGCAGTTCGCCATGGCGGTGGCAATGGCAAAGCCAATGCCGTAGGATGCGCCGGTGATCAGCGCGACCTTGCCGGTCAGGTCAAAGGATTTGGGTGTACAGACAGACATAAAAGTACCTCCTGTTGAATAAAAACGATTTATCTTTCCAGCCCGTAGGGCACCGGGTGCTTGCCGTAGCGGTTGGCCGGGCTGCCGGTCAGGGTCAGCGTCAGGGTATTTTCGCCGGGGGTCAAAAGCCCCGCCAGCGGGAATTTGTGCGGCGGCCAGAAGGAGACGCCCGCCGGCTGGCCGTTGACAGTCAGCTCGGCCATCTCCTGCCCGGGCAGGGTCAGCAGCGGCGTGGCGGTCTGCAGCTCCGTTGCTGTGATCTGCAGTGTGGCGCGGTAGGTCTTGGTGAGATGGTCCGCGTCCTCGTCCGCAAGGGCAAAGGCTGGTGCGGCCAGCGACAGATAGGTGGGCGGCAGGGGAAGGGCCTCGCTTTCCTGCGCAGTGCAGGTGAACAGCAGCAGGCTGCCGCGCGCGGGCAGCTCCAGCGGCAGGCATGCCCCCTTGGCGGTACGCTCGGCCGGGCAGGCGCAGGGCTGGTCGTTCCACAGATCGTACCGGCAAAGCGGAGCATCCACCGGCAGGGTCAGCCGGGTCTTGATGGGGGTGTTGCCCTCGTTGACCAGCAGCCAGCAAGCGCGCCCTTCTTTATTAAAATAGGCGCAGCGCAGCATGGGCTGCGGCGGGTCGCAGCGGCAGTCCGGCTCGAGCGCCGAGACCTCCGGATGCGCAGCGTCCGGGAACAGCGCCTTGTCCCCCAATACGGCGGTGTAGCGGTGCCCGTGTAACCAAAGCGCGCCGTCCTCGACCGTGCAGGCAGGGAAATAGCTTTCGGGAATGTACTGAAAGCCGATCTGCCGCTCAAACAGCGGGCGCACGGTGTCGGGGCAGAGATCGCGGTTGCGGCAAAGCACGGCAACCTCCGCGTGCAGGTCGATATCGGTCATCAGCCAGGACAGCCGCCGCCAGTAGGTGCTCCACGCCTCGTAATGCGCCCACCAGATGCTGTGGGGACCGACATCGGGCGGGCGCTCGTCCTTGCGCTTGCCGCGGATGCTGTAATAAAAGGCGTGCGGGATAAACAGGTTGACCCCGCGCACCGCCAGCCAGTCGGTGTACCACTTGATGTCCCCGCCCGAAAGCTGCCACGGGTTGTCGTCCTTGTTGCAGGCACCAAAGCACTCGTTGGCGTTGCGGCGGCGGTGCATCAGCCGGGCGGCGTCAGCGCTGCACTTGGCCATCGTGGAGTCGATGCCCGCCAAGCCGTCCTTTTCGGGGGCGAGCCAGCGCAGCACCAGATCCTGCCCCGGCACGGCGAAGTATTTTTCTACTTCTATATCATCGCTTTGGTGGGGGTGCCCCATCAGGCCGATGCCGTGCGCCTCGCACCAGCGGGAGAGTGTGCCGTAGTAGACCTCGCCCTCGCGCTGCAAAAGCAGCTTGTGATACAGCCGTGTATCGTCGTTTTCCTTGCCGTCAAACAGGGCGGTGAGGTTGGCGGCGTTGCCGCCCGCATGGCGGAAAATCTCGGCAAAGCCGTGCGTCCACGGGAACATACCGCTGACATTGCGTCCCAAAATACTCGGCTCATCGGTGAAAAAGCCGATGATCGCGGCTCCGAAATACTCTTTCAGTTCCCGATAGTAGGCTTCGTGGGTCAGTTCAATAAAGCGGCTGACGGCCGCAGGGTTCAGAATATCAGCCGTTTTGGGGGCGTTTTTCTCGCCGTCATCCTCGCCCCAGTGCAGCCCGCGCATCGTGCCGCCGCTTTTGCGCACGACCAGCGTGCCGCTTTCCGCCTGTGCCAGCAGTTCGTCCCCCGGCAAAACGGTTTGGGTCAGCGTGATGCCCTCGCTGGCAAGCTCAGGGTGATCCTTTACGACCAGCCCGCTCGCCGAGCCGGAGGGGTACATCCCTTCATCGTACAAAACGATTTTCATATCCAGCGCGGCGGCGGCTTCGACAGCCGTGCGGATATGGGCAAAGTAGCGTTCACCCAGATAGGTGATGTCGGGGCTAAGCCCCATACGCGGGTGCAGCACCACGCCGTAAATACCGTGGGCGGCAAAGTCCGCCAGCTGACGGCGCAGCTCCTCAGCGGTCAGATCGCCGTTCAAAAACCAAAACGGGATGGCGGTAAATTCTCTGGGCGGGTTTTGCAGTTGGTCAAGAAATTTCATTTTGCGGCCTCCTGTGCCTCGGCGCGGGCGCAGATGTCCGCCCATGCGTGGGATTTATAGTAGAACAGCATCGCCAGCAGCCCGACAACAAAGCTGAGCGAAACACCCGCCATGGCGTAGCCGCCGTAGCCCAGCCACGCCAGCAGGTAGGACGCCGGGATGCGCACACCCCACAGCAGAATGATGTTGACGATGGTGGAATAGCGGATCTCGCCCATGCCGTTGGCAAAGCTCATAATAGCGTTGAAGGCTGCATAGCACCACTGGAACGGCAGCACAACGCGGATATAGCGCACGGCAAAGGCAAGCACGGCCTCGTCCTGCGTAAAAAGCAGCAGCAGAGGGCGGCAGCAGGCCGCCATCAGCAGCCCGCCTGCGAGGGAGAGCAGCCCCGAGGCCGCCGGGAGCAGCCAGCCGCCCCTGCGCAGACGGCTGTAGCTCTGTGCGCCGAGGTTTTGCCCCGCAAACACCGAGGTCGCCTGCGACAGCGAGGTGACCGTGATGTTGGCCAGCCCGCCGACCTTGCCCGCCACCGAGCAGCCCGCCACAAAAACCGACCCCTGCAGGTTGTACAGCACCTGCAAAAAGATGTGACCGATGGAGTAGAGCGCCGAGTTCAGCCCCAGCGGCAGACCGATGCGCACAATCTGGCGCAGGGCTCCGGCATCAAAGCCGCAGGGCAAAACAGGCAGCGAAAGCTCTGTGCAGCGGCGGCGAATGTAAAAAAATACTGCATATCCACGACAAAAACAGTGCAATCGCCGTGGCTGCCGCCACGCCGCCGATGCCAAGGCCGAGCGCACCGGTAAGCACAAGATCCAGTACGATGTTGGCGGCGCAGCTGATAAACAGCAGCAGCAACGAGGACGAGCTGTTGCCTATGCCGCGCAAAAGACCGGCGTTGAAGTTATAGCCCATGTTGCCCAGAATACCCAGCATCGTGATGCGCAGATACAGCACCGCCCCCGGCATGGCGTCCGCCGGGACCTGCATCAGCCGCAGCATCCACGGACCCAGCAGGAATCCGATGACGGTCAGCGGCAGCGACGCTGCAAACAGCAGCCAGACCGAGGTGCGCACGAGCTTTTGCAGCTGGTCATGGTCGGCGCGGCCGACCGCCTGCGATACGAGGATGGAGATGCCCGAGCCGATGCCCACAAAGACACAGAGCAGAATTTCGAGCGGCTGGGAGCTGGTCGCCACCGATGCCAGCGCCGTAGTGTCGCAGAAATTGCCGATGACGAGCGTGTCCACCGTGCTGTACAAAAGCTGCAAAATATTGCCTGCGCAGATGGGCAGCGCAAACAGCGCCGCGCGCCCCAGCACTGAGCCGTGGGTCATATCAACTTGTGCGGATTTTCGGTAAGACGGCATAGCCCTATCCCCCCGGTATGACAGATTTTCTTATCTACATTGTACGAGGAAACCGTGCCGGTTGCAACAATCATTATCCTTTTATTTTTGGATGAATATAAACGATGCGGCGGACAATTTCGGCAGTGCGGTGTAAAAAACAATCACGCCCTTTGCGGCGGCGGAAGGGCGTGCTTTTTTACCGTTTTGTGCAGGTTCCACAAACAAAGATGGACAAAATCGGTAACATTGACAGCAAGATTTGCCGCAAAAGGGCTTGCCACTGCGGCGCAAAATGTGCTATCGTTAAAATCAAATTCAGTAAAAAGGAAGTAAAATTTGTATGCGGAAGCCTCTGACAAGACAGAACAGCACGCGCGTCAAGCGCAGATACTCTGCTTATCAGAACCGTATTTTTTTCTATCTCGTGACCCTTGTCACCGCCCCGCTGCTGCTGTTGGGCGTGCTGTCCAGCGTGGTGTACTACCGGCAGACCGTCACGCGCAGCGATGCCCTGCTGGCCTCGGCGCGGGAGAATGTCGAGGCGCACATGGAAATTGCGCTGAGCAACCTGCGCGCCTACTACAGCACGGTCGTCAGCGCGGACAATTACCAGACCCTGTGCCAAAAAACTGTGCCGCCGTACAGAGAGTACACCCTTGTGCGCGATATGCAGACCGCCATGCGCGGCGGCAATCTGGTGGATAAATATGTCGAGGGGTATACCTACATCAACCTGCGCAGCGGGTGGATTTTAAGCAACAACGGCATGTACCGGCTGGCTGATGCCGCCAACCGGGATGAGGTCGCCCACATGCTGAACGAATGGGCGGAGCAGCATGCTGCCATGATGTGGGTCAACCGCACCGACCAGCCCACCCCCGCGCTGGCAGACACACCGCTGAACACGGTGGATCTGACCGGCGAGCTGCTCGTGCTGCGCAGCAGCTCCTACCGCACGGGCAGCTATGCGGTGCTGATCGTCAAGCTGGATCTTTCGCCGCTGTATGAGATGACCGAGAGCTGGCAGACCGGCGGCTACAGCATTGCCGCGCGGGATTTCACCGGCAAGACCGTGCTGAGCACCTCTGCTGCGCTGACCGCCCTGCTGGACGCCGACACCCCCGCCGAGGGCGGCTGCGTGCTGGGTGGCTGGCGGCTGAACAGCGGCAAGATGGGCGTGAACGGGCTGACCTACTATGCGGCGCTGCCGCAGCGCACGCTGGCGGCTACCGCCGGCATGGTGATTCTGATCGCTTTTGTGCTGGCCGGGGGACTGGTGGCGGTGCTGCTGATCTGCCGCCGCTCGACCAGTGTGCTGTACGCCCCTGTGGATGATCTGATGCACGCAGCCAGCGGTGTGTTCGGCCAGCCCGGCAGCGATGAGGAGGAGTTTGCCTATCTGGCCGCCGGTGTCAAGCAGGTGGCCCGGGACAAGCAGGCGATGCAAAGCCTGATGCAGCAGCAAAACCGCCGCCTGCAGCAGAGCTTTGTGGAAAATCTGATCCGCAGCGAGGTCACCGATGAGGCCGCCGGCCACACGATGCAGGAGCTGGGGCTGGCAGTCTGCCCCGCGTATCGGCTGATCGCGCTGGCGCTGGATACCCCGGCGGGCACCTCCGGCCCGGTGCGGGAGACGATGCTGCTGACCGCCATACAGACGATGCCCACCGAGCTGCTGCGCCGCTGCGCGTTCCAGCCCGTAATGCTGAACTTTACCCTGCTGCTGGTCGCGGGCGGCGAGGAGGCTGATCTGAACGAGGCCTGCCGCGTGGTATATACGGCGGCGGCGCGCAGCATCCGCACCGCGCTGGGGGTCAGCTGCCGCGCGGGCGTCAGCCGCCCCTTCCACAAGCTGCACCACATGCAGCTGGCCGCGCAGGAGGCATGGGAGGCCCTGCGCCTGCCGGAGGCCGATGCCCCCGAGGCAAGCGGGCAGATGCTGTACTACCAGCCGCCCGACGAGCAGTGCGCCCGCAACGGCTATGATACACTGCTGGAGCATGAGATCACGGCAGCCGTAACCGCCTGCAAGGCCAAGGAGGTGCGCCACCTGCTGGAGCGCTTTACCGCCAAAATGCTGGAAAAGAACATCCGCGGGTATGAACGGCAGTTTTACATCCAGCGGCTGGTGGCGGCCATGCTGGCCGTGGCGGAAAACGCCGGCCTTTCGGTCAACCAGGTGCTGGCCGACCGGCAGGCCAACCTGTTTGAGACGATCGGCAAGATCTACACCGCCGACCAGATGCAGAATTTCCTGATGGACGAGGTGGCCGTGCCTGTTATGGACCTGCTGACGGAGTTCCGCCAGAGCAGCTCCAGCGAGCTGGTCAAGAATGTGCTGGCGCTGATCAAGCAGACGCGCGGCGACATTACGCTGAACGAGTGCGCCGACCGGCTGAATTATAACCCGAGTTATATCTGGAAGGTGCTGCGCACCGAGAAGGATACCAGCTTCAGCGATTTAGCCAACAATGAAAAGCTGGAGATGGCCAAGGAACTGCTGCTGACCAGCGACATGACGGTCGTGCAGATCGCCGAGACGCTGAACTATTCCAATGTGCAGAATTTCATCCGGTTTTTCAGCAAAAAGGTCGGCATGACCCCCGGCAAATACCGCAAGGATTACCAGAACGAGAAGAAGTGATGGGAATTTCCCTCACCGACAGCAAAGACCGCACCCGATGCGTTTCGGGTGCGGTCTTTGCTGTTATTCGGTTTCTATGCGCAGTACATTGACCTTGTCATCGTACTGGGTGCGGGTGCCGGTGATGTGGGGGATCAGGGCGTTGACCTCCATGACCAGCGCGCCCTCGGCGGTCAGATAGGGCTGGCCGTCCATCAGGTTTTCCTTGCCGTCAACCAGCAGGTGGGTGACGCCGACCTGCGCTGTCACGGTGTGCCCGCCGCTGTGCAGCGTCAGGCAGCCCCCGGCGGCGTTCCAATCATAGCGGAAGGCATCGGGGATGACCGTCTGCAGCCGCTCCAAAATGCAGAGCACCGCGCCCCAGACGCGGCCGTTCTCGTTGACGCTGCGCACGCCGCGGGTGTCCGGCTCCTGCCCGTTGACGAGGATCTTGGTGTAGCACTTGTCCTCCGGTTGGTATTTTGCTGCATCGGCCTGCGGGATGGGGACGAACGCATCGCGGTGCTGCGGCGCACAGGCGGCATATTCCGGCAGGCGGCAGGGCAGCGGTGCGGCTGTCAGCGGTGCGAGGTCGGCAGGCATGCTCTGCAGCGTGATGACATTGCGGATGCTGCCCATCACGGCAGTCAGGCGGATGGTGCCGGGCGCTGTGCCCGCGCGCAGAAATACGCGGTTGGTGCCGCACTCAGCATAGACATGGTTTTGGTGGATGACGCTGTCGTCATGGCCGTAGCCCGCAAAGCGGCCGCTGTTGTAGCCGCCCAAAAACTGCGCGGGGCCGTCCAATGTGAAGTCAATGCGCGCATCGCAGAGCGGGCAGACCCGCCCGGCGCTGTCCTGCACGGCAATATCGACATAGGCGATGTCGGCCCCGTCGGCAGCAAGGCCGCCCGGTGCGGTGTGCAGCGTCAGCCGCAGGGCGGCGGGGCTGTCGGCGGTTTCCAGCCGGTCAGACGCGGAGGGTGTGCCGTCATAGCCGTAGCCCACGGCCTCGACCCAGCCGGATTGGGTCACATCCACGCCGGGGAAGGCGAACACAAAGGTGTTTTGCGGCTTGTCGCACCGCCCGACACGGCGCCCGTTGACGAGCAGCTCGACTGCGGCAACAGGGTAGCTTGCCACCACATACACCGTCTTATGGTGCGGGTCGCGGGTGTGCCAGACGCCGGTGCCCTCCCAGTAGGTGCCGTTAAAGCGCTTTTCTTCATAGCGATAGCTGGCAGCGGTGAGGGCGGGGTAGTTCCAGTGGCCGATGATCTTGACGGCGGGGGCCTCGCTCTGCATAACGCGGAAGCAGTCAAAGCTCTGCTTTTTGGTGCGGCAGGGGTCCACGCGGCCGCTCATGCGGGCGTTTTCGCTGAAGGACTGGCGGCCGTGCTGGGCAGAGTCCGTCCAGCAGAGCGCCGCACAGGCGCTGTAGTAGTTCTTGCCGGAGGCACCGCCCATCCGATCGTTGAAAAACTCGGCGTAGCCGCGCGCGTTTTCAAGCGCGAGATCTTCACTGGTCAGATCGTAGAAGTCGTACCCCATGGCTTTTTTGCCGCCCTTGCCGACCCAGCGGTTGCGGTAGTCGAAATCCGGCGGGGTGAAGTCGTCCCAGATGCGGCGGGGGGCCTCCTCGCGGCTGTACTCGGTCTCGGTGACGGGGCCGTGCTGCGACAAAAAGCGGGCGGCGTGGCGGTTCAGCATCGTGCCGACATACTCGCTCTCGTTGACGACCTCCTCGGTGTTCAGGGTGCGGCAGCCCATAAAACGCCCGCCGTGGGGGTCCAGCCGCTGCTTGAGCAGCCGCATCTCCCGCATGTGCTCGCGGGAGATCGAGTTGTTGCCGGCCTCCCAGAACAGAATGGACGGGTGGTTGCGGAAGGCAATGATGACATCGCGCATCAGCTCTACGCGCTGGTCCCACTGGCGGCCGAAGCTCTCCTTCTCCTTGTCACCGGCAGGCTGGGTGCAGACGATGCCGCGGCGGTCAAACGCACGGACATCGGCGGGGCTGCCCGCCACATGCATAAAGCGGATGTGGTTGGCGTTGCTCTCGCGGATGAGGGCGGCGTCCTCATCGTGCAGCCACTCGGGCGCAATGCCGATGGCCGCCCACTCGTTGGCGGCGCGCTGGGCGTAGCCGCGCAGCCACTGCACCGCGCCGTTGATGCGCAGGCCCCGGTCTTTGTCGTAGCTTACGGCGCGGAAGCCGGTCGTCAGCTGCTGGGCGTCGGCCTTTTCGCCGTTTACAAACAGCTCGGCCTCCACGGTGTAGAGGTAGGGGTCGTCGATGCTCCAGAAGCGCAGCGGCAGGGTGTCGGCCCCGGCGTGCAGCACAGTGACCGCCATGGAATCCGTAGCGGTCGGTGCGGGCAGGCTTTCGTCCTCCACAGGGCGGTAATGCCCGGGCACAGCCTCATCGGGGATATAGGCGTCCGCCGGGGTGATGCTCAGCGGTGGGACGGCGCGGCCCGTGGGTGCTGCAGTGGCCGGGGCACCGTCAAAGATGGCGGCAACGCTGCCGTCCGGGCGGCGCAGCGTGATGCGCAGCTGGGCGGAAACAGGGACCTTGCCCTCGTTGCGGACCTCGGCCTCGACCCGAATATCCGCCGTGGCGTTGTCCAAATCAAAATTCCGGCCGTAGACATAGAGGCCCTTGGTCTGCAAATTGGAGTAGAGCGGCAGCGTTAGATAGACATCGGGCTTGAAAAACACCTGCACGGGGCGGGTAATGCCGCCGACCGAGGGATTGAAGTCGTTGCAGTTCCAGAAAAAGGGGACGCCCACACGGTCGGCGGGGACGGCCTGCTCCTGCGGAAAGAGATAGCTGCCGGGGACAGCATCGGGCTTGTTGGGGGTCTCGGCAATGCAGAACGGCGCGTTGCGGGTGGCGGTGTTGTCGGTCGCAATGGCTATGAGGTTTGGCGCATCGTACCGCACATAGGGGGTAATGTCAAAGCCGAACGGCGCAACGCCGGCCTCATAGTAGCCGGCCAGCGTGCCGTTTACATAGAGGTAGCAGGTCTGGCGCAGCCCCTCAAACGCAAGCAGCACCTTGTGGTTTTTGTGCCGCGCCGGAATGGTGAGGATGTTGCGGTAGAAGGCCGCCGTGCGGCGCTGGCCGCTGCCGCCGTCCTGAATGCGGTCACGGAACAGATCCTCATCATTGAAGGTGTGGGGCAGCGTGACGGGCTGCCAGCCGGTTTCCTGATAGGCAGGCTCGTAAAAGGCGTGTCCCGCGGCGTCCCGGTGCGCGTCAACGGCCTTTGCCATGGGGAAGGCATCTGCCCGCAAAAAGTGCCAGCCGTGGTGGAAATAAAAGCTTTCGCCTTGCAGTGTAGACATAGCGTTTTCTCCCTGTCAGATGTGCTGTATACAGTTGCAGGCCCGCGATCTTATCTTTTCTTTATCATACGCGCTGCCGCGGCGAAAAACAAGTGTCATTTGCTGGGCAGAAGGTTTTGAAAGCACGGTGCAGCGATAAATATCAAGATATGGAAATAGGATATGTTTGCCGGCAGCAGGGCGGAGTGACCCAATCCCGCCGGCAAAGCGGGGCAGTCAGGGCAAGGCTGTGCGGTAAAGCCTCCGCAGCCGTAAGGCTGCAGTAGGGTCAAGAACGCTCTTTGTCAAAATGCACAAAACAGGCAGGCACCATGTATAAAATATTCACAATTTCAACCCGAAACAGCAAACGATAGTGCCGGTAGATATAAGGATTGTTTTGTGTGTCATTCACATTGATAATTGCGCTGCATCGTGAAATATAATGAAAATTTTCGCATGCTTTTGATTGTAGCCAAATCCGCAGAGAAGGGGATACAATGGAAGCAACGAAACAGCCGCCGCCGGATGACGAGGGCCCGCGATCCCGACCAAAGCACCGCGGCCGCCGGCTGATGAGAACACAAAGCAAGGAGGAAACGCTTATGGCACAAACCGCTGCGGTCAAGCAGAGCAAGGTCAATGCCCGCGCCCAGAAACAGCTGGGCCACAACACATGGCGCAAGGCGTTCATGCAGCACTACTGGTTATATATCATGATGCTGCCGGCGCTGCTCTACATGATCATCTTCAATTACCTGCCGATGACGGGCCTGTATATGGCATTTACCGATTTCAGCCCTTTCAACGGTGACACGATTCTGGAATCTGTGTTCGGCAGCCCCTTTGTCGGGCTGAAGTACTTTAAAAAGCTCTTCACCGGCCCGGACTTCTGGACGCTGTTCCGCAATACGCTGTCCATCTCGCTGGCCAACCTTTTCTTCGCCTTCCCGGCCCCCATCATTCTGGCGCTGATTTTAAATGAGCTGCGCTGCAAATGGTTCAAGCGCACAGCGCAGACGCTGGTCTACATCCCCCACTTTGTCTCCATCGTTATTGTGGCGGCGCTGACTTTCCAGATGTTCTCCACCACGGACGGCGCCATCTACCATGTGCTGACCCAGATCTTCGGCGCGAATGCGCCCGACCTGCTCAGCGACCCCAAGCTCTTTCCCGCGCTGATCGTCGGCCAGAATATCTGGAAAGAGACCGGCTACGGCACCATCATCTATCTGGCGGCGCTGTCCAGCGTGGATGTGCAGCTGTATGAGGCTGCCAAAATCGACGGCGCAGGCCGTTGGCAGCTGATGTGGCATGTCACGCTGCCCGCCATCCGCGGCACCATTGTCCTGATGCTGATCATGAAGGTCGGCCAGCTTCTGAACACCAGCTACGAGCAGATCTTCCTGATGCAGAACTCGATGAACCGCGCAGCCTCCGATGTGTTTGACACCTATGTCTACACCAAGGGCATCACGGGCGGCCAGTACTCGCTGGCGACCGCCACCGGCCTGTTCAAGTCCACCATCAGTATGCTGATGGTCGTCACCGCCAACAAGATCGCCAAGCTGTTCGGCGAGTCCGGCCTGTACTAAAGAAGGGAGCTGTGCTACAATGACAATGCCCTTTACCCATAAGAAAGACGAGGTGCGCGCCACCGGCACGCTGGAAGCCCGCACCCCCGGCGATCAGGCTGTACAGGTTCTTTTGTATGTCATCATTGCGCTGGTGGCGCTGGCCTGTGTGCTGCCCTTCATCTATGTGGTGGCCGGCTCCTTTGCGACCGAGCGCGAGCTGACCGAGCGCCCCTTCTTCCTGATCCCGCAGGATGTATCGCTGAACGCCTACCAGTACATCCTCAAGCAGGGCGATGTGTTCCGCGGACTGAAAAATTCGGTGATCGTCACCGTGATCGGCACGTTGATCAATATGTTCGTCTCCTGCACGATCGCCTACCCGCTGTCCCGCCCCTACCTCAAGGGCCGCAACGGCTTTATCAATATGGTCATCGTCACGATGCTGTTCACCGGCGGCATGGTCCCCGCCTACATTATGGTGGTCAATGTGCTGCATCTGGGCAACACCTACTGGGCACTCTGGCTGCCCACGGCGATGAGCGCCTTCAACATGATCATCATCAAGAACTACTTTCAGGGCATCCCCATGGAGCTGGAGGAGGCCGCCATCATTGACGGCTCCAACGATCTGATCACCTTCGTGCGCATCATCCTGCCGCTGTCCGCGCCGGTGCTGGCCTCGGTCAGCCTGTTCTACGCGGTCAGCCACTGGAACAGCTACTTCAATGCGATGCTGTACATCAACAACTCCGACATGGAGGTCATCACCATCGTGCTGCGGCGTCTGGTGTTCCTGACCACACAGGTAGCCGAGGATTCCACCTTTGACTGGGGCGCAGCCGGTATGCCGCCCATCAAAGCTGTCAAGATGGCCACCACGGTGCTGTCTACCCTGCCGATCCTCTGCATCTATCCGTTTGTGCAGAAGTTCTTTACCCAAGGTGTCATGGTCGGCTCGGTCAAGGGCTGATACCAAGCAATACAACCACTTTTATACAAAAAGGAGAAAAACGAAAATGAAAAAGGCACTTGCCCTCTCTATGGCGCTGGCGATGTCCGCCGCCATGCTCGCAGGCTGCGGCGGCTCCGCCTCCGACAGCACCTCCGCTTCCGGCGCTGCTTCCTCTGCGGACAGCGCTGCCTCCGGCACCCCCACCGTCAGCTTTATGATCCCTGACTTCACCGGCCATGTGCTGAGCAATGAACATTCCGATGAGGTCATCGCCAAGTACGAGGCCTACACGGGCACCCATGTCGAGTGGCGCACCGAGGCCAACGACACCTACAGCGAGAAGTTCGGCCTGACCCTGATGGACAAGGACAACATGCCGATGATCCTGACCGCAACCAAGACGCTGGACCAGAACGCCAACGCAGCCGATGCTGCCAAGCGCGGCGCCTTCTGGGATTTGACCGAGTACCTGCAGGACAGCGAGGCATACCCCAACCTGTCCCAGATCAGCCCCGATGTTCTGAAGGGCCTGACCGTGGACGGCCAGATCATCGGCATCCCCCGCTCCCGCGCCATCGGCCGCAACGGTCTGGGCTACCGCACCGACTGGGCCGAGGCTGTGGGCATCACCGAGGCCCCCAAGACGGTCGAGGATGTCTATGACATGCTCTATAAGTTCACCTATGACGATCCGGACGGCAACGGTGCCAACGACACCTACGGTCTGGAAATGTGCAAATACACCGGCCCGTGGGATATTATCCAGACATGGTTCGGCTGCGGCAACGGCTGGGTCGAGCAGGACGGCAAGCTGGTTCCCGTACACCAGACCGCTGAGTATAAGGAAGCCCTTGACTGGATGCGCAAAATCTACGCCGATGGTCTGGTCCGCCCCGACTGGGCGACTGTGGACACTGCCAACTTCCAGGTCGACAGCCAGAAGGGCGTCACCGGTGTCTTTGTCGACACGATGGACGGCACCAAGCGCATCTGGAAATACTTTGAGGACAACGCCATTGCCGATGTAAACGATGCCTCCAAGATTGCCACCATGACCTCTGTCGGCCCCATCAACGGCCACACCCTTGCCACCACCGGCTACAACGGCTTCTACCTCATCACCAAGTCCGGTGCCAAGACCGAGGAGGATGTCAAGGCCTGCCTGCACTTCCTTGACAAGATGTGCGACCCCGAAATGATGGCGCTGGCCGACTACGGCCTGAAGGACATCTGCTATGACATCAACGAAAACGGCAAGATTGTTCCCAACGGCAAGTACGACACCACCAACTGCCCGCACGCAGGTCTGAATCAGGCTGTGCCCTATGTCCCCTACCTGACTGAGCAGAACCCCGATTACCAGCTTGAAAAGGCTGACTATCAGCTGGCTTACGAGGAGAGCATTGCCAACAACGTGCAGTATGCCGTGTTCAACCCCGCGCTGGGCTACCTGACCCAGTCCGACACCTACGCCGAGTGCGGCAGCGACCTTGTCCAAATTCTGGACGATGCCCGCACCCAGTATATCTGCGGCCAGATCGACGAGGCCGGTCTGCAGGCTGCCTTCGACCAGTGGAATGCCCGCGGCGGCACGCAGGTCATTGAGGAAGTCAACGCCCTGTACGCAGCAGATAAAGCCTAATTGAATGTGAGCGCCGCAGCGGATGTTGCGGCGCTCTTTTATGATGGAGGGAAAGTCCATGCAAATCTCTGTGCGCAGCCAGACGGCTGCGGAAACCACCCTTAGCTGGCAGCCGGTGGCCGGGGCCGCCCGCTACCGCATTTTGTGGAGCGACCGCCCTGGCGAGACCGTGCGGTTCAAAACGGCAGGCGAGAGCGAGGAAAGCCTTTTCACCTTCTGCCGCTCGACGCATATCCCCTATTACATCAAGGTGCAGGCGCTGGCAGAAAACGGGGCCATGCTGGAGGAAAGCACACCCGTGCAGACCCCCGTGGGCCGCGTGCTGCAGCAGCAGCTGGAGGCGCTGTCCCGCGGACTGGTGGCTGTCACGGCAAACACCGGTGTGTTTATCAGCTGGCGGCTCTTTAAAAGCGAGGTCACCGGCCACAACGCCACCGGCCTGACCGGCACCGACTTTGTGCTCTATAAAAACGGGGTCAGGCTGGCCACCGTGACCGACAGCACAAACTATCTTGACGCGCAGGGCACAAGCGGGGATACCTACGCCGTGGCCCCGCTGGTAAACGGCGTAGAAGGGCCCGCCTGCAGGGGCGTAAAGCCGTGGCAGAAGGGGTACTATGAGCTGCCGCTGCAAAAGCCGGCGGACGGCGTGACCCCGGCCGGGGAGCCCTTTGCCTACCATGCCAACGATATGAGTGTGGGTGATATTGACAATGACGGTGAGTACGAGTATTTTGTAAAGTGGGACCCTGACAATTCCCACGATGTGTCGATCAAGGGCTACACCGGGCGGTGCTTTATCGACTGCTATAAGCTGGACGGTACGCTGGTCTGGCGGCTGGACATGGGGCAGAACATCCGCGCCGGAGCGCACTACACCCAGTTTATGGTGTACGACTTCAACGGGGACGGCAGGGCCGAGATGGCTGTCAAGACCGCGCCCGGCACCGTGATGACCCGCTTTGCGCCGGACGGCACCGTGCTGTCCCGCCGGTATATCACGATGCCGCAGAAGGATCTGGACGCCGGGTACAGCCACGCGGATAACTATGTCTGCACGGCGCAGGATTACCGCCTGCATATGGCCGAGGTGTTCCGCCGCTGGCACACCCACCCCGAGGTCGTAAACGGCCGCTGGCCCGCCACGGTGGAGCAGTGCTTCGGCCTTACGCCGCAGTACGCCTACCCCCTGTGCGAGGCTGATGCCCTTGCGCTGGCCGACTATTTCCTTGATGTGTACGCGCCGAGCCGCAGCCCCAAAAACGAGCTGCGCAGGTTCGAGGGCTTTGTCTATGACGGCCCCGAGTACCTGACGATGTTCGGCGGGGACGGCGCCGAGCTGGACACCATCGACTACCCCTACCCCCGCGTGGATGACGGCCTTTTGTGGGGCGATTATGCAATGCCCCGCATCGAGCCGTGCAACCGCGTGGACCGCTTTAACGCCGGGGTGGCCTATCTGGACGGTGAGCACCCCTATCTGATTGCCTGCCGCGGTTACTACACCCGCGCCACGCTGGCGGCCTACGACTTTTTTGAGAACCGCTTTCACAAGGTATGGGGTATCGACTCCGGCTTTGTGCCGATGGCGAACCCCTTCAACGACAGCGGCTGCCACCTGTCCGTCGGCACCGACCCTGTGTACGGCATTCTGGCCGGGCAGGGCAACCACAGTATTTCGACCGCCGATATTGATGGGGACGGCTGCATGGAAATTGTGTACGGCGCAGCAGCCATCGACCATGACGGAAGCCTGCTCTACTCCAAATACGGCACCCTGCCGGACGGCAGGACCCGCGCCAAGTTCGGCCACGGCGATGCGATGCATGTGGCCGACATCGACCCTGACAGCCCCGGTCTGGAGATCTTCAATGTTTATGAGGAGGGCGAGCGCGCCCCCTACGGCTGGGCGCTGCGCGATGCCGAGACCGGCGATGTCCGCTTTGGCGAATATGCCGAGGAGGATCTGGGCCGCTGCATGATCGGCAAGATCGACCCGAACACCCGCGGTCTGCAGGTCTGGGTCAAGGATGTGTACGATGTAAACGGGCGCACGCTGGAGTTGCCCACCCCCGGCACCAACATGAAAATCTACTGGGCGGGCGACCTTTCGACCCAGATCACCGATGGTGCGGACTATCTGCACGGCGATCAATACGGCGTCATTAACGATCTGACCCACGGCGTCATGCTGCAGCCCGCGGGCACCGCCACCAACAACGGCACCAAGGGCAACCCCTGTCTGGTGGCCGATGTGCTGGGTGATTTCCGCGAGGAGCTGCTGGTGCGCACGGCGGACGACACCGCTATCCGCATCTACACCACCACCGACCTGACCCCCCACAAGCTGTTTACCCTGATGCACGATGCGCAGTACCGCTGCGGCGTGGCATGGCAGAACAACTGCTACAACCAGCCGTGCTACCCGTCCTTCTACTATGCAGGCGACATGGATTTTGCCAATGTGCTGCCGCAGCTGAACGCCAAGCCTACCCTCTGGATGGCGGGCGATTCCATCATGCAGAGCTACGCCCCCGGCGATAAGCCGATGACAGGCTGGGGCGAGGTGCTCCACACGCTGGCGCACGGTGACGCTGTATGTCAAACTGCCCACCGCGCGGACTGCCCCTTCCCGCAGGAGATGCGCTACGAGCTGCCGGGCCTTGTCATTGACAACTGCGCCATGGCGGGCCGCAGCAGCAAGACCTTCCGCGAGGAGGGGCGGCTGGACGACATTGCCGCGCATATCCGCCCCGGTGATCTGCTGGTGGTCAGCTTCGGCCACAACGACGCCAACCGCGCAAAGGCCGAGCGCTATGTCCCGGCGGATGCCTTCGGTGAGAGCCTGCGCCCCTTCTGGGACGCTGCCCGCAGCCACGGCGCAGTGTGCATCTTTGCCTCCCCCGTGGCGATGCGCGAGTTTGACGAGGCCGGTGTCTGCCACCCCTCGTTTGCCGCCTACCGCGAGGCGATGCGCGACTTTGCCGCCGAGGTCGGCGCACCGTTTATCGACCTTGGCGCCGCTACCGCCGCCGCCAACACCGCCTTTGGCGCTGAGCGCTGCAAGGCCCGCTATATGTGGGTGGGCGCAAAGCAGGACAACGCCCACCAGCAAAACGCCGGCGCCTGCCGCACGGCACAGGCCTTTGTGCAGCAGCTTTTGCAGGATACCACCCCGGCACTGGATGTGCTGCGGGCAAATTTCAAATAAATTTTGACAAAAAAGAAGGTTTTGTTTATGAACTACACCGAACCGAAGGTCATTTACACCTGTTTCCCCGGCGGCAAGCATAAGGTGCTGACGATGAGCTATGATGACGGCCGTTTGGAGGACCGCCGCCTTGTCGAGCTGTTCAACCGCTACGGCATCCGGGGCACCTTTAACCTGAACGGCGGTCTGCCCCGCCCCGAGCGCATCCCGGAGAGCGAGTGGGTCGAGCTGTACAAGGGCCATGAGGTCGCCTGTCACACCTACCACCACCCCACCATCTCCCGCAGCCCGCTGGATCAGACCGCCCGGCAGGTGCTGGCCGACCGTATGCAGCTTGAGGGCGTCATGGGCTACCCCGTGCGCGGCCTTGCCTACCCCAACGGCAGTTGGACACCGGAGATCGCCGCCCTGCTGCCTGCGCTGGGCATCCGCTACGCCCGCGTGGTGGGTGACACCCACGACTTTGCGATGCCCCACGATTTTATGACATGGAAAGCCACCTGCCACCACACCCACAACCTGCTGGAGGACGGAAAGCGCTTTGTAGAGCTGTACAAGACGCAGTATCTCTACATGATGTATGTCTGGGGCCACAGCTTTGAGTTCCGCACCGAGGAGGACTGGGCATTGATGGAGCAGTTCTGCCAGCTGGCCGGCGGGCGCGAGGACACATGGTACGCCACCAACATCGAGATCGTGGACTACATGGCCGATGCCGCCCGCCTGCAGTACACCGCCGCGGGCGATAAGGTCTGCAACCCCAACGCCCAGTCCATCTGGGTCGAGGTGGACGGCCGCCACTATGAGATCCCCGCCGGAAAGACAGTGGCGCTGGTATAAGCGGATTCGCAATTTAAAAAGGAGAGAGCAATGGCAAACCTGATTTTTGACAAGGCCCAAATCGAGACTGCAATCGACAAGATCGTGGACCGCACGATGCGGATGGACATGACATGGGACTGGCCCTGCGGTGTTGCCTACTACGGCATCTGCGAGGCATATGAGGTCACAAAAAATGAGCGCTACCTGCAGCTGGTCAAGGACCGCGTGGACGAGTATATCGAGCTGGGCCTGCCGAGCTGGACGGTCAACACCTGCTCGATGGGGCACTGCCTGATCACCCTGTATGAGCATACCGGCGATGAAAAGTATCTGGACATCGCCAAAAGCAAGGTCGAGTATCTGGAAAAGGAGGCGCTGCGCTTCGGGGATCATGTTCTGCAGCACACCGTCTCGGTCAACAACGACTTCCCCGAGCAGGCGTGGGCGGACACGCTCTTTATGGCGGGCTTCTTCCTGCTGCGGATGGGCGTGCTTTTGAAGGACGAGGCCCTGATCGATGATGCGCTGAACCAGTATTACTGGCACATCAAGTACCTGCAGGACCCCGAGAGCGGACTGTACTACCACGGCTACAACAACATCACCGGCGACCATATGTCGGGCATCAAGTGGGGCCGCGCCAACGCATGGGCGGCCTACACGATGTCGCAGGTCGGCGTGCGGCTGCCGCAGTGCTACCTCTACCCCAAGTTCTTGGATGTGGTCGGCAGCCTGAACGACCAGCTGGCCGCGCTCAAGCTTTACCAGACCGAGAACGGCCTGTGGCGCACGATCGTGGACGATGCCGCCTCCTATGAGGAGGTCAGCGCGAGCGCCGGCATCGCCGCCGCCATGATCACCAAGGGCAACCCCCTGCACATCAAGTACATCAACAAGGCCATCCCCGGTATGCTGGCCAATGTCAGCCCGGACGGCCGTGTGCTGAATGTCTCGGGCGGCACGGCGGTCATGAAGGATGCCGATGGCTACCGCGGCATCAGCCGCGACTGGATTCAGGGCTGGGGTCAGGGTCTGGCGCTGGCGTTCTTCGCCGGTGTGCTGAACTACGACAACGTCCGCTCGGATGGCGCGTTGTAAATTGTCTGACAGGGCAAAAGCCCCCACTGCCATAAGCAGCGGGGGCTTTTGCCTGCATATCGATGTTTTGCCCTTTCTCAATCCAGCCGGAACACCTGCTCCAGCTTGGGCTGGGCACCGGTGACGGGATCCATCTCCAGCTCCAGAATGTCCTTCATGTAGTCGTTCCAGCGGTCAACGACCGGGCTTTCGGCCTGTACCTTTTCGGCGTAGGCAACACCCTTTTCGCACTCGTAATAGCCGAACAGCTCATCGTTGCAGTAGAAAATGCTGTAATTGCAGATGCCTGCATCCTTCAGCACCTTGACCATCTCGGGCCAGATTTCCGCGTGGCGGCGCTGATATTCTGCCTTGCAGCCGGGCTTGATGCGGCCCTTCCATGCCATATGCTCCATTTGTATACGCTCCTTTTGTTATGGCAATACCGCATAATTCTAAGTGCCGATACGGCGAGCGAGGTGCGGCAGCTGCTAAGCCAAAAGCGCAGATAATACTTTGTGTATTATCGAGCATTTTGGCAACGCAGATGCCGTGCCGCAGCCGCCGGAGCGGTGCTTAAGCCGTAAGGCGGGAATTATGCGGTGTTGCCTTATACAAGCTTTTCCAAATCCAGCTTTGCGCGGCGGCAGTACTCCAGCTCGGCTACGCTGCCGTCCCATGCCTCGTTCTCACCGACAAAGCGCACCGTGCTGTCCCTGACGGTCAGGCCGTCCACGCAGCGGGCGTACAGCGCCGGGATGGTGTGCGGGTAGATGTGCCGGGCCGAGGGCTGCTCGTCAAACAGGCCGCCGGGCTGGGTGCCGCGGTGCTGCAGCGTCAGGTGCATCTCGCTGATGCGCAGGTCCTGAATTTCGCTGTCCGGCTCACCGGCCGCAAAGGCGCAGCTTTCACTTGTCAGGTACAAATGGTCAAAGCTGACACGGCGTATCACACCGGCTGACCCTGTCTTGCCCTTGCGCGGCGTGGCGCTGACAAACACCGGCTCGCCCTTGCCCCACCAGCCCGGCGCACCGGGCAGCTGGTAGGAGTCGGCGTAGCGGCGGGTGCAGCCGGTCAGATGGTGGACATGGATGTCCTCCACCGTGCCGCCGTCCCGCACCCAGACGCCCACCGCGCGGGAGCAGTCGTCAATGACGCAGTCGCTCAGCGTCACATTGCGGATCACACCGTGGGTCTCGGTTCCGATTTTCAGCGCAGAATCGCGGGAATGTAAGATGCAGCCCGTGATGGCCACATTCTCGCTTGCACCGTAGCGGCGGGACATCGGCCCGGTGGATTTGACCACGATGGCGTCATCGCCGGTGCGCACAATGCAGTTGGAGATGACGACATCCCGGCAGCAATCGGGGTCGATACCGTCATTGTTGGCGCCGCGGTCATCGTTTAAAATCATGATGTTCTGGATGCGCACATGCCGGCAGCCCGCCATGTGCAGCGTCCAGAACGCCGCGTCCTGCAGGGTCACATCGCGCACGGTAAAGTTTTCGACTGCCTCAAACAGCATCATGCGCGGGCGGAATGCCTCGCAGAATTTCGGGCATTCGTGGAAGCCGTTGTCCACATCCTTGTCCAAAAACACCTTGTCGCCCTGACCGTAGATCGTGCCCATGCCGCTGATGGTCACATTTTTGGCGTGGCTGGCCCCCAAAAAGAAGCCGCCCTCCCAGCCGTCGGCGGTGTCGTCAGGGTCGGTGCCGTCCCCGCCCTGAGGGAACGGGGTAATATCGGCGGGGTTCAGGCTGCTGATAAGCACCGCGCCGCTCTCCAGATGCAGCTCCACATTGTCCTTCAGCAGCACGGAGCCGCTCAAAAAGCGCCCGGCCGGCACGATAACGCGCCCGCCGCCCGCTGCTGCGGCTGCATCGACCGCCTGTTGGATGGCTGCCGCGCAGTTGGTCACACCGTCTGCCACAGCGCCGTAGCGTAAGATACTGTAGTCCATCGCTCCTGCTCCTTATTTTTTGTCTATGGCAACACCGCACAATTCCCGCCTGACGGCTTAAGCACCGCTCCGGCGGCTGCGGCACGGC
>OLNN01001265.1_pt1 | contig 21607 bp, 16 predicted proteins | sample 1672141 | NCBI WGS metagenome assembly OLNN01 (sample SAMEA3136652, study PRJEB25190) | human gut metagenome | biome: human gut; feature: human-associated habitat; material: faeces | place: Austria | collected 2013 | reverse complement strand
TGCTCTTCCGATCTCCGGCTGCGGCAGCCAACCGTCACTGCACATGGGTTCCCGGGGCCAAACAAAACAGAAAGCACCCGCCTGCCGCGGAACCGAATGCCGGAAGGAAGGAACACGCCGGGGCGGAAAAGGCTACTCGCCCCGCCGGGAGATGTCGAAGCTGAAATTTTGCCCGTCCTTTGTTCCCATGGCGCTCTCCTGCCAGCGGTTGTTCGCCGCATCCCACTCCGAAAAAATAGCTATATGGTCATACTCGAACGGCAGGATCACCTTCCCGTTATTGGCGACGATCCCGAAGCGTTTACGCCCCGTGGCATCGGAGATGGAGGCCGCCGCGTGCCCGTATTTTCCTCCGTCCTGCAAATCGCCCACACGGAACGGCAGCACGGTTTCCCCGTTGGGGCCGATCAGCGTATAGGTATATTCACCGTCCTGCTCCATGCCGACCCATGTGTTGGCAAAGCGGAAGCCCGAAGCCATGTCGAACTGACAGGGGATTACCTCCTTCCCGCTGCGGTCGATATAGCCGTAGGCCAATTTCCCGCCCGCAACGACCTTGCTCACTACGGCCCGGTCGCCCAGGAACTCCTCGGCCTCCTTCACCGACGCGAGCACCGCCTCATCGGTCATGGCGGCATCCTTGTCGGTCACGCGCACGTTGGTGAGCAGCTGGGGATAGAGCTTCACCGGGGCGCACAGCTGGGAGAGGGTCTCGCGCTCGGCGCGCAGCACCTCCATGACGCGCAGGCTCGTCATGATGCCGTCGCCCGTGCACTCGATGTCGCCGAAGATGATGTGGCCGGACTGCTCGCCGCCCAGGCTGTAGCCGTTCGCGCGCATGCAGGCGTAGACGTTCTTATCACCCACCGCGGTGGTTTCGTAGGACAGGCTCGCCTCGTCGAAGGCCTTGAACAGCCCGTAGTTGCTCATGACGGTGGGCACCACGGTGCCGCCGGTGAGGCGTCCGTGCTTGTTCAGGTACACGCCGCACGCGTAGAGGATGAGGTCGCCGTCGACCACGTTGCCGCGCTCGTCGACCGCGATGCAGCGGTCCGCGTCGCCGTCGTAGGCGAAGCCCACGTCCAGACCCTGCTCGACCACGTGGCGGCGCAGGCGGTCGATGTGGGTGGAACCGCAGTCCACGTTGATGTTGAAGCCGTCGGGGCTGTTGTTGATGACGCGGACGTCGGCGCCCAGCGCGTCGAACACCGGCTTGGCGACCGACGACGCGGACCCGTTGGCGCAGTCCAGGCCGACCTTCACGCCTTGCAGCGAGAAATTGGCGCTGGAGATCAGGAAGGCGATGTAGCGGTTGCGGCCCTGCATGTAGTCCACGGTGGCGCCGATCTCGTCGCCGGTGGCCAGCGGCACCTCGCACTTGCCGTCGATGTAGTCCTCGATGAGCTCGAGCACGTCCTCGTCCATCTTGAAGCCCTCGCCGTTGACGAGCTTGATGCCGTTGTCGGTGTAGGGGTTGTGCGAGGCGGAGATCATGATGCCGCAGTCGAAGCGGCCGTCGACCGTCTCGTACGCCACGCCGGGCGTGGGGATGACGTGCAGCATGTAGGCGTCGGCGCCCGAAGCCACGAGGCCTGCGACCAGCGCGGACTCGAACATGTAGCTGGAGCGGCGGGTGTCCTTGCCCACCACCACGCGGGCCTTGCGCTCCTGGCGCGCGCCGTAGTACCAGCCCACATAGCGACCGATCTTGAAGGCGTGGTCCACCGTGAGGCCGACGTTGGCCTCGCCGCGGAAGCCGTCGGTTCCGAAGTACTTCATGGTTGCATCCTTCCCGGACTATCTCGGCGACCAGCAGGCGGGGGCACCCCCCCTGCGACGCTCTCATGACGCATCAGCTGGTCTGAGCCAGCAGCAGTATTGTAGCGTTGCCGGGCACGCGCCGTGCAGGGGCCGGTGTTCTCTACGGGATTTCGATGCACGGGCGCCGGGGCGGGCGGGGCATCCCGCATCGTGAAGAACGCGGTAACAAGAGCAGGGCGGTCCCTGTACCGCGATGGGCCGGACAGTGAACCCCTCCTCGACTCTTCCATACTCGAAGCGGCCCCTGCGCCGCGATAGGCCTGGACAGTGCCGACCTGCGATTTCCCCGCATTTCTACGCGTCGGCTCCGCCGGTGATTGGGGATGCATAGAATCGTCGACAAACTGCATACCGAATCCTGCGGAAACGTTCGGGCGGCACATCCGCGGCCGCCCGCGCCCTGCGGATGCGGTTTACTGTACCGTTAATTCAGGGCGCCTCGAGTAGCCCGCCCCTACCGGCCGCAAGAATCCGCAGGTCAAGAAGCTGCAACTTTCCCTGTCTACTCGAAGGCCCCCGATTTAACGTTACAGTAAATCAGCCGTAGTGTTGCATAGTTCAATTCACCACAAGATATAGTGGTCACACGACGCGCATCAATCTCGATTGCGAAACGCTCCGCTGCCCCATCATCCCCATGAAGGCGACGAGGCGCCCGCGCGGCGCTGTTCCGAGGGCGTTCCGTTCCGGTGCCCGCGCCGGGAAGCGCGAGGCTCCCCGGCGGGGGCGCCCGCGCGGCGGGGCCGCGGCCTCCGCCCTACTGCCCCTGCTCCCGGTACTTGGCCTCGGTTGCCTCCTTGGCCGGGCGCCACCAGGCCTCGTTGTCGCGGTACCACTCGATGGTCTCCGCGAGGCCGGCGGCGAAGTCGGTATGCTTGGGCTCCCAGCCGAGCTCCGTCCTGAGCTTGATGGGGTCGATCGCGTAGCGGCGGTCGTGGCCGGGGCGGTCGCGCACCCAGTCGAAGTCGTCGGGGTCCTTCCCCATGGCCTCGAGGATGGCGCGCAGGACGTCGATGTTGGAGCGCTCGCCGTCCGCGCCGATCAGGTAGGTCTCGCCGATGCGCCCGCGCGTGAGGATAGCCCACACGGCGCTCGAGTGGTCCTCGGTGTGGATCCAGTCGCGCACGTTCCTGCCGTCGCCGTAGAGCTTGGGCCTGACCCCGTCGATGATGTTCGTGATCTGGCGCGGGATGAACTTCTCCACGTGCTGGTAGGGGCCGTAGTTGTTCGAACAGTTGGAGATGGTGGCGCGCAGGCCGTAGGTGCGCGCCCAGGCCCGCACGAGCATGTCGGAGGCCGCCTTGGTGGAGGAGTACGGGGAGCTCGGCCGGTAGGGCGTCTCCTCGGTGAAGCGCGCCGGGTCGTCGAGCGCCAGGTCGCCGTAGACCTCGTCGGTGGAGACGTGGTGGTAGCGCACGCCGTGCCTCCGGCACGCCTCCAGCAGGCGGAACGTCCCCTCGACGTTGGTCTCCAGGAACGGCCCCGGATCGGCGATGGAGTTGTCGTTGTGGGACTCCGCCGCGTAGTGGACGATCGCGTCGTGCCCGGGGACCAGGCGGTCCAGCAGGCCGGCGTCGCAGACGTCGCCCACCACCAGCTCCACCCTGTCGGCGGGCAGGCCCGCTATGTTCTCCGGGTTGCCGGCGTAGGTGAGCTTGTCGAGCACGGTCACGCGGACGCCCGGGTGCTCGCGCACGACGTGGCGCACGAAGTTGCTGCCGATGAACCCGCAGCCGCCGGTGACGATGATGCTCCTGGGCTCGAAGGCCTCGGACATGGGAACCCCCTCGCGGAAACGAGCCTGACGATGCGACGCCGGAAACCGAGCGCCCTCTCCGATACGATACGCCTACCCCGCACTTCGTGGGGCCGTCCCGTCACCCCGCCTCAGAAGACATCGCCGACCGACGCCGCCCCCGCTTCCCGCGCCGACGTCACAGACCCTCCCATCCGGCACCGTCACCACCTCGGGCCCGGCGCCGGCCGAAATCGTCCCGATACCTGAAGCCGGCACCGGAGCCATCGCAGCCCAGTGCCGGCCGCAACCAGCCCGACAGCTGAAGCCGAAACCCTCGTCGCGCAATGCAGCGCCGGCCGCAGCCTCCCCACGGATTGCGGCCGACATCTCCGCGGCGCACGCTACGCCGCCTCGGGCTCCCCCTCCCGCTCCAGCGCCGCGTCGGCCTCGTCCTCCATGCGCCTCCGCATCTCGCGGGGAGACCAGCCGTTGAACGCCCAGCTGGGCAGGGCATCTTCCAGATCCGCCAGCAGCTCGATCAGCTCGCGCTTGTCGAAGGTGTGGTCGAACAGGCGCTTCTCCTCAGCGGCCCGCAGAAGCTGGCGCCCTTCGGGAAAAGCATGCCGCATCCGGATGAGGGATCCCAGCACGTTGTCCGCGTATTCGAAGTCGTCCTGGCCGTCGGGAACGTGCTCGTCCAGCCAATCCCGCAGGGCGACCGCCTCGGGAAGGCTGTACATCCATCCCAAGAGGCCGCCCTCGCCCATCTCCGGGCTGAGCGGCCTGCGCCGGAGCCCGTTCGCCCGCTTGGCAATCAGCCGATTGATATAGGAATCGCGCGCCCGGCGCTCCGCATGGCGACAGGTGTCGTAATCAAGCACCTCCGAACCGTCAGCCGTCCACGGCGCCCGTTCCGCGCACGGCGCGATCATCCCCTGATGCGACGCCCGCCTCTCGGCGAGCTCATCCGCACGCGCATCGGAGATCTGCCCGTGGACCACGAAGCCCTCCGGAGACGGGCGGTCACCCGGCCAGCAATCATAGCTTATCGTGTAGCACCCCCACATGCGATACTCGCGCGGACGGCCATCCAGGGCATCGAGGACCTCCCGGAGCTCCGGTTCGAAGCCGAACAGCTCGTTGCAGCACGCTGCGACCTCCGACACGGGGGCGACGCCGCAGAGCTCCCTGAGAGCGTTCACGGCGGCAGGAACCTGCCAGACGCGGGCGCGCGCCCTCTCGATCTTCTCAACATCGATCTTTCGCGCCGCCTCCGCGACCTCCCGGGGTATGAGCGCGTGATAGACCTTGTCGCAGGCGAACACCCAGATGAGCGGCTCGAACGGGGACAGGTCGCTCTCGGCGACGCCGTCTTCCTCGGTGAATCGGAAGGCGGCGCCCGGCCTGTCCAGCAGCCTCATGAAGGCGACGAGGTCCGGCGCACAGCAGCTCGTCAGTATCGACTCGAGGGCGGCGGGAAGCCGGTCCATCTCCGCGACGACACGGTCGACGACCTGCTGCTTGCGCAGGTTGCCGGCACCGCGGACACCCATGGCCCGCAGCAGGCCGACCGAGACCTGCTTGCTTGCGCGGTTCAGGCAGTCCTCGAGCCGCGCCTCGGGCACCGCCTGCACGCTCCTGACGCCATAAGGGAGCCGGCGCCACGGATCCCCGATACGCGGATAGGTCTCCCTATAGGGTTTCCCTTCCTTCTCTTCCTCGTGCGCCTCGACCGCCAACCGCCGTTCCTCTTCGCTGAGTCCGGCAAGCAAGCCTCGATGCACATCGGCCGGAAGCCGGATACCGCGTTTGTCATCCCGTCCGTCCATACGCCGCTCCCTCCTGGCTCATCGCGCGCGACGCGCGCATCACCAGGTATATCGGAGCCGCCTTGCCGGAAATCCCGCAGGTCCGAACAGGATGCCGACCGCACGCCGCGCCGCATCCGACCGCCGCCCAAACACGCCAGCTGACAAGGGCTGCCGAACACGCTCGCCAGCTTCACTCCCCCGGCGACACCCGTGCCGAGAACACTATCTTTTCAGTTTTGCCATCGATCGCGAGGCGCCACTCAATCGCACTGGTCAAACCAAGCGCGTATCGATAAGAAGCATGACTGCAACGCTCGACTGCGAGCGCTCGAAGCTCAACGAGGGTATACTCGTTCCAATGAAGGAGGTGCCATGAAGTCGATAGAGATTGCACACACGTTCGTAAACAGATTCGGATCGATCCTCGATCTTACGAACCTCAAACTAAACAAGCTCGTGTACTACGCGCAGGTTGAGTCTATTCGGCGCACTGGCAACCTGCTTTTCGACGATGCCATCGAGGCCTGGCAGTACGGACCCGTTGAACCGCTGGTTTACCACACTTTCAAGAAGTACGGCCGCGGCATCGTGGCCCCCGACCCCTCGGCGTGCGCAGCGAACGGGACCGCTGTTGAAATCATCCAGTACGTCTCGGACACCTACGGAAGACTCTCCGCGTTTGATCTGGTGAGGCTATCACACCGGAGCGACGGAGCGTGGGCATCGGTGTACAAAGCCGATGCGAATGCGCCCATAACCCGTGAGGCGATTGTTCAGTCTGTTGACATCAACGGCTTTCCCGGCATGTCCGAAACGCTTGAGCGGGGCATCGAGAAGGCATGGGAATCCATGCCCAACGCCCTGAAGCTGTTGGAGAACTCGTGAGCGGGGATGGGTTCAAAGAGCCCATCCCCCTTGTGTTGGATAACGAAGAGCTGATCCGTGAACTCGCAAACCTCATTTGGGAGACTCACGACAAGCTTGCGGAGAAGTTCACGATGTTCAATCCGACCGCACTCCAAAAGAGCGATGCAATCGGACGGCTGGAATCCGTTATCGGCGCGGCATACTGCACGCACTTCGGAATCCCTCCAACCGAGCGCTTCGCGGACGCGTTCGATCAGGCTGCGTGCTTCTGCGAGCACCTTGCAAAAGACCATATCTTCCACGATGGCAACAAACGCACCGCGCTGCTCATGCTCGGTGGCATGATTTGGCTCTGCGGCTACGATATAACGCTTGTCGACGCACCGAATCCCGAAGAAAACGACGCGTACCGCTGGATCCAAGAATTGGTGTCAGGAACCATCACAAGCTCGGAACTTGCTTCCCTGGTCCGCAAGAACGCTGTACGCCGCCTCGAGTAAGCGATCGGCTGGCAAGCGAGGACGCCGAAGGCGAGAATCGCTTCGACAGCACACGGTCTTGGAGACGCGCCGATTTGGCGCGCTTCCTAGGCATTGACGGTCCCTCCCAGCATGCCCTTGAGGTAGAACTCGTACAGCTCCTCCTTCACGTCGTAGCGGATCTCGTCGAAGTCCGCCACCGAGTACAGGGACGATTCCAACGTTTCGGAATCCTTCGAGACGATGTAGATCTGCTCCTTCATATACGTGCGAAGCGTCAGGTTGAAGATGTTGTGCGTTGTGAAGATGAACTGCCCGTGATGGTCGGAACCGTTGATGAAAGCGATCACCTTGTCGGAGAGCATGGGGTTGATAAGGCTGTCCACCTCATCGGCTACCACGGTCTTGCCCTGGTACACCACCTGATAGATGTAGACAGACCAGGCCAGGAACTGACGAACGCCCGCCGAGTCATCCTTTACCTGCCGATTGAAGCGCTTTCCGGAAGCGTTCTCCCGAACGACGACCGACTCCATGAACGGGCGCTCCCGATCCGGGATGACCTCAACGATGCTCCCATCGATCAGCTGGACGATGGAGAGATACTCCTCTGAGGCCATCAGCGAGAACAGGTCGTCGGGTTCCACCCGCATATCCGCAAGGCGCCCGGATGGTCCGTATGCCACCACAAGGTCGTTCACAATCCAATCGACGACGCGGCGACAATGAAGCTCCCCTATGGCAGAGAGCCAAGAGAGCATTGGACGGCGGCCGAGACTTTGGACGTCATACAGACGCTCCATCTCCTCTACGGGAAGCGGGCCATCGCCATTCACTATCTCAATCGAATAACCAAGACAGGCCGAGTTCGAGGAGCCCGCGCCCTTGTCGCAATCCGAAGCGGAGTCGCATGAATCGCACGTACGAGTACGCGTGCGCATTTGCACGAACACCGTATTGCTCTGCCCGGTGCGCTTCTTACGGTATGAAAGTTTTTCTTCGAGCACCCCAAGTCCATCGATCTTGAGGACGTAGAAATAGGTCATATCGACAAGCGCGACCTCGATCGAGAACGACTGCGTCGTGTTCGATTTCTCGAGCGAAGCGGTCTTCGAGCCGTCATCCGCGAACACGAGATTCGAGGAATTGATCGTATTGGTATAGCTGTGGCACTCGACATCCATGCGCACGAACAGATCGCGCAGAAACCCGAGGCTCTCGACGAAATTCGACTTACCGCCTGCGTTTTCCCCGACGATCACCAGGTCCTTGAGAACCTTCTCACCGGTTCCGAGCCTGACAAAGTTGTTCGGGAAGCGATTGATGGCCTTGGTCTTGGTAGGACGCAATTCAAGGAAGGCCTCGTCTTTGAACGAGCGGAAGTTGTCGACGGAGTACTCCAGCAGCATGACGACCGACCTCTCCTGTAGGCACCCTGATGTTACCATCAAACCAGATTTCTGGTTTGATGGTAACATCAGGGTGCCCGCGCCTCAAGGTCCGGAACGTGGTCAGATACATAAACAGACAGAAAACAGCAAGGGGCCACGTCCATTTGATGGACGTGGCCCCATTAGGTCAATTTGCGATGCTGCCTATCTGTTCATGCAGCATCTTCACCAAGGGATTTGAGCAGCTGCTTGCAAACCTTCACCTGCTCGGTAGACTTTTGCATATCCACGCTTAGAGGAGAAAGCGATTTTGCTCGCAGATCGTAAACCAGCTGGTGCTCTTTGAGAGCCGAATGCAACAGCGAACGAGCACGGTCGTCGTCGATACCCATCAGCTGGCGCGCCTCCGTCTCGTCGAACATCGCCAGCTGATAGCCGCAGCGCTGGAAACCTGGCGTCGAAGAATCGAATCCCGCCTGTTCGTACCGAGTGCGTGCTTCGGAAACGATTGATCGTGCCTCGACATAGTCCCCAAGCCGAGCTTGGATCACGCCGAGATTCGTCTGGCTAATAAGCGCAGCAGCTGAATTCTCCCCTGCAAGATTGCAGCGAGCACGGAACGAAAGTTCATATGCTTCGCACGCTTTTTTGTACATTGCCCGTTTTTCGGCAGAATCCTCAAGCGAGTCACCATATTGTTGGCAAGTCGATCCGTAATTGTTAACGAACCGCGCTTCGTCTGCCGTCATGCCCTCAACGCCCTTCGCACTGATCTGCCGATACAAATCTTCTTGATACCTCAGGGCTTTTCTGAATTCTTTGAAGCGCGCCCAAGACACACCAAGATCGTTCAGCACGCTCTGGACAAGCAGCCCGTCATCCGAAAAATGGTCGCGTGCCTGTTCCAGAACCTCTTCAGCGAGAACGATAGCATGGGCATGATGTTCGCACTCCCTATTAGCAAGATATAACTGCGTGTACATAGCACCGACCTTGAGTTTGGCACGCAGAAACTCCGGAGTAGGCTTATCATCCGTACCATACCCATTAGCAATGGCTCGATATAGGTCCAGAGCACGATCGATATTCCCGTATCTCCAAATGCCTTCCGCATAGTCCATGTACGTTCTAAAGGAATCCTGTGCGGAAACTCTGGCGACCCCGGCGTCGAGTAAACGGCATTTCACCCGAAGAAGCTGTAGCTCGCGTTCAAGCCGATCACATTCCGGAATTTCCTCTGCGGCACGCAGGCCATCAAGCATTTTTGCGATTATCGCGTAAAGAGATCTTTTGAGCTGACGAATATCGGAGGAGCGACGCAGCACATCCGCCACTACCTCGTGCATCTCGTACGCATCCTCATCACGGCAGGTCACGAAGGAAAGGCTGTTCAGGAACTCGATATCTGCTTCGAGGCCCATTGCATCTGCAACATTACTCACCAGCGACACATCCCAGTGCTCGAGGAACGCGGCGGCATAGACAAGCCTGCGGTTATTGTCCCTTGTATTTCTGAGAAAACGCTCGAGCAGCTCCTCACGCGTGGCTGCAAGGTCCAGATCGGAAAGCGCCTTAGCTGGATACTGCTTATATTGACGAGCACATAAATTGAGATAGACCGGGAGACACTTGGTCAAACGCTTGATGACCTTTCGGGCGTCCGTATCTTCGACGCCCGCCCCAATGAGCAATTCATCGGCCTCAGCGGAACTCATATCGACCAGATGAGCCGGAACGGGAACGGTGTTATCCCATGCCACCTTGATTCTTCCGGCAATAATCCAAATCGTCCCCGGCACGTTAGTGAGCAAGCGGGCCCATTCATAGCGCCTGAACCCGCGACTCATCTCCCCGCCAACTCTCTCAAAGGTGTCGAGGAGCACGACAATCCTCTTGCCACGGTTTCGCTTATCGAATCCCCAGTTCTCCAAATCCTGAACCAACATGGGCGCAAGCTGGGCGTACAGCTCTGCAGACGTCTGAAAATGTTCAATCTGCTTCCAGCTCTTCTCCGCGGCACGCCTGCGTCTTTCCAAAAGCGTTCTATCGACAAGACCGACAACAGCATCCAGCACGCCGCCAACGGGAAGCGGGATGCCTCCGATTCCGAAAACCGCGTCGATAAAGGGGGCGGAGAAATCCGCCAGCTGGAGAAGCCGCTCAATTGGACTGGACTGGGAAAGCTCCGAATAATCCTCTGCAAATTCACGCGCAGCTATCTGGGCATTCGACTTGAGGGCGCGATAAGAGTAATACGTCATGAGGAAGCTGGGGCAGGGTATCCCCTTGTATACAAACAGCATAGCAAGGTCTTTGAGAATCTGATCTGTCGGAGCGGCCCAATATTCATCGAAACTGTGAAAGACAGCGATGAATCGCGAGTCCTCCTCTTTGGTCAACCGGTATCGCAGCCGTTCCAAAAGATGGGTTTTACCCTCCCCACCCATACCGTAGATGGAAATGATCTTACCGGGTTCAACCTCGTCTTTGCCCAATGAGTCGTGCACGGCTTCGACCACCCACGACTCGATCTCATCTCTGGTTCTCTCATGGGGCCTCCGAGCCCACTCGTCCTCAGTTGGTTGGCCAGCCTCGACGACATCTAGAATCCTACGCGTTTCGTAACTCATGGATGTCCTCCTTGACTTGCTGGTTAAGACGACAATAGAGGCGTATACAATCTCAAACTGATAACAGAATTCTGATCGCTTCGGCACCCAGTTTTACTATATAGTCCCACCAGCTTGCAGGCATCTGTTACCGATGGGCAATTTGCTCGGCTCCTTTCTCATTGAAACTGGTCGTCGCATCAATCCGGAACAGCTACAACTAATTGTCGCTCTTGGCGGAGTGTTTAATATGTCGAATAAGCTCCTCAGTCATTTCCGGGGACGAAAAGGCAGAGCCTACCACCGAGGTTAAGATCTGTGCGGCAACCTGATTTTGAGTCGCATTGTTCGCAAGTTCCAAAGCGTGCTTATGGTCGGATTCCGCCTTCTCCATCTCGAGCCTATGTGACTCCTTGAGTGCGTCGATATCGATCTCATGCTGTTTCAGCAACCTTTCGATATCGTGCGCGTTGCTCTCTCGAAGCTTCTGAATCTCTGCATCACAGTTTTTTCTCGCAGCGAGGTATGAGGCAAGCCCAGAAATAACCGCTGACGCAATGGGCACCAAGTAAGACAGCATCTCTTCCATACTCTATAACCTCATCAGATTACTGTTTCCCTACCAGCACGTCCGCGATGCGCTCGCTGGCATGGCCGTCGCCGTAGGGGTTGCTGGCATGCGACATCTCGGCGTAGGCCGCCGGGTCGTCCAGCAGGCGGGAGAACTCGCGGTATATCGTCTCCTCCCCGGTGCCCACGAGGCGCAGCGTGCCCGCCGCCACGCCCTCGGGGCGCTCGGTGGTGTCGCGCATGACGAGGACGGGCTTTCCGAGGGAGGGGGCCTCCTCCTGTATGCCGCCCGAGTCGGTGAGGATCAGGTGCGAGCGCGCCATGAAGTTGTGGAAGTCCACGACCTCCAGCGGGTCGATGATGCGCAGGCGGTCGAAGCCGTCCAGCTCCTCGTGGGCGGCTTTCCTCACCTGAGGGTTCATGTGGATGGGGTAGATGGCCCTGGTGTCCGGGCGCTCCTCCATGACGCGGCGGATGGCGCGGAACATGCGGTGCATGGGCTCTCCCAGGTTCTCGCGGCGGTGCGCGGTGACGAGGATGAGGCGGGAGCCCTCCGCCCAGTCGAGCTCGGGATGGGAGTAGTCCTCCCTCACCGTGTGGCGCAGCGCGTCGATGCCCGTGTTGCCGGTGACGAAGATGCGGTCGGCGGGCTTGGCCTCGTCGAGGAGGTTCCGCCGTGAGGTCTCCGTGGGCGCGAAGTACCACTCGGAGATGACGTCCACCGCCTGGCGGTTGAACTCCTCCGGCCAGGGGCTGTACAGGTCGCGCGTGCGCAGGCCCGCCTCCACGTGGCCCACCGGGATCTGGAGGTAGAAGGCCGCGAGCGCCGCCGCGAAGGAGGTGGTGGTGTCGCCGTGGACGAGGACGACGTCCGGTCGCTCCTCCTCCAGCACCGCCCTGATCTTCAGCAGCACGTCCGAGGTGATGTCGAAGAGCGTCTGGCCAGGTTTCATGACGGCGAGGTCGTGGTCGGGGACGACGCCGAACACGCCGAGCACCTGGTCGAGCATCTCGCGGTGCTGACCGGTGACGCACACGACCGTCTCGAACTCGTCGGGCCTCGACTTCAGCTCGTTCACGAGCGGACACATCTTGATGGCCTCCGGGCGCGTCCCGAAGACGAGAAGGACCTTCTGTGTCACAGCTACATTCTCCTTTTCATGCGATTTGAATACAGTCCCCTCAGCTGTTATGCAGCAGCTTTCCGAAGCCCTCGCGCAGAAGGGCGATGTAGCCGCAACCGAACCACCGGCATACGTAGCGAATCCAGTACCAGTTGTTGAAGACCATCTGCGAGACGAGCTGTCCGACAATAAGCCCCCAGATTCCAAACCCGAGGGCGCTGAGGGCGGCAGACAAAGCCGTACCGATAACGGCGAAAGCGATGAATGCCTTGATATAGGGCACCTCGTTTCTATTCGATATGAATGCCGCGAAGTTAGTCGCCTGCTTCCAGAACAGGTAATGGACCAACATAAGTGTGAGAACTGGCAGCGACAGGGAGTAACTAGGCCTGATTAACACGACCAAAGGCATGACGACGAAGCAAACGCCAACACCGCAGACGGCGAACAGGACGAGGTAGGCAGCAGTCGACTTTGCCACGAGCTCCTTTTCACGCACGACGTCGCCCGAAGCGAACGCAGACTGCAAGGTTGGATGAGCCGAGTTGGCGTAGACCGAAGCAAAGTTAGCGACTGCGTTCACGAGCTGCGTTGCAAGAGAGTACGTCCCCGTGTCAGCGAGGGAAAGGAAGGACGCGCAAATCAACGTGTTCGACTGCGAGACGAGGTAGTTGGAGAGCATGACCAGCCCGTCTCTGTACGCGTTCGGAGAAATCGCCTTGTAGAGGCGCTTCTGCCAAGCTGAGTCGCTATAGCACCTCATACTGCCCCCGCCCAGGTTCTCCGATACCTCGCGAAAACCCCAGAAATAGTGGGAGCAAAAGAGGCGGTAGGTGGCCCCTTGCGCGACGTACCCGATGACAGGACCGACGAGCCCAAGTCCGCACCAGAGCAGCGCCCCCGACAGAACCAGCTGGCAGAGAACGGAAAAAACGAGGGACTTGTTGATTTCCGCGAAACATCCCATCCCGCGTAAAGCCGACTCGAAATAGGTAAAAAACAGGTTAAAGAACACTCCGACGGCATACAGGAGCCATATGGGCGCGGCATGAGTCACCTCCCCTCCCGAAACGCTAGAGACGTAGAACGTTCCAACCGTAGCCAACACAACAAGCGCTATTCCTGAGATGAGGGCGTAGATCTTCCGCGATACGAAGAACACATTCGCGAAGAGCGACCAGCTGACAGCCCCGTCGGCCTCAGCCTCCAAGACCCCGTTTCTCGCCAAATCCTTCGCCCCAGCCAGGCAGTAGGCGAAATTCCGTGCGACTGCGGGGGCGAAACCTAGCTGGAGCAGGGATGCAACGCTTCCAACCGCAATGAAAACGTACCAGAGACCGAGATCATCGTCACCAAGGAACCGAAGAAGGAAGGGCAGCAGGAAGAAGTTTACTCCGAGGCGGAAGACGACCCCGATATAGTTCCAGACGAGGTCCTTCTTGCTTAACGAAATTCTCAAGCTGACCCTCCCGCAGACTCGACAGACGCTTCAAAAGCAATGAGCAGAACTCCCCACCAGAACGCCGACGCCATATTCACGAAGACGATCGCATCAAAAAACCCTAAAACCATGAAGGTCGCAAGAACCGCCCCGAATCGAAGTTTCAAAACCATATTTGACGGGTTAGAGGAGAAGAGAGGGGAGACAAGACAAGCCACGTATCCGACAAGAGAAAGCGCACCACCTTCTAGAAGAAGCCAGATGTAAGTGTTGTGCGGCTCTACCAACATCGTGTTCCCCCGAAACGAAAACGAGTTCCACACCCCATCGGTTAATCCACGCTCGATATGGCCCGTGTAATAACTCGTATACCAATCCTGATAAGGAAAAACGTTCCCGAGGCCGTATCCGAAAAGCTTATCTAGCGGTGATCCGTCAAGAAACGCCGCATACGCCGCATCCCAAGTGGCATATCGGCCAGACTGAAGGCTGCCAGCCCTTCCCGACAGGAACGCCTCAACGGGATTGAAAAGCAAGAGGACAATCACCGCCCCGAGAACGACCAGCATCGTCGCCGCCGCATTCTTGGTCGGAAGAAAATAGATAAGCGAAAGGATTAAAGCCGGGTACACACCGCCCCTAGAACCTGTAAGGAAGGTAGAAACGAGCAGGACAATTACCGAAAATAACAGGATAGGCGCAGGCATGAACGTGTCCTTGCCCTTACGGCTAAGGGCAAGAGCAATAACTAGAGCGTTCGTGTAGCCTAAAACAACCGGACCCAACCCGGGACAATAAAGACGCCCGTTAGCAAGGGTTGAACCGTAAGCAGCGAAGTTATATGCAATGAGGGCGCAGGAAAACAAGGCAACGGCGACCACCACGATTTCGCTGAGCTCTGAGAATCTGACGCCGCGTTTTTTGGCAAGATCCACGAGGGATACAGCGAACATGAGTGGGACAACCATCCAAAGAGCCTGCATTAGAACTCTTTGGACGGACCCACCCGAAATCAATGCACAAGCCAACCCCCATAGCATCATGCAGCAAAACAACATCGATACAGGCGCGGCAACACGCCGTACACCGAGAACCCGTTTCCCCGGAGAAACGAAATGCACTGCCCCGAGCAGGGCGGTTCCCACAGCGACGACAACCACTTGAGATGGGACCAGATACCCGAACGCGTGCAGCTCAATATTGTCCACCCCCGGAAAAGCGCCAACGAGAGGAGTCAAGAGGACGATTGCGCACATGGGGAGCGAAGCGTTTTTCCAGTTAGATTTAAAGCTCAACCTACTTGTTTTTACCACGTTCAACACTTCTATACCTCGCGAGAAGAATCCTGTCTACCGTGGGCTTCCCCAGGATGTTCAGCAAGGTACGCTTGACACTTTCCTTCATCGAGGCGAAGGACCCGCTTCTCTTCCTCTGGGCCTCATCGGTTAACCACGAACCATTCTTGTGATGGATAGTCACAGTGCTCTGCTCGAACCAACGCGAGCCGACCTCATGTTTGTAGGGGCAAAAAACAATGTTCGGGTACAAAACGAATCCGTCGACTACCTGGTAGGTATTGTTGCGAACCAGCCCTCGCTCAAGGTAGTAGTCAGTGATCATCTCCACGTTCGTAGTCAAATCGAAGGAGCCGTCAGGCAAAATAAACCGCTTGCCTTCATATGCCTCCAAGAGGTCGCCGAATCCTGGGAAGCCCTTCTCGCTAGCCATTATTCCAGTCGGAATCGAATGGACGTTCTCGAAGCCTGAAAACGCCTTGCACTCAAGATAGGGATCGAGAGTCCTCAGAACTTCGACGTCGGTATCCATGTACACTCCACCTTGCGTGTACATCGCGTACAGTCGAACGTAATCAGAAACGAAGGCAAACTTCCGAGCATCGTAAGCCTCACGAACATAACGGTTTGAATCTATGTCAAACGAATCCTCGTCCCATCGAACGATTTCATATTCGGGAAGCACTCTTTCCCAGCTTTCGATGCAACGCTGCGCAAGTTCGGGCATCACACCACGCCCGAACCAGCAGTAGTGTATCGTCTTGGGTATCATGCTTCCCCCTACAGCTTGTAAACGTTCGAGCCGTCGCCCATGACGTTGCGCGGGTCGATGATGACGCGGTCGCCGAACAGCTCCGGCTTCCCCTTCACCTGGCTGTGGCCGACCATGACGATGACCATGTCGAGACCGTCGAGGAACTCCTCCATGGAGTGGACCTGGTTGGGAACCTCGTCGCGCTCGACCCAGGGGTCGTAGACCCTCATGGGGGAGCCGCAGAGGTGCTCGGCCTGGGCCTCGAGCAGCTGAAGGGTCGGGGACTCGCGCACGTCGTCCACGTCCTCCTTGTAGGTGAGGCCGTAGACGCCGACGCGGGAGGGGTCGGTTATGCCGCGCTCGGCCATCGCCTCGTGCGCGCGGCGGAGCACGTACTCGGGCATGGAGAAGTTCGTCTGGAGCGCCAGGCGGATGAAGTTCGCGGTCTCGGGGTAGTCGCCCACGAGGAACCAGGGGTCCACCGGGATGCAGTGCCCGCCCACGCCGGGGCCGGGCTGCAGGATGCTCACCCTCGGGTGCTTGTTGGCGATGCGGATGACCTCGTAGACGTCCATGCCGCCGATCCGGCAGACCTTGGCGAGCTCGTTGGCGAAGGCGATGTTCACGGCGCGGAAGGTGTTCTCCACCACCTTGGTCATCTCTGCTGTGCGGATGTCGGTGATGGCGATCTCGCCCTCGCAGAAGGAGGCGTACAGCTCGGCGACCCTCCTGCCGACCTCCGGGTCGTCCGCGCCGACGGTGCGGTTGTTGTGCAGGAGCTCCTGGACCATGTTGCCGGGGATGATGCGCTCAGGGGCGTGGACGAGCGCCACGTCCTCTCGGCCGGCCTCCGCCAGCAGCGGTCGCACGAAGCGGTCGACCGTGTTCGGGGAGACGGTGGACTCGATGACGAGGACAGCTCCCTCGGGGGCGACCTCCAGCACGGTCCTGCACGCCGCCACGACGTAGGACGGATCGATCTTCTTGTCGACCTTGTCGTAGGGCGTGGGGACGCTCACGATGTACGTGTCGCATTTCTGATACTCGGTCGTGAACCTGATCCCGGCCCCCACGGCGGCCTCGAACAGCTCGTCGAGTCCCTCCTCCTTGAAGGTGGTCCTCCCCGCGTTGAGCGTGGCGACCAGCTCCTCGTTGTAGTCCGTGCCCACGACCTCCACGCCGTGCGAGGCCATCATGAGGGCGGTGGGCAGGCCGATGTAGCCGAGACCTATGACGTTAACCATATCTATCCTCCGTACAATCTTGTCTTGATATACAGCCTTTGACGATCTTCTGAAGCGCATAACCCGATCAATCAGGCGCAAGTGCCGCGACTATTCCGCCGATATACCTGTCAACGTAGAACTGGTCGGCGGATGCGAGCGCCGCCCTTTTCATCTCTAACAGTAGGTTCCTGTCAGAATCGAACCTACTTACCACTGCGGCAAACGTACCGGCGTCTACATTTTCCAAAACGAAGCCATCCTCGCCGTTGCGAACAATCTCACCGTTGTAGCATCTGTCGGATGCAACGGTCGGCACGCCCGCCATCTTGGTCTCCACTAGGACACCCGGAACACCCTCGTTTGGGTATTCCGAAGGGAACAGGTGAACGTCGTACTGTGACAGCTCGGTGACGGCATCTCCTACAACCGAATCGAAAACTCCGTGGTAGCGAACGTTGGAAAGCTTCTGACAGGCCTCCATGAAACTGCCCGAAAGGGCAGGGTCGACCCTCCCGTAGAAGTGAAAGTCGACATTGGGAAGCTTTCTCGCGAGCTCGAGCACCAGCACCGCGCCTTTCTCCTCGCTTATGAGCGAGAAATACACGCAAGAAAGCCGACCCGGGCGTACGGAGGGCACAACGTGGCTCGCCGGGCGTTTCCGGCAGTTCGGAAACAATCGGACATTTTCTAGGCCCATCGATTCGTAGTTGCTTCTCAATCCGATGGTCTCGACGAAAATTGCCTTGTAATTCGAAAGCTCACGAGCGTAACAAGCATCTTCCAACCTCGCCCCACCCATAACGAACACGATGGATCGACTCATCTTCTTTCGGTTCGCCCTGGCAAGAATTCCAGTGATTCTCCTGCGCCACGAATCGGAGGTTCCCACGACAAGAGCTCCAGATGGGGCAAGCATTTCCCGGACAAAACGGGACGCTTCGACGGGATTGCGTTGCTTTACAACCGAGAGATCAACTTTCCGCACCCTGGTTAAGGAAGATATCTCCTCAAATAAGAGGGCGTTCTTAACAGTCACTCCACCGTAGGGGGGCGGAAAACTACCGAGATAGGAAATCCTGCTCATGACTCTCACCGAATTCAATCTTCGTCGTCGCAACATCGGCTCCCGACACCTTGAATACCCTCGCATCGCCTAGAAGCCCAAACTCCCACGAGTAGGGACACCGCTCTTCGCGCACAGCACTGATGGAGGAAACACTGACGTCATCGGCACTTGCCACAAAATGAAATGACGATTCGACGGGGATGTGCCTGCGTGCGGAGACCACGCGATCGGACACCGTGCAGCCATTTCGGCAGAGCGAGACTTCCCGATGAATTCGAGTCCCGCTCCGCATGGTCATCGCTGCCACCGCACGCGAGGTGCCGAGTTTCTCAACCTTTGCATTCCGGTAGCCGCGGGCAACCCGGTGCTCGCCCCAGCATTCCAACTGCTCTTCGCCATCCACCACGCAGGTGTTGTGCGCGGCAGTGGAGCGGAAGTAGGAGCGTAGCTCGCTCTGGTAGGCGTAGGTGCCGGAATTGACGATCACGGGCTTTCCCTTGTACGACAGCTCGAAAGAGAGACAATCGCAGTGAGCATGCCCGAGCATGTAGGACGGACCGGGCTCGCCGGCATCAAGCATCACGGCAACGTCACCGTCGTAGAGCTTGTAGTAGCCTGCGTCGGGGAACGTTGTCTTGGCGTCGTCGGCCTCCATGCCGAGCAGGCACCCGCATGCGGCGGTAAGCGGGCCGCACTCCTTAGCCACACCGTCAGCGGAATCGTTGAAAAACGGCGTTTTACCCATGCCGCGTTCAAGTGACGCCATGGCGTCGAGCATGGACTTCACCTTGATCACGAAGCTATCCGGGAGTTTGAACTGGAGCCACTGGGAGGCAACGAAGACGCGTAGCAAGCCCTCCAAGACGAGCTTGTGATACATGAGGCTGCGCTCAAAGTGAACGCCGTCGGGCAAAATCTGCTCGCAGAGCTGCCCTTCCAGACTGCGCATGACCTTCTCGTGAACATCCTGTTCACCGAACGCTGCCGACACAATTACGAGGGTTTTTAGATTCTCCCACCAATGATTGGCTCGCAAATGCGTCTCTTGGTTGACGAGCAGGTGACGATACTGACGGTACATGCTCTCGCACATAGCTGTAAAGAACCCGTCATCTTCCTCGATTTTCCCGTCGAATAAATCTATTGCGATGAGCCAGTTGATAAGTCGGAGCGAGATTGTGTAGGGATGCCACGCGTCGCCCTCCGGATAAGTACACTCCGAGATCCAAGAATGAACGCGCATTTTGAAACAATCAAGATAACAAGCTCTACCCGTCTCGCGCCAGCGCGAAGCGAGGACGATGCCCCATTCAAAGTAGTGCAGGTTAAAGTTCCACAGATGCGATGCCTCGGAAACGTTCCAAGTTTTTTGATCGACCATGCGGCGGTCGTTGATGAGAAGAAACTCATTGCTCAAAAGCGCTTCCGCATCGAAACGTGAGAGATAACCCGAATCCAGATCAAGATCGGGAATCGCTATACGTGGCACGCTAATCGAGGGGGTGCTCCAAAAGAACCGCGCCGGAATCCTGCAACGGCCACGCAAGCGCGCGGCAACCATTCCCGGCCTCATGCGCCGTATCGTTCGGAAGTAGAGAAGGGTTCTCTCAAACATGATACCCTTCCAGCCTCCCAATCTCTTCAGCAAAGGTTTCTGCAAATCGCTGACGAGAATGGTTCTCGACCACCCATGCCAAGGCAGTTTTTCTTTCTTGGTCCGAGAAAGGGCGTTCCATTAGTCGGTCGAAGGCCGCCAGCAGCGCGGCGGAGTCCTCCGGCGCAGCATGCGCACCGAGACCGCACGCATCCAGCAGTTCGGCGGCGTCGCCCTCGGCGGCGAGCAGCACCGGGCACCCACAGGCGAGTGCCTCGTACATCTTGGTTGGAATGCTGTCACGCAAGCGCGAGCTTACGAGCGGAACGTAGGAAACAGCAGCGTGTTTGAGCACCGTGTAGACGCCTCGCTCATCAATCTTGCCGCAAAACTCTACGTTGCTGATTCCAGTAGCCTTCGCCCGATCTTCCAGACTCGCCTTGTCGGCGCCATCCCCGAATAGCAGAAACCGCGTGCTTGGACGCGCGCTAGCGATATCCAGCAGCGTGCCCAACCCCTGAGCAAGTCCGATATTGCCAACGTAGGCACATATCGGACCGTCGTTCAAGCGCAAGCGCCCTACAAGAGCGAAGTCCTCCTCGTTATCCAGGAACACCTCGTCGATCCCATTGGGGACAAGGGAGACCCGGCCATTCGACACGCGCTCGTTCAGCTTCTCGACCTTGCCCGGGGACACTGAAACCACAAGGTCGGCTGCTGCATAGGCCTTCCGAGCAACATGCTCGAAGAAACGCCCGTAAAGACTTGCCGGCGCGAAGCTGCCCATCTCGTAAGCGACATCTGGCCATATGTCGCGAACATCTAGCACGAGGCGAGCGCGCTTCCTCCTAGCGATCTTCGCCGCCGACGACGTAAGCAAGAGCGGAGGGGTAGTGCAGACAACGATATCGAAATCGCCAAGCCCATCCGCTGCCCTCACCGCCTCGCGCGCGCCGCCAAAATTGTTGCGCAGGCGATTTACGAGCGTTTTATCCACAAGCGGGAATGTCTCAAAGAGGGTGACATAATCGGGGGGCTCGTAACCATCAGGAGCGCCAATCAAACTGTCTGTTGAAGCGAGCACCCGAACGTCGTGTCCAGCATCGCGCAGCGCATCGACCAATACGGCGGTTCGGTTGGCGCACGCGGTTCGAGCTGGACGGTAGGTATCCGCGAGGTAGAGAATCCTCATCGCGCCCCCTCTCCGGTCCGCATCACGCCGAGGGTACGGAGCATGATCTTCACGTCGAGCAGGATGCCCCGGTTCTCGATGTACTCGATGTCCAAAAGCGCCTTCTCCTTCGGCAGCAGCTCGTAGCCGCCCTCCACCTGCGCCAGGCCGGTGATGCCGGGGCGCACGGCGAGGCGCTGCTCCCAGCCGTGGATCCTCTCCTTGAACGCCTCGTGGAAGACGGGGCGCTCGGGCCTGGGGCCGATGAGGGACATGTCGCCCCTGACCACGTTCCAGAACTGCGGGATCTCGTCCAAGCGGGAGTTGCGCAGCCTGCGCCCGAAGGGCGTCACGCGCGGGTCCTCCCCCTGCGCCCACTGCGCGCCGCGCGCCTCCGCGTCGACGTACATGCTCCTGAACTTGTAGACCTTGAAGAGCCTGCCGCCCTTGCCCACGCGCGTCTGCGCGTAGATGGCGGGCCCGGGGGACTCGCGCTTGATCTTGAAGGCGATGGCCGCCATGGGGACGGCGAGCAGCACGAGAGCGCACGAGCAGGAGACCACGTCGAAGGCGCGCTTCGCGGCGCGGTAGGCGGGGGTAACGTACAATTTCTTGCGCACTTTGACAGCAGCATAGCGTCCAGATAGACA
>OLNN01001259.1_pt1 | contig 21688 bp, 15 predicted proteins | sample 1672141 | NCBI WGS metagenome assembly OLNN01 (sample SAMEA3136652, study PRJEB25190) | human gut metagenome | biome: human gut; feature: human-associated habitat; material: faeces | place: Austria | collected 2013 | reverse complement strand
CACGGTTCATGTAGGCGGCAAAGGCGTGGCCGGCCTCGTGGGTCACGACCTCGACGTCGTGCTGGGTGCCGTTGAAGTTGGCAAAAATGAACGGCATTTCGTAATCGCCCAGGCTGGTGCAGTAGCCGCCGCCCGCCTTGCCAGGGGTGGACAGCACATCCAGCAGCTCGTCATCCAGCATTTTGTTGAAGAACACACCGCTCTCGGGGGAAAGTTCCTCATAGAACTTCTTGCCCTGCTTGAGGATGGCGTCGGCGTCGCCCGCCGGGCGCGGGTTGCCGCTGCGGAACATCAAGGCGTTGTCGGCGGCGTTCATCGGGTACTGCTTGCCCAGACGCCTGGCCTGCTCACGGTAGATGCTGTCGGCCAGCGGCACAATATACTTGACCACGGCGGCGCGGAACTTTTCTACGTCAGCCTTCGTGTAGCAGTTGCGGCCCATGCGGTAGTAGCCCAGGGTGGTGTAACCCTCATAGCCAAGCTTTTTGCCCATCGTGTCACGCAGGTGGACGAGCTTGTCATAGATGCCGTCAAACTCGGCCTCATGCTCCTTGTACCACGCGCCCTCGGCCTTCCAGGCGGCCAGGCGGCGGGCATCGTCGGGGTCGTTCTTGAAGGGCGAGAGCTGGCTCAAGGTATAGACGCCGCCCTCAAAGGGGATCTGCGCCGACGCGATGAGTTTGCCGTACTCGGTGGTCAGCTTGTTTTCCTGGGCCATCTCGTCCAGGATGGCGGGCGAGAACGCCTTGTCGGCGATCTCGGCGTTGACGAACATCAGGCTGCCGTACTCGGCCTCGAACTCCTTGCGGAAAGGCGACGCCAGCATAGCCTGGCTCCAGGCGTTCTGGCACTCCTGCAGCTGGGGGATGGCCTCGTTCCAGAAGTTCATCTCCTCGTCGTAGAATTTGTCGCGGGTGTCAATGCTGTTGCGCACGCTGGCCAGCTGGGCGGCGGTGTCAACGTGTTTGTTGAGCGTTTCCTCTTCTAGGAAGATTTCGCGGGCCTCGGCGTAGGATTTTGCGTTTTCCAGCCGGGTGCGCAGGTCGGCGAACTGTTGCTTGACCGCATCCAGATCCGGGCGGGCATAGGGCATTTCTGAGAATTTCATGGGGTGTCTCCTTTGCTTGTTTTTGTTTGTATTATAGCACGGGGAGGGAGCGGGTGCAACGCCTCGTTTTTTTCGTCAAATCACCCACCCCGCCCTTTCTTTTTTGGCGGATTCGTCGATTGCGGATTTTTATACACAATGTTAAAATATAAATAATACCACTTTATAAGGAGCATCCCATGGACAACATAAAAATTCTGGAAGTGAAGCAGAGCATCTTTGCTTCCAACGACGAGCAGGCCGCCGCGCTGCGGGCTGACCTGAAAGCGAAGAAGGTGTTTCTGCTCAACCTGATGAGCGCACCGGGGTCCGGCAAAACCACGACGCTGCGCAGAACCATTGCAGCCCTCAAAGATGAGCTGCGCATCGGTGTGATGGAAGCGGACATTGACTCCGATGTGGATGCCCGCGCCATCGCCGGGACCGGGGCAAAGTCTATCCAGCTGCATACCGGCGGTATGTGCCACCTTGACGCCGAAATGACCCGGCAGGGGTTGGAAGGTCTGGGCACCGGGGACATCGATTTGGCGATTCTCGAAAACGTCGGCAACCTGGTCTGCCCTGCCGAGTTTGACACCGGCGCAGTGAAGAACGCCATGATTTTGTCGGTGCCCGAGGGCCACGATAAGCCGCTGAAATACCCGCTGATGTTCCAGGTATGCGATATCGTGCTTGTGAACAAAATCGACGTGATGCCGTACTTTGATTTTGACCTGGACAAATGCCGAGAGTACGTCGCCATGCGCAACCCGAAGGCGAAGGTCATCCCCATCTGTGCCAAGACCGGGGAAGGCATCGACGAATGGGCAGACTGGTTGAAAGAGCAGGTCAGGGAGTGGCAGAGGTAAAGGCTTCCCCCTCGGGGGAAGCTGTCCGCGAAGCGGACTGATGAGGGGCAAGTTTGCCATTGCCACCATTTACCGGACAGTCGCGGCACATCCGGCCCTGCGGGGCCGCCTTCCCCCTCGGGGGGAAGGCTTTGGAGCACAAACGGAGCAACAACATAAAAAGGAGCACACCATGAGCAAACCCACTGCGTTCCCGCTGGACGAGAGCAAGCTGCCCTTCCAGATCCCGAAGGACCAGCCGTTCCGGGAAAATATCGCCAAGCTGGGCCAGATGATCACTGACCGCATCCCTGCCAAAAAGGGCACGCTGACCCAGGACGACCCCGAATACTGGGGCCTTGCGTCCATCGTGACCGACGAGATGGCCGAGGTTGCATTGAAAATGAAGGTCCGCAAGCCTATGACCCTGCCTGAGCTGGTCAAGGCTACCGGCAAGCCTGCCGACGAGCTGGAACCGCTGCTGCAGCAGATGGCTGTGGTCGGATTACTGGAATACAACTGGGAAAATCCCCGCCGGGAGAAGCAGTACATCCTGCCGATGTTCGTACCCGGCAGTGCGGAATTTTTCAATATGAACAAACAGCAGATCGCCGACCACCCCGAGGTCACGGCCTTCTTCGAGCGGATGACCTTTTTGCCGCTGGAACACATCACCGCCATGGTGCCGCCGGGCGGCGCGGGGATCGGTATGCACGTCATCCCGGTGGAAAAGGCCATCGAGACCGAAAACCAGTCCGTAGACGTGGAGCATATCTCCCACTGGCTGAAAAAGTATGACGGCAAGTATGCCGCCGGGCCGTGCAGCTGCCGTATGTCCCGCGCCGCCATGGGCGAGGGCTGCGGCGACGACCCCGACGACTGGTGCATCGGCGTCGGCGACATGGCCGACTACCTTGTGGAGACGAACAAAGGCCACTACGTCACCTACGACGAGGTCATGCAGATTTTGCAAAAGGCCGAGGACAACGGCTTTGTACACCAGATCACGAACATCGACGGCGAGAACAAGATTTTCGCCATCTGCAACTGCAACGTCAACGTCTGTAACGCTTTGCGCACCAGCCAGCTGTTCAACACGCCCAACATGAGCCGCTCGGCCTACGTTGCCAAAGTCGCGCCGGAAAACTGCGTAGCCTGCGGCCGCTGTGTGGAGTACTGCCCCGCCGGTGCGGTCAAGCTGGGCCAAAAACTCTGCACCAAGGAAGGGCGCGTCGTCTACCCGCGCCAGGAACTGCCCGACGCCGTAAAGTGGGGCCCCGAGAAGTGGGCCATCGACTACCGCGACAAGAACCGTATCAACTGCTATGACACCGGCACGGCCCCCTGCAAGACGGCCTGTCCTGCCCACATTGCCGTGCAGGGCTACCTGAAAATGGCCGCCCAGGGCCGCTACCGCGACGCGCTGGCGCTGATCAAAAAAGAGAACCCCTTCCCCGCCGTCTGCGGCCGCATCTGCAACCGCCGGTGCGAGGATGCCTGCACCCGCGGCACCGTGGACCAGGCTGTTGCCATCGACGCCGTGAAGAAGTTCATCGCCCAGCAGGACCTGCACGCCGAGCACCGCTATGTGCCCGACGTCGTCCAGCCGTCGCTGCAAGGGCCGTGGCCGCAGAAAATTGCCATCATCGGCGGCGGCCCGGCGGGCCTGAGCTGCGCCTACTTCCTGGCGACCCAGGGCTACAAGCCCACCGTGTTTGAGAAAAACGAGCGTCCCGGCGGTATGCTGCGGTACGGTATCCCCTCCTTCAAGCTCGAGAAAGACGTCATTGACGCCGAGATTGACGTACTGCGGGAGCTGGGCGTGGACATCCACTGCGGCGTGGACGTGGGCAGGGATGTGACGCTGGCCCAGCTGCGCGAGCAGGGCTACAAGGCGTTCTACATTGCCATTGGCTGCCAGGGCGGCCGCAAGGCGGGCGTGCCCGGCGAGGATGCCGCAGGTATTGAGACTGCCGTACACCTGCTGCGCACCGTGGGCGGCGACGAAAGCCATAAGATGCAGGGCAAGACCGTTGTCATCGGCGGCGGCAATGTCGCCATCGACGCGGCGCGGGTCGCCTTACGCTGCGGGTCCGACGATGTGACAATGGTCTGCCTGGAGCCGCGGGAGAAGATGCCCGCCTCGGTGGAGGAAATCGCCGAGGCCGAGGAGGAAGGCACCAAAATCACCTGCGGCTACGGCCCGAAGGAGTTTATCGCCGAAAACGGCCATGTCACCGCCGTGGTGCTGAAAAAGTGCACCGGTCTCTACAATGCCGAGGGCCGCTTTGCACCCACCTACGACGAGAACGACACCATCACCCTGCCTTGCGAGAACGTTGTGCTCAGCATCGGCCAATGCATCGAGTGGGGCGACCTGCTGAACGGCGAGGCCGTAGAGCTGGGCCGTGGCCAGGGTGCCGTGGCCGACGCGCTGACCTACCAGACCGCGCAGCCCGACGTGTTTGTGGGCGGCGACGTCTATACCGGCCCGCGCTTTGCCATCGACGCGATTGCGGCAGGCAAACAGGGGGCAATCTCCATCCACCGCTATGTGCAGCCCAACACCAGCATGACGATCGGCCGCAACCGCCGGGATTTCCACGAGCTGGACAAGAACAATCTGTCGCTTGGTGAGTACGACCATGCCCCGCGCCAGACCGCCGCGCTGGACGAGAGCATCGACACCCACCGTTCCTTCCGGGATGCGCACCTGACGCTGACAGAGGATCAGGTCAAAATCGAGACAGCCCGCTGTCTGGGCTGCGGCGCCAGCGTCGTCGACCCGAACAAGTGCATCGGCTGCGGCGTCTGCACGACCAAGTGCGAGTTTGACGCTATCCATCTGCACCGCGACCTGCCCGAGTGCAGCAAGATGGTCAAGAGCGAGGACAAGTTCAAGGCCATTCTGCCCTACATGGCGAAGCGGGAAATCAAGATTCGTTTCTCCAAAAAGGAGAAGTAAATGCACGAGCTGGGCATTGTGTTCCACATCATCCGCACGGTGGAGGATGTGGCAAAGCAAAACGATGTATCCCGCATCCGACGGGTGACATTGCAGCTGGGCGAAGTCTCCGGCGTGGTGGAGAGCTACCTGCAGGATTGTTGGAAGTGGGCCGCCGCGAAGTCTGAGATTTTACCCGGCGCGGTGCTGGCGGTGGAGGCCATCCCCGCCGTGACTCTCTGCGAGGACTGCGGGCAGCAGTACCCCACCGTGCAGTATGGCCGAATCTGCCCCCGCTGCCGGAGCGAACATACGCATCTGGTGCAAGGGAACGAGATGATGATCAAAGAGGTGGAGGCAGTAGAATAAAAGCCTTTCCCCTTGGGGGAAGCCAAGAAAAGGCGCGTGTGCGAGAAGTTTTCGCACACGCGCCTTTTTCTTATTTCTCCCCTTCGGGGAAAATCACCTTATTGACGAAGAAGAAAATCACCATGGACACGCCGCCGTTCAAAACCGTCGTGCCGATGTTGTAGATGAAGTCCGGCACCAGCAGGCCAGCCACCGCCACCCAAACACAGTTGATGGAGTTGACGATGCAGGTGATGATGCAGAACGCCGCCACATACCAGACAATTTGCTTGCCCAGGCTGCCCTTGCTGCGGAACACAAAATTGCGCTGGATTGGGAAGTTGATGCACTCGCCAATCACCATCGCGATCATGTAGGCGCAGAAGTAGGGCAGACCGCCGTGGGCGGCATCATACCCTAAGATGTTCCACTGGAACGTCTCGCCAAAGAGCGTTACCGGGATGCCCGGCCAGCCGAAATCCACGACCGGCAGGCTGCTGAATGCAGCGGGCAGAAATTGCAAAAGCAAGTATTTGAACACCGTAATTAAGTTTGACACGATGACGAACAAGCCGCCCTCACGCACCCACTTGGCAGCGGCGGGGTGCTTAGCCGCAAAGGTATTCCAAAATTGCATGGCTGCATCTCCTGTCAGCTGTTGCGCAGACGGTTTTCCAGCTGCGCGTTCAAAATCACGTTCTTGACGGCCTCAAAAATCACTCGCACCAGGCCGATAACCCAAAAGCCCTGCACTTCCATCACGATACCGTCCACCATGCCCATGCTGATGGCACCATTGGTCATTTTGGCCAGCGCGCGCAGCGGCATATTGTACTGGAACAGCACATTCAAATCCGGCTTGCCTTTTTTGTAACTGGCGTTCAGCAGCGCGGTCAGCACCGCCCAGACCAGCCAGCCCAGGGGGCTGCGTCCATGGTTCAGCTCACCCAGCGTCATGTTGCGGTCAATTTTGACCCGGTCGTCAGGGATGGGGCGGCCCAGCAGAGTCTCCCACTCGGCGTCGGGTACGGTTTGCACCTTGCCGCTCTGGTAGTGCGGCAGCGCCTTCCCGGCATAGGGGTTCAGCGCGTCGGTGCCGATGACCTCGACCGCAGCGGTCAGGCGGATGTCCGCAGAGCTTGCCCCTACGCGAAGCTCATACGTGCCACCCTCCACCTCCCAGCTGTCGGTGCGGGTGTTCCAGTAGCGGAACGCCTTGTCGTCCAGCGTCAGGGTCACGGTCTTGCTCTCCCCCGCTGCCAACTGCACCTTGGCAAAGGCTTTCAGCTCCTGTGCAGGGCGGAAAATTTCAGCATTCGGCTTGGCCACGTACAGCTGCACAATCTCTGCCCCGGTGCGGTCGCCGGTGTTGGTCACGGTCAGGGTCGCGCTGTGGGCGTCGGCATGCAGGTCACTGTACGCAAACTGCGTATAGCTCAACCCATGGCCGAAGGGGAACGCCACCGGCACCCCGACGGTTTGGTAATAGCGGTAGCCGACGTACAGTCCCTCGCGGTACTGCACGGTGCGGCCAGGGCCTGCAAAGTGGTCGCGGGCGGGGGTGTCGGCGTAGGCGTTGGCCCAAGTCTCGGCCAGCTTGCCGCCGGGGTTGATTTTGCCGGTCAGCACGTCCACCATCGCGCCCGCGCCCGCCTGGCCGCCCAGTGCGCCGTAAACCAGCGCTTTGCAGTGGGCCAGCCACGGCGTTTCCAGCGAGGCACCGGCGTTCACAATGACCACCGTGTTGGGGTTGGCTTCGCGCACAGCCTGCAAAAGCTCGATCTGGTTGTCGGCCAGCTTCATATCGGCGCGGTCCAGGCCCTCGCTCTCCTTGATCTCGTCCAGTCCCAGGCAGAGCAGCACGGCGTCCGCTTCTGCGGCCAGGGCGACGGCCTCGGCCTGCTTGGCGGCATCGGGTTTGCCCTGGCGGTCAAAACCCGGGGCAAAGCCCACACTGTACAGACCGCTGTCGTTCAGACAATCCAAGAAGGTGTCCACTTTGATGGAGTTGACGGCGCTGGACCCTGCACCCTGGTAGCGCGGCGCCTCGGCAAAGTCGCCGATGACCGCCACACGCGTGCCCTCGGCCAGCGGCAGCAGGGCATCGTCGTTTTTCAGCAGCACAACACTCTCCCCTGCCGCGCGGCGGGCCAGCGCATGGTGGGCGTCGGCGTCAAAACTGCGGCTGTGGCGTTCTACGGCGGCGTGGGTGTCCAGCACCAGCGCCAGCAGCTCATCCAGACGGGCGTCCACATCGGCCTCGGCGATTTTGCCGGACCGTACGGCGGCCAGCAGCTCCCGCACGGCGTCCCCGCCGGGGGCGGGCATTTCCAGCGTCGAGCCGTTTTTCACGCCCAGCGCATGGTCATTGCTGCCGCCCCAGTCGGTCACGACCGCGCCGTCAAAGCCCCACTCCTCGCGCAGGATATCCTGCAAAAGGTGGGCGTTCTCGTTGGCGTAGATGCCGTTGATGAGATTGTAGCTGGACATGAGGGCCTTGGGGTGCGCCTCTTTGACGACGATCTCAAACCCGGTCAGGTACAGTTCCCTCAGCGTCCGCTCGTCCACCACCGAGTCCGATGCCATGCGGCGCAGCTCCTGGTTGTTGACGGCGAAGTGCTTGGGGCAGGCGGAGATGCCTTCCGACTGGATGCCGCGCACGTAGGCGGCGGCCATCTTGCCGGAGAGATAGGGATCCTCGGAGAAATACTCAAAGTTGCGGCCGCAGAGGGGGCTGCGCTTGGTGTTCAGGCCCGGCCCCAGCAGAACGGCGACCTCCTGCGCGGCGGCCTCCTCGCCCATGGCCCGGCCGATTTCCTCGCCCAGCGCCGGATCCCAACTGCACGCCACGGTGGCGGCTGTGGGGAAGCAGGTGGCCGGCACGCTGGGGTTCAGCCCCAGGTGATCCGCCGCCCCGGCCTGCTTGCGCACGCCGTTGGGGCCGTCGGACAGGGTGATGGACGGCACGCCCGCGTTTTTGCAGCCCCGCGTCGTGAACACGGTATCACCGGACAGCAGAGCGCATTTTTGTTCAAGGTTTAGTTTGGTTATAATATCTGTGTGTTTCATGGGTCTCTCCCCGCATAAAAAGCAAGGGCGGCAGCGCATTCTGCCGCCCTTAGGCAATACCGCATAATTCTAAGTGCCGATACGGCGAGCGAGGTGCGGCAGCTGCCGGAGCGGTGCTTAAGCCGTAAGGCGGGAATTGTGCGGTGTTGTCCTTACTTTCTGAATTAGGTGTTTGCCTTCTTGGCCGCTTTCTTGGCCGCTTTTGCCTCCATCTTTGCCAGCTTGCGCTTGCTGGGCTTCCACACACGGAATACCCGGTAAGCAAGCAGAATCAGCAGCAGCGTGCAGAGGATGTTGACCACTGTGCGCACGGTCGTACTGACCTGCGGACCATCCTTGTAGATACTGCCCGGCATTGCGCCGTTCATTGCTTTGGTGTTGGCGGTCGTGTACAGCACATGGTGCAGTGCCTCGCGTGCATAGTGGTAGGTTTCGGCATTGTCTTTGTCGAAATCATCCCAGCGGGCGGAGTTTTTCACGTAAGTCAGCTTCATGTCGCCGCCTGCCTCGATCATTTGCTGGCCGCCCATAAAGACGCCGGTATTGGCGTTATCAGTGATAACCGCGCCATTGAAGCCCCACTCGGTGCGCAGGATTCCGGTAATCAGCGCGTAGCTGCCGCCGGTCCAGGTCGCGCCAACGCGGTTGAAGGCTGTCATAACGCCCAGTGCCGCCGGGATGGTAGTAGTCGCATTCTTGTAACTGCCGTCGGCCTGCTTCTCCACATAGTTCAGCGTGACGTCATCCAGTTTCATGCACATCTCAAAAGGCTTGAGATAGATTTCGCGTGCAGACTGCTCATTCAGCCAGGTTGCCGCGCCGTACTGCCCATCGCGGTCGCCGCGGTGGTTTTCCTGGTCGTTAAAGGCAAAGTGCTTGATATAGGCATACAGCCCCTTGGTAGCAGCACCGTAGACTTCTTTGGATGCTACCGTGCCGGAAAGGAACGGATCCTCGGAGTAATACTCACCATTACGACCGCTGAAGGGGGTACGATGGATGTTCATGGACGGTGCGTACCAGCCGTCGCAGCCGCCGATGACCGCCTCATTGCCGATCATCGTGCCGTATTCCTGCGCCAGATCCTGGTTCCAGGTCTGGGCAAGGGTCATCATGTTGGGGAACATAGTACCGGTGCCGCCGTAGATCAGCCCGCTTGCTGTGTCAGCATCGATCACAAAGGGCTTGCCCACACTATTGATGGCGGGCACACCGTAACCAGAGCAGGTGATGATGTTGTAATAATCGTCTGCCGTCAGCTGGTCAAGCAGGTCGTTCCACATCGGGTCGTCGTAGCTCTTGCCGCGCAGGTCAATCAGGCTCAGCCCGTTGTCGGCACCGTAGACGATTTCATCCTCGTAGGTATCACCCACAGTCGGGTTGCCGGAATCGGTGGAATCCAGCTGCGCCACCAGCTCTGCACCGGCAGTCTTTTTGTACTGGTAAGAGGCGGGCTTGCCGTCAGCATCCGTGCCGTTGATTTCATTGCCCCAGGTGCTGATTACATCGCTGGGTTCGCCGTCCGGTTTCGGGAACGTGCCTGCCCAATCGCTGCGGGTCAGGTAACCGGCATCGCCCTTGGCGGCATCCAGCTGATTTGTGACAGCAGCACCCGTGCGGCTGTCGACTGCATAGGTGGTGGTATCTGTCTCGGTGTTGGCAGGGGTATACACGGTGGCAAATGCCGCATCACCGTCGGCCGTCATACCGTCTGCAACGGTTTTTCCCTTGGCCGCCAGCACATTGTTGATAGCGTCGTGGGCATTTTTTGCCGCGGTAATATAGTAGTCACCTGCATCCAGGATGTATGTTTTCGCACCGCTGGCGTCATATGCCTTGAGCTGGTCTTTCGTAAAGGTAACGCTTACCGTCTCACTTGCGCCGGGTGCCAGCTCAGACGTTTTTCCGTAGCCGACCAACTCCACGGCAGGCTTTTCCACACCGTTTGCTTTGTCGTAATCCGTATAGGGGCTTTGTACATAAAGCTCCACAACGTCCTTGCCTGCCATATCGCCGGTGTTGGTGACAGTGACCTGTGCCGTGCAGGTGTCACCGCTCCAGTCTGCCTTAAAGTCGCTCCAATCGAAGGTCGTATAGCTCAGGCCGTAACCGAAAGGATACACGACCTCGCCGGCATAGTCGTAATCGCCCGCATTACCCTGGTCGAGGACAACGTCCTCATACCGAGTCTCGTAATAGCGGTAGCCGACATAAATGCCTTCCTCATACGTGACGTAGTTATACTTTGTGATGCTGCCGTTTTCGTCATAGTAGGCATAATCACCGAAGTTCTGCGCCGCCGGGGATGCAGAGGCATCGGCCGCAAAGGTGTCCACCGTGCGCCCGCTGGGGCTGACCTTGCCGGTCAGCACATCCGCCATAGCTGCGCCGATGGTCGGCGCGTAAAGCACCGACTTGATGTTGGGGTAATCGGCCAGCCAGTCCAGCTCCAGCGCTGCGTTGGAGTTTACGATCAGCACTGTATTGTCGTAGTTATCATTCAGGTATTGCAGAATCTCACGCTCGGTGGAGTCCGGTTCCAGATAGCTGCGGACCTTGTCTTCCTCACTGGCAGCGTGGTTGTACATCGAACGGGGCATATCACGGCCCTCGCCTGCCACACGCTTGAGAATGTAGACCGGGGTCGTGCCCTGTACGCTGTCCAGCAGACCACTCTCACCCTGCATGACAGAGAGCGGGCACTCGTTGATACGGAAGTCCTCGGCATCACCGTAGCCGATGGAGCCGCTGGCCAGCCCATACCCGGCACCTGCACCCTGCGTGTAGAAATTCCACAATGTCTCGTTCACGTTCAGGCCGCGCTCGGTCAGGGCCGTATTCAACGGCGAGCCGCCGCCCATCAGCCCGGCACCCACATTCTGCTTACTGTTGGCAGAGAACAGACTCACGGTCGTATCCTCGGCCAGGGGCAGGGCGCCGTCATTTTTCAGCAGAACGACCCCTTCATTGTCGATGCGGTCGGTCAGGTCTTTTTCGGCATCACCGATGGTGTCGGCGGTATAGTCCGCCGTGTTATAGTCCAGGTCCAGGCCCTCGGTCTGTACTTTGCTGTTGTCCCAAGATTTCTTGTAGCCCAGCATTGCATTTATCATGCGGGCGTAGCTAGGCAGAATGACGTTGGCTGCAAACAACAGCACTGCCATGACAACTGCCAGCACAGCCAGAATACCTGTGTGCAGAATATGGCCTACAATTTGCAGTGGTGTGAGTTTTTTCTTTTGCATTTTTCTCCTCCTTGAATTTTGGCGGGGCTTTTGGCCCCTGCCTTTGTTCTGACCTTATTGTAGCAGAAAAGGGGCTTTGCGGCACAAAATTTGCATAACCTGTCGTTTTGGGCGCACAATCTGTAATTGTAACAAAAAGATTACAAAAAGCGTAGTGCAAAGCGCACAAGACAAGGTCGCATCCCTTTGTGCAAAATGCCACTGCGGGTACGCGGCGCGGGCGGAGCAGAGCCCCGTCCCTACGAGCCGCGAGACAGAGTTGTAGGGGCCGGGCATACCCGGCCCGCAGCCTTCCGGCAATTTCCCGTTTTCCCATCCATCTCCCCCACACAAAAATTCCCCCGCCGTTTCAACGCGGCGGGGGATGCTTCATTTATTCATTCGTGGAGATATCCGTCCCGAAGTACTTCTCGCTCAATTCCTTCAGCGTACCGTCGGCGCGCATTTCCTCAATGGCGGTGTCGATGGCAGCGCGCAGGGTGGCGGTCTCGTCGCCCTTGCGCATCGGGATGGCAACCTCGTTCGCGTCCGCAGTCAGCACGGCGATTTTCGCGTTCGCGTCGGGGTGCTCCTTCATGTAATCATAGTAGGTCACCTCAGCGTTCAGCGTGGCATCAATGCGGCCGCTTAGCAGCAGCTCAAAGGTCTGGTTCAGGTCGTCCACACCGGTCACGGTTGCGCCGTACTGCTCGGCCAGCTCGGCGTAGGTGCTGGAAATCGTGTTGGCGGTGGTCTTGCCGTTCAAATCTTCCAGCGCCTTGATGCTGTCATTGTCCTTCTGGGTGATGACGGCGGTGCGGTTGTAGGCATAGGGGGTCGAGAAATCGTATTTCTCGGCGCGCTCGGGGGTGATGTCAACGCCGTTGACCATGATATCATAGCGGCCCGCATCCAGACCGGCCAGCAGGCCGTCCCACTCGCCCTCGACGAACTTCGGCTCCACGCCCAGCTTCTCGGCGATCTTGGTTGCGACCTCAACGTCGTAGCCGACGAGGTTGTCGTTCTCGTCGTGGTAGGTCCAGGGCGCCCAGGTTCCCTCCATGGCAACGGTGATGGTGCCGCTGGCCTGGATCTGGCTCAACAGGTCGCCGCCGGTCTCCTCGGTCGCGGCGGTGTCCGCCGTGCTCTCGGCGGGGGCGGCGCTGTCGGCGGTGCTGCCGCAGGCCGTCAGAGCCAGCGCGGCGGTCAGGGTCAGGGCGGTCAGTTTGGCAAGGTTCTTCATTATAATTGGCTCCTTTGTCTGTATGTCTGCAAAAATTCCCGGGTGCGGAGCTGCTGCGGGTCATTGAAGAACGCCTCGGCTGTGTTCTGCTCCACAATCACGCCCCCATCCATAAACACCACGCGGTTCGCCACATGGCGGGCAAAGCCCATCTCGTGGGTCACCACCAGCATCGTGCGGCCTTCCTCGGCCAAGCTGCGCATGACAGCCAACACTTCGCCGGTCAGCTCCGGGTCAAGAGCCGACGTGGGTTCGTCAAAATAAATAATCTCCGGGTCTGCGGCCATGGCGCGGGCAATCGCCACGCGCTGCTGCTGCCCGCCGGAAAGCTGGTTGGGGTAGTAGTCGGCACGGTCGGCCATGCCCACCCTGACCAGCGCGGCGCGGGCGATCTCATCGGCCTGCCTGCGCGGCATTTTCCGCGCCACGATCAGCCCCTCGGTGACGTTCTGCAAGGCCGTTTTGTTGGCGAACAGGTTGTAGTTCTGGAACACGAACCCGGTGCGTCGGCGCAGGGCGTTGACCTGGGCACGGGTCACATGGGCCAGCTCCACGCGCTGGCCGTCAAAGGTCATCGTGCCGTCGTCTGCCTTCTCCAAAAAGTTCAGGCAGCGCAGCATCGTGGTTTTTCCGCTGCCGCTTGCACCCAGAATGGCGACCACGTCGCCCTTGTTCACGTCCAGGTCAATGCCTTTCAGCACCTGTAAATCACCGAAAGCCTTGCGCAAATTTCTGATTTCCAGCATAGCTTAACTCCTTTGCGCGCCCTTGCTGTTCAGGTACTTCTCGCCCACGGTCTGCAGGCGGGTCAGCACAGTGCAGAACAGCAGGTAGATGATGCCGACCTCGATGTACAGCGCCAGCGGCTCATAGGTGCGGGCCACAATGCGCTGGGTGGTCATGAGCATTTCGGTCACGGTGATGTTGGCCGCCAGCGAGGTATCCTTGACCATGGCGATCAAAAAGCTGGCCAGCGTGGGGAACGCCATGCGCATGGCCTGCGGCAGGATGATACGACGGATGATCTGCAAATAGCTCATGCCGACACACTGGCCGGCCTCCATCTGACCCTGGGGCACGGCTTCCAGCGCGGCACGCACGGTCTCGGCGCAGTACGCACCCTCATTGATGGAAAAGACCAGCACCGCGGCGGGGAACGGCTCGATAAGGATGCCAACGCCGGGCAGGCCGTAGAACACGACAAACAGCTGCACCAGCACCGGCGTGCCGCGCATGACCCAGATGTAAAACCGGGCGATCTGCTGCAAGACGGGCACATGAGCAAACTGCACCAGCGCCACCACAACGGCAATGATCAGCGCCAGCGTGAAGGAAATGACGGTCAGCGGGATGGTGACGGTCAGGCCAGGCAGCAATATTTTACCAAAGGAATCCACAAGGATGCCTACAAGGCGTTCGGACATGGGGCGGCTCTCTCCTTTTGTGATGCAGGGGTGGCGGGAAGATTTCCCACTAAAACGGTATGCTATGAGATTGTAGCACATCGGCACGAATTTTGCAAGGGTGTAATTTGAAGTGAAGTTTAAGGGCGTGCGCTTTTAAAGGTGCGAGATAAGGGAACGCGGCGCCCGGCCCATGCGCCATAATTGCACGATGGAAAACACCTCTGCGGTGTAGGGGCCGGGCATGCCCGGCCCGCAAGTATGCGGTGGGTGTCCCTTTATCCATGGATTTGTAGGGAGGGGGCTTGCCCCCTCCGCGGCGGCCAGAGAACCGGCCGCCCTACGTTTTTCCGGGAAGGTGGGTGCTGGCCTGCGGGGCGTCGAGGACGCCGCCCACTACCGTTGCCGGGGCGGATGCTTGCCTTACACGGCAGGGCCGGGCATGCCCGGCCCCTACGGTGCGGCGAGGGAAAATGGGCATAAAAAATCCCACCGTCGGTGGGAGACGGTGGGAAACTTAATATTTTCTCTTTAAATTTATTCTGCAACTGTAACCGTCTTGGTTGTTGCCTTAGGGTCTGCATTCTTTTTAACTTCATACTTAGAGGCATTAGTGGAATCAGCCGCCGTATAAGTGCAGGTAAACACGCCCGTTGTATAAACAACAGACTTAACCTTGCCAGAAGTATCATAAGTAACAGTGTAGTTAGCGTTCGGCAACTCGCTGTAACAATCAATCGTGCTAGTCTCGGGTTTCTTGTTACCAGTCTCGCTCAAGGAATCATTCTTTGCATAATACTCCGTTCCTGCCGTCTGTGCAGCCATAACAACCATACGGCATTCAGAAGTTGCTTTTTCCTCGTTTGCCTTATCAATATACTTCGTCAGAGCGGGGACCAGCAGGGCGGCCAGGATGGCCAGGATGACGAGAACAACGATGAGTTCGACGAGGGTGAAGCCCTTCTTGTTCTTCATTTTACGAATTTTCTCGAACATTATAATTCCTCCGATTTCTCCAGAAGGACTTCAACCGTCCTTTTACTGTGAATTTATAATATCATACAATTTACCAAATTTCAATAAAGTTACAGCAAAACAGCAAAACAGCAAAAAACATTTCGTTGCCTGTTTCGTACTCTTTTCGCAAAGTTTTTTGTTGCTTTGCAACGTGTGCCGTTCGATAATGCCGTCGCATCGCCATTTTATTTTACGCATTTCTGCGTTATTTTATAAAAAATATGTGCATTCACGACAAATTTTGCAGTCGTTTTCTGGTGAACATTTAACCGTACATATCTTGCGGTGGTGCAGGGTGCGATTTTGGGCGGTTTTGCGGGTTCACAGGGGGATTTTGTAAAATTTAACGTGGCTAAGCGGGGCAAATTGTGTGCTATTGGGGCGGAGCGTTTTTCCGCACAAAAAACGTCTCCCACATGGGGAGGCGTTTGGAAATGTGCTGTGCTTAACACCGAAAACGTGATTTTTACGGAATTTTTGCTGCGCTCTGGCGTTTTGGCTGCCGCCGGGCCACTAAATATGGCGTCCGCGGCGGGATTTTTTCAGGTGAGTTGTAATAAACGGCACAATGCCCTCAAAGAAGGCCATGATGGGGCTGTCGCAGTTGTCGGTGCAGCCCTTGTCCTTCAGCGCGGCCAAAGGTGTGCTTTCCCCTGCCGGGTCGTTTTGATTCGGCCATCATTCCGCCACTTCCCGCAGGTGTTCACGCACCGGGCGCAGGTTCTCGGGCAGGTCAGCATCCGGCAGGTCGCTGATGCCATCTGTCGTGCCGCGGGCCTTGGCGGTCTCATAGAACCAGCACTTGTAGTCCAGCGTGTCCATCGTCTGCTGCAATTCGGCCATGCGGGCTTCCAGCACGGCCTTCTGCTTGCGGAACATTTCCAACCGCTGGGCGATCGTCGCGTCGCCCTGCATGGCAAGCTCGATGTATTCGCGGATATCCTTCAGCGACATGCCGGTCTTTTTCAGGCACTCAATGATGCGCAGCCACTCGAAGTCCTTTTCCTCAAACACACGGATGCCGCCGGAGGAACGCCCCACAAAGGGCAGCAGCCCTTCCTTATCATAATAGCGCAGTGTCGATGCAGGCACACCCAGCCGTTTTGCCATTTCGCCCACCGTATAAGCCATAGTTGCCTCCTGATCTTTTTGCAGAACCCCTCGACTTAAACCGGGGTTTAACTTGTATGATATCAGTATAGGGCAGTTGCAGCCCCATGTCAAGCTGCGGAAAGGAGCAATTCACCTATGGCAATACCGCACAATTCCCGCCTGACGGCTTAAGCACCGCTCCGACGGCTGCGGCACGCCCTTCCCATCGCAGAGTTGTAGCGGCGGGGGTATGCCCGGCCCCTACAATGGGTGTTTTAGGCAAACCACGATGCCCCCATGGCCGCCGACGCGCTGGGGGCGTAAGCGTCACCAGATCCCACTTTGGGGCTTATTTTTTATATTGACAAATCCCGCTCATCTACCTATTATAAGTGGGAAAGCATACGAAAGGACTGTCGAACTATATGAAAATGGAACGTATTGACCGGGTTCGTGCCGCGCTGTGCGCACAGGGCCTGACCCAAATGATCGTCTGCGACCCCAAAAGCGTGTGGTATCTGACCGGTGTCGCCGTGGAACCCTATGAGCGTCTGCTGGCGCTCTACCTGCTCACCGACGGCGAGCCGGTGCTGTTTTTGAACAAGCTGTTCAACGTCCCGAATCCGCCCTGCAAGACCGTTTGGCACACTGACACCGACGCCCCGGTCGCCCAGATTGCCGCCGTGGTCGACGCCGCGAAGCCGCTGGGCATCGACAAAGAGTGGCCCGCCAAGTTCCTGATTCCGCTGATGGAGGCCCACCCCGGCATGCAGGTCGTGCTGTCCAGCGATTGCGTCGACGACTGCCGCGCCTGCAAGGACGCCGAAGAACAGCGCCTCATGCGTGAGGCCTCCCGCATCAACGATGAAGTCAACGAGGCTGCGAAGCACTACGTCAAGGTCGGCATGACTGAGCGTGAGGTGGCCGAGTTTATTGACGCCCAGTTCCGCGCCCACGGCTGCGAAGGCCCGAGCTTTACCACCATCGTTTCCTTCGGTGCGAACGCCGCTGACCCCCACCACGAGCCGGACGGCACGGTGCTGAAGGAGGGCGACTGCGTGCTGTTTGACATGGGCTGCGTGAAGAACCGCTATTGCAGCGACATGACCCGCACCTGGTTCTGCGGCCGGCCCACAGAGAAGCAGGCCGCCGTACACGACCTGGTGCGCCGCGCCAACGAAGCTGCCGAGGCACTTATCAAGCCCGGCGTGCGTCTGTGCGACCTGGATGCCGCTGCCCGCGATTTGATCGCCGAAGCGGGTTATGGCGAATACTTCAACCACCGTCTGGGCCATTTCATCGGCCAGACCGACCACGAGAAGGGCGACGTGAGCAGCGCCAACACCGCCGTTGCCAAGCCCGGCATGATTTTCTCGATCGAGCCGGGCGTCTACCTGCCCGGTGAGTTCGGCGTCCGTGTCGAGGATCTCGTCCTTGTGACCGAGGACGGCTGCGAGGTGCTGAACCACAACGATAAACATTGGGATGTTGTGGGGAAGTAACTTCCTTAAAGCCTCCCCCCATAGGGAAGCCTTTTTGTGCAATGTAAAAAGGAGCTTTTATGGATAAAACCGAAAAACTGACGTTGCGGGAATGCCTGCTGGGCGACCGGGCCTTTTACCGCCATGTGCTGCTGGTGGTGCTGCCCATCATCGTGCAGAACACCCTGACGAACGTTGTCTCCCTGCTTGACAACGTCATGGTGGGCCAGGTGGGCACCCTGCCCATGAGCGGCGTTGCCGTGGTAGGCCAGCTGCTGTTTGTGTATAACCTCGCCATTTGGGGCAGCACCTCGGGCGCTGGCATCTTCGGCGCTCAGTTTTACGGCCGCGGCGATATGGACGGCGTGCGCCACACTTTCCGCTTTAAACTGCTGGTGTCCACCGTCATCACAGCGGCAGCCATTATGCTGTTTCTGGCTGCCGGGCCAGCGCTGATTGGAGCGTATATTTCAGCCGATACCTCCCCCGCCGATGCCGCCGCCACGCTGGACTATGCGTGGGGGTATCTGCGCATCATGCTTGTGGGACTGGTGCCCTTCGGCCTGACCCAGTGCTACGCCGGTACCCTGCGCGAGAGCGGCCAGACCGTGCTGCCGATGAAAGCCAGTATGCTGGCGATGGTCGTGAACTTTATCTTTAACGCCCTGCTGATTTTCGGCCTTGGCCCATTCCCCCGGCTGGGCGTGGCCGGTGCGGCCATCGCCACCGTGCTTTCCCGCTTTGTGGAGCTGGCCATCGTCGCGACCGGCGCCCACCGCAGCGCCGACCGCTACCCCTTTATGCACGGGGTGTACCACAGCCTTGCCATTCCCGGCGTGTTGGTCAAAAGCATCTTTATCCGGTCGATGCCGCTGCTCGCCAATGAGCTGATGTGGGGCGCAGGTCAGGCCGTGCTGCTGCAATGCTATTCCGTGCGGGGCATCCAGGCCGTGGCCGCGCTGAACATCTGCAACACGATTGCACAGATTTTTAATGAGGTGTTCCTCTCGCTGGGCAACGCCACGGCCATCGTCGTTGGCCAGGAGCTTGGCGCAGACCGCCTGACCGGTGCCCGCCGCACCGCCTGGCGGATGATTACCCTGAGCCTTGCCAGCTGCGTTATTATGGGCGCTGCGCTGGCCGTTTGTGCGCCCTTTATCCCCCGCATCTACAACACTGAGGAACCCATCCGCCTGCTTGCGACCGAACTGATCCGCATGGCGGCGCTGTGTATGCCTCTGTACGGCTTTGCCAACTGTGAGTATTTCACGCTGCGTTCCGGCGGCAAAACGTTCATCACATTTTTGTTTGACAGCTGCTTTACCTGGGCCGTGTCCGTGCCGATGGCCTACTGCCTGTCCCGCTTCAGCGGGCTGAACATCGTCACAATTTACCTGTTTGTGAACGGCATGGACATCATCAAATGCACCATCGGCTTTGTGCTGCTGAAGAAGGGCGTCTGGGTAAAGAATATTGTGAAAGAATAGTGGTTCTTCCGTAGGGGCGACGCCAGACATCGACCCCTGCAAGCCCCATAAAGGAGATGTACACCCCCATGACCACCGCACACAAAAGCCGCGTGCTGGATATGACCCAGGGCGACCCATTCCGCCTGGTGCTGCAATTTTCGATGCCGCTGTTCTGCTCGAACCTTCTGCAGCAGTTCTACAATTTGACTGACACCGCCCTTGCCGGGCACCTGCTGGGCGCGGCGGCACTGGCGCAGATCGGCGCGACCGCCGCACTGTACGGTCTTATCATGAACTTTGCCTTCGGCATGAACAACGGCCTGGCACTGACGGTCAGCAGGTATTTCGGCGCCGGGGATGAAAAGGGTATGCGCCGCGCCGTGGGCTGGATGGTCACGCTGTCGGTGGGCACCTCGCTGGTGCTGACCGCCACTTCCCTGCTGGGCCGCGGTGCGCTGTTGACTCTGCTGCAGGTCCCCGCCGAAACGTGGGACGGTGCCGCCGCCTACCTGACCGTAATTTTGCTGGGCATCCCGCTGACGATGCTCTACAATATGGAGGCCGCGCTGCTGCGCGCCGTGGGCAACAGCATCACGCCTCTGCTGTTTTTGCTCTTCAGCACCGTGCTGAATATCGCGCTGGACGCGGCCTTCATGGGCCCGCTGGGCCTTGGCGTGCGCGGCGCAGCTATCGCCACCGTGCTGGCACAGGGTATCAGCGCCCTGCTGGGCGTGTGGTACATCCTGCGCAGCTACCCGGAACTGCGGTTCCGCCCGGCCCAGCTGAAAGAGACGACCCGCCATGCCGTGACCCATATGTTCTGGGCGGGCCTAAGTATGGGCCTGATGAGCGCCATCTACAACCTGGGCAGCGTGGCCCTGCAAAGCAGCATCAACGCGCTGGGCAGCGCCTACATTGCGGCTCAGACCGCCGCCCGCCGCCTGGCTGAGCTGTACTTTATCCCCGGCGGTGCGCTTGGCATCGGCGTGGCGACTTTCAGCAGCCAGAACCTCGGCGCGGGCAAGCGCAGCCGCATCTGGCAGAGCGTAAAGGCCGCGCTGGTCATCTATTTTGTGTGGTGGGTATTCATCATGGCGTTTACCTTCCTCTGCGGCGAGGCGGCCATCCGCGGCGTGACCGGCAGCGACGACGAAATCATTATTGCCAATGCCCTGCTGTACTTGAAAATCAGCGTGCCCATCATCCCGCCCATGGCCGTGCTGGTCATTTTACGGAATATGCTGCAAGGCATCCAGCACACCATTGAGCCGCTGCTAGCCAGCGCCCTGGAGCTGATCGGCAAAGTGATTTTCGCTGTCTGGCTCGTGCCGGTCTGGGGCTACCGCGCCGTCTGCTTCTGCGAACCGACGACCTGGGTCATCTGCTTTGTGTTCATCCTCTTTGCCGCCTGGCGCTGCCGTGGTGATTTAAGGGATGCGTAATTTTTCTTTTTTTCTATTTTTTGTCCGCACACCCTTGGCAAGCCGGACTTTTTCTGGTATAATATTAGTTACATCTGTGCAGGCCGGTAGCCCAGCCAGGCAGAGCCGGCGGCTCATAACGGATCATAACCGCCTGACCCAATCATTTCTACTTTCAAATATGATGAAGTGCCGTTCTTTTTGCGCGGAAAAATCGCCAGAATTTCTGTTTTGGCGATGAGTTGGCGATTTGACTTATGCACAGCACTTCTTCATCATAATAAGGGCCGTTAGCTTAACGGTTAAAGCCACCGGCTCATAACCGGTTCAGTGGGGGTTCGAATCCCTCACGGCCCATAAAAAGAACGCAGCTATGTTATTTTTTAAGATAACACGGCTGCGATTCTTTATTTTTCGTACAATTCACGGCTCAACTGATTGCGTATCGACTCCCGGCGTTTTTTGTATTGCTGGGTGTAGATCATTAAAGTCGTGCTCGGCTGGGCGTGACCTGCTTCAGCTGCAACCGTTGCAATACCGATGTCAGGATTCGACATGAGCAGGCTGACAAAGGTATGTCGGAACATGTGTGGGTGAATGTCGCTGATTCCTGCTTTCTGCGCCACACGCTTTACCAGCTTGTTATAGCCGTCCAGGTTGCGCGGCCAGCCGAAGTCATCAATGATGACAAATTCCTGCCCGACCAGTTTCATCAGCGATTCACACTTATCCTCTTTGTTCGTCACCATATCCCGCTGCCAACTGGCTCCCATCAGCTTCTTTTTCGTATCCCACCATTCTTTGTAACCGTCTATAACGCTAATACAGCCCTCATACCTTGCCTTTATAAGCAGGGTCAACGCTAATTCTTCAATAAGTTCGTCATAAATCATGTTTTCCTCCAATAGAAAAAGCGCCCACAAAAGTGAGCGCCCAGATAAAATATTCGGTTATGAGAACACCGGCAAACTTCCGTTTGCTGCATCCGTTTTCAGAATGGTGATCCAGTTGCTTTTGCCGTAGAGAAACCGCACGATATGCA
>OLNN01001257.1_pt1 | contig 21724 bp, 29 predicted proteins | sample 1672141 | NCBI WGS metagenome assembly OLNN01 (sample SAMEA3136652, study PRJEB25190) | human gut metagenome | biome: human gut; feature: human-associated habitat; material: faeces | place: Austria | collected 2013 | reverse complement strand
ACTGCATCTACGACATCGACACCGTCAGCATGACCATCTACCAGCCCCGACGCTCTAACGTCAGCACCTTCACCATTCCAAAGGACGAACTCTACGAGTGGGCCGATCAGGTTTTGGCCCCGACTGCAGAGCTTGCCTTCAACGGAGACGGCGAATACCACTGCGGCGAATGGTGCCAGTTCTGCAAGGCCAAAGCTGACTGCCGTGAAAGAGCCAACGCCAACATGGAGCTTGCCAAGTTCGAGTTCAGGCAGCCGCCTCTGCTGACAGATGAAGAGGTCGAAGAAATCCTCGGTCGCATCGACGAGCTGATCGCTTGGGCTTCCGACATCAAGGACTATGCGCTTCAGGCAGCCATCAGCGGTAAACAGTGGTCCGGCTACAAACTGGTCGAGGGCCGCTCCAACCGCAAGTACACAGACGAGAATGCCGTCATCGCAGCCGTGACAGCTGCCGGGTACGACCCCTACGAACATAAGATTCTCGGCGTCACCGCCATGACCTCGCTTCTCGGAAAGAAACAGTTCAACGACATTCTTGGAGGCCTGATCACCAAGCCTCAAGGAAAACCCACGCTGGTGCCGGACAGCGATAAGAGACCGGCAATGACAACCATTATCGATGATTTCAAGGAGGACAACTAATATGTCAATTTCTACTAAACTCGCAAACCCCATGAAAGTTATCACCGGCAAGGACACCCGTTGGTCCTACGCCAATGTCTGGGAAGCCAAGTCCATCAACGGCGGCACCCCGAAGTTCAGCGTCAGTCTCATCATTCCGAAGACTGACACCGTGACCGTTCAGAAGATCAAGGCAGCGATTCAGGCGGCCTATGAGGAAGGTCAGGCCAAGCTCAAAGGCAACGGTCGCACCGTACCGCCCCTCACTGCTATCAAGACGCCTCTTCGTGACGGCGACACCGAGCGTCCGGATGATCCGGCTTACGCTGGCAGCTACTTCATCAACGCCAACTCCGCCACGGCTCCCGGCATTGTGGACGCTGACTGCAATCCGATCCTGACCCGCTCCGAGGTTTACTCCGGCGTGTACGGTCGTGCCAGCATCAACTTCTACGCTTTCAACTCCAACGGCAACAAGGGCATCGCCTGTGGGCTGAACAACCTGCAGAAGATCCGTGACGGCGAACCCCTCGGCGGCAAGTCCAGCGCAGCGTCTGACTTCTCCACCGATGCGGATGAAGATTTCCTGTCTTAAGGAGGTACGCACCATGAACGCTACTACGATTCTTTGCATCCTGCTTCTGTCCCTCTATCTGGTTCTGGCTGTGTTCTGGATCGTCAGGTCCATCATCGACACCATCGACGACCGCAAGCGTGAGAAGCGTAATGCTGCTCTTGAGACTGAGCGTGAAGCTCGCAACGCCAAATGGGAAGCCGAGCGTCAGCAGCTTGAACGAGAACGTGCCATTCGTGAAGTCGAGTACCACGAGGCCCGAATGAAGGAGCTCGAACAGAAGTAATGTCCGGCCTGCGGGTGGTGGGAGCAATCCTGCCACCCTTTCAGGCTACGGAAAGGACCGATGTATATGAAAACACTCAGTATTGATATTGAAACCTACAGCAGCGTGGACCTTGCCAAGTGTGGCGTCTACAAATATACCGAGGCGACAGATTTCGACATTCTTCTCTTCGGATATTCCGCAGACGGCAACCCCGTGCAGGTGGTCGATCTTGCCTCTGGTGAGACAATCCCGCCAGAGGTCATCGCTGCGCTGACAAACGATGATGTGACGAAGTGGGCCTTCAACGCTCAGTTTGAGAGGATATGCCTTTCCCGCTGGCTCCGTGATCACGGCGGTTTTGATAACGCCTACTACAGCATCCCGGAAGACACCGTAGGCAATTACCTCGATCCGACCTCATGGAAATGCACCATGATCTGGTCCGCTTACATGGGCTTGCCGCTGTCGCTGGAAGGCGTCGGTGCCGTTCTGGGCCTCGGAAAGCAGAAGCTGACCGAAGGCAAAGAGCTCATCAAGTATTTCTGCCAGCCCTGTGCGCCGACAAAAACCAACGGCGGTCGCACCCGCAACCTGCCGGAAAACGCTCCGGACAAGTGGGCCGCCTTCAAACGGTACAACATCCGTGATGTCGAGGTCGAGATGTCCATTCAAGAAAAGCTCGCCAAGTTTCCGGTGCCGGAAATGGTCTGGGAGCAGTATCACCTCGATCAGGAAATCAACGACAGAGGTGTCGCCCTCGATATGGAGCTGGTGCATCAAGCCATAGCTATGGACACCCGCTCCCGTGCAGAGCTCACTGCTGCCATGAAGAAGCTGACTGCTTTGGATAACCCCAACTCCGTGCAGCAGATGAAGCAGTGGCTTTCAGACAACGGGCTGGAGGTCGATTCCCTCGGAAAGAAGGAAGTTGCTGAAATGCTCAAAACTGCTCCGGCAGAGCTCCAGAAGGTTCTCCTTCTCCGGCAGCAGCTGGCCAAATCGTCCGTCAAGAAGTATCAGGCGATGGAAAAGGCAGTCTGCGCCGATGGTCGTGCTCGTGGAATGTTTCAGTTCTACGGTGCCAACAGGACCGGTCGTTGGGCCGGACGCATTATCCAGATGCAGAACCTGCCCCAGAACCACCTTCCGGATCTGGCAGAAGCCCGTGGTCTTGTCCGTTGCGGCGACCTCGACGGTGTGGAGCTTCTCTACGAAGATGTGCCAGATACGCTCTCGCAGTTGATCCGCACCGCCTTTGTGCCGAAACCCGGATATAAGTTTATTGTCTCTGACTTCTCGGCAATCGAGGCCAGAGTGCTGGCGTGGTTTGCCGGTGAAATCTGGCGTCAGGAGGTCTTTGAAAAAGGCGGTGACATCTACTGCGCCTCCGCATCGCAGATGTTCAAGGTCCCTGTTGAGAAGCATGGTGTAAATGGCCACCTGCGGCAAAAAGGCAAAATAGCTGAACTCGCCCTCGGCTATGGTGGCTCTGTCGGAGCTCTCAAAGCGATGGGAGCCTTGGAGATGGGCCTTTCGGAAGACGAGCTTCAGCCGCTGGTCACTGCTTGGCGCAACTCGAACCAAAACATTGTGAGGTTCTGGTGGGACATCGACCGGGCAGCTATGAATGCCGTGAAGTATCACATGGACGGCGAGGTCTGCGGAGTCAAGTTCTGCTACCAGAGCGGGATGCTCTTCATTACGCTCCCGTCCGGCAGACGCCTTTCCTATGTAAAGCCTAAGCTCGGTACAAATCAGTTCGGCAGCGAGTGTATCACCTACGAGGGTATCGGCGGTACAAAGAAGTGGGAGCGGCTGGAGACCTACGGGCCGAAGCTCGTGGAGAACATCGTCCAAGCTACCTCCCGTGACATTCTCTGCTACGCAATGCGGACCTTGTCGCACTGCTTCATTACCATGCACATTCACGACGAGCTGGTCATCGAAGCCAGCCCCGGCGTCGACCTGAAGGTCCTCTGCGAACAGATGGGCCGGACCCCACCGTGGGCAGACGGCCTCAAGCTCCGTGCTGATGGCTACGAGACCATGTTTTATAAAAAAGACTGATTTTGATTCGTTCAAATACCACTAAACCCTCCAGTGGGTAGTGAAAACTTTAGATTGGAGGTGCCTATCATGGCCGAATACAAAAACGCAGAAGGCTATGCCGATCCCACAGCATTCGGAGCCTTCTGCGCCATTGAAAAAGAAGAAAAAGCTCTCCGGGCATTCAGGCCCATCGTGTATATCTGCAGCCCGTATGCCGGAGATGTCGAAAGCAACACCGCTGCCGCCAGACGCTACAGCCGTTTTGCGGTAGAGGCTGGATACATTCCCATTGCACCGCACCTGCTGTTTCCGCAGTTCCTTGACGACAACAAGCCCAAGGAGCGTGAGCTGGGTCTGTTTTTCGGGAATGCCATCCTGAGTAAATGTGCCGAGATGTGGGTCTTCGGTGACCGGATCTCCGAGGGCATGGAGGCCGAGATCAAGAGAGCGACTTGGAAAGGACACCGAATCCGCTACTTCAGCGAGACCTGCGAGGAGGTAATAAGATGAAATTCACTTTATACCGCTCCGACTGTCTGGAGGTGCCTGAAAACTGTACCTACCTTCATAAGGTCGAGGTCACCGGGAAGGACAGCCTCATCGAAGCCGTAAAGCACGATTATGTTTGTGCCGAGTATCAGGGCAACTACCGTAGCAACGACAATTTCATCGGCTCCGACTGCTTGCCGGTCGATTGCGATAACGACCACAGCGACGATCCGGAAGAATGGGTCTATCCCTCAGACGTCGCTACAGCTTTCCCCGGTGTTGCCTTTGCGGTTCATTACAGCCGCAATCACATGAAGCAAAAAGGCGACAAAGCACCAAGGCCGAAGTTCCATGTTTTCTTCACCATTGACCGAGTCACCGACCCCAGCCAGTACAGCGAGATGAAAAAGCTGGTCAACAGTATCTTCCCGTACTTTGACACTAAGGCCCTCGATGCCGCTCGGTTCTTCTTCGGGACAAAGGAGCCGGAGGTCGAGATCTTCGACGGTCCGATGACGCTGACCACCTTCCTCGCTGACGACGATTTTGATGCCAACATGGATTCCGGCAGCTATGGCGACATTGTCATTCCCGAAGGCAGCCGCAACGCCACGCTGTCCCATTATGCCGGACGCATCCTGAAACGCTTCGGCAATACAGATGAGGCACATAAGCACTTTGCGGAAGTGGCGGCTTGCTGTCAGCCGCCTTTGGAGCAGTCGGAGCTCGACAGCATCTGGCGCAGCGCACAGCGGTTCTATGGGAAGGTCGCTGCACAAGAAGGCTATATCCCTCCGGAACAGTACAATCAGGACCTTCAGCTCAAGCCCTCCGACTATTCCGACGTCGGACAGGCAACGGTGCTGACACGGGAATATGAAGGTAAGCTCCGCTATTCACCCTCGACCGATTTTCTTGTCTACAACGGTCGGTTCTGGGAGGAATCCAAGCCCAAGGCTCAGGCCGTAGCGCAGGAGCTCACCACTCGCCAGCTTGAGGAGGCCGAAACCGAGATCAAGAAGGCAACTGACGAGATGATGAAAAACGGCGCATGGGAGCTGCTGGCAACAATGGGTCCGAAGAAAGCGGCGATGGCTTTCAGCTCGGAACAGGCTCGTTCCTTCCAAAAGTATGAGAACGCCACGACCTACCGCAACTATGCCATCAAGCGCAGAGATTCCAAATACATCACCGCTGCCTTAAAGGAAGCACACCCGATGGTTGAGATTGACCAGCGGCAGCTCGACGCAGACGAATTTCTGCTCAACACCCCGTCAGCAACTTACGACCTTCGTATTGGCCTTCCTTCCGCTCATGAGCACACTCCTGCGGATTTCGTTACCAAGCAGACCACGGTCGACCCGTCCGATGAAGGTATGGATATCTGGCAGGACGCTTTGGAGACCTTCTTCTGCGGTGACAATGAGCTCATCGACTATGTTCAGGAGATCGCTGGTCTTTCCGCTATCGGGAAAGTCTGTGTCGAAGGCCTGATCATTGCCTACGGTGAAGGCCGTAACGGAAAATCCACCTTCTGGAATACTCTCTCCCGTGTGCTGGGCACCTATAGCGGCAACATGTCCGCAGACACTCTGACTGTCGGATGCAAGCGGAATGTAAAACCGGAGCTGGCTGAAGCCAAAGGCAAACGGATAATCATCGCCGCTGAACTGGAGGAAGGCATGCGCCTGAACACCTCCAACGTCAAACAGCTCTGTTCAACGGACGAGATCTATGCGGAGAAAAAGTACAAGGACCCGTTCAGTTTCGTACCGAGCCACACCCTCGTACTTTACACGAACCATCTGCCCAAGGTCGGTGCAATTGATGCCGGAACGTGGCGTAGGCTGATTGTCATTCCGTTTAATGCCAAGATTGAAGGCTCCTCGGACATCAAGAACTATGCCGATTACCTTTTCAACAAAGCTGGCGGCGCAATCCTAAAATGGATCATGACCGGTGCCAAGCGTGTGATCGAAAAGGACTACCACATTGTAAAACCTGCCGTGGTTGAAGCGGCGATCCAGAAGTATAAGGACAATAACGACTGGCTGTCGCAGTTCCTTGACGAGTGCTGTGAGATTGACAGCTCCTATTCCGCTAAATCCGGAGATGTCTACAACGCATACCGCAGCTATTGCATGCAGGTGGGCGACTATATCCGCAGCACGACTGATTTCTACACTGCGCTGGAATGCGCCGGTTTTGAAAGGAAAAGAAGCAAATCTGCACGGCTGCTTTTTGGCCTGCAGCTTAAGTCGGACTTTCTTGATTGAACCGAGGGTGACGGTCGATGACAGTCTTTACAGAAACTATTCTTAGAGCACTAAAAAACAAGACCTAAGAAAAGTTACGGAATTACCCGTCATCGACCGTCACCACCCACTCTAATCCCTGATGGAGGAACATTATGCGAGAGAAAATCATAGAACAACATTTAGTCAAAGCCGTGAAAAACAGCGGCGGCATTGCACCGAAACTGGTGAGCCCCGGATTTGATGGGATGCCGGATCGACTGGTGCTGCTGCCCGGAGGCAAGATCGGATTCGTGGAGGTCAAGGCACCGGGAAAGGAGCCGAGACCTTTGCAGGTAGCCAGACACGGACTACTGCGGCGGCTGGGCTTCAAGGTATATGTACTTGATGCCCCTGAACAGATTGGAGGGATACTTGATGAAATACGAACCGCATGAGTATCAGAGGTATGCCATCAATTATATCGAGGACCACCCCTTCGCTGCCGTGCTGCTTGACATGGGCCTTGGCAAAACCAGCATCACCCTGACCGCCATTGCGGACCTGCTGTTCGACAGCTTCAAGGTTCACAAGGTACTGGTCATTGCTCCGCTTCGAGTAGCCCGTGACACTTGGAGCGCAGAGCTTCAGAAGTGGGACCAGCTCCACCACCTGACCTATTCGGTGGCGGTTGGAAGCGAGGCTGAGCGGAAAGCAGCCCTGACGAAGAAAGCCGATATCTACATCATCAACCGGGAGAACGTCCAGTGGCTCATTGAGAAAAGCAAGCTCCCGTTTGATTACGACATGGTCGTGGTAGACGAGCTTTCTTCCTTCAAAAATCACCAGTCAAAACGCTTCAAGGCTCTGATGCAGGTACGGCCCAGAATCAAGCGTGTCGTTGGGCTTACTGGTACTCCAGCCAGCAACGGTCTGATGGATCTGTGGGCTGAGTTCAAGGTCATCGACATGGGAAAACGCCTCGGTCGGTTCATCACCTATTATCGTCAGGAGTATTTCGTCCCGGACGCCATGAACGGCCAGATCGTTTACAGTTATCGTCCGAAACCCGGTGCCGAGCAAGCCATATACCGGAAAATCTCGGATATCACCATTTCGATGAAATCCACGGACCACCTGAAGATGCCGGAACTCATATCCAGCGAATACAAGGTTTATCTCAGCCCCGATGAGCAGGACGCCTACGATGAGATGAAAAGGCAGTTCATTCTGGACCTGCCCGATGGCGAAATATCTGCTGCCAATGCCGCAGCCCTCTCCGGCAAGCTCTCCCAGATGGCCAATGGTGCCATTTACGACGATGCCGGGAATACGGTCCCCATTCACGAGCAGAAGCTGGACGCTCTGGAGGACATTATAGAGTCGGCAAATGGCAAACCCATTCTGGTGGCCTATTGGTACCAGCACGATCTGGAACGGATTATGAAACGGCTGCATGATCGGCATATTCCGTTCTCCCGCCTGGATGACTCCGACAGCATCCGCAGGTGGAACAACGGTGAAATCCCGGTGGCGCTGATCCATCCGGCTTCGGCAGGACATGGACTCAACCTTCAATCCGGCGGTTCCACGCTGGTGTGGTTCGGACTCACCTGGAGTCTGGAACTGTACCAGCAGACCGTTGCCCGTCTCTGGCGGCAGGGTCAGACCGCTGAAACCGTGGTGGTTCAGCACATCATTACAAAGGGCACAATTGACGACCGCATCATGAAAGCCCTCTCCCAAAAGGAGCATACACAGACGGCACTGATCGATGCCGTGAAAGCGGACTTGAAAATCTGAGACAATCTTCGCCAACATAGGACAATCCGTGCCAATCCGAGGATTACAAAATATCGGAGGTACGAATATGGAGCCTTATCAGGCATTAGCCAACGCCATTGTAGAGCTGGCCGTAAAAGATTACCGGACCGCCCTGAAATACCACTACCGCCACCCGGACAAGAAAGAATACGCTGACGCAGTGGACAGCCTGGAACAGTTCTTCCGTTCCGGCTGGTATGGGATGCTGACCGACCTCGACGGCGAATATCTCATGACCGCCGTCCGCCGTATGGTGCGCGAGGAGGTGGCGGCATGAATGCAAAGGATTTTCTGAATCAGGCCTATCTTCTGGATCAGCAGATCAAAAGCAAATCCGAACAGATACAGTCGCTGAACGAACTCGCCACCAGCTGTACGGCCACCATGACCGGAATGCCCACAACCCCAATCGCGGCACTTCCCGGATGGCGGATGCCGTCTGCAAGATCATCGACCTGCAGAACGAGATCGCATCGGACATGGATCGTCTGGTTCAGATCAAAAAGGACATTGTGGATGTGATCGGCAGGGTCGAGGATGTGGAACTGCGCATTCTGCTGGAACAGCGGTATCTGTGCGGTGCGACATGGGAAGAGATCACCATGAACCTTTACCATAACCGCCGCTGGATCTTCCGGCTGCACGATAAGGCCTTGGACGCAGTGCAGAAGATCCTTGACGGCAGTGAAAGAAGCCACGAAAAGCCACTATAATGCACATCCGCTTTATGATATCATTATAATGCAAAGAAAATGCAGAGAGCCTCATGGGAGCAATCCCGTGGGGCTTTTCTCATACCTGGATGGAGGTGAACAGATGCCAAGAAAACCTAAGCGTCCCTGCTCCTATCCCGGCTGCCCCAAGCTGACAGACGGCAGATTTTGTGAGGAGCACGCCAAGCTGGAAGCCCAGCGGTATGAAAAATATGACCGCGACCCGGAAACCAAGCGCCGGTACGGTCGGGCATGGAAACGCATCCGCGACAGCTACGCCGCTGCCCATCCGCTGTGCGAACTGTGTCTGAAAGAAGGCCGCTATGTCAAGACGGAGGAAATTCACCACATCAAGCCTCTGTCCGAAGGCGGTACACACGCGCGGGAGAATCTGATTGCTCTCTGCAAGCCGTGTCATGCCAGAATCCACGCGGAACGCGGCGACAGATGGCACAACCGGTGACCCCAGGGGCGGTCAAAATCTCTACGGCCTTCCTCCTGGGGAACGGGCGTGGGGTCGCGTGCGCGAAATCGCAAAAGTTTTCGGGGGAATAGCCCCCGGCAGGAAGGCAGGTGACGAAAATGGGCCAGCGAGGACCCAAACCAGGCACCGGAGGCAGGCCGAAAAAGGCCATTGCGGACAAGATTGCGGACGGCAATCCAGGCAGACGACCGCTGACTGTTATCGACTTTGGTGACAGCGCGGCTGACCTCGAGGGTCAGGAGATGCCGAAGCCGTCTGAGTTTCTGTCTGCCCGGCAGAAAGATGGTTCTACTCTCTGTGCCGCAGAAATCTATGAAAATATGTGGAAATGGCTGGCGGAGCGCGGCTGTGCGGCGCTTGTTTCACCGCAGCTCATTGAACGCTATGCCATGGCCAGCGCCCGGTGGATTCAGTGCGAGTCCATCACCAGCGAACTGGGCTTCCTGGCAAAGCACCCTACCACTGGGGCGGCGATCCAGTCCCCCTATGTGGCGATCGCGGATAAATACATGACCCAGGCAAACCGCCTGTGGTCGGAAATCTATCAGATCGTCCGGGAGAACTGTACCGGAGAATACGGCGGTGTCAATCCCCAGGACGATGTCATGGAACGATTGCTTCGCGCAAGGAAAGGAACGATGTGAATGTTTGAGAAAGTGAACCCTTCCCACCCGGACAAGCTGGCCGACCGCATCGCCGGTGCCCTGGTGGATTACGCATACACCAAAGAGCATGACCCCAGAATCGCCGTGGAAGTTCTGCTCGGCCACGGCAAATGCCATATCATCGCGGAAACCTCGGTGCATATCCCCACGGAGGTTGTGGTGGCTGCGGTCTACCGCATTGCCGGATGGCATGAGGTGGATTATGTAGAAGTGCCGCAGGATGCCCATCTTTCTGAGAACCAGGCGGACGGCATCCGGTGCGGCGATAACGGCATCTTCAAGGGAATGCCAGTGACCGAGGAGCAGAAAACCCTCTCTCATATTGCTCATATCATCTACGACGAATATGAGTCTGACGGCAAGTACATTCTGGATGGCATCCGCCTGATTGTCTGTCAGAGCAACGCGGACGCGGACGAACTGGAATGCTGGTATCCCGGCGCTGAGATCAACCCTCTCGGCGACTGGACTGGCGGTACCAACGTGGACACCGGAGCCACCAACCGCAAGCTGGGCAGCGACATGGCCGACAGTGTGACCGGCGGCGGTCTGCACGGCAAGGATCTGTCCAAGGCGGATGTGTCCGTCAACATCTATGCATGGCTGCTGGCCCAGAAAACCGGGAAGCCTGTGGAACTGTGCTGCGCCATCGGCGACGAGATGGTCGGCAGCACTCCTTATCCTGAGATTGTAGAAACAGCAAGAGAATACATCCGCTCTGTGGGCGGTTTCGAGGCTTTTGCTGAGTGGGGTCTGGTATGAACATTGAGAAGAAAAATGTAAAGGAGCTACTCCCGGCTGACTATAACCCCCGCAAAGACCTGAAGCCAGGTGATCCGGAATATGAAAAGCTGAAACGCTCCATCGAGCAGTTCGGCTATGTGGAGCCGGTCATCTGGAATAAAGCCACCGGGCGCGTGGTCGGCGGTCACCAGCGGCTCAAGGTACTCATCGACATGGGCATCTCCGAGGTGGAGTGCGTGGTGGTGGAACTGGACGAGGACAAAGAAAAGGCCCTCAACATCGCCCTTAACAAAATCTCCGGCGACTGGGATAAGGACAAGCTGGCTCTGCTGATTGCTGATCTGCAGGGCGCGGATTTTGATGTATCCCTTACCGGCTTTGAGCCTGCCGAGATCGACGCGCTCTTCAAGGACACCCTGAAGGACGGTGTCAAAGAGGATGATTTCGATGTTGATGCGGAACTTCAGAAGCCCACCATCACCAAACCGGGGGATGTGTGGACGCTGGGCCGTCACCGCCTGGTCTGCGGGGACGCTACCCGCGCAGAAACATATGAAACCCTGATGGGCGGTACCAAGGCGAACCTCATCATCACTGACCCTCCGTACAATGTGAACTATGAGGGTTCCGCCGGGAAAATCAAAAACGACAACATGGCATCCGAAAAGTTCTATCAGTTCCTTCTGGATGCGTTCACCTGCATGGAGCAGGTGCTGGCGGATGACGGCAGCATCTATGTGTTCCACGCGGACACCGAGGGGCTGAACTTCCGCAGAGCGTTTGCCGATGCGGGTTTTTATTTGTCCGGCTGCTGTATCTGGAAAAAGCAGTCCCTGGTTCTGGGCCGCTCTCCCTACCAGTGGCAGCACGAGCCGGTTCTGTACGGGTGGAAGAAGAAAGGCAAGCACCAGTGGTACACCGGGCGCAAAGAATCCACCATCTGGGAGTTCGACAAGCCCAAGAAGAACGGCGACCATCCTACCATGAAGCCCATTCCGCTCCTGGCCTATCCCATCATAAACTCTTCCATGAGCAACGCCATCGTGCTGGACCCCTTCGGTGGTTCCGGCAGTACGCTGATCGCCTGTGAACAGACTGACCGCGTCTGCCGAATCATCGAACTGGACGAGAAGTTCTGCGATGTCATTGTGAAGCGGTACATCGAGCAGGTCGGCAGCGCCGAGGGTGTCTCTGTCCAGCGGGATGGATTGACCTATCGATATGATGAAGTCGACTTGGAATCCTCTATGGCATAATTGGTAATTCACACTGCTCTCAAGGCTTATCTTTGTCAGATTTATGCCTCCGAAATAACTTGATAATCTGTGCTTTCAGAGCGAATATGTGACTACCAAAAACAAAGGAGGATTCCCATATGGAACTAAAATTCGACGTTACCGGAACCCAGCGGAAAGAGATGGTCAGCATCATTTCCGACACTGTCAACATGAAGGCAGTCTACAAATTCATGCCCACCTGCGCATACGTCATCGATAACATGACGGTCAGCAAAGAAGGCACCCTGCTCTGGGACGAACGCACATCGCAGGAAACCATTGATGCGGTTCTGGCCGCCCTGACCGCCGCAGGCTTTTCCTACGAAGGCGAGAAACAGGAACCGGAACAGCCTGCTGCCGATGAGTCAGGCCTGACAGTCTCCCTGCCCAGGGACGGCTTCTCCGATATGGCTCTGGAAAACCTGAATCGTCTGCTGGATGCAAAGGGAACGCTCATCAAGAAAGCATTGGACATTGAAGCCCTGCCGCTGGAGGTTACCGATGAACGAGTTTCTTTCCCCTGGTTTCACCGGGATCTCACCCCGGATGAGGTGCAAACTTATATGAGTTTCATTGCCAACCTCTGTGCAACGGCTAAGAATGCCAAGCGAATTACGGCTACGGAAAAGCCGGTGGACAACGAGAAGTACGCTTTCCGCTGCTTCCTCCTCCGCCTGGGCTTCATCGGAAGCGAGTATAAAACCCAGCGGAAGATTCTGCTCCGCAACCTGACCGGATCGAGCGCCTTCCGGTCCGGCACGAAGAAGGGGGTGGCGGATGATGCGGTTTCCGAGTAAGGCTGTTGTCGAAGTGCTCCGCCGCCAGTATCCGGCTGGCACCCGGGTGGAATTGGTGCGGATGGACGATCCGCAGGCCCCTCCCATCGGCACAAAAGGCACCGTGAAAGGCGTCGATGACATTGGCAGCATCATGGTTGCCTGGGACAACGGATGCGGCTTGAGCGTGGCCTATGGCGCTGACGTTTGCAGAAAGGTCGGTGACAAAGATGCCCGGTGATATTCTGGAAGATCTGTTCTACGGCAAAATCAACCCCTGGGAAGACTGCCCCGGCCACATAGAGGAATTACGCAGCCTGAACCAGAAAATGAGCCAGCTCAGCGATATCCTTGAGGAGCGGCTTGACGAGGAAACCCGATCCTTACTCGATCAGTACCTCTCCAACCGCGCCGATATGGAGGCCCTGCTTTCCTGCGACAGCTTCAAGACGGGCTTCCGGCTCGGCATTCGGATCATGATGGCGGTGTACAAAGAACCGTAATATACACAGTTTTCCGTCGGATAGTTTGGTACATATATGGCTTCAAATTGACTTGCTATTATAGGGATTCAGAGCGAATATGTGTACACCGAAAGGGAAAACAAACGAAAAACGGAGGAAACCACCATGAAGAAAATTAACGCTTTCGAGAACGCAATCGCCAACCAGGTCAAGGACATCCGCACTGAGGGCATCAATCCTACCGCCTTCTGGGCTTACCGCCGCAGCGAGGACGCCGGAAACGACCTCATCGACTTCTCCGAGGTCATTTGGGATGAGGACATCGACCCCATCGCCGAGACCTTCCAGGAGAACGACATCACCGAGTTCACCATCAGCAGCACCTTCTCCGGGCTGATTCCCACCCTGGCGGCATTCGAGAAGCATGGCTTCAAGATGGCAGGCATCACCGAGGTCAACGCTACCTACACCGACTGGCAGACAGGCAAGAGGGCCAAAATCCCCGCCATTCGCATGGTTCGAGGTTAACTTTCTTCCCCATCACAGCAAGGGAGCCGGATGGCTCTTTTGCTCGTGTACCGCTGTAATTCGCACAGTATACGGCCAGTATCTTTGTGTACATTATGCCTCCGAAATGACTTGCTATTTCGCCCTGGTAGAGCGAATATGTGTACACCGAAAGGGACACATCAACTTTAGGAGGAACCACCATGAAAGTATCCGAAATGAACGCCCGCCAGAAGAAAGCCTTTTACAACATCAAGTACGCCGCCTACTGGCACATCGGCGGCCTCGAGAACGCCCTCATGGACAATGCCGAGGACAGCGACGAGTATCGCGCAGCCAAGGCCGAGCTTGCCGATCATGACGGCCTGGTCGCCACGATCTACGAAATGGCCACCACCGAGATCTACCAAGAGGGAGCCTGCTGCTTCAACAGCACAGCCGCCAGCTACCTCAAGGACATCCGCTTCTGCGGAAAGGCCTGGCTCATGGAGCGGGTTGAGGCCAGGGTTCGCAAAGAAGGCTACTAAGCCACACCCGACCCACAGGGATGGAGCCGCGAGGCTCTGTTCCTCGTTATACGGAAGTCGCTTCGGCGGCTATTTTTTATGCTCATTTTGAGGAGGTGACCCCATGCGCAAGCTGAAGAAATACAAGCCGACCCCTTTCATGGCAGAGGGGTCGCATTACGATAAAGCGGCTGCGGACTATGCGGTGATGTTCATCGAAAGTCTCTGCCACACCAAAGGCACCTGGGCCAGGAAGCCCTTTGAACTCATTGACTGGCAGGAGCAGATTATCCGAGACATCTTTGGAACGCTGAAACCCAACGGCTACCGACAGTTCAATACCGCATACATTGAGATTCCCAAGAAACAGGGCAAATCCGAGCTGGCCGCTGCCGTGGCCCTGCTTCTGACCTGCGGGGACGGCGAGGAACGCGCCGAGGTCTACGGATGCGCCGCTGACCGCCAGCAGGCGTCCATCGTGTTCAATGTGGCTGCGGATATGGTGCGGATGTGTCCGGCGCTGAATAAGCGAGTCAAAATTCTCGATTCCCAGAAACGCATCATCTACCAGCCCACCGGGAGCATCTATCAGGTGCTGTCCGCTGATGTGGGAAACAAGCACGGCTTCAATACCCATGGCGTGGTATTTGACGAACTCCACACCCAGCCCAACCGCAAACTGTACGATGTCATGACCAAAGGCTCCGGTGATGCCCGGATGCAGCCGCTTTATTTTCTCATCACCACCGCTGGGAACGATACGAACTCCATCTGCTATGAAGTTCATCAGAAAGCCAAGGACATTCTGGAAGGCCGCAAAACCGACCATACCTTCTATCCCATAATCTACGGTGCGGATGAGGGTGACGACTGGACAGACCCGGAGGTCTGGAAAAAGGCCAACCCCTCCCTGGGCATCACGGTCGGCATCGACAAGGTACAGGATGCCTGCGAATCGGCAAAACAGAATCCCGGTGAAGAGAATGCTTTCCGTCAGCTGCGCCTGAACCAGTGGGTCAAACAGGCCGTCCGCTGGATGCCTATGGACAAGTGGGACAAATGCGCGTTCCCGGTCAACGAGGATGATCTGGAAGGCCGGGTTTGCTACGGCGGTCTGGACTTGTCCTCCACCACGGATATCACGGCATTCGTACTGGTGTTCCCGCCCCAGGATGAGGACGATAAATATATGGTGCTTCCGTACTTCTGGATACCAGAGGACAATCTCGACCTCCGCGTTCGGCGCGACCATGTGCCTTATGATGTCTGGGAACGCCAGGGCACGCTGCAGACCACCGAGGGCAATGTGGTTCACTACGGCTACATTGAGAGATTTATCGAGCGGCTGGGCGAACGCTTCAATATTCGGGAGATTGCCTTTGACCGCTGGGGCGCTGTGCAGATGGTGCAGAACCTGGAAGGTATGGGTTTTACAGTCGTTCCCTTTGGGCAGGGCTTCAAGGATATGTCTCCTCCCACCAAAGAACTGATGAAGCTGGTGCTGGAGGAGAAAATCGCCCACGGTGGTCACCCGGTGCTGCGCTGGATGATGGACAATATCTTCATCCGCACCGACCCGGCTGGCAACATCAAACCGGACAAGGAAAAGTCCACAGAGAAGATTGACGGCGCGGTGGCCACCATTATGGCGCTGGATCGTGCGATCCGGTGTGGCAATGACACGGGTGCTTCCGTCTATGATGACCGAGGCATCCTTTTTATATGAAGGGAGTGATTTCCTATGGGCATTTTATCCGGACTATTCCATTCCCGGGATAAGCCCACCAACAGCTTAAACGGCAGCGGCTATCGTTTCTTCCTGGGCCAGTCCACCTCGGGCAAGCCAGTGAATGAACGCTCCGCCATGCAAATGACCGCTGTCTATGCCTGTGTACGAATCCTGTCTGAGGCCATCGCCGGTCTGCCTGTACACCTGTATCAGTACCAGGAGGACGGCAGCAAGGAAAAGGCTCTACAGCATCCGCTGTACCGCATTCTCCACGACGAACCGAACCCGGAAATGACCAGCTTTGTGTTCCGGGAAACCGCCATGTCCCATTTGCTGCTGTGGGGCAACTCCTACTCCCAGATCATCCGAAACGGGAAAGGCGAGGTCGTTGCGCTGTATCCGCTGATGCCCAACCGCATGACCGTTGATCGGGACGATTTGGGCCACCTCTACTACCAGTATCAGGTGCAGGATTCCGATGCGCCGACCATGAAGGACGGCACAGTGATTCTGAAACCCTCCGATGTGCTGCACATTCCTGGCCTGGGCTTCGATGGTCTGGTCGGATACAGCCCCATTGCCATGGCAAAGAACGCCATCGGTATGGCGATTGCCTGTGAGGAGTACGGAGCCAAGTTTTTCGCCAACGGCGCGACTCCCGGCGGCATTCTGGAGCATCCGGGGACAGTGAAAGACCCTGCCCGTGTCCGGGACAGCTGGAACGCGGCCTTCGGGGGCAGCGTCAACGCCAATAAGGTGGCTGTGCTGGAGGAAGGCATGAAATACACCCCTATCTCCATCTCCCCGGAACAGGCGCAGTTCCTGGAAACCAGAAAATTTCAGATAGACGAAATCGCTCGAATTTTCCGGGTGCCTCCCCACATGGTTGGCGATCTGGAGAAATCGAGCTTTTCCAATATTGAGCAGCAGTCACTGGAATTTGTGAAATACACGCTGGAGCCGTGGATCGTGCGCTGGGAGCAGGCCATTAACCGGGCACTGCTTTCGGAGAAAGAAAAGGAATCGTATTTCGTGAAGTTCAACGTGGACGGTCTGCTGCGCGGCGACTATGAGAGCCGGATGAACGGCTACGCCACCGCCAGACAGAACGGCTGGATGTCCGCCAACGACATCCGGGAACTGGAAAACCTGGACCGCATCCCTGCCGAACTCGGCGGTGACCTATATCTCATCAACGGAAACATGACCAAGCTGCAGGACGCGGGTATCTTCGCGGGAAAGGAGGAAACCGAAAATGAAGAAGTTTTGGAACTGGACGAATCAGGCTCCAACGGAGACGGAACCGGAGCAGCGGATTCTCACGCTGAACGGCACCATCGCCGAGGAAAGCTGGTTTGACGATGATATCACGCCCCAGCTGTTCCGGGAGGAACTGAATGCCGGGAGCGGCGATATCACGGTCTGGATCAACAGCCCCGGTGGCGACTGTGTGGCTGCGGCTCAAATCTACAATATGCTCATGGATTACAGAGGCAGCGTGACCGTTAAGATTGACGGCATCGCTGCCTCTGCCGCATCCGTCATTGCCATGGCTGGCACCAGGGTGCTGGTGTCTCCTGTGTCGATGCTGATGATCCACAATCCCGCCACCATGGCTATGGGCGATGCCGCAGAAATGCAGAAAGCCATCGCCATGCTGGACGAGGTCAAGGAATCCATCATCAACGCCTATGAGATCAAGACCGGCATGAGCCGCGCCAAGCTGTCCCACCTGATGGATGCGGAAACCTGGATGGACGCCCACACTGCGGTCGACCTGGGCTTTGCCGATGAGATTATGACCCGCCCGGAAGTTACTGGCGCAGAGAATCACGTCACCGGGCCGATGCTGTTTTCCCGGACGGCGGTGACCAACCACCTGATGGACAAGCTGGCGGCGAAATGCCGCATCGAAAAGAAGCCCATCCAACCGGAACGCTCCGTGGATGATCTCATGGAGCGGCTCAATCTGATGAAACATTAAGGAGGATTTTTGATTATGACGATTCAGGAACTGCGCGAAAAGCGCAACACCGCATGGAATGCCGCCAAGGCATTTCTGGATTCCCATCGTACCGAGAAGGGTACCCTGACCGCCGAGGACGATGCCACTTACACCCGCATGGAGCAGGACATCGCCGATCTCGGCAAGGAAATCGCTCGTCTGGAACGGCAGGAGGCGCTGGATGCGGAACTCAGCAAGCCTGTGAATGCACCCCTCACTTCCAAGCCCACCACCGGAAAGCAGCCGGAAGTCAAGACCGGACGTGCGTCTGACGAATACCGCAAGGGAATGCTGACCGCCCTGCGCACCAACTTCCGTCAGGTCAGCAACGTTCTGCAGGAAGGTGTGGATGCCGATGGCGGCTACCTCGTGCCCGAGGAGTATGACCGCCGCCTGATTCAGACCCTGTCTGAGGAGAACATCATGCGCCGCCTGGGCCATGTGATCACCACTTCCGGTGAGCACAAGATCAATATCGCGGCCACCAAGCCTGCCGCCGCATGGATTGAGGAAGGCGGTGCGCTCCAGTTCTCCGATGCCACCTTCGCCCAGATCCTGCTGGATGCCCACAAGCTGCACGTTGCCATCAAGGTGACCGAGGAGCTGCTCTATGACAGTGCTTTCAATCTGGAAAGCTACATCATCGAGCAGTTCGGCAAGGCGCTGGCCAATGCCGAGGAGGATGCCTTCCTCAACGGCACCGGCGTTGGTCAGCCCCTGGGCCTGTTCGCAGAAGTCGGCGGCGGTCATGTGGCCGGTACGCTTTCTGCCGCACTGAAGGCAGACGATGTGCTGGGTCTCATCTATGAACTCAAGCGTCCCTACCGCAAGAATGCGTCTTTCATCATGAACGACAAGACAGTGGCGCAGATCCGCAAGTTTAAGGACAACAACGGAGCCTACATCTGGCAGCCGTCCTATCAGGCGGGTGAGCCTGACCGCATTCTGGGCTACAGCGTTCATACCTCCGAGTATGTGCCGGAGAACGCCATCGCCTTTGGCGACTACAGCTACTACAACATCGGTGACCGTGGCACCCGTTCCTTCAAGCAGCTGACCGAACTGTTCGCCGGAAACGGCATGATTGGTTATGTGGCCAAGGAGCGTGTGGACGGTAAGCTGATCCTGCCCGAAGCGGTGCAGATTCTTAAGTTGAAGACTGAATGACCATGATTACGGCGGTGCTGCTCTCATGGGTGGCACCGCCCATCTTTTCTGACAGAGGTGGTGATGAGACATGATTGTGTCCCTTGATGAAATGAAACAGTATCTCCGGGTGGACTTCGAAGATGACGATGCCATCATCACAGCGCTGATCACCGGAGCGGAGAAGCTGTGTTCTGACATTCTCCGGGCGGACAGTACCGATGTTCTGACCCAGGTAGAGAACGGCAGGGTGGCGGTCATGTATACGGTGGCCTATTTCTACGAACATCGGGAGGAAGCCGACCATCACGCCCTGACGCTGACCCTCCGTTCTCTGCTCTTCGGTTCCCGGAAGGAGGCGTTCTGATGAAGATTGAACTGCTGAATGTCCGTATCTACCTCAGTAAAAACACGGTGATGGTGGATTCCATCGGCAATCACAAAAACGAGTGGCAGCCCTACTACACCTGCTATGCCACGGTCAGTGCCGAGGGCGGCAAGGAAATGACCGATGCCGGGATGGTGGTGGATGATTCCACCATTGATTTTACCATCCGCTGGTGCAGGCAGTCCGCCGCGATTACCTCCACAAGCTACCGGGTTCAGTTCCAGGATGAACTTTACGACATTCTTTCAGTCGATCACATGAATTTCAAGCGCAAGGGCATCAAGCTGCACTGCCGGAAAGTGAGACGATGATATGGCAAATACGAAGATTTCCATTGACGCGCTCTCCGAAACCGTCATGAAGGAACTGAATGAGTATGCCGATGTGGCCTGTGATGAGATGAAGGAAGCGGTAAAAAGCGCCAGCACACTGGTCAGAGATCAGATCAAGGCTACAGCCCCCAAGTCCACGGGAGCCTACGCCAAAAGCTGGTCGACCAAGAATACGCGGGAAACCTCCCGGTCTTTGGAAGTGACGGTGTATTCCCGCAACCGCTACCAGCTGGCGCATCTGCTGGAACACGGTCATGCCAAGCGCGGCGGTGGCCGGGTTCCGGGAAGAAGCCATATCGCCCCGGCTGAACAGGCTGGCATCGACCAGCTGGAGAAAGACATCGAAAGGAGCCTGCGGCATGGATGAACTGATACAAATACTGACGGAATCCGGGCTGCCCTTTGCCTATGACCACTTCGCGGAGGGTGAGTCCCCGGAGCCGCCGTTTCTCTGTTATCTGCTTCCGGGCAGCGACAACTTCGCCGCTGACGGAGCAGTCTACTATAAAATTTCCGAAGTTCATATTGAACTGTACACCGATTGTAAGGACTTGTCGGTGGAACGGCAGCTGGAAGCTGTGCTGGACAGGCACGGCATTTTTTATGAGAAAACCGAAACCTGGATTGAGAGCGAACGGCTCTACGAAGTCCTGTATTACTTTGAAATGGAGGTTTGACCGCGATGAGCAATAAAGTCAAATATAATCTGAAAAATGTCCATGCCGCCAAGCTGACGGAATCCGTGGTGGACGGTGTGACTTCCTTCTCTTACGACACCCCCAAGGCCATTCCTGGTGCGGTCAGCATCAGCCTGGACGCGGAGGGTGATTCCTCTCCCTTCTATGCGGACGGCATCGTGTATTTCCGCACCAGTTCCAACAACGGTTACAGCGGCGATCTGGAAATGGCCCTTATCCCGGAGTGGTTCCGCACGGAAATCCTGCGTGAGAAGCTGGACAACAAGGGTGTGCTGGTGGAGAAGTCCGACGTCACCGAGACAGAGAAGTTTGCCCTGCTCTTTGAGTTTGACGGCGATGTGAAGGCCATCCGCCATGTGCTGTACAACTGCAGCGCGTCCCGTCCTTCCATTGAGTCCAAGACCAAGGAGGACACCATCGAGCCGGGTACCGAGACCCTGTCCCTGACTGCCGATCCCCGCAGCGATGGGCTGGTCAAGAGCCGCACCGGCGATACCACGGACAAGACTGCCTATGACAACTGGTACAAGGCCGTTTATGTCCCGGATGAGGAGGTGGCCTGATTATGCTGGAGAAAACCGTAACCATTGGCGATAAAGAGGTCAGGTTCCGCTCCTCCGCCACCATCCCCCGTCTGTACCGCATCAAGTTCAAACGGGATATTTTCAAGGATCTGTCCAAGCTGGAGGCTTCCTACAGCAAGAAGAAAAATGAGGACGGCTCCTTTGCCATCGAGGATCTGGAGATTTTTGAGAATGTGTCCTACATCATGGCCTACCATGCCGACCACACCATCCCGGACAACATTGACGACTGGCTCGACCAGTTTGAGATGTTCTCCATCTACGAAATCCTGCCGGAGATTCTGGAACTGTGGGGTTCCAATCTGGTGACCGATGTGGCTTCTAAAAAAAACTCCAGCGCAGCAGCCGTGAAATGACCACGGCTCTGTTCCTCCTGCGATGCACCGAGATTGGCATTGCCATCGCTGACCTTGACCTTCTCACCATCGGGCTTGTGATGGATATGTGGACGGAAAAAGGCAACGATGGGGCTGTCTACGACAAGGTCGCATCGCAGGAGGATTTTGACCGGTTCTAAGGAGGTGACGCAATTTGGCAAGCAGAATCAAGGGCATTACCGTTGAGATCGGCGGCGATACCACAGGACTGGACAAGGCGCTGAAAAGCGTCAACTCGTCCATCAAGACCACCCAGTCCGGTCTGAAG
>OLNN01001253.1_pt1 | contig 21763 bp, 21 predicted proteins | sample 1672141 | NCBI WGS metagenome assembly OLNN01 (sample SAMEA3136652, study PRJEB25190) | human gut metagenome | biome: human gut; feature: human-associated habitat; material: faeces | place: Austria | collected 2013 | reverse complement strand
CGCGTCTGTATCTCCACGTTTAAAAATGGGAGTTTTAGACGCGCGGATTCTATAAAACCTGAAAGGAGAAAAATAATGACAAAAACAAAACGAAAAATAAACAAGCAGTCTGTTATGCAGAAACAGCAATGGAAATATATGCGAAGGCGGTACCCGTTCCTTGTGCCGGTCAGGCATTGGTATACAGGAATGAAAATGACAAAAAAAGAGATAAAAAATACTCCGCCGATTTTAAGCCTTGAAAGCCGTGATATCCCTGATGGCTGGGTGAACAGGTTTGGGCATGAACTGTGTGAAGAACTTCGGGCTGAATTGATTAGATGCGGATGCCTGAACAGCGCCTTTGTCGTGATGGCAAAAGAGAAGTTTGGTGAATTAAGGCTGTGTTTAGCCGGTACTCCGAAAGAATGTAAAGCAGACGACATTATAGATAAATACAGTGAGATTTCAAGACATGTATGCGCCAGATGTGGAAAGATGGACACGCCGATGATAAATTATGGTGGCTGGTATATTCCTTACTGTAAAGAATGTTATGAATATAATCAGTCATTTAAAGACGGTTGGTCAATGAGCGATATCACATATGAAGAATCGGTGATTTCTATAAAAGACGAAATGACGCCGAGAAAACTGACATGGATAATGGCCGACGACAAGCGGCATGAAATAGATATCTCTGATACTGTAGATAAGCTTCGCGAAAAACATATCAATAAGCATACCGATATTTTGCCGCATTACAGAAAGGGGGATAAATAAATGCCCGCTATTGCATTTTTAGTTGTCAGCTTTTTGTGTGGCTTTGAAATTACAAAACGTATGAAAGTAAATATCTGGGGGCGAATCGCAGCAGGCATTGGCATTGGTTATCTGATATCCGGATGGATTGTATATATCGTATCATACTTTTCAAAAGTAGTACTTGGGTTGACACATCCTAAAGTGTACGGAAATATCGCTTCAATTGCAATTATGCTGCTGATTGCATTCCTGCTTATCGCAAAAGATAAAACAAAAACGTCTTTGAATACTACCAAAAAGGAATCTGCATTTTTTATCGTACTTTTTGTGTTTATTTTATGGACGATGTTTTATGTGTTCCATGTAACAACAGAAAACGGAAAAGAGCTGATAAAATCAGGTGTCACTATTTTCAGCGATTTTGCACCTCATACAGCGATGATTCGGTCGTTTTCGTTGCATGATAACTTTCCGACACAGTATCCGCATTACGGAGGAGCAGATGTAAAATATCATTTCATGTTTCAATTTCTGGCCGGAAACCTTGAATATTTAGGGCTTAGGATTGACTGGGCTTTCAACTGGATTTCTGCCACTTCACTTTGGAGCTTCCTGGTACTTTTGTATTTTATTGCAAAAAAGGTAACCGGATATGCTGCAGCCGGCGTAATTACGGTTTTCATGTTCTTCTGCCGAAGCAGCTTTGCAGCCATTGATAAAATTGTAAACGCCCTTGCTGACGGCAGATGGTCTGATTTTTTTAATAATTCACAGTTTATTGGGTATACGAATCATGAGGACTGGGGGCTCTGGAATTACAATGTATTTTTAAATCAGAGGCATCTTGGCTTCGGGCTTTTAATTGCGGCAATCGCAATCATGTATTTCATAGACCGTCTTGAATGGCTTGATGATATAGAAGTAAACGGTGAGGGACGACTCTCACGTTTGAAATCCGGATGTATGATAGTCGGCAAGCATATTGTAGCATCAAAAGATGCCTGGACAATTTCCCCCAGTTGGAAAACGGCAGCAGTAGTTGGTCTTATGCTTGGGGCATTGTCATTCTGGAATGGGGCAGTAGTAGTGGCAACACTTCTGATTCTGTTTGGCTTTGCGGTTTGGTCTGACCATAAGCTTGATTATGCCGTGACAGCAGTGATAACTTTGATTCTGACATTTATTCAGACAAATTTCTTTATGGATAAGAGCGTCGGGCAGAGTATAGGCGTGACTTACCAGTTTGGATTTTTGGCTGATGAACTGACAATGCCTGGTGTTATCACATACCTTATAAAACTTGCCGGTATTTATTTTATCGGGGTTGTGGTTCTGATGCTGGTCTTAAGACCGAGCTTTAAGGCTATGATTTTTTCATTCACTCTTCCGGTAATTTTTGCTTTTACTGTATCTATGACACCAGATATTGCGGTCAATCATAAATACATTATTATTGCGACAATCTTTTTGAATATCTTCTTTGCGTATGCAATTGTAAGGCTTTGGAAGGACTGGCGCGGAATATTGACAAAATGCATTGCTGTAATTTTAATTTCTCTGCTTACCGTTACTGGGGATTATGATTTATTGACCATTTATAATTCCGATAAGAACGCTGTTGGTATTGACCTTGACAGTAAGCTGACAGGATGGCTGAAAGACAATGTAAAAGAGACCGACCTGGTGCTGACAGGTGAAGATTCAATGAGTGAGACCACCTTTGCCGGGATTATGCTCTACAACGGCTGGCCATATTATGCCTGGTCTGCCGGATATGATACTGAAACAAGAGCCCATAATGCAATTACGATTTATGGCTCTGACAATAAAGAAGAAATTGAGAACCTTGTAAAATGTGAGGGTATTACATATATTGTATACACTGACGGTATGACTTATGAAGATAACCCATGCAGTGATAAGGTTATCAAACAGCTTTACGACTGCGTATTTGAGGACGGAAGCATAAAGATATACAAAACATTCTAAAAAAAGTAAAAAACAATGGCAAAAACGTTATTTTTTTAAAATATTTAGCATATTGTATATGTCTGAGAAATCAGATGATAATATATGCATCTATGAGCCCTCCTAAGAATCAGCCCCGCACCAGGTTTTGCTTGGCGCGGGGCTTGATTTGCTGTTTAGTTTTTCGCAAAAAATTGCGTTTTTTTAAAAAAATTCGGCATAATAGAAATAGAAAAAATACAAAAGGAGAGCAAAAAAAATGTCAAACAAAATTTCAAAAAAAGCAACATCTGCCACGATTACAAAAGAGGAGCTTGTAAAAGCCATACTGATTTTTGCAGCATGCGTACTTGCCGCGGCCAGCCTGCCGTACATGATGCTGGGGAAAAATGATGGTACAATATTCCTGCAGTGGGAGATATATTTATTGCTTATGACGGTAATGTCAATACCTTTATCGCAGGTATTATTTAGGCAATGCCAAAGCCTGCTTCCTTTCGGAAAAACGCTTGGCATCGTACTTCCTGGGTTTGTGATGTGGGTGCTTGGTGTAGTTTTTAAGGTTCCGTTTACAAATATGACTGGAATCGGTGTTCTTATTGCATACGCCGTTTTTAATGTTGCGATATACAAAGCAGCAAATAAAGGGCAGAAGATATGCTTAAAAATGGTCACTGATGGGCTTAAAAAGTATGCAAAATATGAAATCATCTTTTATATCATCTTCTTATTTTGGGTGTATCTGATTGGTTTTAACCCGTCAGCTTATGGAACAGAAAAGTTTATGGACTATGGCTTTTTGCAGAAAATGCTGGTTTCGTCAAAACTTCCTCCCGATGATGTATGGTTTGCCGGAAAGCCTATCAATTACTATTACGGCGGACAGTATTATGCAGCATTTATTGCAAAAACAATGATTGGCGGTATCTCAAAAGCAGAGTATTCGTATAATATGATGCGTGCTGTGATTCCAGCCATTATGTTTATGGGTGTGTTTGCATTAGTTGAACAGATGCTTACAGACAGAAAGGCAATGATACCGGCAACGGCAGCATCAGGTAATGCGTATAGTAATAAGAGGAATTATAAAATCAATTTCTTTGCTGCTTTATCAGCTTGTGTGGCAGTTTTTGCAGGCAATGCTCATTATATCGTATACGGAATCATAAAGCCTTTGTTTAATGTAAGCGGGGAGCCGTCCGGATATTGGTTCCCGGATGCAACAAGATATATCGGTTATAACCCGGAAGTAAAAAACGACCAGACGATACATGAATTTCCATGTTATTCATTCGTTCTTGGTGACCTCCATGCTCATATGATAAATATTATGTTTGTGGTGCTTGTTATCGCATTACTGTACAGCTTTCTGAAACTGAGAAAAGAAAGCAGTGTTACAGTAAAAACGTTATGGAAATTCCCTCAACTGTTTGTGATTGGTATTGTGTGGGGGTTGTTTAACTGGACTAACTATTGGGATTTTATTATATATATTGTAGTAATCGCATTAACTATTTTCGCATCCAATATCATTTCTGAAGAGAAGTGGAAAAAGATAATCGTATATTCCGCTTTGCAGACCGTTATGGTCGTAGTGATTGGGGTGATTGCCGTAATGCCTTTCACAATGAATTTCCAGAGCGTATTTAAAGGAGTAGGCATCGCAGAACATCATTCAGCATTTTATCAGCTGTGTATCCTTTGGGGTATTCCGGTATTTATGGTAATTGTTTTTTCCTGTGTCTTTATTGCGAAGATAGTTTCAGACAGCAAGAAAGAAGGGCTTAAGACAGCACGGTGTGAAATCCTGCCAGCAAATATATTTGCTTTTATATTAGGATGCAGTGCAATAGGGCTTGTCATCATTCCTGAACTTGTATATGTAATTGATATTTATGAAGCAACACATGCCAGGGCAAATACAATGTTTAAGCTTACATATCAGTCATTTATAATGTTTAGTGTTTGCTGCGGATATATGCTCTATGTATTATCAGAAAATAAGAAAAAAGTAGTTAAAGTAATTACATGGATACTTGTTTCATTAAATATCCTGATGTTTGGTTACTTCTTCAATGCCACGAATTCCTGGTTCGGAACATGGACGGATGCTTCAACACGAAAGGGCACCAGTGCATTGGTTTATCTTGATGAAGAGGATTTTTCCAAAGAAAAAGAAGCCCTGCTGTGGCTGAAGGAATATTCAGAGAATAATGAAATAGACGGAGCTATTGCAGAAGCGCCGGGGGACAGTTATACCGCATATGAAAGAGCATCAGTTATTTCAGGTATGTCAACACCTGCCGGATGGAAGGTTCATGAATGGTTATGGCGAGACAGCCTTGACGGTATCTCAGCAAGAATCAGTGATATTGATTATCTTTACAGCACGTCAACTGATACAGAAGAAGTAAAGAAGATTATAAAAAAATACGATATAGAGTATATCTTCTTCGGAACCAGAGAACTTGAAAAATATGGAACAGCAGTAAAAGAAGACGTAAAAAAACTTGGTGATGTAATTTATGAAGACGACGGAGCCTTTATCGTGAAAGTTAAATAGACATGCAGCCGGGAGATTTTCTCCCGGCTGTTTTTCTTTCTAACCGTTAGAAAAATCCGCAAAACAGTAACAGTGTAGAAAAATTTCTGCATATTGTAATAAACACACAAAAAAGGAGGTCAAAAAAATGTCAAAAGAAAAAGAGAAAGCAGGCGATACACCAGAAGAACTTAATATGCTTTTCAGAAAAAACCGTATTTACATGCTGGATTTCGAACACCGGACAAGAAAAATGTACGCATATGCTTATGCAGCAGCCGCGTCAGAAAATGATGTGAAAAGAGTGGAAGAGAGGCTTATAGAGCTGCAACTAAGAAAAGACATTGAAGAATGCCAGGAAAAAGGGCTTGATGAAAAACTTAAAATCATGCAGGGATTGTATGATATGTGGTTCTGAGGCACAAAAAAAAAGACATGTGTAAGTGAGACATATGTCTTTTTATATACCGACAAAAGAAAGAATGTGTGATTGACCGACTGGAAACCAGAGGTAACCGCGGCTTCTTCGCGAGGCCAAATTCGCCTCGCAGGACTAACACTATCCCTCTATCCCCTGTTACGGGGATTACCTTTAAAAAATATACTATGCAACAATTTTTGCTGTTGCTGACACCTCCCCGTTTTTCTATCGGGTACACGGCCTTAAACATTTTGCACATACAAGGTCTTTTGCATGCAACACCATATGCTTTTAGTTTTATGCTGGAATATACCAGGCACAAGATTTTTTTATCTTGTCACATATATAATATGCTGAAAAAATATAGTTTTTGACGAAAAAAGAAAAAAATATTTTTTTGTTCTCTGCGCTTATATCCGACGGAAAACTAAATACGCAAATCTACGCGATGCATAAGATTGATAACTCGCCGGCTTTGCCGGACTCGTTACCAGGCCGATATGCTGAAACTGCTTAAAGCAGGCGGTGAGAGAAAAGAAACGGAATCCTCCTTTTCTGAAAATTTTGTAACAAATTTGTAATGTTGCCTGCTTTAAGCTTTTCTGCCCTCCTTTCTTAATAAATTCCCAATAGCAATATGCAAGAAAAAACCGCAGATAAAATCCGCGGTTATATTTTCACGCCAAAAGAAGCGCGCATGTTATTCTGTTTTCATCAAAACAGACAGAAAAGTTTAATATTTATAATTTCCGGAATCTTTACCCCTAAATCTTCAAGAAAATCACGTTATATTAAGCCTTTCTTAATATTTTTTTATTTTTTTTTTAATTCGAGTTTGTTATAAGTAATATAAAAAAATAAATACTGTTAAATAAACCCTGAATTAAACACCATCCCGCATCGTCTGCGGGGGTTTGGCGAAAATTTCATTCGCAATCTCCTTTCTTAATTATTAGATACAAATATAGTATGCCAGAAAAAAATACGGATAAAAAACGAAAAACAAAAAAAATAATAAAAAAAGAAAAAGCAGCGGCGAAGCCGCTGCAAAAAACTCAAATGAGGTCTGCGAGACAAGGGATTGCCGTAATCGCAGCCAATGCGACAAACATTAATGCGAGGCTGACGATGCCAAAATGTTCTTCGCGTTCATCATCATAGTAATCATCGCTGTCATCAACGTCAAGATACTCTAAGATATCCGCGTTGTCGTCCAATAAATTCATTTTGTTCAGCATCTTGTCCAGAAACAGTCTGTTGAAGTCTGTTCTTCTGTCAAGTTCTTCAAGCTCCTCCTTGATTATAGAAAAACCTTCTTTAATACTTTCAATAAAGTTTGTCATATGAAATTCCCCTTTCGTTTATAAGTTTTTTTGTGACAATAACAATATGCCGGATTTTTTAACAATAAAAAAAGAAGCCGACAAAAATTTGCCGGCTAAACTTGGAATGAGAGTGGTGGCTGTCAGCGACCATCATCCTAAAATGATGATGATTGCAGACATCATTGCCCAGAGTGCTGTGGCTGCAACTGCAGCCTTCAGCATGGTTACAATCCCGAGAGGAGAAGATTCACATTCCTCCTCTTCCGCCGGGTCTGGGTCGTTCAGCATGACCCGTTTGAGAAGCCATTTGCTTACATCGGTACGACGATTCAGCTCCTCCAGCTCTTCTGTTACTACCATATGCAGGCAACGTGCCTGCCAAATTATTCTTCTCATCCTTTTCCCCTTTCTTTTTTGCTGTTGAAACAGCAAAAATAAAAATAAAATTTTTAAGCACAAATAATATGCTGGAATTTTTGCTGCATAAAATCGCAAGGCCAAAAAGGGCTAAGGCGTCAGCTTGTCAGACTTTCAGATGCAAAAGAAAAACCGCAAAATTGTATCTAAAAAAATACAATATATTGTTTTTTATGGACTCTTTTTTCTCGCATATTAAATCTGTAAATAAGTTTTGCTCTTAATTTTTGAGCATTACAAAAAAATAAAAACAAAGAAAAGGAGATTTAAAAAATGAATATCAAAAGAGCGAAGGAAGAAGTAATGAAAGCAGTTAAAATCTATCTGGAGAAAGACGAGCACGGTGAATACAGAGTACCTGTAGTTCGTCAGCGTCCACTGTTTCTGCAGGGTGCGCCAGGACTTGGTAAGACGGCTATTATGGAGCAGGTTGCATCAGAGCTTGATATTGCTCTGGTATCTTATTCCATGACACATCACACCCGTCAGAGTGCAATTGGTCTTCCATTTCTTAAAGAAGTAACTTATGGTGGAAAAACTTACACTAAGTCCGAGTACACTATGAGTGAGATTATTGCATCTGTTTATGATGTAATTGAGAAAACAGGAAAGAAAGAGGGAATTCTGTTCCTTGATGAGATTAACTGCGTATCAGAAACTCTGGCGCCGGCAATGCTGCTTTTCCTGCAGTATAAGAGATTCGGAAACCTTTCCGTTCCTGAAGGATGGGTAGTAGTTACAGCAGGTAACCCGCCGCAGTACAATAAATCTGTTAAAGATTTTGATGTGGCTACCCAGGACCGTCTGAAAATGGTAGAAATTGAACCGGAACTGAAATGCTGGAAGGAATATGCATATAATGCAGGAATTCATCCGGCAATTACAGCATTTCTGGAAACAAATAATAAGTACTTCTACGACATCAAGTCCACAGTAAATGGTAAAGAATATATTACCGCTCGTGGATGGGAAGATTTAAGTACTGAGATTCAGGCTTATGAGAGAAATAACTTCCCTGTCGATGAAGACTTGATTATGCAGTACATTACCAATAAGGAATGTGCTCGTAAGTTTGCTGTTTATTATGACCTGTTCAAGAAATATCGTGTTGATTACGCAATCACTGACATTCTTGCAGGAAGCATCAGCGAAGGAGCTGTAAACAAAGCTGCGAAAGCACAGTTTGATGAGCGCCTGTCTATTATCTCCATGATTATGGAGGCCATCGGTACATCCGCCAAGGTTGTAACAACCGATGATGCGGCAATGCGTGAGGTTGTAACAAATCTCCGTAGACTTAAAAAAGCTGTCGGAAGCTCCGATGCCATCTATCAGATGCTGCAGGGCAGAATTGACGAGGTCAAGGACAAGATGGAAAAGGAGAAACAAGCAAACGCGCTGTCAGGCCAGAAAAAAGCTGTATACAACACCGAAATCAGAATGTACGAAAAGTACAAAAAAGAGATTGATGAAAAAGGTGTATTCGGAAGCGGCAATGCTGAACAGTTTGCGGTTGTTAAAGCTGCATTCCAGGCAGACGTTAAATCTCATACTGCGCGTCAGAATAAAACTGATAAGCAGATGGATAATGCGTTTACCTTCATTTCCAAAGCATGGGGTGATGATAACCAGGAGATGACCCTGTTCGTTGCTGAGCTTACAGTTAATAGAAATATTGCTGAATTTATTGCGACAAATAAGAACAAGAGTTACTTTCAGCACAACAGCTCTATGCTGGTTTATGACCAGGACAAGAATCTCAAAGAAGAGATTCAGGACGTCCTTGCGTCTGCATAACTTGCTTTTTTGTTAACCCGGGATTTTTTATCCCGGGCTTTTTTTTTGTTGTCTTAAAAATCCCGCATATTAAAAAATGAAACAAAAAGTATCAAACAAGAAAGGAAGTAAAAAAAATGAATAACGCAATTATTACAAACTCAACAAACCCGGAGCTCGGAAAGTATCAGCAGCTTGCTGAAAAATGCATGAAACTTGTAAAAAACAAGCTGTATTTTAAGCATAAGGCTTTAAGCCCTGCTATTTACAGAATGCCGATTAACTACGTCGACCCGGGAATCGGAATCTTCGGAACTGATGCAAATCAGGTCTATGCAGACCCGATGGATGTGATTTCAAGGTATAAAAATTCGCCTGAAAGATTAATCCGTTCATACCTGCATATGCTGTTTCACTGCATTTATCTGCATCCATTCCAGACGCAGCTGAATATTGACAATGGCGTATGGAATATCGCATTAGATATCTGCTGTGAAAATGCAGTAATGCGATTAAATCCGGAAGCAATTGACGGTGACGTAGAACGTCAGCAGATTATTGCCGGTATTAAAGGCAAAATCAAGATGTTCATCCCTGAGCTCGTTTATAATGAATTGATGCAGAATCAGAGTAATTATAATTTCTTTGATTTAACGGCATTATTTCACATGGATGACCATGTATGGCTGAATCCCCCGCAGAGCGGAAAAGGTAACAGTAACGATGAGGACGATGACGACAACCCTTACCAGAATCCAAACGCGCAGAGTCAGCAGGGTGACGGAGATGATGACCAGAACCAGCAGAATCAGCAGGGCGATGGCAACGGTAATGGCGAAGACGGCCAGGATAAAAACCAGCAGGGCGGAGATGGAAACGGTAATAATAACAATAAAAACCAAAATAACCAGAACCGACAGAATCAGCAGAACAGCCAGGGAAACAATAATCAGGATAAGAGGAAAGAGTGGAGCGATGTCTCAAGGCAGGTTGCCGCAGACATGTCTTCTTTCAATAAAGGCGATGGAGCCGGTGACCTGATGCAGGAGATTGATTTCTTGACAGAAGATAAGATGGAATATGACGAATTCCTTCGTGCTTTTTCTGTAACTGAAGAAGTTATGAAAATCAACGAGGATGAATTTGATTATATGTCTTATGTGTACGGCTTGACTGGCCTGCCTGATTCAACTGGACAGAAGACTATTGATAAACAGGTTCTTCTGATTGAGCCGCTGGAGTACAAAGAAGACAAAGTTATTAAAGACTTTGTCATCGCCATTGATACATCAGGTTCCTGTTCCGGAGAACTGGTTAAAAGGTTCCTGAATAAAACTTATTCTATCCTGAAAGAGACAGAGAGTTTTTCTTCAAGGGTAAATATCCATATCGTTCAGTGTGATGCACGTATCCAGAATGATACTAAAATCACAAATATGGAAGAGATGGAAGACTTCATGAAGAATATGAAGCTGTATGGCTTTGGCGGTACCGACTTCAGACCTGTATTTGAGTATGTTGATACCCTTATCAAAAATAAGGAGTTTGACAATCTCTGCGGTCTTATCTATTTTACAGATGGATATGGTACATACCCAACTATGCCTACACCATATAAGACAGCGTTTGCATTCCTGGAGGATTACGACCATAAGGCTGTTCCACCGTGGGCAATGTCTGTATACTGGAAGGATGATGAGCTTGTAACCTCAGAAGACTAATTATTCACTAAATATGAAGGCCGGCAATTAAATTTGCCGGTTTTTTCTTTTTTGCTGAAAATTTTGCATATTAAATACGAACAAAAACAATGAAAGGAGAGAAGACTATGGATAGAGAAACGGCAAAAAATATAATTTCTTCAAGTCTTCCGCAGTATTTAGCACAGAAAGGGATAAATTTAGGAAGACCTTTCCTGTGTTTAAATCCAGAACACGTAGACCATTCACCAAGCATGAGCTATGACAGACGGCGAAACCGCTGCCATTGCTTTAGCTGTGGTATAGACGCTGATATTTTTGATATTATTCAGTGGGATTACAATACATCAGGTTTTGCAGAGGCATTTGATATTGCATGCGACCTTTTTGGCCTTGACATTGAAAAAAGAGAGCGAAAAGAAAAGCCAAAAATCAAGCCTGCAAAAGAAATAAGAGATACTAAAAATGCAGATGTGAAAAGAGCAGAACCTGAGGTATGTGATAAGGTGTATAACACATTAAAAAAATTATCACCACTTACTGAAAAAGACAAAAAATATCTGTCTGAAATCAGAGGGTTATCAGAGAAGAGGATAAAAAAGGACTATTTCAGGCTTATCATTGACGACAATGAACGCCAGAAGATGACTGATAAGATTGAAAAGCTTACTGGCTATTCAAAAGATGTTATCAAATATGTCCCCGGCTTCTTTGTACGAAAGGATACTGGTAAACTTGATTACTGCAATGAAGCAGGCATTGGTATTTTAATACGTAATGCTGAAGGTCTTGCAACCGCTGTTCAAATCAGGCGGGATACGGCAGAAAAAAAGAAGAGATATTGCTGGTTCACTTCTATTTTTGCAGTTGACAGCCCGGCTTGCGACGGCGGCAGCACTCCAGGAGCGCAAAAAGATATCATGATTCCTGATAACCCTAAAAAATGTCTTTGCATTACTGAAGGACGTTTTAAGTCAGAAATGCTGGCTGCAAATGGGAATATGGTGATATCTATTCAGGGGGTATCGTCCTGGAAAGGTATTGATGAAATTATCCTTAAAATGAGAGAGGAGCATAACATCGAAAGTATTTTTATGATGTTTGATTCCGATATCATGGGAAACCGTCAGATATTCAATTCAATATCCGCCATGACAATAATGCTTGCCAATAAAATCCCGGATTTAAAAATCAGATTTGCTGTCTGGGGAATTAAATATGGCAAAGGTGTTGATGATTGTGTTCTTGCCGGAAATATAAAGCATGTGAAATATGTTGACGCAGCACAGTTTATATCTGTATGTAACAATACATTTGATATGCTGTTAAAAAAATACAATGTGGCATCGTTTAAGAAAATGAAGAGTGAAGACAGAAAAGAATTTTCAAAAATTCTTCAAAAAGAAAATGAGAGAGCATTGTTAAACAGCAAAGCAAAATCAAACCCAAAAGAAGCAGCGTAGTTTTAAGCAGAAGGCGAAGCCTTCTGCTTTTTGGATATTTTGCATATTAAAAAAGTACTTGGCTGTGCACAGAGCAGCTTAAAAGAATCTATGGAGTCTCCGTTAAGATGATAACGATGCGGCAACCCGCATGATACCGTACTATCCATATCTGGTATAAGGATTATGTTATACACTATTGCTTTGGAAGTTCAATTTGAACGGCAAGACAAGCATCCAGCGGCAATTCTTGGGAAGCTAAAAGCTTCCTTTTTTTCTTTTTGCAAATTCCTGCATATTAAAAGCGAATCCAAAAAACAGCCATCAAGAAAGGAGCAAAAAAATATGACAAAGATGTCAGAATACAAAGTTGTATTTGTTGTATATGCAACCATACATGATATGTATGACAACACGGGATGCATCGTGTATAGTGGAACAACACATGCATATGGTGGATATTCATTGAATAACGCCAAAGTTTCTTTGGCAATCTGCGCAAGGTCCCCAAGAGATGCTTATAATCATGGCTTACAGATGATGGAAGAGGGAAATGTCAATTTCGGTAAAGCCAATGTAGAGACATGGGGATTGGAATATGTAACAGACGGAAACCATTCCTGGTCTTCTAGCGACCTTAGGTAAGTTCTCAGTAATTTAAGAAAGGAGCCAAAAGATATGGCAAAAAAAATGACAAAAGAGTTGTACGAAAAACTTAGTATGGCAGGAAAAGCACTTTGTGAATATTGCGAAAACGATGAATGCTCATGCTGTCAGGTAACACGCCTGATGGATGATGCATATGCTGAAGCAGTAGAGGAGGGGATTGTAGATGATGCCTGAAAAATACGAAGTTGCTTTTGTAGTGTATGCTGATATTCCGGAAAATGACTCCAGTATTGGAGATTTGGAATGCAATGGAACACTGAAGAGCTACAACTGCTATTCTTTAAGGGATGCAAGAATGTATTTCACAATTTCTGCTGAAACGCCAGAAGAGGCATACAAAAAAGGGATTGAAAAAATGCAGTCCGGAAATGCTGATTTCGGGGAAGCAGTGGTGGAAGACTGGTACTTGGAGCACGTTTCCTATGGCGACAAATACTGGTACAAGGAAGACCTTGCACTATGATTGATATACTTGCAGGCGGCAAATTTGCCGCCTGCTTTTTTTGTAAAAAAATCCGATAAAAAATTCTTTTTTCTGGAAAATTAAGCATATTGTATATGTAACTAAAAAAAGCTTCGGAAAGAAGGAGAAAAAATGGTAAAAAAGAAAATCTTGCCATGGCTTTCTGTATCAGCATTAATTTTTGCATTGCCGGTCAATGCCGCTGAAAATAATACTTTTATGGCAAATACGCCTGATATGTATACAACTGAAAAATATATAGAAAAACGAGAGAAAAAATATGAGGTAATGTCGGTAACATCAGCGTGCGTAATTGCAGCAGGAATGTATGCTAAATATAGAACCAGAAAACAGATTTTTGCTAAATATCTAACAGGAGGAAAAAATAATGAAAAAAAATAACAAGCTGCTTGCCTTTATCTGTGCAGCAGCAACAGCGGCATCAGGACTTACACTTAGCATGCCATATAATGTATTTGCAGATGCAACAAAGGTAGTTTCTATTGGTAATGACCTTACAGATGCCCAGAAGAAAACAATGCTTAAATATTTTGGCATTGAAGGTGACCAGAGCGTTCAGCGGATAAACGTAACTAACAAAGATGAGATTTCTCATCTTTCCAGTTATATCCCACTTGAACAGATTGGCACAAGAACAGTAAGCTGTGCTTACATCAAACCAACTGAATCTGGTGGAATCAGGGTAAGAACGGCAAACCTGCAGTATGTAACTGCAAATATGATTGCTTCTACTCTCGCAGACCTTGGCATTAAGAATTGCGAAGTCGTATCTGCCTGCCCGTTCCAGGTGTCTGGAACCGGTGCATTGACCGGAATCATCATGGCGTATGAAACAGCAACCGGTGAAACAATTGATAAGGCTAAAAAGGATATCGCAACTCAGGAAGTCGTTGTGACAAAAGACCTGGCAAAAGATATCGGAAATGTACAGGCTGAGTATGTTGTTAATCAGGCAAAGGTTGATGCTATTAATGGCGATATGAAGGACAAAGAACAGATTCAGGAGAATGTCACTAATATTGTTAACAATAACAATATCAACATTTCAAATGACCAGATTGAAAACATTACAAATCTGACCCAGAATATCGTAAATGAAAATTACGATAATTCATACACAGAAAATATCACTGAAATCAATAACAACATCAAGCAGGAGATTGATGCATCAGATGATATTGATATTGATGTAGATATTGAAGACACCAATACAGACGATGACGAGGAACTGGTTCCGGATGACAGCATTACAGAAAATCTTGACGACAGCCTGCTCGGTGATAACGTAATTGCTTCTTCAACTGATGATGCTTCCTTGATTGTTGATACCGCAGAAAGCAGCGAAAGCACTGAAGAAAGCACCGAAAGTGAAGATGTAACTGTGGAGGAGACAGGTGAGACAGATGGCGATGCAAGTGATGATACAGACACCACAGATATCGAAAATGACGAAAGCGAAACAGCACCGAATGGTGATGTATCAGAGCCGGAAGAAACTAGCGATGATGAAAGCACCGAAAGTGAGACTTCAGAAGCCAGCGACACAGCAGATGATGCAAATACAGATACTGACGCGGACTCTGATACAGAGACCGAAACAGACACAGATGCAGATATCGACGCTGATGGAGACACATCCGACGATGCTGAAAAGACCTGCGATAGCGTTGAGGACGGAAAAGACCTTGATGATATCGTGATTCCAGAAGATGGCTTATCATATTTTGGATACGATATTAATGCCATCAAAGATGCTTCTGATGAAAATACAGCTAAGAGATTTTTACAGCTTGAAAACAATATGAAAGAGGCATTCCCATTCTCATTAGGCAATTATGCAGATTGTCTGTTGAACCAGGGGAAACTGTTAGACAGTGAGACAGGAGAGCCGTTAGAGAATGTAGATGAATCAAAACTGATGTCTCATATCACAAAGTATATTCTCGCTACATATGAAAATTACATCCTGACACGTCCGACGGAAAGTCTGCAGAGCGAATTTGACGATACTATCAAATCTGAAATTGATGATGGTTCCATCCAGCCTGAAGATGAAGAGAAGGTAAGGGAGATTATTTCACATGCGAGAACACCTATCGCAAAACCAGCAGAGGCTACTAATAACTCTGCACCTGATGAGACAGCGACAGATGATGAAGCCGTATCACTTGAGGATATGCTTGGCTAAAAATATATTAAAAAGAAGCGAAAAAATTTCGCTTCTTTTTTTTTCGTAAAAAAAGCACAAAAATAAAAAATTTCTGCATATTGTCTGTATGAAATATTTGTAGAAACGGAGTAACAGTAAGAATAACCATGACCAGAGAAGAAGCAGGCAAAAGAGGGCGTGAGATAGCGGCAAGAGCAAGAGCTCAGAAGCGCGAATATTATACAGATGGAAATACGGTAAGACATGTAAAACCTCAAAGCAGAGTCGCCAATCCATATATAAGTAAAGATAGAAATAAAGATAAATATAACAGCAGAAGCGAAATGCGACAGCCAGAAAGGAACACATCTGCGAGAAAACGCATTGATTTCCAGATAGAAAAACATCGTATAGAGGAAAGAAAAAAGCAGCAAAAAATAGAACAACAAAGACAGCAAAAAGAAAGACGGAGAGAGAAGCAGCAGGCAAAAGAGCAGGCTTTTATCGATAGAGAACGGCAACAGAAGGCGAACAGAAAGCGTACTTCAGCGGCTACAATAAGCAGGAACAGACAGAACGCTACACAGATGCAGCGTGGCTTCGTAGTGTTTCTTATGATTGCGTCAATCGCCGTATTGTTTTCATGCATTCATTACCTGCAGCTGAAATCAGAGCTGACTTACAAAATGCAGACAGTAGCCAACCTGGAATCCGAGCTTGAGGAGCTGAGAAATTATAATGACGCTTATGAGAACGAGGTACTTAACAGTGTAGACCTTGAAGAGATAAAGCAGAAAGCCATAGGCAAGCTTGGGATGAAGTATCCGGATGCGGAGCACGTGCAAGAGTATGACGCTAACAGTAAGGGATATATGAGACAATACCAGATTGTAGGAGAAGAAAAATAAATGTATAGGTATAGTAAGACATAGTTTGGATAAGACGGCAGATGATTCTGCCGTCTTTTTATTGTTTCGGTAAAATGCATATGTATATAGGTCATATTTATGTTTTGGATAGTGAAGGGATATGATGTGAATAAATATATGGAGAAAAGCCAAGAATTATTTTTGGTAATCTTGCTTTACCAGAAGAAGATTTTGGGATGAAGTTTTCCAAATAAACAAAAAAATAAAAATTTTATTAGGACTTAAAAAAGTAAGAGTTTTACTTCTATGTTTTGTTTTATAGATTTAATCCCTTTTGCTCTTTTTTTATTATCCCTGTTAAAATTATCTTATCTATTATAACCTTTGCTTTTTTATTCTTTGGTCTGACTCCGTTTTGATGGTTATGGCCTTTTGGCTTTGTGTGTACTGATTTTGTTGTTTTGCCCTGTGTTCGGCTGGTTTGCCCGTTTTGTCCCTTATGTTCGGCTTTGTGCGGCCTGATTTTGCCGCTTTGCCTTGTGGTTGGCTTAATTCTGTCGTTTTGGCCTTGTATGGTCTGGTGTTACTGTTTTGCCTTGATGCAGTCTAATGTTGTGGCTTTATTGTCTGGTATGGTCTGAATTTGCCTGTGGTTCTGTCTGTTTAGCCGTATTCTTACTGAAAGTCCTTATCTTTGGTGTATCCATTTTTATCTTTTTTTATACCTTTTACCACCTTTTGTCACTTTTTACACCCTTTTCATACCTTTTTATACCTTTTAGCACCTTTTCATACCCCTTTTTCTCTTTTTTTTCTTCTACGGTTGGATGTATGCTCCCTGTCTGCCGTTTTGAAGGAAGCGGGAAAAGTGGGCGAAAAAATATGTGTATGCCTGCGGCTGGGTAAATGTGTACCTTTTTGCCGTGTTGTTGTGGTCGCGCTGTGGCTTGGCTTTGCTGCGTTGTATACTTAATTCTGCTGCCCGCAAAATGTGGGTATGCGTGTGGGGTGGAAGAGCAGTAGTGGTTGGTGGTAATTTGTCCTATTTCTGCCTGCTGCCGGCAAATTTGCGGGGTGGGAGAGTAGTGACTGGGCCGTTGGAAGTATTGCTGCCGGCTGGAAATGTGGTTTCAGGTGTATATATAGTGTATGTACTTTTTGAATATAAAAAATGGATATTTAGTGTATATATAGTATATGCATTTTTTTTACTTTCTGCCCGCTGGTCTGCCCGCTGGAGTTTGCGTGTGGTGAAAAAATGTACGCATATAAACATATACATCTCTGCTGCCGGCAGGATGCCGGCAGCTTTTTTGTGTATACGTTAAGCTATGCATATCGCTTCAAATTTTGCATATGTAAACATATGCATTTTGTTCTTTTTTTTGTGTATGTAAACATATACATTTTGTTTTCTTTTTTGTACATATAAATATACATACTTCTCCTGCTGCCCGCAGAAAAAATATGCAAATAAACCTGCACAAAACTTCCTGAAATCCGCACACCTAAACCAGCCGCTACGCTTTCTTAAAATACATACATAAACATATGCACGCATAACGCCAGCTTTGTTTGCGGTATGTAACTTTACATATACATTTTTTTCTTTTTTGTGTATACATAAAGATATGCATAAAAGAACCATCCATTTTTGTGTTTGTAAAGATGCACAAAAAAAGATGAAAAAGTAAGCATATAGAATATACATACTTTTCGCCATTTCTCCCGCCTTTTCTTTCCCGCCCTGCCGCCGAAGGCGGCAGGGCTCGCCTCTCGGCAAAGTTCCACCCGGGAAACCACCCCGCCCCCTGGGGCGCCCATTTCTTTTTCTCCATTATCTTTTCTCGCGTAGTATACATATCTTTCTCCCTCAATTCATCCCATCCTGTCCCTCTGCCTTTCCTCCCGCCGCCCGTTCGCTCCCGGGAGTCCATCTCACCCCTGTGGATTCTTTTGCCGATATTTTTTTCTTTTTACTGCTGCCGAGAAGTGGCTGGAGGGAATGGGAAAGATTGGCGGCGGAAGAGAAAAAAATGAATGGTCGGCGAGCGGTTGGATAATAAGGAAAGAGATTTGAGCGAGGATGGTAAAAAAGTAAAACAAAAAGAAAGACAAAAAAGAAAAGGAGAATCAAAAATAAAAACTAAGAAGAAAAGCAAAAATAATAATAAAAAACCAAAAAACAAAGATAAGAACAAAAGCAAGAAGAAAGAAAAAGCAAAAAGAAAGGACAAAGAAAAAACAAGAATAAAAAATAATAAGAAAAATAAAGAGAAAAAATCAAAAAGAAAAAAGCAAAAAGAAAAGCAAAAATAAGAACAAAAAGAAAAAACAAAAATATGAAGAAAAGCAAAAAGAAAAATGAAGGCGTCGCGGCGAAGCCGCGGCGCCAGGGAGATGGAAAAGAAGAGAGAAAAGAGAGAAGTAGAAAAAAATAAAAAAAGAAAGAAAAAAAAGAAACGCGGGCTCCTCGCCCGCACCATCGGCAGCCTTGCAGGCTGCACCCGCGCGCGAAACTACGTTTCGCGTTTGGCCTGCGGGTTGGAGAAGCGGCAGCAGGACGGAAGAAGTGGAGGGCGTTGGGAAAGTGGTGGGATGAGATTGGAGTTGGAGGTACGAAAAGATGAAGGCCGGGAGGATGTTGGCCGCGATATAGAAAATGGAAAAATGGAAAAAGGAAGATGAGTTGAATGATGCGGAGTGATGTCTGGAAAGATGACGGAGATGCGGCGGGAAGATGTTTTGGAAAGATGGTTATTGGTGGATTTTGGAAGAATGGTGGGGAGCAATACTTGGTGGGAAGATGATGCTTTGTGGATATTAAAAAAGTGGTTGGAAGGGATGTAAGACGTCGGACGGCCAAGCCGGGAGGAAGGGAGTTGGCTTATTGAAGATTGTGGGGCCGGTATGGAAAGAATGGTGGCGGGAGATGTTGGCCGGCTGGCGCCGGAAGGAATGTGCTGGTGGTCGGGGGGAGGCGTTGGGCTCTGTAAAGAAGTAGGACAGGAGGGAGTCGGCCGGCTGGCGCCGGAAAGGAATGAGTTGTCTTGTTGAAGGTTGTGGGACTGGTATGAAAAGAGGATTGACAGTGGGAGATGTTGGCCGGTCAAGCCGGAAGCAATGGTTTTGGATGCTGAAAAATATGCACCTCGTGTTTTCGCGTCTGGAAAACAGAAGCTGCAAAAAAGCATTTGGCGATTGACGGGTTGGACGCTGCGGCTGCTGAATGTAAATGGGAGATGCTGGCCGACCAACCCGGAAACAAAGATGCCGCCTGAAAGATGCCTCCTGCTGGAAAATGTGCACCTCGTATTTTCGCGCCTGAAAAATTCGCGCTTGCTTTTTTGTTTGCCGGCTGAATTTTATTCTGCTGTTTTTGGCAGCAGGTGCGACATCCCCTGGAAAGACCAGACATAAGAGATAAAAAAATCAGGAAAAATTTTGCTCCAATGGAGAAAAATCCGGCATACTGTATATATAAGAAATAAGAAGGATTTCAGATGGACGATTATTTAAAAACAGATATGACGGAATTTGGGCTAACGTTAAAGAGTATCAACCCGTCCGCAGAATGGATTGCGATTCCTCCGGAGGTAAAATGGGTTGATGCCGACTGTTCGATGAATCAGCTTAGCGCCCTGAAATATGTTGAAGTGCAGGACGTTCAAGTTCTGCTTTCCATCATGTATCCGCCTAAGAAGATTCTGATTACAGACAGCTCGCGGTTTTGGAACGTAGACGTCCTTGGGGCACTCGGAAGAGAAAGCATTCATGAAATAGAAATAAGAAATAATAAATATTACACCAGCGAAGATGGCATCGTATACACAAAGGACAAAAAGAAACTGCTTAAATGTCCGCCTGAAAGAACGGGACATATCGTAATCCCTGATGGCGTCCGGGAGATAGGGGAACGGGCGTTCGCCAATTCCAAAGTTGAATCCATAACGTTTCCTGATTCCCTGCGAGAGATTGGATACGAAGCTTTCGTGCATTGCACCAAGCTTAACCAGATTGATTTTGGACGTGGAATAAAGGAGATTGGAAAAACTGCGTTTGAGTGGTGCTCGGTGCTTACTGTCCTGAAGCTCCCTCCGCAGATAAAAAAGATATGTGAGTATGCGTTTAAAAACTGCATTAACCTGAAAAAAGTGATTCTCAATGATGGCTTAAAGATGATTAGCTATGGTGCGTTTGACACTCATTCCGCAAATATGGAAAGCGTGAAACTGCCGAAAAGCCTTAAACATCTTGGGTCTGATAACTTCGACACAGCAAAAAGTATAATCCTTAACGAGATTCCAAAGAAGGTGTTTGCGAAACAGCTGGTGGAAGATTACACTCTTTCAGGCGTGGAAGCATTGAATCGGATGGAAGGTTCTTCAATACATGCTACAAAACTGAAAATTGCAGGCAAGACTGTGTATCTTCCATGTGTAGTTTCAGACAAGAAAGCGATGGCAAACCTCTTAATGCATCCTGAAAGATATGGCGAATCATATGCCCTTGGTGTTGATTCCTTTGCGTGCGATGCTGCCGTGCTGTCATACATGGCTGGATATGAAGAACCAAAAGAGTATATCATGCAAAATGATATCAGGATTGCTGACCGGCTTATAGATGCTGGCCACTATGAAGAAATCATCAAATGCCTTCCGCTATTTAAGGACTGCACCGTCAAGCTCATTGATGCAATGACACAGAATTCAGACAATACGATGCTGAGGGCATATCTCCTGGAGTATATGAAAGAGGATAAAACAGATTTCGATATCTAACATATTTGGCATATTGTATATATCGGCAATAAGCTCGAAATACATATGCCAGCGAAGAACTAGATATTGCAAGGAGGTTTATGCATGGAATGGGGAATAAATAAAGAAGGTTGCAGAAAAAGAGGAGAGCGAGATATGGCTTTGCTCAGACTTGCTGCGATGAGAAAAAGTGATAAATGACTGCGGCTGCAAACCCCGATGCTTACGTCGGGGATAAAGCCGCTTCGGCGATAGCCGAATAGTAAAAACGTGTTTTAAGAATAAATAAAAATACTGTTTACAGATTTAATTCGCATGACGAATGCGAATATTTTTTTTATTTTTTTTTCGCAAAAAAGTGTCCGATTATAAAATTTTTCGGCATATTAAAGCATATTAAATATGTAAGATAAATACAGTAAGGGGCACGGATAAGATATGGTTGAGAATTTAGCTGTCGCATCCTCGTAACTTTAGTCGTGAGTTAGACGGCCTTT
>OLNN01001235.1_pt1 | contig 22059 bp, 19 predicted proteins | sample 1672141 | NCBI WGS metagenome assembly OLNN01 (sample SAMEA3136652, study PRJEB25190) | human gut metagenome | biome: human gut; feature: human-associated habitat; material: faeces | place: Austria | collected 2013 | reverse complement strand
GTATTAGCCAGTTTATATATTTATAAACTAATCAACTTTTGCTTGTATGGAGTGTTTATCTAAAATTAGTAATGCCCAGTATAATATATAGATTTATTGATAAATATTATATCAAAATTTAATATGACATTCAAACTATTGGATAGTAATATTAATCAAATTATAAAATTTACAAAGAAAACAAAAAATTGACTGATAATTATTTAGATTATAAATAAAACTCTAAATTAAAATATTGGCTTTTTTGCTGTTTTTCTATTATTAAAAACAATATAATTTTATCCATAAAAAAGGCACAACCCAAAGGTTATGCCTTAACATCATATAGTTTTCAAATATTCTTTTACAAGGGTGTGGGATACGCTACCTTTTGGGTGGACCATTGTAAGTGCTTTTTCTGCTGGTATCCAAAGGGCAGAGTCCACTTCTCCGGAAAGTTTAAAATCCGTTTTATGGGTTTCAGCTAAGAAACCAATCATAATCATATCTTTTTTATCAAACCAGTATGTTCCTGTTATTTTAGGCTCATTTATTGTTAAGCCCAATTCCTCTCCAACTTCCCTTACTGCCGTTTCCTCGGCTGTTTCTCCCGGTTTCATATATCCTGAAACCAAGTTATAGTAGTCGGTTGATATATAGTTTTGTCTAAGAAGTGCTACTTCCTGTTTTTCATTTGCTACCAAAGCAATAATACAGGAAGAAAACATATCAAAAAGAGGCTTTTTACAGTTATCGCAATAGGGCATAAAACCTTCGTCGCCGACTTCTTTCTGTATTAACTTTGTTCCACAATCAGGGCAATAGGTAAATCGCATATTAATCTTCCTTTATTTTATCAAATTTATAGTTGTGGCTGTTCATATATTCAATAATATTTGGCAACATACCTTGGTCAGAGTAATACCATAATCTGACACCGTCAGCAGTAGTATATGTTGTAATTTTCTTTATATCTAATACAGGATGATAGAAAAGACTCATTGTATAGTTATTTTCCATAGAATTATTAAGTCTGCCTAAAATGCCGTTTAAATCCCCTAAATGATGAACATAATCGGCTGGTGTTGGAACATAGTACACCTTTTTGCTTGATTCAGTAGTATATGTTAACTGATTTATAAGCTCCTGCTTTGGATATGACTGATAAATAACATCAAAGTAATTCTCAGCAATCCTTAACTGGTCTTTTGTTGCTCCGTAGTGAGGAAATTCGAAAAATTCCTCTGTGTAGCCTAAACGATGACAAGTTTCTTTAGCATAAATCATTCTTTGCATCTGTTGTTGGCGAGTATAAGGTGTTTTTGAACCCCATTCATAGCCTACACAGCTTTTATCTTTGCCATATTGGTGTGTGTAGCCGTGTAAACCGATGTGACCACCATGGTCTACCATATAATCAAGGGTATAGACAAAATAAGCATTATAAAGGTTAAATGTAACACTTACATCATTCCATGTTTTTGTTGCTGGATTTGAATATACAGGAACCCATGCTATATAGTATTGTTCGCCTTTTGTATATAAGTATTCAGCTGTATATCTTAATTTTTCAAGGTTTTCAATAGTATAGTTAGGTTCGGCTGTAGTATCCATACCGTCAGCTACAATATCCTCTAATCTTATATAGGCTGATTTTGTAGCTGTAGTCTTTGCAAGCTGACTATTTGGCATATTTGTTGAATGTTTCAATATATTGACCTTGTTTGCACCAATGTCTACAGTTGCAATATAGTCAAATGGTGTCAAAAGCTCATAAAGTGAAATGTAACATATGTTGTTATAATAGCAAGTAACAACTCTGTTGCTGTCCTTTGTCTTTGTTGAAATATCTATAGTTTTTCCACTAATTGTAATTTTGCAATCGTCATTTACTAAGGAATATGTACCATCCATAGCAGTAATTGTGTCATAGAGAGGAACACAAAGGCGACCGTTACAATAAACAACATTAAAAGCTCGACTTGTCCTACCCATAATGTTAAGTGTTACATTATCTGGCTGATATGTAAGTTGTGTTGGTTTTTCAACATAGGGTAAATAGTCATTGGCGTTTGCTATAGAAAATGTGCTTAGTGTAAATAGTGCCACTAAAATTAGTGCGATGAATTTTTTCATTGTATATTATCTCCTTGCCTAAAAATCCAAGTATAATTATAATTACATATATAAAAAATATCAAGTAGAGATGTAAAAATTAATAAACTAAAAATTAGCATAATATGACATAATCTTTGGTATCTTTTTTATTTTGAACTATATTTTTGTGGGATAAATGTATGGAAGTAAACAATAGTAAAATTTTTTTATAAAATGTAAACAATATTTTGAGTAAAAAGTAGGCTAATAAGCAAGCGTACAAAAAATATTTAAAAATACTAGCAAAATAGCATATCACAGGGTTGTTTTGGGTTCTCGCAAAAATGATAGAAATTAATGACATATTTATCAAATTTTACCGTTATTTATCGGATTTTATCATTCTATTGGTATAAAATTGGTGCACTTTTGGCTTAAAAATCAATCTAAAGGTGTTACATATTTATTAGTGTTTCAATGTCAGCTTGGAGCAGGAGAAAGAAGTATATAGTTGTGGAATATAGAAAGGTTACTAGGAACATATGCAACAGAAGGACATTTACAGTAGAAACAGTAATTTCCGAGATAGCTAAAATTGAAAGTTTAAAGGTTAGAAGGGTGAAAAAGCAGGAAAATAAAGTTAAGGGGACATATACCGTATATATATAGGCACCACGAAAGTGGACATATACACACCTTGACATTTATTCATAATGCTATAACGGGTTTAGGGTTGTAATTATAGAAGTGGTTATTTGTTTAGTAGGTAGAAATAAGAATTACTAGGAACATAGCTATTGGAATGAAAGTAACGGACAAGAAAATTTTTCTGAAAAAAATTTTGAGACTAGCAGATGCACTTAAAACATAGAAAGTAAAAAAAGTTTAGAGTAAAAAAGTGTTCGTGAGGGGGACATACAAGAGTTATATATAGAAGACCTTAAGAGGAAATGTAACTATACTCATTTATTTAATAATTATTTATTTGGTATGTGGTGTATCTTGGTTAATGAAAGGGTAATTATAGCTTTAGGACATTGTTAGAGTTAGGAATAGTAATGTTGTTTAGATTCACAGCAGAGTATGGAAATGACATTTAGAAGTATGGTGTTGGCTCTGAGTAGATTTAGGAGTAGACGGTTGGGGATAGGGAGCTAGAGTTATGGGTTTAATGGTTTATGACATTAAAGCGAAATATATAGTCTCATATAGGAGATATGTTTATTTGTTTCTAAATCTCTCTATTTTTGGCTAAATTTAAGAGAAAGTGATATTTATACACAGAAAATGAAACATTTAAATTTTGGGTAAAATAGAAAGAAATTTCAATATTTCAGATATAGATATATAAAATAAATACTTCACTTATATTTTTATGCTTGAGTTTCTGTCTTTTCTGTAGTATTATTATGATATAGAAAAACATAGAGCAAAGCTATTAGAAAAATAAAAACTCTATGTTGAGAAAGAGATAAAGAAAAAGAGAGGGAAAAGAATATGAAGAACGAAACGAGAGTACCAATATCAAGAATAACATTAAGAGCCTTAGCAATTTTAGCAGCAGCAGGTTCTATTAATGTGGCAACAATTCCTGTGCAGGAACATTTTGTATATAATACACAGGCATCAACTAGATTTAGTGATGATAGCTCAATCAGAGATTACAGTAGAAGCTCGGTAGAAAGTTTATTAGCGACAGGAGGAATTAAAGGTTATCCAGAAGATAACACATTTAGACCACAGGGTACAATTACTAAGTTAGAGTTCCTTAGTATGGTAGTAAATTCTCTTGACCCAGACGGTATAAAATTAGCAGAGGGAATTAAATCAGCTAAATCTGAAATTATATATGATAACTTAAATACATATGATATGTATAAAAATGAGGGACTTGTTACAGAATTTTGGGGTGGCAAAGCATTTGATTTAATCATAGGAGCAAGACAGTTAGGAATTGGTGGAATGTATGAGACCAACTCAACAGGAGGAAACTGGGACACACCAATCACAAGACAGGATGCAGCTATGATGGTTTACCAAGGTTTAAAGGCACTAAAGGGAAATGACCTCTATGTAACAATGGGCGTAGCCGAGAATAGAAATGGTGGAAAGAAGCTCATTGGAGACTGGGATGAATTGACAGATACAGATGTACCAGACGGATATAGACAGTCAGTATCAAGTTGTGCCCACCCAGATGATATTTTAAGTTTATACGAAGCTGGTATTTTACAGGGCGATAGTGAGTCTAAATTCTATCCAAATAAGTATCTTACAAGAGAAGACTCAGCAATAATTATAGACAAGGCAGTGAACCCAGAAAAGAGAGCAAAAGTAACAATACCAGAAGCAGATAAAGAGATAGATAAGACAGAGGGAGTAGAAAATACAACACTAAAGCAGACAGACCCAACAAGACGAGGAGCAATAGATGGAGATACATTTATTAAAGCAGATGGTACTTCAATCAAAGTAGTCAAAGATGAAAAGAGTGGGGTAATCGGAGCAAACCAGCCAGTAGCATTAGATATGGGTAGAGACTTAACTTTCTTGTCAAACACAGGAGAGTATGTAAACCATAAGATTGCAAACTATGGAGAACTAAAATTAAGTGATGGTAGTTTAAGTGTAAATTTAGGTCGTATAGAGAATGACAAGATTTGCTCTGATGAAAATACTTATAGTGGAAAGGGAGATTATTTATACAATCCAAAGACAGGAGAAGGACATTCATCTACAGATTGGTCTAAGATTGCTAAGTCACTAAAACCAACAGATAAAGGAACAGAAGGAGAAGTACGACATTTAGGTTTAGGGGACTGGTGTGAATACATCTATTCTAGTGAATACGGCTGGGATACACTATGTGGAAGTAAAACATATTTAGAAGACGCTTTTAGAACTTTAAGATAAACTTGATTATTTTATATATATATTTTTTATAATAGACAGGAGAAGGACACTCTGAAGGAGACTGGAACAAGATAGCAGAGTCACTAAAACCAACAGATAAAGGAACAGAAGGCGAAGTAAGACATTTAGGGTTAGGTGGTTGGTGTGAATACATCTATTCTAGCGAATATGGTTGGGGAACACCTAGTACAGCAAGCCAGATTTTATATGCGACTTTTGAGTCTGCAAGATAGATAATATATAAACAAACAAAATAGAATATTTAGTATTAAAGAGGTTGCACTTAGTAGCCTCTTTTTATTTTTGAAAAAGTTAAAAAAATAAAAATATAATGGAGACATAGATTAAATATTATTTAGGGTTAATAAGTATAAAAAGACTTAAATATAAACTGTAAATACACTAAATTATAATACTTAGTTTATTTGAAAAGGTGTCTTAGAGGGGGACATATAAGACTTAAGGGTATAGAACAAGTGGAAAAAATATAGAGAGACAATTATATTTCTGAATTCCTAATGACAATAAGGGTATAAAGTAAGAATGGAATGGAAGTAGAGAAGTGTTTATTTAGTTCATAGTTTTTCTTGAGTTATTATAGTGAGTGTGATAGAATAAGTATAGAGATAATAAAAGATAAGATTAAATGGTATTGCAAATGGCATACAACACCTAAGTAGTGAGAACCAAAAACGGACAACGGACAACGGACAATAGACAATATGACAATGGAATACTTAATCTAATGATTGATATAAGTAAAAAATTAAATAAGTATGTTTAAGAGATTGTCTATATTAAAAGTTTAACAGCAACTATATAGCTCAAACAAGATAACCCAAACGGGCAAAACGAAAAGGAATTAACATAAATACAAATAAAAATAAAACGGAAAAGAGAGGGAAAAGAATATGAAGAACGAAACGAGAGTACCAATATCAAGAATAACACTAAGGGCATTAGCAATTTTAGCAGCAGCAGGCTCTATGAATATAGCAACAATTCCAGTACAGGAGCATTTTCTGTATAACACTCAGGCATCAACTAGGTTTTCAGACGATAGTGCCATCAGAGATTACAGTAGAAGCTCAGTAGAAAGTTTACTAGCCACAGGAGGAATTAAAGGTTATCCAGAGGATAATACCTTCAGACCACAGGGTACAATTACTAAACTTGAATTTTTAAGTATGGTAGTAAATTCTCTTGACCCAGACGGTACGAAGTTAGCAGAGGGCGTACAGCAAGCCAAAGACGATGTAGAAGATGGTATTAGTTACTATGACCGATATAAGAAAAGAGGAACTTTAGATAGCTTTTGGGGTGGTAAAGCCTTTGATTTAATTCTAGGAGCAAGAATGTTAGATATAGGGATTTCCTATGAGCGAGCTTCCAACGGAGGAAACTGGGACACACCAATTACCCGAGAAGACGCAGCAATGATGATAGTACAGGGCTTAAAGTCATTAAAAGGCGAGGATTTAGAAAAGATATACAATGTGGTGGATAGTAAAGATGGAAACTATCGCCGTATAGCAAAATTAATAGGTGACTGGGACGAAGTTACAGACTCAGATGTACCAGATAAAGGCAGAATATCTGCTGGAGCAAGTTTACAGAGTTATGATATAGCAAGTTTATATGCTTCAGGTATTGCACAAGGAGATAGTGAAGCTAAGTTTTATCCAAGAAAGTATCTTACAAGAGAAGACTCAGCAATTTTAATCGAAAAGGCTGTAAATCCTGAAAAGAGAGCAAAAGTAACCATTCCAGAAGCTGACAAGAAAGTAGACCCAGCAGATGGCGTAGAGAGAACAACATTAAAACAGACTGACCCTACAAGACGAGGAGCTGTTGACGGTGATACATTTATTAAGGCAGATGGTACTTCAATCAAGGTAGTCAAAGACCCAAAGAGTGGTGTAATCGGAGCAAACCAACCAGTAGCTTTAGAAATGGGTAGAGAAATAACTCGTGTTAGTGATATTATTACAACAGAAAAGATAGCAAATTACGGAGAGAAGAAACTGGAAGATGGTAGTTTAAGTGTTGATTTAGGGTTTATTTGGAATACTGATGTAGATACCTATAGTGGAACTGGAGAATATTTATACAATCCAAAGACAGGCGAAGGACATACATCTAGTGAGTGGTATGTAATAGCAGAGTCTTTAAAACCAACAGATAAAGGAACAGAAGGCGAAGTTAGATATTTAGGCTTAGGTGGTTGGTGTAAATATACTTATATTGAAAGTTATGGTTGGTATCTAAATACAACTGAAGTAAGTGATTTCACAGAAATTTTTGAAGCAAATAGATAAGAAAATAACATAAAGATGTTTATTAAGCTCAGAGGTTACAGTAAATGTAGCCTCTTTTTTTATTGCTCAAAATAAGTTTATACAGCAAAGACCCTTTAATAAATGTGTTTTAGGAAGAATAAGGATAAATTTATTTTATTGAAAATTAAAATAATACTTGTGTGGAAATAATATTTTAAAAATCACTATAATTTATGTTGAAAAATGTCTAAAATTAATGTATAGTATACTATTGGTGTATAACGCAAAGGAGGATTAAAAAATGATTAAAGTTTGGTTAAGTGGGGCCAACAGTCAGATTGGTAAGGCAATAAACGATATTTTTTGCCCTACAGATTTAGAGCTTTTTAATACAGACAAAGACGAAGTAGATGTAACAGATTTAAAGGCTGTAATGAATTTTGCTCAGGTTAGTAGACCAGATATTATAATTAACTGTTCAGCAATTACAGATATTAATCTCTGTGAAAAAGACCCTAAACTTGCTTTTGGCGTAAATGCAATTGGTGCAAGAAATTTAAGTATAGCTGCAAGAAAATGTGGGGCCAAAATGGTTCAGATTTCTACAGATGATGTTTTTGATGGTTTAAGCGACAAACCTTACAATGAATTTGATGTTACAAACCCAAGAACTGTTTATGGTAAGTCAAAGTGTGCCGGCGAGGGCTATGTTAAGGAATTTACTCAGAGACATTTCATAATCAGAAGTACATGGGTTTATGGCGAAGGTTATAATTTTGTAAATAAATTTATTGAAGAAACAAAGAATAAGAGTGAAGTAACTGTAGCATCAGACCAGTTTGGTTCTCCTACAAGTGCTGAAGAACTTGCAAAGTTTATACTTCACATTATGACTACAGGAGAATATGGAACATATCACGCCACTTGTAAGGGTGTATGTAGTAGATTTGAATTAGCAGAAAAAATAGCTGAAATTTTAGGTAGAGATGTTAAAATTCATCCAGTTCCTTCAAAGGATAATGAATTTTCATCATTTAGACCAGCTTATGGAGTTTTAGATAACTTCATTATGAGCATTGTTGATGTGTATGATTTTGCTGATTGGGAAAGTGCATTGGCAAAATACTTGGGAGGAATTAAGGAAAGTGGAAAATAAAGAAAAAAAGAAAAAGAAATTGGGATTAACAACCCAGATTTTTATTGCACTTGCTTTAGGTGCAGTTGTTGGTATAGTTTTAAATTATCTTGTGCCAGATAGTGATTTTAAGCAGAATGTTATTATAAATGGTGTTTTATATGTTGTTGGTCAGGGCTTTATCAGACTTATGCAAATGCTTGTAGTTCCTTTGGTTCTTACATCACTTGTTTGTGGTAGTATGTCTATAGGCGATACAAAGAAATTAGGTGCAGTTGGTGTTAGAACACTTTGCTTCTATATTGCTACTACAGCAATTGCTATTACAGTTGCTTTATGTATCGGCAATTTAATTAATCCTGGTGTAGGTCTTGATATGAGTGCAGTTCAGCAAAGTGCTTCTACAGCTGGTTCTGTAGCATCAAATAGTGCTGACAAACTTAGCTTAGCAGAAACAATTTTGGATATTATTCCTACAAATATATTCAATGGTTTGTCTGAGGCATCTATGCTTCAGGTTATATTCTTTGCCTTAGTTTTAGGTGTTATACTTGCTAAGCTTGGAGATTCAGCAGATACTGTAAGTGCTCTCTTTAGTCAGGGTAACGACATTATGATGGAAATGACAATGATGGTAATGAGCGTAGCTCCTGTTGGTGTATTCTGTCTTATTGCAAAGACTTTTTCTACTATTGGTTTTAATGCTTTCATACCTTTACTTAAATATATGTTGTCGGTATTTATTGCATTAGGTGTACAGGCCTTTGTTGTGTATATGAGTTTCTTAAAGGTATGTACAGGCTTAAATCCTATTAAGTTTATAAGAAAGTTCTTCCCAGTTATGGCATTTGCATTTTCAACTTCAACTTCAAATGCTACAATCCCTCTTTCTATTGAAACTTTAGATAAGAAAATTGGTGTTTCAAGAAGAATTTCTTCTTTTACAATACCTTTAGGTGCGACTATTAATATGGACGGTACTTCTATAATGCAGGGTGTTGCCGTTGTTTTCGTTGCACAGGCCTTTGGTATTCAACTCCATATGATGGATTATATAACTGTTATTGGTACAGCTACACTTGCTTCAATAGGTACAGCCGGTATTCCTAGTGTAGGTCTTATTACACTTACAATGGTATTTAATTCAGTTGGTCTTCCAGTTGAAGGTATTGCCCTTATTATGGGTATTGATAGAATTCTTGATATGACAAGAACTGCTGTTAATATTACTGGCGATGCTGTTTGTACAACAATCGTTGCAAACCAGAACAAGGCTTTGGATAAAGAAAAATATAATAATATGGACTTAATTAAAGCAAAATAATTTACTAAAAAAGCTATGAAGATGAGTTAATCATTTTCATAGCTTTTTTTCTTTGTATTCAGTACCCCATTGTAGCATGGCATTTAATATAGGTTGTAGGCTTTTGCCCAATTCTGTAAGAGAATATTCTACTTTAGGGGGAACTTCTGCATATACTTTTCGGGAAATAAGACCACTTTCCTCCATATCACGAAGTTGTGTTGTTAAGACTTTTTGAGATACTTTGCCAATAGATTTTTTTAATTCACCAAATCTTTTTGTGCCAGTAAGTAAATCTCTAATAATCAATACTTTCCACTTGTTGCCAATTAACATTAGTGTTGTTTCTACTGGGCAAGAAGGTAAATTGTCGTTGCTTTTTTCGTTATCCATATAAACACTCCCGTATTTTTATTATATAAATTATATCATACAGAAGACGAAAAATCAAAATAGTATGCATTAGTTTCTTCTAGGTAACTATGGTACAAATAAGTGCGTACTTTACAATTTGGGTTAAAATTTATACAATTATATAAAAGAGGAATTAAAGATGGAGGTACAAATATGAATACGGAAGATTACATTAAATTTTTGGAAAAGGAAATTCATACAACTATTATTGCAACAGTAGATGAAAAGGGATTACCTGTAACCTGTGCTATAGATATTATGTATAGTGATGAAAAGGGGCTATATTTTCTTACAGCAAAGGGAAAAGGCTTTTATCACAGATTAATAAAAGAAAAGTTTATTGCTTTAACTGGTATCAAAGGCGAAGACACTATGCATTGTGTTGCTGTATCAGTTAGAGGTAAAGTCGAAGAATTAGGTGGAGAGTTATTACCGTTTTTATTTTCAAAAAATCCTTATATGGCTGAAATTTATCCAACAGAAAAATCAAGAGAGGCGTTAACTGTATTTCGTTTATATGAAGCCAGTGGAGAATGGTTCGATTTATCTAAAAAGCCTATTGAAAGAGATACATTTTATATTGGCAAAGAAGAAAGTTACGAAAAGAAATATTTTATTACAGATAAATGCGTAGGTTGTAAAGTTTGTCAGGGTGTTTGTCCTCAAAATTGTATTGATTTTACTTCTATTCCAGCTGAAATTCACCAGAAAAATTGTTTACATTGTGGTAATTGTATGGAAGTATGTCCAAATAAAGCTGTAGTTTGGAGGTAAAGGAATATGACACAAAATGAAAAAAGATTGTTTTTAATTAAATATTTACTTAATAAAAATTCAAAATATTCTGATATTATAATTCCTGAAGATATAGAAGAACAGAAAAGATTATTGCGTTCACTATTAAATGTTCGTATGCCAAAAAAAGTAAGTAGTGAATTTTTAGAAATACAGGATAGCTATTTACAGGAAGAAATAAATGGAAAAGGTATAACTGATATAGGGGAATTAGAACCTATAAAAAAAGGAATTTATGTTTGGCAAGGAGATATTACAACTTTAAAGTGCGATGCAATAGTAAACGCAGCTAATAACCAAATGTTAGGCTGTTTTTATCCTTGTCATAGCTGTATTGATAACGCTATTCATACTTTTGCAGGAGTTCAGTTGCGTTTGGAATGTGAAAAAATAATGAAATTACAAAATAGATTAGAAGAAACAGGAAAAGCAAAAATTACATCGGCTTATAATTTGCCTTGTAAATATGTGTTACATACTGTAGGACCTATTGTGAGAGGGAGATTATGTAAGAATGACGAAGAAAAACTTGCCAGTTGCTATAGGTCTTGTTTAGAATTAGCAGAACAAAGTGGAGTAAAAAGTATTGCTTTTTGTTGTATATCAACAGGAGAATTTTATTTTCCTAACGAAAAGGCTGCTGAAATTGCAGTAAATACTGTGAAAGATTATAAATCTAAGACAAATAGTAGTATGGAGGTGATTTTCAATGTTTTTAAAGAAATGGACTATGAAATCTACAGAAAATTGCTTGAATGAAATTGAAAAATTAAAAGAGAAAATAGAAAAGGCTGATGTAATAGTTATTGGGGCAGGTGCAGGGCTTTCTACATCGGCAGGGCTAACATATAATGGTGAAAGATTTGAAAAATATTTTTCTGATTTTAAAAGAAAATATGGCATTAAAGATATGTATTCAGGTGGATTTTATCCATTTAACTCTTTAGAGGAATATTGGGCATGGTGGTCAAGACATATTTATGTAAATAGATATGATATTAAGCCTACAGAAGTTTATATAAACCTTTTAAAGTTAGTAGAAAATAAAAATTATTTTGTTATTACAACAAATGTTGACCACCAATTTCAAATATCAGGTTTTGATAAGAAAAGATTGTTTTATACACAAGGGGATTATGGATTATGGCAATGTTCAAAACCTTGTCATAATAAGACCTATGATAATGAAGAACAGGTTAGAAATATGGTAAAACAACAGAGTAATATGAAAATACCTACAGAATTAGTGCCTTATTGCCCAATTTGTGGAGCACCAATGAATATGAATTTACGCTGTGATGATAGTTTTGTACAAGATGAAGGTTGGTACAAGGCAGAGCAGAGGTATGAAGACTTTATTCGCAGAAGTAAAAATATGAATGTTGTATTTCTTGAGCTAGGAGTAGGTGGAAATACACCAGTAATTATAAAATATCCGTTTTGGAGAATGACAGAGGAAAATGAAAATTCTACATATTGTTGCATAAATCTATCAGAAATATATATCCCAAGACAAATAAAAGAACAGTCCATTTGCATTGAAAGTGATATAGGAGATGTTTTGAAACGAATGGTATAATTTAAGAGCTACCAATTTAGGTAGCCCTTAATCTATTAATATTTTTCAATATCTATTTGCTGTGCGTGGAATTCTTTATGTAAAACTCTTTCGCAAATTGTATTAAACTTTGCATTGTTATCACTTACATAGAAAGTGTGTTTTTCTGTATTTAAGTCATTAAGCATATTGTGAGAAGTAAGATAATCTTTAACCTTTAAGGCTGTTGCCTTAGCAGGGTCAACAATCTTAACTTTTTCTCCCACAATTTTACCTATACAAGCCTTTAAAAGTGGGTAGTGAGTACAGCCAAGAATTATAGAGTCAATATCTTTGTCTAATAATTCCTTTAAATATATTTCAGCTGTTTTATAGGCAACCTCGTTATCTGTCCAACCTTCCTCAGCGAGAGGTACAAAGAGAGGACAAGCTTTTTTATATACTTCGATTTTGTTATTAGCAGCCTTTAATCTTTTTTCATAAGCACCACTACTAACAGTACCTTCTGTACCAATTAAACCAACCTTGTTGTTTTTTGTGGCAGCAAGGCAAGATTCAACCCCCGGTGTAACAACCTCTATAATAGGTAAGTCTGGAAATTCTGATGTTAATGCCTCATAACAGTTGGAGCTGACGGTGTTGCAGGCAATAACTACAGCTTTAACATCCATAGTTTTCAAAAATCTAATTATCTGACTAGAAAATTTAGTTACAGTTTCTTTAGATTTTGAACCATAAGGAACTCTTGCTGTATCGCCAAAATATATTGTATGTTCATAAGGCATAGTTTTTATTATCTGTTTTACAACAGTAAGTCCACCAACGCCAGAGTCAAAAACTCCAATTGGTCTGTTATCCATAATAACACCTCTTATTCCTCGTTACGAGTTAATGCAAGTTCAATAAGTTTATCTACAAGTTCTTCTGTATCAATACCGGCAGCTCTAAAAAGCATAGGATACATACTTATTGAAGTAAAGCCAGGTAATGTATTAATTTCGTTGAAAATAACTCTGTTTGTTTTTTCTTCAAGGAAGAAGTCAACTCTTGAAAGACCTCTACCGTCAAGTACCTTAAATATTTCAATAGCTTTCTTTCTGATTTCTTCAGCTTTTTCATTTGAAATATTAGCAGGAATTACAGTCTTAGATTCAGCATTGTTATATTTTGCATCGTAGTCATAAAATTCTGCAGCAGCATAAATCTGACCTACAGCAGATGCCTGAATATCGTGATTACCAAGAACAGCACATTCAAGCTCATCGCCTGTAATGTTTTCTTCTATAACAATAGTTCTGTCGTGTTCAGAAGCAGTCCAAAGGCCATCAATAAGTTCATCTCTGTTGTGAGCCTTTGTGATACCTACACTTGAACCGGCACAAGCAGGCTTAACGAAGCAAGGATAACCACATTTTTCTTCAACTCTATCAAGACATTTGTCAAGGTCTTCAGATAATTCTGGTCTGTATACAATAGTGTACTTAGCCTGGTCAACTCCAATAGTATCAACAATAATCTTTGTATAAGCCTTGTTCATACTTACAGCAGAAGATAATACGCCACAACCTACATAAGGGATTTTAGCAAGTTCAAAAAGACCCTGAACTGTACCATCTTCGCCATTTGCACCATGAAGAACAGGAATGACAACATCAACAGGAATGTTTTTAACCTTATCTCCAACAATTCTAAGAAGACCATGGTGTTCTGTATCTGGGCTTAAAATGCAAGTGCTTGCAAATTTCTGCCAATCGTTATTGCCAATACTGTCCAAAGGACCGTCGTATAATAACCATTTACCTTCTTTTGTAATATATACTGGAATTACAGAATACTTTTCTGTATTAATATTTGAAATAATTGTAGCGGCACTTACCTTAGAAACATCGTGTTCTGATGACTGGCCACCAAACAATACAGCTACTACTTGTTTGCTCATTTTATAAATTCCTCCTAAAAAAGAATAGATATATTTATTCTAATACTTTTTGGGGATTATTACAAGTTTTTTTTGAGATTAAAGAGTTTTTTCTATTTCGTCCATTTGTGCAAGCCATAATTTAGATACGGCATCGCTAGGCATTCTCCAATCTCCTCTAGGACTAAGGCTTACAGAACCTACCTTTGGACCGTCTGGTAAGCAACTTCTCTTAAATTGCTGTGAGAAAAATCTCCAATAGTAATTTCTAAGCCATTTATATATTGTTTTCTTGTCATATTTGTCCTTAAAGGCTATATTTGCAATATAGAAAATCTTTTTAGGTTCAAAGCTTAATCTCATCATATTGTACAAGAAGAAATCGTGAAGTTCGTAAGGACCAACCACATCTTCTGTAATCTGTGCAATATTTCCGTTTTCATCTGGAGGAAGTAACTCAGGAGAAACAGGAGTGTCTAAAATATCATAAAGTATTTCTTTTAAGTTGCTGTCAGAAGTTGTGTCAGCAAAATATTTAATAAGGTACTTTATAAGAGTTTTAGGTATAGAGTTATTTACACCGTACATACTCATATGGTCGCCGTTATAGGTAGCCCAACCTAAGGCTAATTCACTTAAATCCCCTGTACCAACTACAAAACCTCTATATTTTGATGCCATATCCATAAGAATTTGAGTTCTTTCTCTGGCTTGAGAGTTTTCGTATGTTAAATCCTTTACACTTTCATCGTGACCAATATCAGAGAAATGCTGTTTAACGGCTTTTTTGATATTAACTTCTATTAAAGTAGCACCTAATGCTTTTGTAAGTTCTACAGCATTGTTATATGTTCTGTCAGTTGTACCAAAGCAAGGCATTGTAACACATATTATGCCTTTTTTGTCTAAACCTGCAAGTTCAAAGGCTTTATTTGCCACAATAAGAGCTTGTGTGGAGTCAAGGCCACCACTTATACCAATAACAACATTCTTAGTACCAATATGTTCAATTCTCTTTTTTAAGCCTAAAGCCTGAATATTGAGAATTTCATCACAACGCTTATCTCTGACTTGTAAATCACTTGGTACAAATGGGTGTGGGTCAAAAAATCTATTAACTTCCCCATTATTTTCTTCAAATTCAAAATTAACATAGGTATAACCAGTTGTGTTAAGTCTGAAAGATGTATTTTTCTGTCTTTCAGAGGCTATTTTAAATATGTCAATATCTCCATATACTATACCATTTTCAAATCTCTTGGCAGTTGCAAGCACAGTACCATTTTCACAAATAATATTGTGACCAGAGAAAACTACATCAGTTGTAGACTCTCCATAACCAGCACAAGTATAAATATATGAAGAAATAGTTTTGGCAGATTGACTGCTTACAAGAGAAAGTCTGTAACTGTCTTTTCCTGTAATTTCATTTCCGGCTGATGGATTTGCAATAATAGTTGCACCTGCAAGACTATGATTAGAAGAAGGAGGAATAACACTCCATAAATCTTCACAAATTTCAACGGCTAATGAAAATTCAGGCATATTTTCAGCTTGTACAATAATTTTTGTACCGAAAGGCACAGTATCGCCTAAAATATCTACGTAAACTGTTTCATTAAGTGCTTCTTCAAACCATCTTTTTTCATAAAATTCATTATAGTTAGGTAAGAAACTCTTTGAAATAAGAGCGAGAATGTGTCCTTTATACAATACAGCACCACAGTTATATAACTTGCCTTTATATTGGTATGGCATACCTAAAACAATTAATGTATTAATGTTTTTTGTTTCACATTTAATCTTATCTAATGCTTTCATTGATGAAGAAATAAGAGTTCTTTGACCAAATAAATCTCCACAAGTATAACCAGTAATTACAAGTTCAGGAAAAACTATTATTTCAGTATTGTTTTCGTATGCTGTTTTAATGTTTTTTATAATATTATCAGCATTAAAATCGCAATCACAAACCTTTATATCAGGTGTGGCAGCAGCAGTTCTTATAAAACCGTATTTCATAAAAGACGACCTCCATATAATAATTATTTTTATTGTATACCATTTTTCAAAAAAAAGCCATAAAAATTTATAAAATTTACTGAAAAAATACATTGGCTATTTTTTACATAAATTAGTTTTTTTGATTGTAAAATTTGTTGATTTTTTTAGATAGGTTTGCTATAATGTAATTAAGTAATTACAAGGTGTAACTTTTATTGCTTGTAATTTTTTCATTTATTATGCGATTTCTATTTGTTGAATATTGCTTTTGCTTGTGATATGATTGACTTATGGATATTGAATGGAGGGATGTATTTATGAAGAGAAACGAGATGATGGCCATGCTTCTTGCAGGTGGTCAGGGTAGTAGACTTGGTATTCTTACTATGGACAAGGCTAAGCCAGCGGTTGCTTTTGGGGGCAAGTATAGAATTATTGACTTCCCAATGAGTAATTGCGTAAACTCTGGTGTTGATACAGTTGGTGTACTTACACAGTATCAGCCATTGGCATTAAATGCACATATTGGTATTGGTGTGCCTTGGGACTTAGATAGAGTAAATGGTGGTGTTTCAATACTTGCACCACATATGAGAGAGGGCGAAATAGGTTCTTGGTATTCTGGTACAGCTAATGCTATTTATCAGAATATTGACTATATTGACTCTTGTAATCCAGAATATGTGCTTATACTTTCAGGCGACCATATTTATAAAATGGATTATGCAGCAATGCTTAAATATCATAAGGAAAATAATGCTGATGCAACTATTGCAGTATTAGAAGTACCTATGGAAGATGCTAGTCGTTTTGGTATTATGAATGCCGATGAAAATGACAAGATTTATGAATTTGAAGAAAAGCCTGAACATCCAAAGAGTAATCTTGCTAGTATGGGTATTTACATATTCACTTGGTCAAATTTAAGAAAGGCTCTTATTGAAGATGAAAAAATTCATCCGGATAGTGACTTTGGTAAGCACATTATTCCAAAGATGCTTGGAGAGGGTCAGAGCCTTTATGCTTACAGATTTAAGGACTACTGGAAAGATGTAGGTACTATTGAATCTTATTGGGCTGCAAATATGGAACTTATCAAGACTTTACCTGAATTTAATCTCTATGAAGATTTTTGGAAGATTTATACTAAGAGTGATTATCAGCCACCACAGTATACAGGGGAAAATGCTTCTATAAAGACTTCTATAGTTTCAGAGGGTGCTCAGATTTATGGTTCTATTGAACATTGTGTAATAAGTAAAAATGTAACTATTGAAGAGGGTGCGGTAGTTAAAGATTCAATAATTATGGAAGGCTGTGTAATCGGCAAGAATGCTGTACTTGACAGAGTAATTGTTGACCAGAATACAGTAATTGGCGATAATGTAAAGATGGGTCTTTGGGATAACATTCCTAATGAACAGAAACCTAAGATTTACAACACAGGTATTACAGTAATTGGTAGTGATACTGTTGTCCCTGATAATATTGAAATAGGTAAGAATTGTGTTGTTTATGGAAAGACTACTGCTGAAGATTATAGCGAATCTAAACTTCCAAGTGGTCAGTCAGTTATTATTGAGGGGGCGATGTAATGAGAGCCATAGGTATTATTTTAGCAGGTGGAAATAGTGAAAGATTAAAGGACCTCTGTAAGGTAAGAGCTATTGCAGCAATGCCAGTTGTTAGTTCTTATAGAGCCATTGATTTTTCTTTAAGTAATATGTCTAATTCTGGTATTAAGAAAGTAGCTGTTATTACACAGTTCAATTCTCGTAGCCTTCAGGACCACCTTTCATCAGCAAAGTGGTGGGAATTAGATAGAAAAGAGGGTGGTCTTTACATATTCACACCTTTCTTATCAAGTGATAATAATTTCTGGTTTAGAGGTATTGCTGACTCAATTTATCAGAACATTAGCTATTTAAAGAGAAGTCACGAACCTTATGTTGTAATTTGTTCTGGCGAGGCTGTTTATAAAATGGATTATTCAGAAGTTTTACAGTACCATATTGATAAAGCTGCTGACTTAACAATAGTCTATAAGAATGTATCTCGTACAAATAAAGATGTACACGATTATGGTGTTATGACATTTGGCGAAAATAACAAACTTGAAACCTTTGAAGAAAAGCCAATAGATGCTAAGAGTTCTAATATATCATTAGGTATATATGTAATAAAGAGAACTCTCCTTATTAAGCTTTTGGAAAATGCCATTCCAAAGGGATATTATGACTTTGTAAAGGATATTATCTTGAGAAATAAGGATAAGATTGATATTTATGGTTATGAATTTGACGGTTATTGGAACACTCTTAATTCTGTAAATTCCTATATGGAAACAAATATGGATTTCTTAAACAAAGATGTTCGTAAAATTCTTACTCAAGAACCATTTATTGCATCAAAGCCTAGTGATGACCCTCCAGCAAAGTATAACCCAACAGCAGAAGTTACAAATACTCTTGTAGGTACAGGCTCTATTATTGACGGTAATGTAAAGAATTCTGTACTTTTCAGAAAGGTATTTGTAGGCGAGGGTGCAACTGTTGAAAACTCTGTAATTATGAAGAGTTCCTATATTGGTAAGGGTTGCGTAATCAAAAATGCAATTATTGATAAGGAAGTTGTTATCAGTGATAATAAAGAGGTTATAGGTACAGAGGAAGAACCTATCGTTATAGGTAAAGGACAGGTTATATAAAATAATATGTGGAATTTGATATGTTGGATGATATTGGGTGCTTTTGCCGGTGGATTTGCCAACAAAATAATGAATAATGGTAATAGAGGCTGTTTAACTAATATTGTAATAGGTGTTGCTGGTAGTTTAATAGGTGGCTGGTTAGGTTCGCTTATTGGATTTACAGCACATTCGCCTTTTAGCATTAAAGGCTGTTTTATTGCAGTTGTTGGTGCTTGTTTCTTAATTATTATATCCCGAATTATAACTAAATAAATTAAAGCCACTACAATATTTTGTAGTGGCTTTTAATAATGAATCGGGAAGATTGACCCGATGGCTTGCTTGCAAGCCACAAATTAATGAAATTAATTTGTTCTGACAAATGAATCGGGAAGATAAACCCGATGGCTTGCTTACTGAAACATTTCTTTATGTTTTTTTCTATACCAGAAATAGTAAGAGTATTCTACTACTAACATAGCAATCCAACCAATACCAGAAGCAAATGCTATACCTTCAATACCCATTGATGGAGAAAGTATAAATGTGAATATTACTCTTATTGTAATTTGCATAGATGTGCTGATAAATGTAATAGACATATTACCTAAACCTCTGAAATATCCCTGAAGTCCATTTGTAAGACCAGATAGACAATAGAGGAACGCCATTACAGAAAGGTATTTAACACCTTCAGTAATCATCTGGTGGTCACTTTCTGAACCAAACAATGACATAAGGTCTGTTTTAAATAATGTAATTATTGTACATATAAATATCCAGTATATTATTTCTATTACAAGACCTTTAGGCAAAGCAAGTTTAACTCGTTTTTTCTCTTTTGCACCTCTGTTTTGTGCTGTAAATGTCATCATAGAATGGGAAATACTTTGTTCCGGAATAAGGGCAAAGTTTTCTATTTTACTGGCAGCATTAAAGGCAGCAATTACAGAAACACCATGGTAGTTTACGGCACTTTGTATAAATAGTTTACCAAAAGGTTGACAGCATTGTTGAAGTGCTGTAATAGAACCTAAACTAAATGTTCTATTTATCAATCTTCGGTTAAACTTAAAGTGCTTTCGTTCTACATGGAGCATAGGTACTTTTCTGAATACATATACCATACACAGAACAGCAGAAATACCCTCGGCAAAAACTGTTGCAAGACCTGCACCGACAACACCCATATCAAATATTTTTATGAATATGTAATCAAGACAGCCATTTAAAACAGATGAAATAGCTAAAAAATTTATAGGTGTTTTGGAATCCCCTATACTCCTTAAACCGGCAGAATAGATATTGTAAAGACAGGTAAAAGGTGCACCAATAAAGACAAGCTTTAAATAACTGTTGGCGTCAGCCATTATTTCTGGTGGGGTCTGTATTAGTTTCAAAATAGTATTTGAAAGTAAAAGACCTAAAATTACAATAATAGCAGTAATGCCCATACCAATAGAAATAGTAGTTGCAAATTCGTTTTTAATGTCTTCATATATTTTAGCACCGAAAAATTCGCTCATAAGCACAGACGCACCAATGCAAATACCACTTATACCAAGTATAAGCATATTTACAATAGGGTCAGATGTACCAACGGCGGCTAAGGCTTTTGTTCCAGCAAATTTACCTACTATAATTGAGTCTACAGCGTTGTAAGTAAGCTGAAAAATATTACCTAGTATTATAGGAATTGAAAATTGGACAATATGATTATATATATTGCCTTTGGTCATATCTCTAATCATAAATAATTACTCCTTTGTAATGTATTTGATTATAGAATGTAAAATAAATTTTGTCAACAGAGGAAATAGTATGGAAAAAAGAACTATCAGAACAGGAAATATTGAAATAACATATGTTTTGACACGAAAAAAAGTAAAGAATATTAATATGAGAGTAAAAGCTGATGGAAATGTATATGTGTCGGCTAGTAACAGAGTTTCTGTAGATTATATAGACGGTTTTGTTGCATCTAAGGCTAAGTTTATAATGAAAGCCATAGTAAAAATGCAGTTAAAGCAAAATAAACCTCTTTCATATAATGACGGAGAAAAATGCAAGGTTTGGGGCAACCAATGTCAGCTTAAAATAGTTGAAGATAGTAGGGAAAGAGTAGAATATACAGACTTTGTTGTAACTGTATTTGTTAAAAATATAGAAGATAAATCGAAAGTAGAAAAGTTGTATATAAAATGGCAAAAAGAACAAGTGGAGAAGTTGGCACAGGATATTTCAAAGAGGGTATATCCTATATACAAAAAATTTACAACTTTTCCTAATATGAAAATCAGGCTTATGAAAAGCCTTTGGGGTTCTTGCAACAGGAGAACAAATACTATTACTTTAAATTTAAGGCTTTTTGAATATAATCCAAAGTGTTTGTTGTATGTTTTGATACATGAATATACACATTATATACACCCAAACCATTCAAAAGAGTTTCATAAGGCTGTTGAAAGTGTAATGCCAGATTGGAAAGAATACGACAATATGCTTAAACAAAAATAATTATTAATTATAATAGAAAGGATTTAAATATATGTCTATAAATACGACGAAAATATGTGATGATTTAGAAATAGCAGATGAAGGAACTACAGTAATAGCTTATAATAAAAATAATGAAAAGGTAATAGTTCCTTATGGTGTTTTAGAGTGGAGAAATGAATATGATGACGGGGACGATTGGGACCTTCCATTGTTTTTAAAACTTTCAGAAATCAGTAGTCAGCTTATAGCTAAAGGATACAAGCCAACTTTTTTTGTTTGGTGGGATATGGGATTGTCTGGAAAAATATATGCCTATACAAATGAAGAAGATAACCCTCAATGGAAAGAATACGGTGAAACAATAGGATACGCATAAAATAAAAAAGGTTTTACACCATAGAAAGATGTAAACCTTTTTTTGATAGTGAATCGGAAAGATAAATCCGATGGCTTGCTTGTCAAGCCACAAATTAACA
>OLNN01001233.1_pt1 | contig 22117 bp, 23 predicted proteins | sample 1672141 | NCBI WGS metagenome assembly OLNN01 (sample SAMEA3136652, study PRJEB25190) | human gut metagenome | biome: human gut; feature: human-associated habitat; material: faeces | place: Austria | collected 2013 | reverse complement strand
ATTTTGCGCCTCCGGCGCAAAATTATGCGCGCAGTCGAGGCGCAGTCCTCTTTGTCAAAAAAGCGTCAGCTTTTTTTGACAGCCTCTGAAATCCGGAACAGGCGTCTGGCATTTTCGCTCGTTGCCGCTCCGACCTGCTCCGAGGAAAGCCCCCGAAGCGCAGCGATCTTTGCCGCGACGTAGGGAACCAGCGACGGATCGTTGCGCCGCCCGCGAAACGGCTCGGGCGCCATATACGGGCAGTCGGTCTCGATCAGAATCCGCTCGAGCGGAATGCTGCTTGCAACCTCGACCGCCTTGCGCGCGTTTTTGAACGTCACAACGCCGGTAAAGCCGATGTACCAGCCGCGCTTTACCAGCTCCTTCGCCATCTCCAGGCTTCCCGAGAAACAGTGAAACACGCCCGTCACATCCGGGAATTCGTCGATGATCTTCAGCCCGTCCTCGTGCGCCTCGCGCTCATGGACCACAACCGGAAGGGAACACTCGCGCGCCAGCTGCATCTGCAGCCGGAAGGCGTGCTTCTGCACCTCGCGCGACACGTCTTCATAGTGATAGTCCAGCCCGATCTCGCCGATTGCCTGCACGCGGGGGCTTTTGCAGAGCGCACGGTACACCTCGATGCGCGCCGCGTCCACGTGGTCTGCGTCGTCCGGATGACTGCCGACGGCTGCCCAGATCCAGTCGTAAGTCTGCGCCAGACGCACCGAATTCTCAGAAGACGGCAGATCGCAGCCGATGTTCATCATTGCCGTCACGCCGTTTTCCTTCATCCGGGCAAGAATATCGTCAAAATCCTCCTGAAACCGCCCGTCGTCCAGATGCGCGTGGGAATCAAAATACATGCTATGCCTCCTGTTCGTGCTGCGACAGCCAGATCAGCAGCACCGCAATATCGCTCGGCGAGACGCCGGAAATGCGCCCGGCCTGCCCGATGGAAAGCGGGCGAATCTCCTGCAGCTTCTGACGCGCCTCGACGCGAAGCCCCGTGATGGAAAGATAGTCGATGCCGTCCGGCAAAAGCCTGTTTTCCTCGCGCGAAAGCTCCGCGACCTGCCGCTGCTGGCGCTCGATATAGCCCGCATACTTCATCTGAATCTCGACCGCCTCCTGCACCGCGGGAGAAAGCGCCGGGCGCTCGGGGTCAAAGGGCGCAAGGGCCCGGTAGCCGATCTGCGGGCGGCGGATCAGATCGGAAAGGCGCGCCGATCCCTTGACGCTTGCAGTATCGTGCGCAAGCAGCATTTCGTTGAGCGCCGCGCCTTCTGCAATGCCGGTCGCCTCCAGCCGTTTGATCTCCCGGTCAACGGTCCGGTATTTTTCCAGCACCGCCTCATACTGCTCGTCCGACACCAGCCCGATCCGGTGCCCGATGGGGGAAAGCCGCTGGTCGGCATTGTCCTGCCGGTGTAAGAGCCGGTATTCCGAGCGCGAGGTCATAATCCGGTACGGCTCGTTCGTGCCCTTGGTCACCAGATCGTCAATCAGCGTTCCGATATAGCCGTCCATGCGCTTCAGGATCATCGGCTCCTCGCCCTTGATTTTGAGCGCCGCATTGACGCCCGCAACGAAGCCCTGCACCGCCGCCTCCTCATAGCCCGAAGAGCCGTTGAACTGCCCCGCGCCATATAGCCCGGGGACCTTTTTGCTTTCCAGCGTCGGCAGAAGCTCCGTCGGATCGACGCAGTCGTATTCAATCGCATACGCCGGGCGCATCATTTCCGCGTGCTCCAGACCCGCAATCGTGTGGACCATCGCAATCTGCACATCCTCGGGAAGACTCGACGACAGACCCTGAATATAGAGCTCGTCCGTCCCCAGCCCGCACGGCTCGACAAAGAGCTGATGGCGCGGCTTATCGGGGAAGCGGTCGATCTTCGTTTCGATCGACGGGCAGTAGCGCGGACCGACGGACTCGATCATGCCGTTAAACAGCGGCGAGCGCGCGAAATTCTCCCGGATGATCCGGTGCGTTTCCTCGTTGGTATAGGTGAGATAACAGACCGCCTGATTCTGCACCGCTTCTGTGGTCGAGAACGAAAACGGCACGGGCTGCTCGTCGCCCGGCTGCAGCTCCATTTTGGAAACATCCACCGAGCGGCGGTTGATGCGCGGCGGCGTACCGGTCTTGAACCGGCGCATGCGAAGCCCGAAGGCTTTCAGGCACTCGGTCAGCCCGATGCCCGCCTGCATGCCGTCGGGACCCGAGGAATAGGCGCACTCGCCGGTGATGACGCGCGCGTCCAGATACGTGCCCGAGGCAATCACGACCGCTTTTACTTCATACACCGCGCCGAGCCGCGTCGTAACAGACGAAATGTGCCCGTCTGTCAGACCGACGGAGACGACCATCGCCTGCTTGAGATCCAGATGTTCCTGCCGCTCGAGGACGCGCTTCATATCCTCCTGATATTTCCGCCGGTCTGCCTGCGCGCGCAGCGAATGAACGGCAGGACCCTTGCCGAGGTTCAGCATCCGGTACTGGATGCAGCAGCGGTCCGCCGCCTTTGCCATCTCGCCGCCCAGCGCGTCCAGCTCGCGCACGAGATGTCCTTTTCCCGTGCCGCCGATTGCCGGGTTGCAGGGCATGTTGCCCACCGCGTCGAGATTGATCGTAAAGACGACCGTGCGCAGCCCCATTCTGGCGCAGGCAAGCCCCGCTTCGATTCCCGCGTGCCCCGCGCCGACCACTGCCACATCATAGCTTCCCGCCGCATAATTCATACCCATCGCCTCCGGTTTCCGTTTAAGATATTATTTTAGCAAGCGTATGGGCGTTTTGCAAGAACGCAGCCGCGTTTGCAGCAAAAAAAACGTCCTGCGCCCCATTTCGCCGCCATCCGCGCGCGAGCCGGCGTACAATGGCAGAAAGGGAGGCGCAGGACATGCAGAATTTTGGGGAGCTTGTGCGCGCAGCGCGCGAGAAAACGCTGCAGGACAACCTGTCGGTATCCGAAGACATGCAGCAGCGGCTTGCCGGTGCCATGCAGACCCGGATTCTCAAGCAGCTGTGTGCGCTGCTGCTCGACCCGGACATGCCGGACGAGCAGGCAATCACGCGGGCGCGTGCGCTTTGCCTGCAGGCGCAGCTCTTTTTCCGGGAGCACGGCATTTAGCCGCCCGGCGCAAAACCCGCATGGAACGAACTTGCAAATTTATCCCGCGCGACCGCTTTCGACGGACAATTGCCGCAAGCTGCGCTATACTGAGCGTACAGCTTATCCAATGCGAGCGCACTTCATATCCCGGACGGCATGCGCCGTCAATCCCACAACCATGCCCCCGACCAAATACCGGTCGGGGGAACTTTTTTCAAAGCAGCTTCGTTGTTTTGAAAAAGGCTGCGGGGGCTTCAGTAGCGCAGGCAGCGACGCAGGCGGCGCTCGGCGCGCTGGATGGTGCGGCAGACGGTCGATTTGCAGACGCCGAACTCCCGCGCCAGCTCCGGCATGGTCTTTTTGTCCACATAGTACCCGAGCACGGCGCGCCGCTGCTTTTCCGTCAGCTCGTTTTCAATCACGCGGTGCATGCGCGCCAGCTGCTCCTGCCGCGTCAGGCGCGGACCCTGATAGCCCTCATACCCGATAGCCTTCATTGCGGTCATATCCCCTTTCATAATAATGTGCGGTCAGTTCCGCCAGCTCGTTCATCTGCCGGAGCATCGGCGCCAGCGCTGCCATCCGCCGCTCCAGCCAGAACAGCTCCTGCGCGTCCTGCGTCATTTTTTTCCGCCGGCGCAGCTCGGAAATCCGGACGCGCAGAAGCTGCGCGCTGCGTTCATACTGCGCCGAAAGCTCCCGCAGCGTCATGCGCGCCACTGCGGCAGCATCGCCGTGCGCTGGCGGCTGAGAAAATACGACTTCGCGTACTCGCCCAGACACTCCGGGCAGACATAGCGGTCGTCCATCTCATAGTACAGCTGCCCCAGATAAATTTCCCCGCCGCAGCAGCCGCAGATGGCATAGGCGCTCTGCTGTTGAGGGTCGGCTTGCGTTTGCCGGGTGTTTGCCATGGTTTGTTCCCTCCCACCGGTTCCTGCCGTTTTCGGCAGGATATACCATTTATTTCCAATAACAGCATACTACAGGACTCGGTCGCTGTCAAGCAGAATTTTACATATTTTGGTATATTTTGACGCAGTGTGTCGGCTGCGGAGGTTCTGCCGCGCCGTTATCCTGACGCGGCATATTGACGAAAGGCATTCTTTCGGGTATGATGATGGCAGGCATTGCCGCTGCGCGGTGCCTGCGGCTGAAAAAGGTGTGTGCAGCCGGAAACAAATCCGCTCTCTGCCGGGCAGGGTCTGCCGGGATGAACCTCAGGGCGGGTTTCAGAACGAAGACAGGGAGAATGTATGGACGACATTGCCATGATGCGCGAGGCGCTCGCGCTTGCACAGGCTGCGGCGGACGACGGCGAGGTGCCGGTCGGCTGCGTCGTTGCCATGCCGGACGGGCGCATTGTCGGGCGCGGGCGAAACCGCCGGGAGAAGGGGCGCTCTGCCCTTGCCCATGCGGAGCTTGAGGCAATCGGCGAGGCATGCCGGACGCTCGGCGGCTGGCGGCTTTGGCAGTGTACGCTCTATGTGACATTGGAGCCATGCTGCATGTGCGCGGGGGCAATCACCGGCGCGCAGATTCCGCGCGTGGTCTACGGTGCAAAGGACCCCAAAATGGGAGCCGGCGGATCGCTGGTCAATCTTCTGTGTCTTCCGGGGTGTTTTCGCCCCGCGGTAACAACCGGCGTTCTCGAAGAGGAGTGCCAGGCACTTTTGCAGACCTTTTTCCGCTCGCTTCGCGAAAGAAAGAAACTGTTGCGCGAATCAACGAGAGGTGAGGAGTTTGAACTATAAAATTACATCCGATTCCACCTGCGATTTAAGCTGTGAGCAGGCAGAACGGTATTCCATCGGCATTCTGCCGCTGTATGTCCAGCTGGGAGACAGGACTTATCAGGACGGCGTCGATATTTTTCCGGACGATATTTACCAGCACATCACAGCCGGCGGCGCGCTGGCGACCACGGCGGCAGTCAATCTGTCTGACTATGTGCGCGCGTTTTCCGCGCTGTCGCGCAAATACGATTTTGTGATCCACATCTGCATTTCGCAGGAATTTTCCTGCTGCTATCAGAATGCGTGCCTTGCCGCGGCAGAGTATGAAAACGTCTACGTCGTCGACTCGCGCAATCTCTCCACCGGACACGGGCTTGTCGTTCTCGAGGCGGTCCGGTGCGCAGAAGAAGGCATGGAGCCTTCGCGCATTGTCGAGCATTTGCACGAATGCACCGCCCGTGTGGACGCCAGCTTTATTTTAAGCCGCCTCGACTACATGCAAAAGGGCGGCAGATGCTCATCTGTTGCGGTGCTGGGCGCAAATCTTTTAAAGCTCCGCCCGGCAATTGAGGTCAAAGACGGCAGGATGGGCGTCTGCAAAAAATACCGCGGCACGTTTGAAGCCTGCGTCAAGGCGTATATCAAAGACCGCCTGCAGGGCAAGACACAGCTCGATCTGCGCCGCGTGTTCATCACCCACTCCGGCGTGCCGGACGAAATCATCGAAACAGCAAAAGCTGCCGTTTTAAGCTATCAGAATTTTGAGGAAATCTGCGTCACGCGCGCCGGCTGCACGGTCTCCAGCCACTGCGGACCCGGCACGATCGGCGTTCTGTTCCTGTATGAACGATGAAAGGTAAGCCATGAAAGAAACGTTGGAGCGTCTGCTCCCGAAGCTGAATCTGTCCTTGACATCTGCGCAGCTCGATACGCTCGCGCGGTTTGGTTCGCTGCTGCTGGAAAAAAATCAGGTCATGAATCTGACCGCCATCACAGAGCCGCAAAAGGTTGCCGAGCTTCATTTTTACGACTGCCTCGCGCTTTTGAACGCGGCGGATTTCCGCGCGAAGCGCGTGGTCGACATCGGCTGCGGCGCGGGCTTTCCGGGCGTGCCGCTGAAAATTGCGGAGCCGTCGATGGATCTGACGCTTCTGGACTCGCTCGGCAAGCGCATGGACTGGCTGCGCGAGGTCCTGCCGGAATTGCAGGTGGAGGCGAACGTCGTCACCGCGAGAGCCGAGGAATATGTGACGGTCTGCCGCGAGAGCTATGATATCGCGGTCTCCCGCGCCGTTGCGCGGCTCAACATTCTCTCGGAGCTGTGCCTTCCCTATGTGAAGGTCGGAGGCTGCTTTGTCGCGATGAAGGGGCAGCTGGCAGATGTCGAGCTGGACGAGGCGAAGCGCGGCATCCGGCTTCTCGGCGGGCGCGTCGAGCGCGTGTATGAATACGAGGTGGAAGACGCCATCCACCGCGCGGTCGTCATCCGCAAGGAAGCCCCCACGCCGTCCAGATATCCCCGCCCCTTTGCCAAAATCAAAAAGACGCCCTTATAAAAAATGGAACCGCCCATCAGAGCTAACGTCTGATGAGCGGTTCTTATCGCTCTCGGGGGGAAAGCGGGCGCCGATCCAGATTCAGGGCGGCACCGCACAATTCGGCAAGCGGATTCGGCGAGAGATTTTTCGTCAAGGCAAGGTTTGGAAAGCGAAGGAATACTTTGTGTACCCGCGAAGGGCATGCCCGCATCCGTATGGCTCCTTTGTCGCCAACGGCTGCGACATATTTCTCGCTTTTCAAACCGCAGAATTGGCGGAAAAGATCCGGCGAAGCATGCAGACGCAATTGCGCGGTGTTGCCTTATTTCTGCAGGTCCTCTGCGCGCAGATACTTGCCCAGAGGCTTCTGAAGAATTGCTACGACAACCAGCGTCAGCACGAGGCTGAGAAGCAGGAAGCTGCCGTTATAGAGCGCGGAGTAGATCCACGGAGAGGTCATGGTCATGCCGAAAAATTCGTCCGGCATATATTCTGCCCAGAGCGTCGCGCCCGTGACATAGTGAACGAGGAAGCGCAGGAACGTGCCGAGGAGCGACCCCCAGTAGATGCCGTTCTTCTTGCCCTTGAACAGACCCGCGAAGCCCATCACGGCAAACGCCAGCAGATAGTCGCCGATGATCGACTGCCAACCCGCGGAGTACGCGACATCCAGGAACAGCTGCAGCAGTCCGAAGGCAAACGAGACCAGCAAGCCCGGTCCGAAGCCCCAGCGGATGCAGAAGACAAAAATCGGTAGCATGGACAGCGTCACCGAGCCGCCGTTCGGCAGCTGCCAGAGCTTGATGTAGCCCAGCACCTGCGCCAGAGCCAGCATGATGGCGCCCTCGCACAGGCAGCGAAGCGTCAGTTTGCGTTTCGTCATGGAAAAACACCTCATAAAAACAAAGATACCGCCTACAACCGGATGTGGTGTAGAGCGGCAGAACGATGTTGTACGAATCAGCTTCCTACGCCGGCATTACCCGGATCAGGTTAAAGGGACAAGCGCAGCGCGCAATCTCAGCCGGTTTCCCAGCGCCCCTGTGTTCGATTGTATGCGGTTCACCCTTATTATAGAAAGCGCGCCGCGTTTCGTCAAGCTTTATTTTTGCCGCATTCTCCAAAAGCCGCGGAATTTTTTTGAATGCCCTCTTGCAAAAGGCGGAAAAACCGATATAGTAGTATCTGATGACCTCCTGTGGAGGACACAGCCGGAAAGGAGCGATTATATGAAGCATACGCTGTTTCGCGAGAGTTCCATGACCGAAGGACCGGTTTTGCAGGGCATGCTTGCCTTCTTCCTGCCTATCATGCTCGGGACGCTGCTGCAGCAGCTGTATTCTGCGGTCGACGCGGTGGTCCTCGGACAGTTTGTCGGAAAAACCGCGCTGGCAGCGGTCGGCGGGTCCGACATTGTTCTGATCAACCTCATTGTCAATTTCTTCGTCGGCTTATCCTCCGGCGCGTCGGTCGTCATTTCGCAGCACGCGGGCGCGCAGGAGCATGTGCAGGTGAGCCGGGCTGTCCATACGGCGGTCTTCCTTGCCATCATCGTCGGCGCGCTGACGATGCTTCTGGGCACGTTCGGAGCGCCTCTGCTGCTGCCGGCACTCAGTACGCCCGAGGACACGCTGCAGTATTCCAAAGACTATCTGGTCTGGTATTTTGCGGGCATGATTCCGTCCATGATCTACAACATGGGAAGCGGCATTCTGCGCGCGCTGGGAGACTCAAAGCGCCCGCTGCTGTTTCTCGTGGTCTGCACGATTGTCAACACCATCCTCGACCTGTTCTTTGTCGCCGTTCTGAAGCTGGAGGTTGCGGGCGCGGCAATTGCGACGAGCCTGTCACAGCTCATCTGCGCGTGGCTGGTCATCCGCACCTTGCAGCGCGCGCACGGAGACTACCGCCTGGACCTCAAAAAAATCCGCCCGGACGGGTGGCTGCTCAAGCGCATGCTCGTCATCGGGCTTCCCGCCGGCATTTCCAGCGTGCTTTATAACATTACGAACGTCTATGTCCAGAAGGCAATCAATCTGCTCGGCACGGACACGGTCGCGGCGTGGTCGGTCTACTGGAAGCTCGACGGCATCTTCTGGCCGATTTCCAACGCCATCGGCATTGCCGTCATGACCTTCGCGGGGCAGAACTACGGCGCGCGGAAAAAAGACCGGATTCTGCAGACCATGCACGTCGGCATCGCGCTGCACCTTGCGATATGCGCGCTGATCGGCGGGTTCATCTACTTCACGCGCGACTGGACGATTCGTCTGTTCAACTCTGACCCCGCAGTCGTCGAGCAGGGACGCGTGATTATCACCTATCTTGCCCCGTGCTACTTCCTGTTCTCGGCGACGGAGGTGCTGTCTTCCATGATGCGCGGCGTCGGAAATGCGGTCAAGCCCACAATCATCACGCTCTTCGGCGCGTGTGTGCTGCGGCTGATTCTGCTGTTCACCATGACCTTCCCGCACCTGAGCAATCTCACCATCGCCCTGTGCTACCCCATTACCTGGACGGCAGCGTCCGTGATGTTCCTGCTCTACTACAAATTCGGCAAATGGCTGCCCGCCTACCCGCAAAAGCAGCCGGACATCGGCTGACCGATAGAAAATCCTCCGCAGACCTGATCTGCGGAGGATTTTTGTGTTATGGATTCGGGACGGTAAGGCTGTCTTTTGCCGTCCAGTTTACGCCCTCGCCAGTTTTCTCTAACGTGAGCGTGTAATCATACTCCGCTGCGTCGTCCGTCTGCAGCCGGAACGTCACCGCGCCGTCTCCGAGATAGGCAAAGTCCGCGTCCTGCGCCGTTTTTGCCACAGGTCCTGCGCAGTAGGAATATCCGTCTTCGTCAAAGAAGCGCACAAGCGTGGATTCCTTGCCGTCCCAGTACAGTGCTGCGCCGACGCAGCCGTTCGCCCTGTCCGGCGTAACGAGGCAGTCGATGAACACCCAATCCGGCTCCTGTATGTTCTGATACATCCGGCGAATATCTTCCTGCGTCCATTCGTGTTCCGGCTCGGCGGGTTTTTCCTGCCCTTCCGGGGTCTGCGCCGGAGCGGACTGCTCCGAGGACAACGCCAGGACGGATGATACCGCTACCGGGCTGGGCTCTGCGGGCTTTGCGCAGGCAGCAAGACCGAAAATCAGCGCCGCCAGCAAAATAACAAGCTTTCGTCTTCTCATAAGCTGCCCTCCCGTGCGCCGGTTACGTCTCGTCCTGCCCGGATTGCGCCCCATCGGGGTCCGGGAACCAGGTGAACATGCGGGGATTATTTTCGATCGAATCCGGGTCGATGCCGTTTGCCTCGCACCATCGGAAAAACGCATGCTTCAAAAAGGGATTGAGGTTCTGCATCGCGCTGTAGAGATTGATCTCATCCTTACCGACGAACAGAATCGTGTTGATGCCGCCGCGCGTCATGACGCTGCGCTGCCCGCGAATGTCCTTGTAGCGGTATTCCTTTTTGCCGCCGCGAAGGGTTTTATACAGAAAGCCGTCTTCCCCGTAGTAGATGGAAACGGAGAAGTATGTAACAAGCAAAAACGCTCCCATCAGCATCGCGCCCACGCAGCAGATGGTCAAGAGCGTGTCGCCCTCCTCCGGCATCCAGAATAAAAGCGCCATCAGCGGGAACACCAGAAGCAGGACGCCGAAGACAGCGCTCTTGCGCGGCGGGCGGACGACGGTTTTGCTCTTTTCCAGCTCGTGCTTCGGAAAGAGCTTCTGGATCAGCTTGTCAATGAGAAAGCAGATCAGGAAAATAACCGCGCAGAAGCCGAGCAGAAGGACGTATTTCATTCGTCCACCTCGGCAGAGATCACCGCATCGACCGGAATATCATAGTCGTCCGTTTCCAGATGGTCGAACATCTGAAAGCCGTAGCACAGCGCGAGCGTCGGGTGCGCCGGATGCGCGGCGAGGAACTTATCATAGACCCCGCCGCCGTAGCCGCAGCGGTGCCCCTCGGGGTCAAAGGCGAGCCCCGGCATCAGCACCAGCGCCGTCTCGTCGTCCGCCTCGGGTCCGTCTGCAATCGGCTCGGGGATGTTATACGCCCCGGGCGCGACGGCATTTAAGTCGTCCAGCCACAGAAATTTCATCGTATCGCCATACACCTTCGGCACGGCGACGCGCTTGCCGTCTAGCTGTGCCTGCCGGAGCATCGGCACGGTGCGCACCTCCTGATTGTATGGCAGATACCCGTAGATGCTTTTCGCCTGCTGATAGAGCGGGTGCGCGCGGAACAGCGCTGCAAGCTTTTCGCTGCAGGCGTCGATCTGCGCATTTGTCATGGCGCGCTTTTGGGCGCGGATGACGGCGCGAAGCTCCTTTTTATCCATGGTTTTCCTCCTGCATGACTCTGTTTTTTTCTATTTTAGTACAACCGCTGCCGTTCGTCAATGCGGGAAACGGTTATAATATACACCGGGAGAAAGGCTTGTGCCGGAAAGGGCGGCAAGCTCGGAAACGGTGCAGAATTCAAAACCCTGCGCGCACATCGTGTCGATGAAGGTCATCGCGCACGAAACGGAGTGCTCCGTCAGATCGTGCATCAGGACGATATCGCCCGCCTGCGTGTGGGAAAGCAGGTATGGCAGCACCTGTGCGGCTTGGTTTTTATCCCAGTCGTGCGGGTCCACGGACCAGAAAATGACGGACAGCCCCAGCTCCTTCGACGCCTCCAGAAGATCGGCAGAGTAAAGCCCTCCCGGTGGGCGAAACAGCCTTGCCGTCACGCCGGTCGCCTCGGTGAGCTTTCCCATGCACTCGGTCAGATCTTCCAGCGCCTCCTGCTTTGTCATGTGCTGCATATAATCGTGCCGGTCGGAGTGAAGCCCCAGCTCGTGCCCGTCCTCTGCCATGCGCTGCGCAAGCTCGGGGTACTGCGCAATGCGGTAGCCGCAGAGAAAAAACGTCGCGTGGACGTTCCGCTGCGCAAGCCCGTCCAGAAGCTGCTGCGTGATTTCGCCCGAGGGTCCGTCGTCGAAGGTCAGGGCGATATAGCCCTTCGTTTCGTGCGTGTTTCCCGCCTGCGCGGCACTCGCGCAGGAAAAGAAAAGCGCCAGTGCCAGTACCAGCGCTGCGATTCGTTTCACAGCCATCGCTCCTCTGCGTAGAAATCCGTAGTAGTATGCGCAAAACGGGCGCGGATATTTGACGGCGGGGCGAAAATGGAGTATGATGTAGTTGTAAAACTTTGCCCGCAAAGCTGCGGGCGTATGTGAGGAATCTATGCTGGAAAAATTACGACTGGTTGAAGAACGATATCTCGAGATGGCAGAGCGCGCCGGGCAGCCGGACTTTTACGCAGACCCCAAGGCAGCGTCAAAGCTCCTGCGCGAACAGAAGCGCCTCGAGCCGATTGTCACTGCCTATCGCAGCTACCGCAAAACAGAGCAGGAAGCGCAGGACCTGCGCGGCATGCTGGATGCGGGCGGTCTGGACGCGGAGCTGAAGGAGCTTTGTCAGGAGGAATACACCGCCTGCAAGAAAAAGCTGGAAACGCTCGAGCAGGAGCTCAAAATTCTGCTGTTGCCGCGCGACCCGAACGACGACAAGAGCGTCATTGTGGAAATCCGCGGCGGCGTCGGCGGCGAGGAGAGCGCGCTGTTTGCCCACAGCCTGTACCGGATGTATACCATGTACGCGCAGTCGAAGGGCTGGAAGGTGACGTTACTCAACTACAACGAAACGGAGCTCGGCGGCGTGAAGGAAGCGGATTTTGAAATAGACGGCGACGGGGCATACTCGCGGCTCAAATTCGAGTCCGGCGTCCACCGCGTGCAGCGCGTGCCGGAAACCGAGTCCGGCGGCAGAGTCCACACCTCGACCGCGACCGTCGCGGTGCTTCCCGAGATGGAAGAAGCGGAGGTCGATATCCGCCCCGAGGACATCGAAATGCAGGTTTTCCGGTCCTCCGGCGCCGGCGGGCAGCACATCAACAAAACGTCCTCCGCGGTCCGGCTGATTCACAAGCCGTCGGGCATTGTTGTTTCCTGCCAGGAGGAGCGCTCACAGGTCCAGAACCGCGAAAAGTGCATGCAGATGCTCGCCTCCAAATTATACGAAATTGAGCAGGAGCGCATCAACTCCGCCGTCACCAGCGAGCGCCGCAGCCAGGTCGGCACCGGCATGCGCAACGAACGCATCCGCACCTACAATTTCCCGCAGGGCAGAGTCACCGACCACCGCATCGGGCTGACGCTCTATAAGATCGACGCGATCATGGACGGCAATCTCGACGAGCTGATTGACGCGCTCGTCACCGCCGATCAGGCGGAAAAGCTCCAGTCGAGCCAAAGTGACACATAATTTTCCAAAAAGAAGGAATTTCATGAATACGATTTACTTTGATGCGCTGACGCCGGAAGCCGTCCGGCAGGCGGCGGAGATTATCACGCGCGGCGGTCTTCTCGGCATTCCGACCGAGACGGTCTACGGGCTGGGCGCAAATGCACTGAACGAAGAGGCAGTGCTTCATATCTTCGAGGCGAAGGGGCGCCCGCAGGATAACCCCCTGATCATCCACATTCCGGACGCTTCCTGGCTGGCGCGCTACTGCGAAGACGTACCGGACGCGGCGTACCGGCTGGCAGAGCGCTTCTGGCCCGGACCTCTGACCATGATTCTGCCGCGCAAGAAACTTGTCCCGCTGCGCACGACGGGCGGTCTGGAAACCGTCGGCGTCCGCTGCCCGGACCATCCGGTGACGCTCGCTGTCATCCGCGAGGCAGACGTTCCCATCGCTGCGCCCTCCGGCAATACCTCCGGCAGACCCAGTCCCACCTGCGCCAGCGATATGCGCGAGGACATGGACGGCAAAATCGACGCGATTTTTGACGGCGGACCCTGCCGCGTGGGCGTGGAGTCGACGATTATCGATCTCACATGCCAGCCGCCGCGTCTTCTTCGTCCGGGCGGGCTGCCGCTCGAGGCATTGCAGGAGGTTTTGGGCGAGGTCGCGGTCGACAAGGCGGTCGTGAGTTTACTCAAAGACGGGGAAAAGCCCAAAGCGCCCGGCATGAAATACCGCCACTACGCACCCAAAGCGCCCGTCACCGTCTTCACGGGAGACCCCGCAAAAAGCGCGCAGTACATCAAAGACCACCTGCCGGAAACTGCGGGCGTGATCTGCTTTTCCGAGTTTACCGGGCTGTTCCCCGGGCATATCATCCACGACCTCGGTCCGGTCGGCGATAAGGCGGAGCAGGCGCGCCGGGTGTTTGACGCGCTGCGCGAGTTTGACCACGAATCGGTCGCGGAAATTTACGCCCAGTGCCCGGACGCGGCAGGGCTTGGGCTTGCCATCGGAAACCGGCTCAAGAAGGCGGCAGGCTTCCATGTCGTCGAGGTGTAGCATGAAAACGATCGGCATTACCGGTCCCACCGGCTGCGGCAAGACGACGTTTCTGCAGGAAATTGCCGCGCACGGCGGGGTCATCGTCGACTGCGACGCGCTGTATTACGAGCTTCTGAAAACCGACCCGGCGCTGAAAGCCGCACTGCAAAAAGCGTTCGGCGATGTGTTTCTGCCGGACGGCTCGCTCGACCGGAAGTCGCTTGCCGCGCGGGTGTTCTCGAACAGGCAGGCGCTCGATACGCTCAACGAGATTGTCTTTTTTCACGTCGGCGCCGCCGTCGAGAAGCTGCGCGCGCAGGCGAAAAAAGACGGCAAGCCGCTGTTTGCCATCGACGCGATCAATCTTCTCGAGTCCGGCATGGGAAACGGCTGCGACGTGACGGTCGGCATTCTCGCCCCGAAGCCGGTGCGCCTGGCGCGCATCATGGCGCGCGACCATCTTTCCGAGCAGGCAGCGCGTGCCAGAATCGACGCGCAGAAGCCGGATGAATTTTACCGTACAGGCTGTCAGGTGATCCTGACAAACGATACATCCCTCGAGGCGTTCCGGGACGCATCCCGCCGCCTCCTGAACGACATCACAAAGGAGGAAACCCCATGACCAAAGAACAAAGAGACGCCCTTCTCTATCAGCCGAAAAACGGCTACGACCGCCTGACGCAGGCGGAAGAACAGGAGCTGAACGCCTACTGCGAGGCGTACAAATCCTTCCTCGATCGCTCCAAAACCGAGCGCGAGTGCGTCTTCACCGCCATCCGGGAAGCGGAGGCAAGAGGCTTCGTCGCGTATCACCCCGGCATGCCCATCAAGACCGGCGACAAGCTCTACTGGAACAACCGCGGCAAGGCGATCATGCTTGCCGTCATCGGCGAAGAGGGTCTGTCGCACGGCGCGAACATCGGCGCGGCGCACACCGACGCGCCCCGGCTCGACATCAAGCCGAATCCCCTCTATGAAGACAGCGAGCTTGCCTATCTCAAGACCCACCACTACGGCGGCATCCGCAAGTACCAGTGGGTGACGGTGCCGCTGGAGCTGCACGGCAAAATCGTCCGCCGCGATGGAAGCGAGGTTTACGTCACCATCGGCAATGATCCTTCTGACCCGCAGCTCGTCATCACGGACCTTCTGCCTCATCTCGGGCGTGAGCAGGGCAAAAAGCCCCTCAACGAAGCAATTCCGTCTGAAAGCCTGAATATTTTAATGGGAAGCCGTCCGGAAGCGGACGACGACGGCAAGGACCGCGTGAAGCTCTCGGTGCTGCGGCTTCTGAACGAAAAATACGGCATCGTCGAGGAGGACTTCATCTCCGCCGAGCTGGAAGCGGTTCCTGCCGCGAACGCGCGTGACATCGGTCTGGACCGCAGCATGATCGGCGCGTATGGGCATGACGACAGGGTTTGCGCCTATGCAGAGCTCGCCGCGATCTTCGACGCGAAAAGCCCCAGAAAGACTGCCGTGTGCATCTTTGCGGACAAGGAGGAAATCGGCTCCGAGGGCGTGTCCGGCATGCAGGGTGAGGCGTTCGAGTACTTTATGGAGTGCCTGTGCAAGGCGCAGGGAACGGACCTTCGCACGTGCCTGGCACATTCCTTCTGCCTGTCCGCCGATGTGTGCGCCGCGTTTGACCCGGGCTTCTCCGAGGTCTTCGAGCGCAAGAACGCCGCGTATTTAAACTACGGCGTCGGTCTTTGCAAATACACGGGCGCGGGCGGCAAGTCCGGCGCGTCGGACGCTTCGAGCGAGGTCGTCGGGCGCATCCGCAAGCTCCTGAACGATCATGACGTTGCCTGGCAGATGTGCGAGCTGGGCAAAACCGACGCGGGCGGCGGCGGAACGGTCGCAAAATACATGGCAAAGCGCAACATCGACACGCTGGACGCGGGCGTCCCGGTCCTTTCCATGCACGCGCCGTTTGAGGTCGTCTCCAAATACGACTGCTACATGACCTACCGCGCAGTAAAAGCCATCTTCGAAGAAAACTAAAAGCTCTGTTCTAAACGTATCGCCTCCGCCATAATTTATGACGGAGGCGATTTTCATGTGCTGTATCCTGCCGCCCGGCTATTTGACCTCCGGGCGTCAAAACCGGTATCTCAGGCAGCTGCGGCGCACTGCGCCCTTTGCCTATGTCAAAACGCTCACGCGCACGGCAGGCGGAAGACCCGTCGTTGCCATTCAGCTCGGCTGCGGCAGCCACAAGGTCCTGCTCAGCGGCACGCACCACGCCAACGAGTCGATCACGGGCACACTTCTCTGGGAGCTGCTGCTTGCTTACTGCCGCGCCATCTGCGAAGACGGCTGCTTCGGCGGCAAACCTGCCCGCGCGCTCTACCGCAATTCGATGCTCTACTGCGTGCCGCTTGTCAACCCGGACGGCGCGGACCTCGTCGCGGGCGAAATTCCGAACGCCTCGCCCGAGTATCAGTCTGCCGCGCAGCTTGCCGCCTCGTATCCGCAGCTTCCGTTTCCTTCCGGCTGGAAGGCGAACCTGCGGGGCGTCGATCTGAACCTCAACTATCCGGCAAACTGGGACAAAGCAAAACAAATCAAAGCTTCTCTCGGCTTTGACCGCCCGGCACCCCGGGACTATCCGGGCGAAAAGCCCCTCGATCAGCGCGAAACAGCGGCGCTTGCCGCCTATACTGCCTGCGTGCGCCCGGGTCTGCTTCTTGCCTATCACACGCAGGGGCGCGTCATTTACCCCGGCGGCGCGGCGCTCGATCCGCCGGGGTCCGCCGCGATTGCCGCAAAGCTTTCCGCCGCGTCCGGCTACGAGGTGCGGAACGTTCCGCCAGAGTCGAGCAACGCCGGCTACAAGGACTGGTTCTTAGCGCGCTTTCACCGCCCAGGCTTTACCATCGAGGCAGGACTCGGCGAAAATCCGCTGGAATTGTCCCAATTGCCGCAGCTGCTGCTGGAAAACGAACCGCTGCTCGCCGCAGCCCTTTCTCTATGACGCGCGCAAAAACCCCGCCAGAAAATCTGGCGGGGTGCGTTTTTCGATATCAGCCGGCTGCGTCCTGAGAGTTTCCTTCGAAGGTCTCGATGCGGCGGATTTTGCCGCCGATGGCAGCGAATTTGCCGATGATGTCTTCGTAGCCGCGCTCGATATAGTGCGCGTCTTCAATCGTCGTTGTGCCCTCGGCGCAAAGAGCGGCAATCACCATCGCCGCGCCCGCGCGCAGATCGCACGCCCGGACCTCGCAGCCGTGCAGCTGCGTCACGCCGTCGATGACCGCGGTCTTGCTCTCGACCTGAATGCTCGCGCCCATACGGTTCAGTTCCGCCGTGTAGCGGAAGCGGTTATCATAGATGCCCTCGGTGACGAGGCTGGTTCCCTCGGCAAGCGCCATGCACACGGCAATCTGCGGCTGCATGTCGGTCGGGAAGCCCGGATAGGGCATGGTCTTGACATTGGACCGGCGCAGGCGGCGGTCTGCCTCCACGCGGATGGAATCGTCAAATTCCGTAACCCTCGCGCCCATCTCGCGCAGCTTCGCCGTGATGCAGTCGAGATGCTTCGGAATCACGTTGTCGACCGTCACATCGCCGCCGACTGCGGCTGCCGCCGCCATATAGGTGCCGGCTTCAATCTGATCGGGGATGATCGTATAGCTGCCGCCGGCAAGCTTTGCCACGCCGCGGACTTTGATGACGTCGGTGCCGGCGCCGGAGACCTTCGCGCCCATGGCGTTGAGGAAGTTTGCAAGATCGACGATATGCGGCTCTTTGGCGCAGTTTTCAATGATCGTCATGCCGCTGCACAGCACGGCCGCGAGCATGATATTCATCGTTGCACCGACGGAGACGATATCCAGATACACATGTCCGCCCTGCAGACCGCCCTCCGGCGCGTCCGCGCAGACATAGCCGCCGAGCTGCTCGACGCTTGCGCCCATTGCCTCAAAGCCCTTGATGTGCTGGTCGATGGGGCGGACGCCGAAGTTGCAGCCGCCGGGCATTGCCACGCGCGCGTGACCGAATCTGCCGAGCTCGGCTCCGATGAGATAGTATGACGCGCGGATGCGGCGCACCAGGTCAATCGGCGCCGTCGCGTTTCTGACGTGCGAGCAGTCGATTTCCAGCGTGTTGCGCCCGAAGCGGCGGATGCCCGCGCCCATATTTCTTAAAATTTCAAGAAGCAGCCGCACATCGGAAATATCCGGTACGTTTTCAATGCGGCACACGCCGTCTACCAGCAGGCTCGCCGGCAGGATCGCAACCGCGGCGTTTTTCGCGCCCGAGATATTCACATGACCGGACAGTCTGCTTCCGCCCTGAACGATATATTTGATCAAAGTTCAAATCCCTCTTTGAAAAGAGTATTTCCTGAAAGCTCAGAAGTTACGATGCCAATTCGTGCAAGCGCAGGAAGGCTTTGTTCGCGCGCTCAAACCACGGCAAGAATAAGAATACCACAAGCCCGCGGCAATGTAAAGGAGAAATGACAATTCGGGAACAAATTTCTTAAGAAACTTTTAAGAAATTTGTTTTGACGTGCTCCGACACGCTACGACGCAAGCTGACGCACTTCGCGCGTGATGCCATTGACATAGAATGTGCCTGCGTCGGTCTCAATCCGCCAGACCGGCACAAAGCGCAGCGCACTCGATGCGGTCTCGGAGTGGACATAGCCCTGCTCGCACGAGACAATCTCGCTTCCGACCCAGCCGAGGCTGTCGCGGCTGGACAGCAGCGCCACCAGCGCGTCCGCGCAGGAGATGCACGCTCTCTGCGACACGCGGACGATCTCGCCCGCGGGGTAATACGTCCCGTCCACGCGCGAAAGGGCGCTGTTGCGATAGGTAAACGTGAGCGCACTTTCAAACACCGGCGCGCCGCAGAGGCTCTGCACCGCCGTGACGCTGTAGACGCCCGCGGACAGCCGCACCGGCTCGAAAATTTCAGCAATGTCAAAGTCCATCGAGCGCAGATACCGTCTGGTTGCGCGCGTCAGATCGTGCGCCGCCGAGGCGTCTGTGAAGCGCCCTTCGAGCTGCCCGGAGCGGCTGAGCTGCAGCGTGCTGCTGCCGGCAGAATACTGCGCCAGCATCCGCGCCGGAGCCTCTTCTTCCGCCGCCTTGCCGCCCAGAAGCGCCTGCGCGGCAGGCTTTGCGTCGGGGTTTTCCAGCTCGATGCTGTAGAGCGTCTGGCTGGCAGGAAGGCTGGAAGCGTCGAGGCTGAGCCCGTAGCTTTCATAGAGCGCTTCGAGCTTTTCATGGACCTTCTTTTCGCTGCCGACTCTTGCCGCCTGCGTCGGAACCACCGCAGGCAGAAGCCCGATAATTGCCAGCGCCAGAATCAGCAGAATCAGATTTTTGATTTTGGAAACAGACATGCGCCACCTCCCGTTACGACTGCCAGCCGGCAGTAATTCCGGCGGACGTGTCGCTGTAGACCAGACGAAGCGCGCTTCCCTCCGGCAGAATCGCCGCCGCCTGCGCGGGCGGAAGAACGGAAAGCGTCTGCGTCGTCAGCGTATAGGCGCGCAGCACCAGCCGGACCTGCACAATGGATGTACCCGAGAAGCGGACCTCCGCGCCGTAGCCGCTGGCGGGCAGAACGGGAATGCCGCTGAGGAAATAATCGAAGGTGCAGACGCTCTCACTGCCGTTTTGTTCAAGGTCTGTCAGGTAGAGGCGAGCATCGGAGTTAACTCCGGCGGTCATGGCGGAAAGAAGGCTCCTAGCGCACTCGACCAGCTCTGCCTGCTCACCCGACGCCGCCTGAAAGCGTGTGGACTGCACGTCGGCGCGCAGAAGAAGCTCGCCCGACGCCGAGATGGACAGCGCGTAGCCGGTTTCGGTGTAGGTGGTGTTTCCGGCGTCGTCGGTGTAGCGGGCGTCGCCGTAGGGATTGAAGCCCAGCGTCGCGGCAAGGGCATCGGAGAAGCGCGCGTCACACGGATTTGCCGCTTCGGCGGCATGAATCTGCGGCGTCTGCCCCGGAAGAAGGCTCAGGGGCTCTACGGAGGAAAAGCGCGCCTGCGCGTCTTCAAAGGCGAAGAAGCTGCCGTCCGGCGTGCAGCTTTGCAGAAGCTGCTCGAGTGCGTCGCCATCGAGCTGCGTCTGGCAGACGAACAGCTCTTCTCCTACCAGATACAGGTTCACCGCCGCATCCTCGTTTGCCAGAATCAGCCACTGCGCGCGGACACTCTCGTCCAGCGCCGTTTCCACCTGCAGCCATGACGCGGCAAGCGCCGGGGAAATTTCGCCCGGATAGCGGAAGGCGACCGAGGTCTTGCCGAGCGCGGTCTGAATACGAAGCGCGGTCGTACGCTGCGGCTCCTGCGCGCCCTCCAGCGCCTGCCCGAGCGCCGCGCCGAACTGCTCGAAGGCGGTATCCAGCGCGGCAGTGTCAAACTGGAAGCTGGTTCTTCCGGCGGGGTTTCGCACGGAGACGGCAACCGGCTGCGCCGCGCCTGTGACGCTTGCGGCGTCTGCCATCGGTGTTGCGGTCAGCTCGCCCTGCGTCAGCCCCATCACGGAGGCAAACGGGCGCACCAGCGCCGCCAGCCACGGCGTATCCGTCACCGTCTTTGCCGGAAGCGCCAGAACCGTCAGCGCCAGAACCGTCAGCGCCAGAACCGCAATAAGCAGGCTTTTTGCCCGTTCGAGCCATTTTCGTCTGCGCATGGTCTGCCTCCTTTCTCAAAACTGTCGTCTTGCTTATTTTTCGGGCGGCGCGGCAGGCAGCGTGATGCGCACGTCGGTGCCTTCGCCGTAGACCGAGTCGATCTTAATTTCGCCCCTGTGCTGCGAGAGAATCTCGCGGGCAATGGACAGTCCGAGACCCGTGCCGCCGGACTCGCGGCTTCGCGCCTTATCGACGCGGTAGAACCGCTCAAACAGCCGCGGCAGGTCTTTTTCGGGAATGCCGATGCCATTGTCGGTCACGCGGACGAAAACGGATTTGCCGCTTGAGCCCGCGTAGATTTCGATCTTGCCGCCGTCTGGCGTATATTTGATCGCATTCGAGACGATGTTCATGACCACCTGCTCGATACGCTCGCGGTCGCCGAGCACGTCGGGGATATTGTCCTCGCAGTGGAACACCATCGTATGGTGGTGGTTCTGCTCGGCGTTCAGGCGCGCCGCCTCGTATACATTCGAAATTGCCTTGGCAAACGAGAAGCGCGAGATGTTCATCTCCATCTTGCCGTAGTCGATCTTGCTGAGTGTGAGAAGGTCCTGCACGATGCGGGTCATGCGGTCGGCTTCATTGATGATGACGCCCATGAAGTTATCGTGAAGCTCGCGCGGCAGCTCGTCTCCGGCGGAGACGATGGTTTCAGCGTAGGATTTGATGTTGGTAAGAGGCGTCCGCAGCTCGTGCGACACGTTCGCAACGAACTCGCGCCTAGACTGCTCGCTTTTTCTCTGCTCGGTCACGTCGTGGATGACGACCAGCGCGCCGCCCTGCGTCTGATCGGAGGAAAACGGCGCCATGAAAAGCTCCAGCTCCCGGTCGCCTGCCGTCTTCTGCGCCTCTAAATACTGCGGGCGCTTCAGGGTCAGCAGCGTGTCGAGCTCCGCCTGATCGGCGAATAATTCGTCGAACGTCGTCGTAGGGTCGAGAGGTCTTGCCAGCATCTGCGTCGCGGCGGGGTTGCAGTGAATGAGATTGCCGGATGCCGAGAAGGCGACGACGCCGTCGGTCATGTGCAGAAACAGCGTCGAGAGCTTGTTTCGCTCGTTCTCGGCTTCTGAAATGGTGTCCTGCAGGACCTTTGCCATGTGGTTGAAGTTCCGCGTCAGAACGCCGATTTCATCCTGACCTTCGACCTCAATGCGCTGGGAAAAGTCGCCCGCAGCGACCTGCCGCGTACCGAGGGTCAGCGCGCGGATGGGCGTGATGAGAATCTGCGCAAGAAGGAACGACAAAACGACACAGATCACAAGACCGAGTCCCAGCGCGCTCAGGATGATGGAAAACAGCTCTCCCGTGAGCGCGTCGACCGTTGCGCGGCTGTCTAAAATATAGACGATGTACGTGCTGTCTGCCGATGCAATCGGAACGGCTAAGTCCATGAAGCTGCTCGTGATCGAGCTCTCCTGACCGACCTCGCCGTTCATCGCCGTCAGCAGGTTCGCTGTCATGGAGACCGAGGTCTGCTGGTTGGAGCTGGCAAGGACATTTCCGGTTTCGTCCAGAATGTAGACGTTTCGCGTCGCAATATCAATGCCGAGACCTGCCTGCGCCATCAAAAGCTCTTTCATCCGCTCGGGCGCATTCTGCTCCTGCGCGGGAATTTCCTGCAGCTGACCGATGAACTCGGGCGAGAAGGTTTTTTCCATCTGCTCGTAGAACTGGGAGATATAGAAGTTGCCGACGCCGTTGATCAGAAACGCGCCGATCACACACATCAGGGCAAGAAT
>OLNN01001229.1_pt1 | contig 22155 bp, 17 predicted proteins | sample 1672141 | NCBI WGS metagenome assembly OLNN01 (sample SAMEA3136652, study PRJEB25190) | human gut metagenome | biome: human gut; feature: human-associated habitat; material: faeces | place: Austria | collected 2013 | reverse complement strand
GGCGACTATGTTCCGGCGGCGTATCTCGCAAACTGTTCGCAGCTGGATATGGGCGACGCCACATTGACGGGCGTGCTCGACTCCTGCGGCATCCCCTACGTAAAACGTTATCCGCACTATGGGGGATTTGGAAATCTGATGCTCGGCATGAGCGCGGAGGGCGTGGATATATTCGTCCCCGAGACCATGCTTGATGAAGCAAAGAACATACTTGAAGGAGAGGCAGAAGATGAAGAGGAGCTATAAGGAAGAATATCAGTACTGGCTGGACAGCCCCGCGCTCGGCGAGGAGGAGTGGAAAGAGCTCTCCGCCATCGCCGGCGACGATAAAGAGATAGAGAGCCGCTTTTACGCGCCGCTGGAGTTCGGCACCGCCGGACTGCGCGGCATCATGGCCACGGGCTTGAACCGCATGAACATCCACGTCATCCGCTGGGCCACCCAGGCCTTCGCCGCGGTCATCAAGGCCGAGGGCGAGGAGGCCTGCCGCAAGGGCGTCGTGGTCTGCTACGACTGCCGCCTCAACAGCGAGAAGTTCGCGCGCGAGGCCGCGGGCGTCATGGCCGCCAACGGCATTCAGGTGCGCCTGTTTGAGTCCATGCGCCCGACTCCGGAGCTCTCCTTTGCCGTTCGGAAATACGGCTGCAAGGCCGGTATCAACGTCACAGCCTCCCACAACCCCAAGGAGTACAATGGATACAAGGTGTACTGGGAGGACGGTGCGCAGCTCCCGCCCAAGCATGCGGACGCCATCGCCGCAAAGATGAAGGAACTGGATGTCTTTTCCTCCGTCCTCCGGATGGATTATGAAGAGGCTCTCGCCGCCGGAGCGATCACCCTGCTGGGTGCAGAAACCGATGAGGCTTTCCTGTCCGAAGTGATGGGCCAGGTCAACGACCGGGACTGCGTCACCCGGGTGGCGGATCGCTTTTCCCTGGTCTACACCCCCTTCCACGGCACCGGCTACCAGCTGATTCCGGAGGCTTTGAAGCGTCTGGGCATGAAGCACATTCTCTGCGTCCCGGAACAGATGGTCATTGACGGCGACTTCCCCACGGTGGCCTCCCCCAACCCGGAAAACGCTGAGAGCTTCGCCCTGTCCGTAGAGCTGGCCAAGGCCAACAGCTGTGACCTGATTGTGGGCAGCGATCCGGACGCAGACCGGGTGGGTGTCATGGTCCGCAACGCCGCGGGCAGCTATGAGGTGCTCTCGGGCAATCAGACCGGCGTGCTCCTGCTGGACTACCTGATTGGCGCGAAAAAGCGGGCTGGTACGCTGCCGGACAACGCCTATGCCAACACCACCATTGTCACCACGCAGATGGTGGACAAAATCTGCGCCGTCAACGGCATCCACACCGCCCGCACCTTTACCGGCTTCAAGTTCCTGGCAGAGAAGAAGGATGCCCTGGAGCAGTCCGGCGCCGGCAAGGTGTTCTTCTCCTTCGAAGAGTCCTTCGGCTACATGCTGGGCGACTACGTCCGGGACAAGGACGCGGTAACTGCCATCGTTCTCATCGTCGAAATGGCCGCCTGGTACGCCGATCAGGGCAAGACCCTGTATGACGCCCTCCAGGACTGCTACGCCAAATATGGCTACTACGCCGAGTCCACCATCAACCTGGTGATGCCCGGCCTGGACGGTATGACCAAGATGGCCGCTATCATGAAGCGGCTGCATGAGGCACCGCTGACCGAGGTGGCCGGTACACCGGTGACCCTGCAAAAGGACTACCTGACCGGTCAGATGACGGTGCCCGGCGGCACGCCGGAGCCCATGGAGCTGAGGGATTCCGACGTGGTGGCCTACGACCTGGCCGACGGCAGCACCTTCCTCATCCGGCCCTCGGGCACGGAGCCCAAGATCAAGGTCTACGTCCTGACCCATGGTGCAGATCAGGCGGAGTGCCAGGCAAAGGTGGCAAAGTACACCGCCTTCGCCGATACCATTCAGACACTTTCTTCTTAAAACAGACCAAAACGGTCAGCGCTTTCCCATTTCCGGTGGACGGCGCTGACCGTTTTTCATGATTTCTGTCCTTTTTACTTGCCGTGGGCCACTGCCGCACGCAGGGTGTTCTCCATCAGGATCGCCCGGGTCATGGGGCCGCAGCCGCCGGGCACCGGCGTGATGTAGGAGGCAATCTGGGACACCGGCTCAAAGTCCACGTCGCCGCAGAGCTTGCCCTGCTCGTTCCGGTTCATGGCCACGTCGATGACCACCGCACCCGGTTTGACCATATCCGCCGTGATCACGTTGCGTCTGCCCACTGCGGAGACCAGGATATCCGCCTGCCGGGTGACGGCGGCCAGGTCCGGCGTATGGCTGTGGCAGACCGTCACGGTGCCGTTCCGGTGGAGCAGCAGCATTGCCATAGGCTTGCCCACAATGTTGCTGCGTCCTACCACCACGCAGTTCTTGCCCTCCACGTCGATCTGGTACTCGTCCAGCATCCGGATGACACCTGCCGGCGTGCAGGGCAGAAAGCTGGGATCGCCGATCATGATATGGCCCACGTTATAGGGATGGAAGGCGTCCACATCCTTTCCCGGGTCAATGGCCAGCAGAACGGTCTCCTCATCGTAATCGTAGCCCGCCGGCAGCGGCAGCTGGCAGAGAATGCCGTCGATATCCCGCCGCTCATTCAGGCTTTGGATCAGCTTCAGCAGGGCCTCCTGGCCATAGTCGGCGGGCAGCACGAACTCCTCGCTGACGATGCCGCACTCGTCACAGTCCTTCCGCTTGTTCTTTACGTACACCTGGGAGGCCGGGTTCTCACCGACCAGAATTACGGCCAGTCCCGGTTTCTCTTCCATAGCAGCCACTGCTGCCTTTACCTCTTCTTTGCACTTTACCGCAAGGGCTTTTCCGTCAATGATTGTCGCCATTGTTACTCTTCCTCCTCACTTTTCTTGCCGCTGTTCACGGCTCAGCTTCTTTTCTCTATTTACCCACAGCTGTTCCGGGCTGTGCTTGACAAACACCAGATTCCGAATCAACAGAACCACCGCAGCTGCCACGGACAGCAGCGCCACCAGCTGAGAGACACGGATGCCCGTCTGGAACAGGTAGAGGCTGTCTGTGCGCAGCCCTTCAATCCAGAATCGGCCCAGTCCATACCAGAGCAGATAGCTCAGAAACAGCTCTCCGTCAAAGGTACGCAGCTTTCGAATCAGGAAAAACAGCAGACAGAAACCGACTGCGTTCCAAAGGGATTCGTAGAGGAACGTGGGGTGTACCGTCATGTACTGTCCGTTGATGTTCAGGCCCATCCGCCAGGGCAGTGTACACAGGCCGCCAAAGGCCTCCTGGTTGACAAAGTTGCCCCACCGGCCGATGCACTGGCCGATGAGCAGGCCCAGCACTGCCAGATCCGCCATAGCCAAAAAGGGGATCTTCCGTATCCGGCAGAAGATCAGACAGGTCAACACGCCGCCGATAATCCCGCCGTAAATGGCAATGCCGCCGTCCCATATCGCGACGGCATCCTTCCAGACAAATTTGCCGTCCTCGTTGAAATAGAGCTGCGCGTTAAAAATGACATAGTAGATTCTGGCACAGATAATCCCGATGGGCAGCGCAAACAGCAGCATATCCAGCAGATGCTCCCGTTTGATGCCAAACTGATGGGCCTGTCTGCTGCAGAATACCGCCGCCAGCAAAAAACCACAGGCAATGATAATACCGTACCAGTAAATGCTTCTGCCGAACAGCTCAAAGGCTACCCGCTGGATATGAAACGTCAGTCCCAGGCCCGGAAATTCAATGGGATTCATAAGCTAAGTTCACACCTTTCTCTCTCTGTTGTATCCATGCCGCAGTCATGGAATCTGCATTCCCTTTGGCTGCACCACGGAGAGGGCGGCGTACTCCCGGCGGATCAGCCCATCCAGAAAGGCCTGCACATCCTCTGGCGCAATGGTGTCGTACAGATCGGCAAAGCGATAGTAATGATACCCCTTCAGCTTTCCGTCCGCCAGCCGGGTTCCCACATGGTCCATGGAGTTCAGCGCTCTGACCCGGCTGCCATAGGCCGCCTTCTTACAGCGGCGGAACAGATCCGGATCCAGCTTCTCCTGCCGCAGCCGGGCGCCCTCGGCCAGAATCGCCTCTGTCACCTGGTCCAGCTGCCTGCTCTCGCCGCCCATGACCAGAAAGGCCGCGCCGGGATCGCTCTCGTAGGAGACAAAGAAGCTCTTGTCAATCAGCCCTTCTCCGTACAGCCGCGCGTACAGCGGGCTGGATTCTCCCACCAAAATTTCGCCTGCCAGATCTCCCAGCAGCTGGAGCCGCAGATCTTCCTCTCCGTTCGGATGGGGCTTCGCCTTAAAGCCCAGCAGGAAATTGGGTGAGGAAACTTCCATCTCCTCTACAATCCGGCTCTGTGCCGGCAGCTCCGGTTCAGGCGTACCCAGGTCCTTTTCCGTCCTGCTCCGCCGCTCCTCCGGCAGCACCGACCGGGCAATGGCGGCCACCTGCTCCGGGTCCACATCGCCCACCACACACAGGACCATATTTCCCGGGTGATAGAACGCGTCATGGCACTGGTAGAGGGTGTCCGCTGTGATCTCTGCGATGGACGCCCTGCTGCCCGCCAGCGGAATCCGAATCGGATGGTTCTGATACAGCGCGCGCAGCAGGTTCTGGTACATGCGCCAGTCGGGATTGTCCTCGATCATTTGAATTTCCTGTCCGATAATTCCCTGCTCCTTGTCCACGCTCTCCTGGGTGAAGTAGGGCTGGGAGACAAAGGACAGAAGAATCCGCAGGTTTTCCTCAAAGCCGTCGGTGCACTCAAAATAGTACCCGGTCATGTCCGCGGCGGTAAAGGCGTTGGGTGACGCGCCGTTGGCGGCGAGCAGCTGAAGGGCATTGCCCTCCCTGGTGTCGAACATCTTGTGCTCCAGAAAATGGGCCACTCCGGCGGGAGAGTCCTGCCACCCTTTCTCAGTCCGGAAGCGCAGATTCATGCCGCCGTAGCTGGTGGCAAAAAAGGCGTAGGATTTCAGATAGCCGGGCCGGGGCACCACGCAAATGGTCAGGCCGTTGTCCAGCTCTGTCTCAAAGCAGGTCTCACCCAGCCGTGGAAATTGACGTCTGTTCACGCTGTCTCCTCCTCTCCCCGCTCTGGGCCCATCAGGCAGTAAATGGTATCCAGCTGAATCCGATTGGCCGCCTCAGCCACCTGCTGCGCGTCCACTTCCGCGATCAGCGCCGCCAGCTCATCCGGCCCGAAGCGCAGTCCGGCCAGATTCTGGCCCAGCCAGAAGTCCTCCAGCTGACTGGGCACATCCAGCGTCCCCCGGTACATACGCACCAGAGCGCTTTTCGCCGCCTGGAGCTCTTCCGGCGTAAACGCCCCGCTGCGCACCTGGTCCAGCTGCGCCAGAACCTCCTGCCTGACCTGTTCCAGCTGGTCAAATTCCGCGCCGGCCTGTACCACCAGCAGTCCCTTAAATTTATCCAGGCTGGAGTTGACGGAATAGCAGAGGGAGAGCCGCTCCCGGACGTTCAAAAAGAGCTTGGAGTTGGAGTTGCCGCCAAAGATGGCGTTGGCCACCATCAGCGCCGGATACCCCGGGTCGGTCAGGTCGATGCCCGTGCGGAACCCCATGACCAGCTTGCCCTGGGTCACCTCCAGGTGCTCCGTGACCTGCCGCACCTCTGCCGGTTTTCCCAGTACGGTCTCCGGCAGCTGCCCCACCTGATAGCGGGGCAGTCCCATCAGCGCCTCCCGCCAGGCCTGCTCCACCTGCTCCGGCGCGGCTGACCCGCAGTAGTACACCTCAATCCGGGCCGTGGACAACACCTCCCGGTAATAGCGATTGAGCCGGGTCACGTTGATTTTTTGCGCCTGCTCCAGACTGCCCAGACGGTTGATCCGGTAGGGCTCCTCCGCGCACATCTCCTCGACCATGCGGGTTTGGGCATAGCTGCGCTTGTCATTGATCTGGCTTCGGATCTCGGAGACCAGATTTTCTCGCTCGCCGTCCACATAGTCGCTCCGCAGCCGTCCGTTTCGGGTGGCTGGACGGAGCAGCAGATCCCCCAACAGGTTGGCCGCCCGGTCCAGCAGCGGCGTCTCATCGGGCACCAGCGCATCATCCAGAAAGCTGGCCACAAAGCCAAAGCAATGGATCTCGCCCCGCTTGCCCACCAGCGGCTCCACCGCACCGCCGTACATCTCATCCAGCGCCGCCGCCAGCCGTTCCTGATCGGGACAGCTGGCCGTGCCCCGGCGGAGCACCCGGGGCAGCACTGCGTTCAGAGCCGCCGTCTCCTCCGTCAAGGGCGTCAGCAGCCGGACAGACCAGTAGCTGCTCTTAAACTTTCGCGTCTGCACCGCCGTGAGGAATACGCCCGGCATCAATTCGGTCCGATAGGGCATCTCCATACCGGTCACCTCCATTTTTCATTGGCAATCACTTGTATAGATACCTAATTGTACATTATACATGGCGAATTCCAATAATACAAGCGTTCTCACTCCGATTCCGCCTCGGGCAGCGTCACCCGGATGCGGTGCTTTCCCTCCAGCTGGCGGCAGTCGATCTGCTCCCGGGCCGGCATGTCGTCCAGCAGGATGCCCGACAGCGTCCCCCGCACGATGGTGATCTCCAGCTCCAGCTGGGGCAGATGCCAGGTCACATGGCACTCCTTCCAGCCCTCCGGCAGATGGGGACGGATGGTCAGCAGTCCCTCCCGCAGCGTCAGTCCCAGCAATTCCTCCTGCACGGTGCGATAGTACCAGCCGGCAGCGCCGGTGTACCAGCTCCAGCCGCCTCTGCCCAGCTGGCCATCGGCCATGGAGACATCGCCCGCCAGCACGTAGGGCTCCGCCAGGTATTGTTGGGCATCGTGGGTCTCCGGCAACAGGTCCCGCAGCAGCTCATACCCCTCCTGGTTCCGGCCCAGCCGATAGCAGGCCCGGGCCAGCCAGATGGCTCCGTGGGTGTACTGTCCCCCATTTTCCCGGACGCCCGGCGGATAGTTGCGGATATAGCCGGGATCGGTCAGTCCCGCAAAGGGCGGTGCGAGCAGGGCCACCGTACCGCTGTCCCGGTCCCAGAGCCGCTCCAAGGCCGACGACACCGCTCTGTCGCTCCGCTCCCGGTCAGAGTGGGGTGCGAACACAGAAAAACTCTGGGCGATGGAGTCGATCTCGCACTCCGCATTGCCGCGGCCGCCAAAGGGCTGGCCGTCATCATCATAGCCCCGCAGATACCACGCGCCATCCCAGGCGCTGTCGGCCTGCTGGGCAAAGTGCCGTGAGAGGGACTGATAGCGTGCGGCCTCCTGCTCCCGGCCCTTTCGCCGGGCCACCTCCGCCCACAGCTCCAACACCTCAGCGAGGAACCAGGTCAGCCAGACGCTCTCGCCCCGGCCCTTTTCGCCAATGCGGTTCATGCCGTCGTTCCAGTCCCCTGTGCCGATCCGACAGAGGCCGTGTTCTCCCACGCCCCGGGCCAGAACGCACTCAATGGCCCGGACACAGTGGTCATACACCGAGGTGACCTGGTCCGACCGCTCGGGCCGTTCGTACCGCTCCCGTTCCTGCGTGCCCAGCACCGGTGAGCGCAGGAAGGGCTCCGCCATGCCCAACAGGCCGTCGTCGCCATAGCACTGGACCCAAAGACTCACCGCGTAGGGCAGCCAGAGCAGATCGTCGCTGATTCTGGTCCGGACGCCCCGTTCCGGCAGGTCCGTTCCCTCCGGGTGCCACCAGTGCTGTACATCGCCCTCCTCAAACTGGTGGGCGCAGCAGCGGAGTATCTGTGCCCGGGCCAGCTCCGGCTCGGTGGGAATCAGGGCGCAGATGTCCTGAAGCTGGTCCCGGAACCCGTAGCCTCCGCCGCACTGATAGAGGCCGCTCCGGCCAAACAGTCGGCAGGCAATCACCTGATACAGGGCCCAGCTGTTGATATAGTGGTTCAGCGCCCGATCCGGCGTCTGAATCTCCAGCGGTGACGCCTTCTGTCGCCACCACATCTTGGTCTGTTCCAGGGCCTCCTCTGCCTTGCTGCCTTCCAACAGGGCGAGGATGCGGCCGCGCTCCTCCTCTGACCGGTACGCGCCGGCCACCAGCACAATCCGCTCTCCCAACGCACAGGTCACCTCATAGGGATTGTCCCCGGCGACTGAGCATTCCTCCGAGGCCGTCACCACCATGGTCTGCCCCGGAAACAGGGTGTTTGCCGGGTTGCGCAGGAGCAGGCAGTTGCCCTCTGTGGTTCCCTGGACAAACCGGCTGTGGGTCTCCCGGTCAGACAGCCGTCCGGTGATGGTCCAGCGCAGCTTGCGCCGTTTTCCACCTTGACAGCGAATCAAAAAGACCCGCGCCGCACAGTCCGGCGGCACAAAGGCGGTCAGCTCCACCTGCAAATCACCGGCCGTTTTTCTCCAGACTCCGTACCCCAGACCGTAGGTCACCTCTGTCTCAAGTCCGTCCCGGGCAGCGAAGAGACTCATTTCCCGGGAACCGTCCAGCAGCGTCAGGGACTCCGGACCGGTATCCGCCAGCGGGTCGTTCTGCCACGGCGTGAGCCGGTTTTCGTGGGCGTTCAGGTACCACATATGGCCGGTGCCCGCCTCGTCCGCCATCCAGCCAAACTGTTCGTTGGCCAGCACATGGCTCCACCGGACCGGCAGCAGACCGCCGTGGGTACAGATTTGAAACGCCGTTCCGGTCCAGCTCCACTCCGGTGACCTGGCCGCCTGGGGCAGCTCATAGGGCTTTGCAGGCTCCAGATCCGGACAGTCCGGCTGCTTCCACTCGGTCGGTCCCTGCAGGACCACGTTGGCATAGGACAAAATCGCGTCCGTCCCCGGCTGTTCCCGCAGCACCATGTGAATGCCGCCCCGGGCGCCGATCTCCTCCGCCAAACGCAGGTGGGCCAGATTGCCGCACAGAACCTGCTCCATGGAGTGCGCTCCCACGCTGGGCAGCAGATACACCAGATCGTAGCCAAAGCCCAGCCGTGCCGCCGCACTGTGCTGTAGGGCCAGCCAGCTGCACCACTCCAGCTCTGTCTCCTGAACCACCGCCGCCAGAATGGGGTCGTCGCCGGAGATGCCAAAGGGCCACAGCGCCTCCTGTCCCCGGGTGTGGGCGGCATAGGGATTCGGCTCCGGTACAAGCAGCCGGGAGATCAGCTGGGACAGCTGCAACGGCTGTGCCGTCCACTGCTTTCCCCACTCCGCCAGCTGTCCGTGCAGATCAGCCGCACCGCTGAGCCCGCTGGCCAGCACACTCTGTACCGCACGTTTGCTCTCACCCAGCGGCTCATAGGTCATGGCAAGCTGAAACTCCAGGTGGGCGCCTTCCGCGGGAATCCGCAGCAGCAGACAGGGATCCAGCACCGTCCCCGCCTTGGGACCGCCGCTCCACTCCACACCGTTCACCGCATGGAACCGGTTGGTGGTCCAGCTGGCCCGCTTGGCGTTCCACTTGACCGACAGCACCCGGTCCGGCTCGTCCAGCTTTCGGAACACCGCTCCGTTGGGGATTCCGAAGGTCATAACCGACAGGCTGGAAAAGGCCGGATGAGCCAGATAGCTGCTCTGCCGGGTCAGCACCGGCCGGAAGTAGACCAGCACCTCCTGGTCCTCCGACAGCTCTTCCAGGTGAATCTGGAACCGGCGCAGTTCCCCGTTGTGGCTGGCGCTGACGCAGACGGTCTCCTCCGCCGTAAAGAAGGCGCCCTGAAACCGGAACTCCGCCCGATCTCCTCCAAACTTCCACTGAAGCTGATCGCCGCACTGGCCCGCCGGAAAGACCGGCACAATCTGATCTCCGGTGCGGATCATCACCGCGATCCCGTCCCGGTTGTTGGTCAGCCGGATGCCGTCACACTGGGACCAGCCGCCGCCATCTCCTGTCAGGAGTACCGAATAACTGCCGTTGGACAGCAGGTGACAGGCCGGACGTTTGGTATCATTGCCTTTTCCCTGCTCTTCCCATTGATGTTTCATCATTTTACTCCGCCTTTGCTGTCTGGATGACTGCCCCTCCAAAATGGGCGCCGTCACCGGGATTTTCTCCTGGAGCAGCTCCTGATAGGCCCCCATGGCCGGGTCGCTGAGAAAACGCCGCACCATACACTGCTCCTGTAGCGCGTTGTCAATGGCTACCAGGCTCATGCCCAGGTGATGGGCCATCCAACTGCGCACCGGCACCCCGTTTTTCTGACCGTTGGAGCGTTCCGGCGTAAAGTCCACCGCCTCATACAGGCCGTACTTCCCCGCGGCCCCCAGGGCCCGCAGCCACTTCAGATTCTTCACCGCCGCCCGCGGCACCAGGTTCAGCGTCAAAAAGGCCGCGTATGGGGCAACCACCAGATCCTGCTCCAGATCCCGTTTCAGTCCCAGCGTCGGAATGCCGTGGGCCTTATACCGGTAGTGATCTCCGGCGTCCAGGGCATGGAAGGCCGACTCCGAAACGCCCCACGGAATGCGCTTCGACTCGCCCCACTCCATTTGAACGCAAACACAGAAACACAGGGTCTCATAAATCATGGAGTCCACCGGCGATGGCAGCAGCAGCTGGGGCATAAAATATTCAAACATCGTCCCCGACCAGGAGACCATGCCGCAGTAACGCCGGCGGCCCACCAGACTGCGGTTGAGCCGGGCCCAGTGGCGCACCCTGACGTCCCCTCTCGCCGTGGCAATATAGCTGGACAGCCGCGCCTCGCTGGCCATCAGATCGTACCAGCTCTCCGAATAGCGCCCGGTTGTGCAGCTGTAGCCGATATAAAACAGGTTCCGGCTCTGATCGTACAGCGGTGCAAACGCCATGGCATCGGCCAGTGCCTTTGCACGGGCGCTTAACTCCGGCTGTCCCTTTTCTTTCAGCCCTTCTGACAGCGCGATCAGGCAGCCGCACAGATTTCCGCTGTCCACGGTGGACACGTAGAGGGGCTCCATGGGCTGTGCGGATCGGGTATCATACCAGTTGTACAGATGCCCTCTCCACTTGGGCAGTTCCTCCACCGTATCCAGCATCCGGGACAACAGCATAAGCGCCGGTCTCTCCTCCGTCAGTCCCAGATCCCATGCGCTCAGACAGCTGAGCAGGGCCATGCCGATATTGGTGGGCGAGGTGCGGTGGGCCACATCGGGCACCGGAAATTCCTGCACGTTGTCCGGCGGCAGGTAGTGGTTCTCCTCGTTCAGGTTGTCCTCAAAGTAGCGCCAGATGAGAGACGCCTCATGGAGCAGGAACGCCTGATCTTTTTCCCGCACTGCTACTGTTTTGGGAATCGGCTGGCTCAGCCAGTGAATCAGCAGTGGGGAAAGCAGCCAGAGCAGTCCCATCACCCCGCCCAAGGGTACGTGATGGAACACCATCGCGGTCAGGCCCACTGCCACCCCCGGCAAAATCATCGACCACTCCACCTTGCCGCTCTTGCGGTCACTCTGGGCCGCAGTCACCCACTCCAACAGGTTGCGTTTGGAAACCAGCATCCGCCACAGAGCGGTCACTGCGGCAGAAAGGCAGATCCAGGCCTGCACCGGAAGCAGCAGCAGCTGTACGGCCGTGCGGACCAGGGTCCCCGTAAACCCCGTCACCAAAACCGAGTGGAACCGGCGGCACCCTCTGCCCCGGTCAAAGAGCAGATTCGCACCGCTGAGCAGCAGTGCCGAGAAGATTGCCAGCACCGCAGTGACTGCTCCGGCCGCAAACATCGCCCCGGAACAGCAGATTCCCGCCAACAGCGCCGCCAGCAAAAAGACCGGAACCAGGGACCGCCGCAGGTTGTCCAACAGCTTCCAGCGGTCCAGTGGCGGCAGCGGATTGGGCTCCGTCTCACCGGAGGCGGTTTTCACCTTTCGAAACAGCCAGGGTGACGCCTGCCAGTCACCGCGCACCCACCGGTGAAGCCGGCGGTAATAGCTCCCGCAGCGGACCGGAAAACCGTCGGTCAGCTCCACATCGCTGATCAGGCCCGCATGGAGATACGCGCCCTCCAGCAGGTCGTGGGAGAGGACCCGGCTCTCCGGAAAGCGCCCCTCCATACAGGTGTGGAAGGCCTCCACATCCAGGATGCCTTTCCCGGTAAAGGTCCCCCGATCGAAGAGATCGTGGTATACGTCGCTGCACACACAGCCATAGGGATCCAGGCCGCCCTGGCCCGCCATAATGCGGGCGAAGGGTGTTTTTCCCGCGTCAGTCAGACTCACTGCGGTTCTGGGCTGCAAAATGCCGTAGCCCGATGTGACAACCTTTCGCTTCTCATCGATTTGAGGCCGATTCATCGGGTGGAGCATAGCGCCGATCATCCGCCGCGCGGCGTCCACATTCAGTGCCGTATCGCTGTCCAGCGTCAGCAGATAACGGGTGCCCGCCAGCGCACTCCGATTCCCTTCCAGCAGCTTCAGACCGCTGGGGACGGCACGCAAAAACCGGGCCAGCTCCAACAGCGCTCCCCGTTTGCGCTCCCAGCCCAGATAGCGCTCGTCCCGGAGCTGGTACTGAGGCCGGCGAAAGAACAGGTAGAACTGTCCCGGATAGGTGCGATTGAGCTGTGCCACAGCGCTTTTGGCCCGCTCCACCCAGCCCTGTTCCTCCGGTCCCATGGGCTTCGCGCTGTCCGGCAGGTCCGCCAGAATCCCATAGCGCACCTCTTCTCCGGCGCCCCGGTTGGCCAGATAGTACCGCTCCAGCTTTCGGGCCAGTTCCCGTCCGGACTCCGGCCCCGTCAGCAGTGCCGCGATCACGCAGAGGGTTCTTCCCTCCGGCGGCACACCGTCCTCCAGCTCCAGCCGGAAGACATAGCGGGGCCGTGCGATTTTGACCGCCAGAAAATCCAGCAGGTTTTTCAAAATATCCGTCAGTGGCAAAAAGAGCAGCAGTCCGCCCCACCAGCTGTTCAGCCACAGACTGATCAGCAGGGACAGAAAGATCGCCGGCAGCACAATCAGCGCCACGTACCAGCTGCCCGCCGTGGGTTTTGGCGGCGTGAAGAGCACACTGCCCACATCCGTTTTTTCCTCCAGCGCCGCAGTGACCGCCTGCTGCGCCATCTGCTCCTCTTCGACGCCCTGTTTTCTTGCCAGTCGGCTAACCTGCGCCCGATAACGGCGTCTGGACTCCCGGTCCATCCTGGGGTACACGCCGGAGGGATCCCTCCGCAGGGCCTGATCCACCTTGCTCTGCCGCTCCAGGGCCTCGCTGAAATCCGCTGCGTTCAGCTTGTGAAACGCAGTGAAAATGTACGCCATCTTCCCTTCCAGGTCAGCCTCTTTCGCGTCATCCGGCATTTCCTGTAAAGCCTTCAGCTCCAGCGCGGCGCCCTCCAGCTGTTTCAGCAGCTCCAGCTGCAGGCCCGGCACCAACAGCATCAGCTCATCCTCGGTCAGGGTGCAGATCTCCTGTACGCCGGTCACATAGTCCAGCAGTGCCTCCTCTTCCACCTCTCCCAGGTCGCGCAGGGCGCTTCGCGCCATCTGAACCGCGCGCAGATAGTGCTCCGGCATACAGACCACCGGCAGATCCCTGCCACCCTGGAAGCTCTGGATGGTGGCTTTTCCCACTCTCCGCACCAGGTGCAGATTGTCCAGCAGCCACTCCGCCGCTTTGGATGCCCTCTGCCTGCGCTCCATCTGTCTGGCAATTTGCTCCGCCGTCACCTGTATCACATCCAGAGCGGCCTTTCCCGCTCCCGCAGTGGACCGGCCGGACCGGCTCCGGTCCATCACCCAGCGCTCCGCCTCCGCTTTTCCCAGCGCAACGGCTGATTCCTGTCTCATATCGTCCCTTCCTCCATCTGTCGCTTATCAAACGGAAAATACTCCCTTTTACTGGCTAGTCTGCCCAGTTTCCCGCCGGGAATATACATCCCCTTCCGGCGGAATTCCACCTTGACAATTTCCCCGGAATATAGTATAGTAGGCAATGTTGTAAAGCCTGTTCGCTTTACAAAGGAATGGCGAAAGGGGCGCTTCCCATGGATCAGAAGGCATTTCACATGACCTTGCTCTATGACTTTTACGGCGACCTGCTCACCGACCGCCAGCGGGAGTTCTACGACCTCTATCACAACGAGGACCTCTCCCTCGCTGAGATCGCCGAGAACGCCGGCATCACCCGCCAGGGTGTCCGGGACGTTCTGGTCCGGGCGGAGGCCACGCTGAACGAGATCGAGGAAAAAACCGGGCTCATTCAGCGGTCCCTCAAGGTGCGGGCCGGGCTGAATCAGATTGAGGCGGCTGCGGAACGCATCGCCGACCTGAACAACGGCGTCCTCAACAGCACTGAGCTGGCCGATTTAGTGGAAACCATTCAGACGACTGTAACCATGTTAAAGGAGTAGCTCCATGGCATTTGAAGGCTTGACTGAAAAACTGACATCGGTATTCTCAAAGCTCCGGGGTAAGGGGCATCTGACCCAGTCGGACGTGAAGGAAGCGATGCGGGAAATTCGCCTGGCCCTTCTGGAAGCGGACGTCAGTTACAAGGTCGTAAAGGACTTTATCAACACAGTGACCGAACGGGCCATCGGCGAGGATGTACTGGAGTCCCTGACCCCCGCCCAGATGGTCATCAAGATCGTCAACGAGGAGCTGACCGCTCTGATGGGCGGCGAGGCTGCCCGTCTGACCCTCTCTCCCAAACCACCGACCATTATTATGATGGTTGGCCTTCAGGGTGCCGGTAAAACCACCAACGCCGCCAAGCTGGCCGCTTACATCCGTGGGAAAAACGGCAGACGGCCTCTGCTGGTGGCCTGCGACGTCTACCGCCCCGCTGCCATCAAGCAGTTGGAAGTGGTGGGCGCACAGCTGGAGATTCCGGTCTTCCAAAGAGGGCAGATTGACCCGGTAGAGATCGCCAGGGAGGCCGTGGACCACGCGAAAAAGCACGGCAATGACGTGGTTCTGCTGGACACCGCCGGCCGGCTGCACGTGGACGAGGAGCTCATGGACGAGCTGCGCAACATCAAGGCCGCGGTCAACCCCGACGAAATCCTGCTGGTTGTGGACGCCATGATCGGTCAGGACGCCGTCACTGCCGCCTCCGCCTTTGACGTGGCACTGGACATCACCGGCGTCATGCTGACCAAGCTGGACGGCGACGCCCGTGGCGGTGCGGCCCTCTCCATCAAAGCTACCACCGGCAAGCCCATCAAGTTCGTCGGCGTCGGTGAGAAGCTGGACGCCATCGAGGTGTTCCACCCCGAGCGGATGGCCAGCCGGATTCTGGGCATGGGCGATGTGCTCTCTCTCATCGAAAAGGCCCAGGAGACCCTGGATGAGAAGAAGGCTGCGGAGCTGGAAAAGAAAATCCGCAAAAACCGCTTTACCCTACAGGACTTTTACGATCAGATCCAGGAGACCAAGAAGATGGGGTCCGTCGGCGACATCATCGGAAAGCTCCCCGGACTGAGCGGCAAAATTGACGAGTCCCAGCTGGACAACAGCGTATTTACCAAAACTGAGGCCATCATCCTCTCCATGACCAAGAAGGAACGGGAGGACGTCAGTCTGCTCAACGCCAGCCGCAAGCGCCGGATTGCCCAGGGCAGCGGCACCACTGTCGCAGACGTCAACACGCTGCTGAAGCAGTTCCAGATGATGCAGAGCCTCACCAAGCAGATGTCCCGGGGCAAGATGCCCAAAGGCCTGCGGGGACTGCTGGGCGGCGGTATGGCCCCCGCTCCCATGGGCGGCATGGGCATGGGTAAGGGCGGCTTCGGTATGGGCGCCCACAGCGCCGGCCGCCAGCGTAAAAATAACAAACGCAAAAAGAAAAAACGTTGATTCGCGCAGATTGCGCTGGTCATAGATTGTTGAATATCTTGTTGGAGGTGACATAAATGGTTAAAATCAGACTGCGTCGTATGGGTGCTAAAAAGTCCCCCTTCTATCGTATCGTCGTGGCAGATTCCCGCTATCCCCGTGATGGCCGTTTCATCGAACAGCTGGGCACTTACAATCCCCTGGCAGAGCCGGCTGAGGTGAAGGTGGACGCGGAACGCGCTCAGGCTTGGATCAAGACCGGTGCTCAGCCTACTGATACCGTCAAGCGTCTGCTGAAGCAGGCTGGTATCCTGTAATCCCTGGGAGGAGAACGCACGCATGAAAGAGCTGTTGACCTACATCGCAAGAAATCTGGTGGAAAAACCGGATCAGGTTTCGGTAAACGAAATTGACTGCGATGGCGAAATCGTTCTGGAACTCCGGGTCGCCCCGGAAGACATGGGCAAGGTCATTGGCCGTCAGGGCAGGATTGCGAAAGAAATCCGTACTGTGGTTCGTTCCCTGGCCCAGCGGAAGAACACCAGAGTTTCCGTGGAGATTCTGGATTAAAAGACTGCCGTATCAGGAAATTCGGGTGACCGGATTCTTGTACGGCAGTTCTTTTGCAGGTAGGAGAAGTGATACGATGCAAGCGAATTATTTGGAAGTAGGAAAAATTCTCAATACCCACGGCGTCCGCGGCGAGCTGAAGGTCCAGCCCTGGCTGGATTCCCCCCTTCTGTTTCAGCAGCTTCCCGCACTCTCCGTGAACGGTCAGACCTATACGATCCGTTCCGTCCGCTCTCAGGGTCCCAACGTCCTAGTCATGCTGGAGGGAATTGACTCCATCGACGACGCCCTGCCACTCAAGGGAAAGATCGCCTCCGCCAGACGGGAGGACATTCCGCTGGAGGAGGGCCGGCACTTTGTGGCCGATCTCATTGGTCTCAAGGCCAAAAACGCCGATACCGGCGCCTTTTTCGGAACGGTCACCGAGATCTCCGAGTATCCTGCCCACGACGTCTATGTGGTTCAGGGTGAGAAAACCTACCTCATCCCCGACGTCCCCGCCTTTGTCCGCGAAATCAACGTGGAGGAAGGATTTATCGCTTTCACCATTCTGGAGGGCATGGAGCAGTGAGAATCGACATTATGACCCTGTTCCCGGAGACGGTGGGCGATATGATGAACGAGTCCATTCTGGGCCGGGCGCAGGAGCGGGACCTGATCAAAATCGAATGCCACCAGATTCGGGACTACACCACCAATAAGCAGAATCAGGTGGACGACTATCCCTATGGCGGTGGGCACGGCGCCGTATTGCAGGCGGATCCCCTCTTCCGCTGCTGGGAACACATCTGCAAGGAGGTGGGCCACCGGGTCCACACCATCTACATGTCCCCCTGCGGCACCACCTTCTGCCAGGCTGAGGCCAAACGGCTCTCCCGGGACTTTGACAACCTGATCCTGGTCTGCGGCCACTACGAGGGAATTGACGAACGCTTTATCGAGGAGTGCGTGGACGAGGAGATGAGCCTGGGAGATTTCGTGCTCACCGGCGGTGAGTACGCCGCCATGGCCATCGCCGACGCAGTCTGCCGGCTCTGTCCCGGCGTGCTGTCCGATCCGGAGTGCTACGAGAACGAGAGCCACTGGGACGGCCTGCTGGAATATCCCCAGTACTCCCGTCCTGACGTCTGGCACGGCCGCAAAGTCCCGGATATTCTGCTGTCCGGCCACCACGCGAACATCGCCAAGTGGCGGCGAAAAATGTCCCTTCTCCGCACACGGGAGCGGCGGCCTGATCTGTATGAAAAGCTGGATTTGAGCTCCAAAGCGGATCAGAAGCTGCTGGCGGAACTGGAACAGGAATCCTTATAAATAAAAATGTCTGCACAGCCAAAAACTGTGCAGACGTTTTTTCGTTTTATGGAGAACATCAGCCCTCTTCCGAAGCAGCCACTTTGCGCTTTCCCTCCAAAACCGGAATCTGCGCAAAGATCACCGCGATGAAAATCAGCGCACACCCGAAGAACTCCCGCATTGTGGGCACCTGGGAGAGAAGCAGGACGCCTCCGACTACGGAGAACACCGACTCCAGACTCATCAGCAGCGTGGCCGCAGTGGGACTGATGTGCTTCTGTCCCACCACCTGAAGGGTGTAGCCCACGCCGGAGGAGAGGATACCGGCGTACAGAATGGGCAGGGCCGCCGCGCCGATGGAGGCAAGGGTGGGATGGTCAAAGATCATCATCAGCACGCCGGAGATCACGCCGGAGGTAAACAGCTGAATAAAGGAGAGCTTCACCCCATCTGCCATGGTCACGAAGTGATCGACGCAGAGGATATGCAGGGCAAAGCAGACGGCGCAGATAATGGTCAGCGTGTCCCCTTTGGACAGGGAAAAGCTGCCGTTGATGCTCAGGAAGTAAAGTCCCACTGCGGCCACCAGAACGCAGGCCCAGATTTTCAGGGGCACCCGCTTGTGGAAAAAGATCCCCAGGATGGGCACCAGAATCAGGTACATAGAGGTAATAAACCCGGCCTTGCCCACCGTAGTATAGGCGATGCCAAACTGCTGAAAGAGGGAGGCTATCGTCAGCATGACGCCGCAGGCAATTCCGCCTTTGACCAGCTGCTTTTTTCCGGTGGCAGTCAGTGGTACAAAGGACCCTTCCCGCTTCTTTTTGCGGTCCGAGAGCAGGATGAAGGGCACCAGAGTAGCCGCCCCCAAAAAGCTCCGGGTGGACTGAAAGGTAAAGGCCCCCACGTAATCCATGCCGACGCTTTGCGCGACAAAGGCAAAGCCCCAGATAATCGCCGTCAGCAGCAGGGCCGCACTGGAGTAAACTTTCTTCATAGCAACACCGTTCTCTCTCGTTTTCTCTCTTTTCTCACTCCATGTGGAGAATCATATGGTTATAGGACATCTCCACACCGTTGCGGTCAAAGGACTCCTTGACCTTTTCCAGCAGGTCAAAGTGGACATCCCAGTAATCCGCCGTCAGGCACCAGACCCGGACCGCATAGACAATACTGCTGTCCCGGTACTCCGAAATGCGCACAAAGGGAGGAGTCGGCTCATTGAGCACCTTATCCAGCTCAGACACAGCCTCCATAACCGCCCGCTTTACCAGGTCCACCGGCGCATCATAGGAGGCCGAAAACTCCAGATCCACCCGCCGTTTGCCCTCTGTGGAGCAGTTGGTGATGGTGGCGCCGGAGATGGTGCTGTTGGGCACACTGACACGCTTGTTATCCGCGGTATTGATCTGGGTGTTCAGCAGTCCGATCTCCAGCACAGTGCCCTCTATCCCGCCGGCAATGACGTAGTCACCCACCAGGAAGGGCTTGGACATCAGCAGCAGGATACCGCCAAACAGGTTGGACAGAGAGCCCTGGGCAGCCAGTGCGAAGGCGGCACTGAGCACCGATGCCAGCGCCACAATGTACTTGGCGTCAAAGTTTGCCTCCTGCGCCACCACCAGAATCCAGATAAAGTAGACGATCACCCGGATCACTGACCGGAAAAAGCGGAGCAATGTTTTCTCAATGCGCAGCTTGGCAATCGCTTTGTCGGCAATGGCGATAATCAGCTTGGCGATGATAAAGCCGAGGATAATCGTCAGAACAATGACAAACGCATTGACCTTCAGCGCATTCAAAATGGTATCTAACATGGGTTCAGCCTTCCTTTCCATCATGATAACGTGCTGTGGTGAAACGACAGAATATGCCTGTTTATTATAACATTTGGCCCGAGAAATACAATATGGTTTTTCTCAAAGGTTTGCCGCCTTTCTCCCGCCATTCCCGGTAAAACCATCAAAAAATACAGCACCGGATCCCACAGACGGATCCAGTGCTGTACGTTTTATCACTTTATTCGGACAGACTCAGCAGATATTGTCCATACCGGGTCTTTGCGAGGGCTTCGCCCAGGGTGTGGACCTGCTCCAGCGTAATCCAGCCCTCTTTCCAGGCCAGCTCCTCGATGCAGCCCACATAGCGCCCGGTCTCCTTCTGGATGTCCCGCACGGTCTCTGACGCCTCCAATACGCTGTCCGCAGTTCCGGCATCCAGCCACACGAAATCCTGCTCCAGCGTCACCACTCTCAGCTGTCCCCGGTTGAGATAGGCCAGGTTTACGTCCGTGATCTCCAACTCACCCCGGGCCGAGGGCTTCAGGCCCCGTGCGATCTCAATGACCTGGTTGTCATAGAAGTACAGGCCGGGAATAATGTAGTTGCTTTTCGGATGTTCCGGTTTTTCCTCAATGGAGATGGCCATCCCATCCGGCCCGAACTCCACCACCCCAAAGGGACGCGGGTCCTCCACATAGTATCCAAACACCGTGGCACCTGTCTGGGGCTCCGCGGCACGCTTCAAAATGGCGGGCAGCTGGTTCTGGTGGAAGATGTTATCTCCCAGTACCAGGCAGACGCTGTCCGTTCCAATGAAATCAGCGCCCACCAGCATGGCGTCCGCAATCCCCCGCGGGACCTGCTGCACCGCATAGGAGATTGACAATCCCCACTGACTGCCGTCCCCCATCAGCGCCCGGAACACCGCCTCCTCTCCCGGCGGAACGATCACCAAAATCTCCCGGATTCCCGCCTGCATCAGAACAGACACCGGGTAATAGATCAGCGGTTTATCGTAGACCGGAAGCAGTGGCTTGCACACCGGCAGTGTCATCGGATAGAGACGGGTCCCCTTTCCTGCGGCCAAAACAATCCCTTTCATGGAGGATCCTCCTTTGTATTCAAACGACTTCCTTTTTTCAAATTATAGCATTCTTCCTATTTCCCGTCAAACGCTTCCGCTCAGCCAGCGTCAGAAGGGCATTTTCGCTCCCAGCAGCACCGGCTGCAGCTGTCTGTGCTCCATGGCCGCCTCAATCGCCGCCGGAATCTGGCTCATATCCGCCACCAGAGAATTGGGCTTCTGGATGGGATTATCCTGGCGGAAGGGCACCAGATAGATATTTTTCCGGCAGTTCAACTCTCCCAAATTGCGCAGAGAAACTGCCAGCCCGTCGTTGGTGGAGATCCCCAGCAGCACCGGCCTTCCATTGCGCAAGTGCGCCTTTGCCGCCATGGTCACAGCGCTGTCCGTGACGCCGGCCGCCATCTTGGCCAGCGTATTGCCGGTACACGGCGCAATCACCAGCACATCCAGCAGCTTCTCCGGCCCAATGGGCTCCACCCCGGTGATGGTGCTCAGAGGTGGCCGGCCGCAGATCCGCTCCATCTCGGCGGCAAAATCTGCTGCCTTCCCAAACCGGGTATCGGTGGCGGCACTGTACTCTGACAGAATGGGAATCACCGTCCCAAACCGCTTCGCTGTCTCCTCCATGACAGGAAATACCTGCCCAAATGTACAAAAAGATCCGGTACAGGCAAAGCCTACCCGCAATTCCTTCCCGTTCATAGCTCACGCTCCTGTAACATATGATAGATGGTATCACAGATGATTTTTCCCGAGGTCACCGGTGCCACCTTCCCCGGCAGCGACAGAGCCCAGATCACCTTTACGCCCAGCTGGGCCGCTCCTTCAAAGTCTACGCCGCCCGGCTTGGACGCCAGATCGATGACCAGACATCTCTCGTCCAGATCGGCCAGCCTGGCCCGGTCCAGCACTCTGGCCGGCACCGTGTTGATCACCAGGTCATAGCCGCCCAGCCAGCCATCCAGCTGGTCCGTCCGCTCCGCCTGGTATCCAAACGCCTGAATCCACGCCAGATCAGCGTAGCTTCTGGCCGCCACCGTCACCCTGGCTCCGATCCCTTTCAGCCGGTGGGCCAGCAGCTTCCCCAGCCGCCCGTAGCCGATCACCAGCACACGGGAGCTGTACAGAGTGGTGGGCATCTCCTCCATGGCGATTTGTATGGCCCCTTCCACAGTAGGTACTGCGTTGGCAATTTCCAGTTCCTCCCGGGTGAAGTAGTCCATAAAAATCACGCCGGCCTGATCTGCCATGGCCAGAATCTCAGGCGTGGCCTTGCCAGCACAGACAATCTGTCCCCGTCGCAAGGACTGAAAGATCATTTGCAGCGGCACCTTTCGGTCAGACAGCTTGGCATTTAGGATCCCCTCCTCCGCCATCACCGGCAGTGGCAGAATGACACAATCCGCCTCTTCCATCCCCTTCAGCGTATCCGTCCCGGGCAATCTTCCCCGGTCCGGCCGCTGTTCCATTGCGTACGTCTGAACCCGGTGGCCATCCTCCAGCAGCAGTTCAGCCAACTTTACCTGCCGGAGGTCGCCGCCCACGATCCAGAAACTCATCCGATCCTTCATATAATGGCAACACCTTCCTTGTCGATTGGCTGTTTTATTCTATGCAGGAACGGAAAAGCGGTGAGACACCAGGTCTCACCGCTTGAGGGGGTCGACTTTGTCGACACCCTC
>OLNN01001225.1_pt1 | contig 22193 bp, 17 predicted proteins | sample 1672141 | NCBI WGS metagenome assembly OLNN01 (sample SAMEA3136652, study PRJEB25190) | human gut metagenome | biome: human gut; feature: human-associated habitat; material: faeces | place: Austria | collected 2013 | reverse complement strand
GTTCCCCAACGACCTGCTGTGGGAGCTGGACAAGATGGAGTTCTACATTCCCGAGACCGGTGAGACCATCAAGGCTAAGACCCGTCCCATCGTCATCATCACCTCCAACGCCGAGAAGGAACTGCCCAACGCTTTCCTGCGCCGCTGCATCTTCCACTACATCTCCTTCCCCAACCGGGAACAGATGGAGGAGATCGTCCGGGTCCACTTCGACAATCTGGACGAAAACCTGCTCCAGCAGACCCTGGAGGCCTTCTACTGGATCCGGGACCTGGACGAGATTGAGAAGAAGCCCAGCACCTCTGAGCTGGTGGACTGGATCCACGCCCTGTCCCTCAGCGGCATTCCCCACGAGGATATCGTGAAGAAAATCCCCTTTGCCGGTGTGCTGCTGAAGAAGGACCGGGACCTGGAACTCCTCCAGCAGCATCTGTGATCAAAGACGAGGTGAACAAGTATGTTTAGTGCCTTTTTCTACCTGCTGCGGGCGAGAGGCCTGGACATCTCGATGAAGGAGTGGCTGACCCTGATCGAGGCCCTGAATATGGGCCTGCACGGCTCCACCATGAAAGGGTTTTACAACCTCTGTCTGGCGATTCTCTGCAAATCCGAGTCGGACTACGACAAGTTCGGACAGGCTTTCCTGGAGTTCTTCCACAGCGACAAGATCTATGACGAGAACGGCGAGGTAAAGCAGGGTCTCACTCAGCAGATGATGGACCAGATGATGCAGCACATGAACGAAAATCGCGGCTTTGTCGCCGAGCAGTTTGATGAGAGCGACGTCAGCGAAGAGGATCTGGCCCGTACCCGCGAGGAGATCGAGGAGATGTTCCAGGAGCGTGTCCGGGAACAGCGGGACCGCAAGCACGACGGCGGCAACTACTGGATCGGCACCCACGGCATCTCTCCCTTCGGCAACGCGGGCCACAACCCCAATGGCATCCGGGTGGGCGGCATGAGCACCAGCCGGACCGCCCTGCGGGTGGCCGGCGACCGGGACTACAAGGACTTCCGGGATGACAACGTACTGGACATCCGCCAGTTCCAGATGGCCTTCCGTCTGCTCCAGCGCTACTCCACCCAGAACGGCGCTGAGGAGGAGTTCGACGTGGACAAGACCATCGACGAGACCTGCAAAAAGGCGGGTATCCTCCAGGTGCGCTACAAAAAGCCCCGGCGCAATACCATCAAGGTGCTGCTGCTGATGGACTCCGGCGGCTCCATGGACCCGTACAGCCAGCTGTGCAGCCGGCTGTTCCAGGCCGCCAGCCGCTCCAACCGCTTCAAGGACCTGAAGGTGTTCTACTTCCACAACTGCCTGGAGGAGTACCTGTACACCAACCCGACCCTGGACGACAAGTACGCGGTGTCCACCATCCAGGTCCTGCGGCAGTGCGACAAGGACTACCGGGTGATTATGGTGGGCGACGCCACCATGGAGATGAGCGATCTGACCTTCCACCCTCTGGAGACCACCCGCAACAATATGGGCTTCTGCGGTCTGGACTGGCTGAACTACCTCCTCAACCGCTACAAGCACATCGTTTGGCTCAATCCCTACGCGAGACCTGCCGGCGGCTTCTTCGGCGAGTGGGGTGAGACCTACGACACCATCTCCTCCATGTTCAATATGTATCAGCTGACCGTGGCCGGCCTGGAGCAGGCCATGAAAAAGCTGATGGTTCGGGAGTAACTCCCTGGCCTCATCAAATCCCACGCGGTATGAGCGGCTTTTTCGGCGGCTCATACCGTTTTTTCCCCGCGTATCATGACACAAGGAGTTGTCGCCTATGGCACTGTTTTTCAAGATCCTGCTGACCATGTTCATCGCTGAGATGGGGGATAAAACCCAGCTCCTGCTGGTGGCCATGACCTCCCGTTTCAAGCTGCGGGACATTATTCTGGGTTCCGCAGCCGCCATCCTGGTCCTCAACGGACTGGCGGTGGGCGTGGGCTCCCTGATCAGCCGGCTGATCCCCGCCTACCTGATTAAAATCATCGCGGCCCTGGCCTTTTTCTTCTTTGCCTGGTCCTCCCTGTCCGGAGACGGCGATGAGGAGGAGAACAGCGGCGGGAAAGAGTCCAAGCTGCCCATCCTGACGGTGTTCGGCACCTTTTTCGTGGCAGAGCTGGGGGACAAGACCCAGCTGACCGCCATCACCTTCGCCGCCAACGAGGGGCTCAGCCACGCCGTGGTGATCTGGCTGGCCTGCTCCATCGGCCTGTTCGCCGCCGACATCATCGGTATGCTGGTGGGCTACCTGCTCAAGAGCAAGACCCCCGACGGCTTCCTGAATACGCTGGCCTTCGTCATCTTCGCTATCTTCGGCTTTACCACCCTGCTGGAGGGCTGTGGTCTCCTCCTCGGCGCGGAAAATTCCCTGCGCTGGGTGATTACGGTAGCCGTGGCGGCGGTGTTCGCCGGGCTCTGTCTCTGGACCGTTCTCTCCAAGTGGAAGGGACAAAAGGAGCCGCCAGCAGAATAATCTGTCCGCTTTACACAGACGTCTGTTTCCATCAGGCGTCTGTTTTTGCTCCTATCCATATGTTGACAGCCCTCCAATCCATCCGCTATACTTAACTTTATCGAACCCCACGCAAGAGAAGAAAGGAATGCACCTATGAAAAAGCGCTTGCTCAGCGTCCTGCTCTGCCTGACCCTGGTGACCATTCTGATTCCCGGGGCAGCTCTGGCGGAAAATGCCGCCGGTCCCGACACTCCGGCAACAGCGGTCGCAGAGGCATCTGTGGAACCGGAAACCAGAATCGAGCCGGCGGAGGCGGAGTCTTCGGCACCGGCTCCCACTGAAGCGGAGCCCACCGGCGATCCAACCGGCGTCACCGTGACGGTGGGCGACATCACCGAGGAGATCGGTGCCGACGCCAGTCAGCTGGACGGGTACTACACCTACTCCCCGTCGGAGCACACCCTGACCATTCTCCGGGACGGGGTCACCGTCTCCGGCAACAGCGACAATCTGGCCCTGAAAACGGGCTCTGACGTGGGCAGCGTCACCCTGAAGGACCTAGCCCTGTCCGCCACCAATCCCTTCCGCACCGGCGAGAGCAGCAGCGGTCTGACCGTCTCTCTGTCGGGCACTGTCTCCCTGACCGGCGACACTCAGGCCATTCAGAGCAACACCGATCTGACCCTTCAAGGTGGTACTCTAACCGTTCAGGGCACCACCGGCATTCAGGCAGACTGCCATCTGACGCTGGACGGCGTTTCCCTGGAGGTCACCGGCACGAATGGCTGCGGCATCCAGTGCTCCAACGGGCTTTCTGTTCAAAATGACTCCACTGTGACCGCCACCGGCAGCTCCAGCGGTATCCGTGTCACTGAAGGCACACTGTTCGCGGAACATGCCAGGCTCTCCGCCCAGGGCGGTGAAAACGGCATCGACACCGACCGGTGTCAGGTGGATGTGAAGGAAGCAGTGGTGGAAGCTTCCGGCTCCCGGCAGTGCGGTTTCCGCGCCACAGGTGGCTCCACTCTGTCCGTTGTAGACTCCGAACTCACCGCAGAGGGCGGGCAGTACGGCCTCTACGCCAGCTGTACCTCCCTGGCGCTGGACGGCGCCACCATCGATGCCACCAGCACGGACGGCACGGGAATCGCCTTCTCCGGTGCCGACCTGACTGTGGAGGGCATCACCCTTATCACTGCCAACGGCGCGAACTGCGGCTTGGAGGCCCCCAACTGCACTGTGACCATTGACAGCTCTACCATCGAGGCCAACGGCAGTGGCAAGGACAGCTGCGGACTGCACTGTTCCGGCGGGACCCTGACCGCAACCAGCGACGCCTATGTGGCAGCCACCGGCGGAGCATCCGGCATTTGTGCCGACGGCACCACTGTGACGCTGGACTGTTCTGTGGTGGAGGCCACTGCGACCAACTCCGGCTCCGGGCTCTCCTGCTCCGGCAGCGATACCCTCTCCCTGTCCAGCGACGCCACCCTCACTGCCTCCGGGCCCCAGTGCGGCGTCTACGCCGAAGGCTGTGCCGTGACCCTGGACCGGGCCGCTGTGATCGCCGACGGCACTCACGACCAGGGCCTGTACTGCCGCAGCCTGTCCATGAGCGGCAGCAGTGAGCTCATTGTCACCGGCGGCACCGACGGCGTCTCCGTCGCGGGAGGCCCGGTATACCTGGACAACTCTTCGATCGAGGCCACCGGCACCCAATCCTATGGCCTCTCCGTAAACTGCACCGACCGCGCCTCTGCCGCCAAGGACGCTGTATACGCGGATGACGCGCCTCTGATCATCACCACCGGCTCCTCAGTCACCGCTCAGGGTGGTTCCGCAGGCATCGCGGCCAACTGCGACGCTGTGATCCGGGACTCTTCCGTCACCGCTTCCGGTGAGGAACTGGCTGGTATCTTCCTCTCCCCGGCAGACGCCGGCGGAAACCTGGCCGTCTACGGCTCCAGTGTGGTCAGCGCCCAGGGCCCCGGCTGTGCCGGCATCTATACAGCAGGCACCCTCTCCATCAGCCTGACCCGCGGCGGCAGCCTCACCTCTTCCGGCATTCTCAGCCAGACCGGGATCAGCCGCAACAGCAAAACCCACCTGCTCACACCGGAGAACGGTTACATCGGCACCGGCAGCACAGTATTCTACGGCCAGCAGTGCACCTGTTACACCGTCCTTGTCCCGGCCCACGATGACACACCGGCCACCGTCGCCGACCACGTGGTGTTCGGCTGCATAGAGGACAATCCCACCTGTACCGTCACCTTTGACTCCGACGGCGGCTCGCCGGTGGCTAGTCAAAAGGTCTACTCCGGCACTTGCGTGCAGGAACCGGAGCCCCCTATCCGGAACGGTTTCTTCTTCCTGTACTGGGCGGACGAGTCCGGTACGGAGTACGATTTCGACACCCCGGTGACTGCGGATCTCACTCTGACAGCGGTCTGGAAGATCTTTTACACCGTCACCTTTGACTCCAACGGCGGCTCGCCTGTGGGCAGTCAGATGGTCCGGATCGGCGCCTGCGCTCAGCGGCCGGAGAACCCGGTCAAGGCGGGCTATGTCTTCCAGTACTGGGAGTGCGAGGATGGCAATGAATACGACTTTGACACACCGGTCCGCTCTGACGTCGCTCTCTTTGCGGTCTGGGAGGAAAAGACCGGATCCGACGGCCATTCCTCGTCTTCCCAGAGCAGCAGCACGGCTTCTCGCCGCGTTTCCTCTGCCAAAACCGGCGCCGCTACCGCAAAGACCGCCGGTGCACCGGAGACTGGCGACTCCATTTCACTGCCCCTGCTGACCGGTGGGCTGATTCTGTCCGGGGCAGGTATCGCAGCTCTGGTGGTACGCATCCGGCGAAAGGGCTTCTGATAGCACGGGCTGTTCGGTGGATTTTCCCACCTGCCTGTGCTATACTTAACTTGATTCTCAAACAGCAAATGTAATTTGGACGGAGGCGCGCCTATGTGTACGGCAGCAACTTATCAAACAAAGGACTTTTACTTTGGCAGAACTCTGGACTACGAGTTTTCCTATGGGGATGAGGTCACAATCACCCCCCGCAACTATCCCTTCCGTTTTCGCAATGCGGGCACCATCCTCTCCCACTACGCCATGATCGGTGTGGCATACGTGGCGGAGGACTGTCCCCTCTACTACGACGCGGTGAACGAAAAGGGTCTGGGGATGGCCGGCCTGAACTTCGTGGGAAACGCCCATTATAACGAGGTCGTGCCGGACCGGGACAATGTGGCCCAGTTTGAGTTCATCGCCTGGATTCTCAGTCAGTGTGCCTCTGTCACCGAGGCGAAAGCGCTGCTGGAGCGCATCAACCTGACCAACATCCCCTTCAACGCAGAACTGCCCGTGGCTCAGCTCCACTGGATCATTGCCGACCGCAATGAGACCATCACCGTGGAGGCAGTGCGGGAGGGGCTGAAGATCTACGACAATCCGGTGGGCGTCCTGACCAACAACCCGCCTTTCGATCAGCAGATGTTCCAGCTCAACAACTACCGGCACCTCTCCCCTCAGTCCCCCGAAAACCAGTTCTCCGACCGACTGCCCCTACAGTTGTATAGCCGTGGCATGGGTGCGCTGGGACTGCCCGGGGATCTCTCCTCACAGTCCCGCTTTATCCGGGTCGCTTTCACCAAGATGAATGCGGTCTCCGGTGACTCTGAGCTGGAGAGCGTCAGCCAGTTCTTCCACATTCTCGGGTCCGTTGACCAGCAGAGAGGCTGCTGCGATGTGGGTGAGGGCAAGTATGAGATCACCATCTACACCTCCTGCTGCAACGCTGACAAAGGCATCTACTACTACACCACCTATGATAACCACCAGATCACCGCTGTGGACATGCACAGAGAGGATCTGGACGGCACCCGGCTGGTGCGCTATCCCCTGATTCAGGGTGAACAGATTTGGATGCAAAACTGAATAAACTGACAAAAGAGGGGCTGCTGCAAACGGTACTTGTTTTGCAGCAGCCCCTTTCGAGCTTTTTTTGCGGTTGTTACTTGGTCACTTTGATGCTTTTCTTACTGGACCAGGCGGAGTAATAGTGCTGGTCGCCCACTGTCTTATAGGCGCGCACCTTGATGTAATAGGTCTTGCCCTTGCTCAGGCCCTTGAGCACCTTGGAGGGAGACCGTCCCCCCTTGACCGTCACCGTTTTGCTCTTTTCAAAAGATTTATTGGTGGCGTAGCAGATCTGATATCCGGTTCCCTTGGTATTCAGCTTCCAGGAAACCGTGACCTGCCCCTTCCCCGTATTCTTCGGGGTCTGGATGGTGGGCGCCGTCACCCGGTAGGTGCTCAGCTTGGGAGAGGCGGGACTGAGCTTTCCGTCGTAGACCGACCGGATCGTATAGGTGTACTGGACACCGTTGCTGGTCTTGGTGTCGGTCCAGCTGGTGGTCTTCCCCGATGTGATCGTCTTCACTCGGGTCCAGCTGTCCTCACCGGCCTTCTTCCGGTAGATCCGATATCCGGTGGTGTTGGGCACGGAGCCCCACTTGACCTGAACACCGGAGGAGGTGTTTTTCAGACTGGAGATCAGCGGCCGGACGTAGCGGAGCAGCCAGGTCTGATCCTGTTCCTGTCCCGCGGTCTTGGTCTGCAGATCGGTACCGGCAGCCGCTTCCTCCCCTAACGTCAGGCAGGTGGTGGGAGCACACTTGGGCACCAGGTAGTAGTAGTCATTCCCCGTGGGGAGAATCTGCCAGTACTGTCCGTCCCGATTGACCATGGCGTTCTGAATCACGCGGATGCCCGATTCGTTTTGGGACTTGTACACGGTCAGGTATTTGCCAGAGCCCACCACCTGGAGGGTGTAGTAGCCATCCCCCACGTAGTCTGCCTTGAAGCGCATATAGTTGCTCTCCGTATTGGGCGTCAGGCAGACGTCCACGTTGTTCTTGTTGGAGTTGCCGGAAGGCACGGCGCAGAGCTTGATATTGCAGCCGCTGTCAAAGTAGAACGAGGCTTCCTCCACCGTCTGATCCTTGGCCAGCACCGTAAAGATCCGGGACAGATAGGTCTTGGTGCCGCTGTCCGTGGTCGCCGTAACCACGTATTTATAGATGCCGGGGCTGAGCTGGCTAAACTTGAGCTTGTTGTTCATGTTGGCCAGATCGTAGCCCACCGAATTGGGCTTGGCCGTCGCGTAGCAGTTGCTCTGGGCGTTCCCGTCCATGTCGTAGCAGCCCGCTGTCACCTTGGTGATGGTCTCGCTGCCATACAGCAGGCCCTTGGGGACAAAGATATCCCCTTCGGTCATGGTCTTGGGCTTGGAGGCATTCTTCAGCTTGGTTTTCTGCTCCAGGTGGTACTGATAGATGTCTGTAAAATTACAGGAATAGGTTTTACTCTTCCGGTAGAATTTTGTGATTTTACTGTCGCTGGCCTCCATCGTCCAGATGCCATTATCTGCGTAGAAATCCCGGTTGTAGGGGTCCAAGATCTCATAGGAATTGCTGCTCATCTTGGAGATGACAATCACATAGTGCTGGCCGGTAGAGTAGCAGTCGTTATCCAGACGAATCATGGGCGGACTGTAGAGACCACCGCCATTGAGATAGTTGTCCATGGCTTTGGCGAATGTTAGACCACTCCACTGTTCCTTCTCGGCATTAAACGAACCACTTTCATGCAGGGCATTGCTCCAGTCCCGGTTCATGCAAGTGTTGTCACTGCACTTCGCTATAATATCCTTGGGTAGCAAATCAATTTCCAAATAGGAGAGCATCATAGATACGTCGGCACTCTTACAGAAATTCTTGCTGTCGCCCGCCTTACTGCCCCAGTAGCTCTCCTGATAGTGATTGCCCTTGGGATTCTGAGACACGTAGCGAATGATACCGCTGCCCACCTCATCGGAATAACTGTACAGAACACTGGCACAAGGGTCGTACGAAGAGGTGGTTACGTCGCCGGAGACGGCAAAGGTCGCGACTTCACCACCATCCGCGTCTGTCTGCTCTTCCACTTCACTGTCCTGGCTTATCGCCTCTGCGGTATCACCGGTCTCGCTGTCCGCACTGGTCGCCAGACTGGCGGCGGGCAGCAGACTCAAACTCAGCGCCAGTACCAGCAGAAGTGCGGTCAGCCGTTTGCTTCCTTTTGCCATTGTAATGCTTCCTCCCTTTACATTTTCCTATTTTCCCTTGTCCATCTGGCAGCTCAATGCCACTCTTTGTTATAAACAGTAATATTTCTTAACATTTTACCATGCTTTTCCCCGTTCGTCCAGTCCTTTGCCCGTCCTTTTCAGGGAAATATGTTCGTCTTTTCGACGAAATTCACTGTTTCTCCCCTCTTTTGCGGAATGTTATGTATCCTCAGAGCCGTTTGTCCCAGCTCCCGCCATGGCGTGCTCTTTCTTATCCTGGAAAACAAAGAGCCGTTGCCCCAGATAGTTCAGGCCGGTGAACAGGCACATCCCCACCAGCATGGCCACGTTCTCCTGAAGGGACTTCCCCGCCCCGTTCAGCGCCCACATCACCACGGGCTTGGCCACGCCGTAGGCCACCAGGTAGCAGACCAGAATATTCCCGGCAAAGCGCAGCACCTGAGCCGGCGATTTCTGCCGGTTCCGGAAGGTGAAAAACTTGTTCAGGAAAAAGCTCAGGATGCTGGTGAGGGTGTAGTTGGCGGCTGAGGACAGCCAGTAGGAACAGCCTGCCAGGTTGTACAGTCCGAACATGATGGCAGTCCCCACCAGGGTGTTGACCACGCCCACCGCCACAAATTTCAGCAGCTTCTCGTCAATAAGACTGCCGATCCAGCGTATCAGTTTCTTCATTGCGATTCCTTCCTTTGGTTCGCCGGGAACCGAGCAGTACGCCGCAGAACAACAGAATGCCGGCGGCAGAGAGCATCGCTCCCGCCTTGAGGCCCCGGGTGGTGTAGCGCAGTTCCACAGTGTGGGTTCCCGCCGTCAGTGGCAGGGCCATGTACATGGTGTTGGCCCGCAGCAGCTGGGTTTCCTGGCCGTCCACATAGGCGGTCCAGCCGGAGGAGTAGGGGATGGACAGACAGAGCAGCTTGCTCTCGTCCAGGGTGATGGTACCAGTGACCAGGTTGTCCCCTATGGTCACATTCTCCAGGGTGTCCTCCGCCAGGGCGGACACCTGCTCCTGATAGCGGTCCATGGGCTGGCAGGTCACTCGGAGGTCGTCACAGGTGTAGGTCCCCACCTCCGAGAAGGTGATGGTCACCTGGGTGGCCGACTCCTGCCGGTAGCCCAGGTGGACGGTAAAGTCCTCCCGGTTGTTGTACCAGGTGTACTGGTCGGTGTAGGAGGTCAGGGTCTTGGACACCCCGCCGCACTGGACGTTCAGGCTGAAGGAGTCGCTCTCCTGCCAGTACCGGGCCCGATACCTGACCTGAAGCCGGTTGTACCGGGACAACTGGTCCCAGCTCGCCTGGCTGTACCGGTCCAGCGGTGAGATGCCGGCGTAGGTCAGGCCCGTCAGGCTCACATAGGTCTCGCTGTCCGGCAGGCCCTCAAAGGTCAGGGTCACCGAGGCGTTCTCACTGGTGACGACGAATCTGCCGTCCTCCCAGGTCACGCCGCTGTCGCAGAACAGCTCGTAATTCAGGTCCTGCTGTTCCAGCTCCGGGCTCTGCCGGGAAACCACGTCCGTCTCCTGGTCCAGCACCGCGCAGGTCAGCAGGGCCTCCTGCTTTTCGGTGGCGGAGAGGCTCTCATACTCGCTCCGGGACATCCATGCGGAGTAGGTATAGCCCATGGGCAGGGCGTACTGGTTGCGATAGATATTGTAGTACTCGCCGTAGCGCTTGCGGATGCTGGTCTCCTCCTCCGGGCTCAGCTGCGCAACGCCCTGCGCCTCAGCTGTGGCGGCGATGCGCTGCTCCACGTCGGCCTCGTTGACGCAGTACTGGCCCGCCAGCTCGTAGCCGTAGGGCAGGTACTGCTCGGCCACGCTCTCCTGCTGGTAGGTGACCGGGATGGCGTAGTAGCCCACGCTGGCCAGCTCCAGCAAAGCAGTCCGGTCATCCAGCCCGGTGTAGCGGTAGGTGCTGTACTCCAGATTGTTCATCTCCAGCAGGAACTGGCTGATGTTGCCGTTGCTGAGGCTCCAGTAATACTCCGTGCTGTACAGGCCGGAGAACAGCGAGGAACTCAGGTCGGTCTGGCCCATCAGGGCCGTGCAGATGGTGTACCGGGAGAACTCCTCATCTCCGGTATCCGCGGCGGCCTGTTTCACTGCCACGTCCTCGGTCTGGACCATGGTCTGCTCCGCCCTGCCCAGGTCCAGATAGCTGCCCACAATATTCCCCTCCTGGGGGGAGTAGCTGAAAAAGGCGGAGATGGTGACGCTGAGCAGGGTGATGCCCACCATGGCCCCGGAGGTGCGCAGCCGCACCGCACGGCTTTTCGCGCCGCTGTGGTAGAGCAGTACCAGCAGCGTGGCCGCCAGAAGCAGCAGGGCCATAAACACATTGCTGGTCCGGCAGCTGGGCAGCACCATGGCCAACACCGCCAGCACGGCGGTAAAAAGCACCATGGCCCGGCGCTCCCGCCGGGTGGCGGTCATCAGCTGGGGCCACAGATCCGCCAGAATAAAGCAGCTGAGGAAGGAATAGGCCCAGCACCAGCGGTTGGTGGCGTAGGAGAACCCATTGAGCACCCGTCCGCAGACCGGCAGCAGCAACAGAGCGGTCAGCAGCAGAAAGGCGATTTTTAGGGCCCGGCGCTCCCCTTTCCGGCAGAACATCAGAAAGACCGCCAGAATCACTCCGGGCGTAAAGCAGAGGAAGGTCCAGTGGCCGCAGCCCGAGTTGGTCAGATAGGCCCGCAGCAGTCCCTCGTAGTAGCTGTAGTCGTAGAGCAGCTGGAGGGGATAGTCACTGGCCAGCCGGTTGTCCCCGAAGAAGGCGGCCAGTACCGGCACCAGGATCACCGCCGCCATGGCCACGCCGATCAGGGCAAAGCCACCCAGCCGGAGGGTGGCCAGCGCCATCTGTTTCACCCGGTGGGTCCGGTAGAGCATAAAGTAGCGGAACACCGCATAGAGGACGGTGAAGAACACCAGCAGGTAGAAGAAGTAGAAGTTGCTCACCGCCGAGAGGAACACGGCGAAGATGTACAGTCCGGACTTTTCCCGGTGGAGCACCCGCTCGGTCCCCAACAGCAGTAAGGGCAGGTAGATCATGGGGTTGAGGAAGAAGGGATGGCGCACTCCGGCGTAGAGGGCGAAGCCACAGAACACATAGCTGATGGCGCCGCAGAGGGTGGCCATCTGTCCCTTGTCAAACCGAAAACAGAAGCAGGAAAAAAAGAGCCCCGCCAGATACAGACGCACCGGCACCAGGGCAGAGAAGACATACTCTGCCGCCGCCGTGGGCGTGAGCAGGGAGACGAGATTGAGGGGGTCTCCCAGCACATAGTAGTGGAGGGTGGTGATGATATCAGAGCCGTAGCCAATGCTGAAATCCCAGGTGGGAATGGTGAGCTGGTGGGCCACAAAGAGGTTGTACAGCAGTTCCCTGCCCCACCGGCCAAAGTAGACAAAGGCGGTGTAGTGCTGCCGCACCCCATCGCCCATGGACTCGCTGCCCCAGAGGAAGGATTTCCCGCTCTTCCAGAAGCAGTAGTAGACACAGCAGAGGGCTACGATAAACACGATGGTGTACAGGGCGAAATAGCACCGGTAACGCTCCCGGCCGGGACGGCGCAGTACCTGCTTGTCCCTCATGGCGCCACCTCCTCTCCGGAGAGGACCATCCGCTCGATGTACACCGGCCGGCCTTTTTCCTCGGTAAACAGCTTGCCCAGGTAGAAGGCGACTACTCCCAGGCACTGGAGCTGCAATCCCGCCAGCAAGAGTACCAGCAGGGCCAGCCAGCCCACACCGGTGACGGTCAGGACGCCGTTCACGGCGCAAATCTTCAAAATCACTGCCAGCAGGACGGCCACCGCTGCCAGAAGGAGTCCCACAATCAGCGGAATCAGCAGCAACTTGGTGGAAAAGGCGGAGATTCCCTCCATGGCGTAGCCGAACAGCTTTTTCACGCTCCATTTAGAGGTGCCCCTGGCCCGGGCCTCCACCTGGTAGGGCATCTGGTAGGTGGGAAAGCCCACCCAGGCAAAGATCCCCTTGGAGAACCGTCCCCGCTCGGTCAGGGATAGGATGGCCTCCAGCACGTTGCGCCGGAACACCCGAAAGTCGCTGGCGTCGTCGGAGAAGGGCAGGTCGGTGAGCCGGCGGATCACCTTATAAAACATCTCCTTGCAGAAGGTGACCAGACGACCCTCTTTACGGCGCTCCTGATAGGCCACCACCTCATCGTACTCCGGGTGCTCCTCCAGAAAGGTGAGCATCTGGGCCACGTAGTCCGGTCTCTGCTGGAGATCCGCGTCAATCAAGGCCACGTAATCGCCCTGACAGTGGTGGAGACCGGCATAGATGGCCGCTTCCTTGCCAAAGTTCCGGGAAAAGCTCACCACCCGCACCCGATCGGTCGCCTGATGGTAGAGCTTCTCCAGCTCCTGCAGCGTGCCGTCCCGGCTGCCGTCATCTACGAAGATCAGTTCGTACTGACCGGCCCAGGGCTGCAGCGCCAGTTCCGCGGCCTGAAAGAACGGGACAATATTCTCCGCCTCATCATAGCACGGGATAATACAACTTAGCAGCATACCATATACCTCACTGCCGCCCTCCGGCGGCTGTTTCGTCGATTCTATCAGAATATTGATCGTTTCTGATTATAGCACGCTCCTATCTATCCTGCAAGGCAACGGCCCGCCCGCCCAAAGGTCTCATATTTTGCCCTCCGCCCGCATAGACTCCAGCAGTCGGGCAAATCGCCCGGCCCCAAAGGGATGGAGTGGTTGCCATTGAAAGGGACGATTGAAGAGCGGGCTCAGGACCTGGCGCTCTACATTATTGAGCATAAGACCACGGTTCGGGGCGCCGCAAAGGCCTTCGGCATCTCGAAGAGCACCGTACATAAGGATCTCCAGGACCGGCTGCCCGGGATCAATCCGGGCCTCTACCGGGAGGTAAAGAAGATTCTGGATGAAAATAAGGCCGAGCGGCACATCCGCGGCGGGCTGGCTACCAGAGAAAAATATTTACATATGGGACAGCGGTAAAAATGAAAGGATACACGGAGCGCACTGACGCGTCTTCCGTGTATCCTTTTTGTCCGGCAAAATAATCTGGAATTTTGGCAAACGGTGATTGAAAAAAGAATTCTCTGGTAGTATAATTTGAAACAAGCTTTGTACTTTAAACTGTAGAAGTGTAAAGCGGCAGAAAAAGAGATATTTGGAGGGGTAGAACATGCCAGAGATTAAATTCTACAAACGCGAGCCAATCCCAATGGAAATGCACAAGGTAAAAATTGTACAGCAGCTGACCCTGCTTCCGGCGGATGAGAGATTGCAGCGGATGAGAGAGGCTGGCTTCAACACATTCCAGCTCCACAATGGCGATATTTTCATGGACATGCTGACCGATTCCGGGGTCAATGCCATGAGTGACAATATGCAGTCGGCTATGCTGAGAGCAGATGACGCCTATGCCGGAAGTGAGACCTTTTACCGCATGCGGGACAAGCTGACCGAGCTCTTTGGCATCGAGCATCTGCTGCCGGCGCATCAGGGCCGTGCCTGCGAAAATATTCTGACCATGCGGTTCGTCCAGCCCGGAAACTGCGTCATTATGAACTACCATTTTACCACTGCCAAGGCCCATATCACCAGACTGGGCGGACATGTCGAGGAGCTCGTGAAGGCGGAGGGCCTGATTCCCAAAAGCGACCTGCCCTTCAAGGGTGACATCGATTTGGAGGCGTTGGAGGCCTGCATCCAGAAGGAAACGCCCGAAAATGTGTCCTACCTGCGCCTGGAGGCCGGAACCAACCTGATCGGCGGTCAGCCCATCTCCTATGCCAACATGAAGGCCGCCACGGAGCTGGCAAAGAAGTACGGCATCCTCACCGTGCTCGACGCGTCCCTGCTCCAGGACAACCTCTACTTTATCAAGGTCCGCGAAGAGGGCATGCAGGAAAAATCCATCCGCGAAATCACCCGGATGATCGCTGACCTCTTCGACATCATTTACTTCTCCGGCAGAAAGTTCGGTTTCGCCCGGGGCGGCGGCATTCTGGTCCGGGATGAGGCCCTGTTCCACTCCATGGAGGATCTGGTCCCGATGTTTGAGGGCTTCCTGACCTATGGCGGCATGTCCGTGAAGGAGATGGAGGCCATGAGCATCGGTTTTGACGAATCCATGGAGATGGATGTCATTTCCCAGGCGCCGCAGTTCATCGACTACTGCGTAAAGCAGCTGGACGACTACGGTGTGCCGATGATTACGCCGGGCGGCGGTCTTGGCGCGCACATCGATGCCAAAGAGTTTGTCTCTCACATTCCGCAGGAGGAATATCCGGCAGGCGCACTGGCCTGCGCCCTCTATCTCTGCGGCGGCATCCGGGGCATGGAGCGCGGTACGCTGTCTGAGGAGCGGAATCCCGACGGAAGCGAGCGCTTCGCCTCCATGGAGCTGGTCCGTCTGGCCTTTCCCCGCCGTGTGTTCACCCTGTCCCAGACGGAGTATGTGATTGACCGTGTGAAATGGGTCTATGACCACAGAGAGATGATCGGTGGTCTGAGATTCATCCATGAGCCTAAGACACTGCGCTTCTTCACGGGCATTCTGGAGCCGGTCTCTGACTGGCCGGAAAAGCTGGTTGCGGCCTACAAAGCTGAATTCGGCGCGGATCAATAAGAAACATCCACAGAAAAGTGGTCGGAAAACGTCATTCCGGCCACTTTTTTCCATATAATTCAGCCGGGTACAGCAGGTATTTTCCCCTTGACAAGGGAACATCTCCGCATTATACTAAAACATAGTTTCAGAACATCGTTTCAAAACAATGCTTTGGTTCCCTGCCCAAGAGAAAGGATGACCCCCCATGCCACCCAAACCCAGGTTTACCAAAGAGGAGATCGCCGCAGCTGCCCTAACGCTCATCAAGGAGAAGGGCGTCTCTGCTCTGACCGCCAGAGAGCTGGGCAGTCGGCTCGGCACATCCGCCCGGCCCATTTTCACCACCTTCCGGAACATGGATGAGGTCAAGTGGGCAGCCAGGGCCCTGGCGCTCCGGGAGTTTGAGGCATACGCCAGCGATTTCATCGACTATACCCCCGCCTTCAAGCGGATCGGGATGCTGATGGTGTCCTACGCCATCCATGAGCCCGAGCTGTTCAAGCTGCTCTTCATGCAGGAGCACACAGAGGGCCAGAGCTTTGAGAACACCATCCGGGATCTGGGCAGCATTGCGGACGTGTGTATGGAGCTGATCCAGCGGGACTACAACATGACCCCTGCCGAATCCCGCATCCTCTTTGAACAGATGTGGGTCCACGCCTTCGGCATGGGCGCCCTGTGCGCCATGAAGGTGTGTGACTTCAGCGAGGATGAGATTTCCGAAAAGCTGGGTCAGGTGTTCGCCGGCATGGTGCTGGTCATCAAGGGCGGCAAGCTGGACCAGATTCTGGACCAGCCGGTGCGGGATCCCACGGGAAACAGCCGGGGACAGCTGCTGGGCCGGCTGCCCTTTCTGGAGAAGTAATCCCTACCACCGGCGCGTCATAAAATCATCCAGGGAACCGACGGAACATGCGACAACCGGCAGCAGTTGGGTGAACTGGTGCAGCGCCGGGGACACAGATCAAATGGAGGCATTCCAATGAGAGACTTTCTTACAGCGGCCCTGCCATTGGTTTTGCTGGGCCTTGCCATCGCGCTGTTCGCCGCCAGCGCCGGACAGGAACCCACACAGGAACCGGAACAACAGCGGCAGAATATGCTGGTGGGACTGGCGCTGGGCCTGATCCTGGGCGCCGTACTGAACGGCTGCGGACTGATCGCCAATCACGCCCTGGGACTGGCCCTCTGCGCACTGCTGGGCATGGCCGGCGGCACGTGGATTTCGACTTAACCAGCGGCTCTGCCGGAGATCAGGAGGACAGAATATGAAACCGAACGCAATCGTATACACCTCAAACACCGGATACACCGCCGAGTACGCCCGCCTGCTGGGCGCCAAAACCGGACTGCCGGTGTACACCCTGCCTGAGGCCGGAGAGCATCTGGCGGAGGGCAGCGAGATTCTCTATCTGGGCTGGCTTATGGCCGGCAAGGTACAGGGCTATCAAAAGGCCGCCAAGCGCTACCGGGTGCAGGCAGTCTGCGGCGTGGGCATGGGCGCCACCGGTTCCCAGATGCAGGACCTGCGCAAGGCCAACCGGCTCCCGGACAGCATGCCGGTCTTTACCTTGCAGGGCGGATTTGACATCACCCGGCTTCACGGCGTGTACAAGCTGATGATGACCATTATGGTCAAGACCGCCGGAAAGGGCCTCGCCAACAAGGCCGACCGCACGCCGGATGAGGACGCCATGCTGGACCTGATGCTCCACGGCGGCAGCCGCGTCAGTGAGGAACATCTGACCGACGTGCTGGACTGGTACGAACGGGCATAAGGCAGGCTGTTATGAAGTGTAACCTGCGAAAGTGGCGGCTGTCCGACGCCAAAGATCTGGCCCGTCTGCTATCCAACCGCAGGATTCTGAACAACCTGCGGGACGGACTGCCCTACCCTTACACCGAACAGGACGCGGCCGACTACATCACCGCCATGCTGTCGGCGCCGGAATCGGACACCTTCGCCTACGCCATCACTGCGGAGGACAAGGTGATCGGCAGCATCGGCGCCTTCCGTCAGAGCAATATCCACGCCCGCTCGGCGGAGCTGGGTTACTATCTCGACGAGGCCTACTGGGGCTGCGGACTCATGACCGACGCAATCCGTCAGCTCTGTGACCTGCTGTTCCGAACCACTGACCTGATCCGTATCTACGCCGAGCCCTTCTCCTGCAACACCGGCTCCTGCCGGGCACTGGAAAAGGCGGGCTTTCAGTACGAGGGCACATTGAAAAACTATGCGGTTAAAAATACCCGGGTGCAGGATATGAAGCTGTACGCTTTGACCCGTGAGATCGAGTCCTACACCATCAGACGCCTGGGCCCGGAGGAGCTGCCGGCGGCCTGCACCCTCGCTTGGGAGGTGTTCTGCCAGTTTGAGGCGCCGGAGTACGCTCCCGAGGGCGTCGCGGAGTTCCGGCGCACGCTGGCTGACGTGGATGGCATGCGCAGAATGTACCTCTATGGCGCCTTTGCCGGCGACACCCTGGTGGGGATGCTGGCCATGCGGGGTACCCGGCACATCAGCCTGTTCTTCGTCAAAGCGGACTGGCACCGCAAGGGCGTTGGACGGCGGCTCTTTGACGCCATGGTCCGGGACTGGGGGCCCCAGGAATTTACTGTCCACTCGTCCCCCTACGCTGTGGAGATTTACCGGCGACTCGGCTTTGTGCCCACCGACACCGAGCAGGTCACCAACGGAATCCGCTACACACCCATGCGCTTTCGCCCTTAATACCACCCCCACACAGCAGGCGTCGCTCTGTCCGTTTCTGCGGATGGAGCCGCGCCGCTTTTTCTTGCATTTTTAACGGGTTGGAATTATAATGATAAATTGTATATATTCTCGCGTTTCAGGCAGCGATAGGACTGATTATCTCAACTTGTTGGAGGATTCCGATGTCAAAATATGATTCTGAAATCAACCGCCGGCGCACCTTCGCCATCATCTCCCACCCGGACGCCGGCAAAACAACTCTGACCGAAAAATTCCTGCTCTACGGCGGGGCCATCAACCAGGCCGGCGTGGTCAAGGGCAAAAAAAATGCCCGGGCGGCGGTGTCCGACTGGATGGAGATCGAAAAACAGCGCGGTATCTCCGTCACCTCCTCGGTGCTCCAGTTCCAGTACGAGGGCTTCTGCATCAACATTCTGGACACCCCGGGCCACCAGGACTTCTCGGAGGACACCTACCGGACCCTGATGGCCGCGGACAGCGCCGTCATGGTCATCGACGGCGCCAAGGGCGTGGAGGCCCAGACCCGGAAGCTGTTCAAGGTCTGCGCCATGCGGGACATCCCCATCTTCACCTTCATCAACAAGATGGACCGGGAGGCCCGGGATCCCTTTGAGCTGTGCGAGGAGATCGAGCACGAGCTGGGCGTGGAGACCTGCCCCGTCAACTGGCCTATCGGCTGCGGCAAGGAGTTCCAGGGCGTCTACGACCGGGCGGAGAAAAAGATCATCCACTTCACCAGCAACTCCAACGCCAGGGCCGCCAGCGCCACCCAGGTGGAGCTGGACGACCCGAAACTGGTGGAGCTGATCGGACAGGCCCGCCGGGACCAGCTGGCCGATGAAATCGAGCTGCTGGAGGGCGCCGGCGCCGAGTTCGATATGGAGCGGGTCCGCCACGGCAAGCTCTCTCCGGTGTTCTTCGGCTCCGCTCTGACCAACTTCGGCGTGGAGCCCTTCCTGGAGGCTTTTCTGCAAATGACCACTCCGCCCTTGTCCCGCAAGGCGGGCGATCAGGTCATCGACGCCTTTGACGAGGACTTCTCCGGCTTCGTGTTCAAGATCCAGGCCAACATGAACAAGGCCCACCGGGACCGGATCGCCTTTGTCCGGGTGTGCTCCGGCCGCTTTGACGCGGACAAGGAGGTCTATCTGGTCCAGCAGGACCGCAAGGTAAAGCTCTCCCGGCCTCAGCAGATGATGGCCGCCGAGCGGGAGATCATCGAGGAGGCCTATGCCGGGGACATCCTGGGGGTCTTTGACCCGGGGATCTTCTCCATCGGGGACACCCTGTGTTCCCCGGGGCAGAAGTTCCGCTTCGACCCCATCCCCACCTTCGCTCCCGAGCACTTCGCCCGGGTGCGGCCGGTGGACACCATGAAGCGCAAGCAGTTCCTCAAGGGCACGGAGCAGATCGCCCTGGAGGGGGCCATCCAGATCTTCAAGCTCCCCTACACCGGCATGGAGGAGGTCATCGTGGGCGTGGTGGGCACCCTGCAGTTCGACGTGTTCCAGTACCGCCTGCGCAGCGAGTACAACGTGGAGATCCGCATGGACACCCTGCCCTACGAGTTCCTCCGGTGGATCAAGGAGCCGGTGGAGTTCCACGAGACCGACCTGGTCCTGGGCAACGACACCAAGCTGGTGGAGGACTACAAGGGCAACAAGCTGCTGCTCTTCTCCTCCTTCTGGTCCATCAAGTGGGTCACGGACCACAACCCCCAGCTGGTCCTCACTGAGTTCAACGAACGCACCGACGAGGAGGACTGACCTCCCCGCCCCACCCCCCAACGGGAAAAGGAGGAGATTCTATGAAACCTTTGATCATCGGCATCGCCGGCGGCACCGGCTCAGGCAAAACCACCTTGGTCAACCGCCTGCTGGAGCAGTTTGGGGAGGACATCAGCGTCCTGCCCCATGACAGCTACTACGCCGCCCACCACGAACTCACCCTGGAGGAGCGCCAGGCCTTAAACTACGACCACCCCGCCTCCTTTGACACCCACCGGATGATCCAGGATCTCCGAGACCTGAAGGCGGGTAAGGCCGTCCAATGTCCCGTCTACGACTACACCATCTACGACCGCACCGACGAGACGGTGACCCTGTCCCCCAACAAGGTCATCCTGGTGGAGGGCATCCTCATCTTCGAGAACAAGGAGCTGCGGGACCTGCTGGACATCAAGATCTTTGTGGACACCGACGCCGACGTGCGCATCCTCCGCCGCTTAACGCGGGACGTGAAGGACCGGGGCCGGAGTTTGGACTCGGTGGTGGAGCAGTACCTGTCCACCGTCAAGCCCATGCACGACCAGTTCGTGGAGCCCTCCAAGCGGTACGCCGACGTCATCGTCCCCGAGGGGGGCAAGAACCTGGTGGCCCTGATGATGATCATCCAGCGCATCGCCTATCACATCGAGCACGGGGACATCGTCTCCGAACAATGACCAAGGAGGCAGACCCATGACCCCACGCCCCATGCACCGGCAGGACCGGCAGCTCCCCCAGGAGGAGGCCTGGGCCCTGCTGACCCAGGGAACCTACGGCGTCCTCTCCGTGGTGGGAGATGAGGGATGGCCCTACGCCGTCCCCATGCACTACACCGTGATGGACGGGCAGATCTACCTCCACTGCGCCAAAACCGGCTATAAGCTGGACGCCATCGCCCGGGATGACCGGGTGTGCTTCACCGTCACCCTCCGGGAGGAACTGGTCCAGGACCACGCCACCTCCCTGTACGAGAGTGTGGTGGTCCTAGGCCGGGCCGCGCTGGTCACCGACCAGGCCACCCACCAGGCCGCCCTGGCCCATCTGGTGGATGCCCTGGGCCGCGTCTCCCCGGACCTGCGGGACCAGTACATCGCCCGGCGGGGGCAGAACACCGCCGTTCTGGTCATCCGCCCCGTCCACCTCACTGGCAAGGCCAAGCGGGACTTCCGCCCCATCCAGCAGCGGATGTGAGGCCCGTCCCTTTTTGTATTTCCCCAGCAGATTTATCACACGCCTGAAAGGACAGAAAACGCCATGAAACGCACCGAAATCGCCCGCATCTTCGCGGACATGGAACACTACGGCGGACAATCCGTCACCGTCTGCGGCTGGGTCCGCACCATCCGGGACATGAAGAACTTCGGCTTCATCGAGCTCAACGACGGCTCCTGCTTCAAAAGCCTCCAGGTGGTCTTTGAGACCGCCACTTTGGAAAACTACAAGGAGATCGCCAAGCAGAACGTGGGGGCCGCCCTGGTGGTCCAGGGGACCGTGGTCCTCACCCCCGGGGCCAAGCAGCCTCTGGAGCTGAAGGCCGCCGCCATCCAGGTGGAGGGCACCTCCGCCCCGGAGTATCCCCTGCAGAAGAAACGCCACGGGGTGGAGTTTCTCCGCACGGTGGCCCACCTGCGCCCCCGGACCAACCTCTTCTCCGCCGCCTTCCGGGTGCGCTCGGTGGCCGCCTTCGCCATCCACGAGTTCTTCCAGGAGCGGGGGTTTGTCTACGTCCACACCCCCATCATCACCGCCAGCGACTGCGAGGGGGCCGGGGAGATGTTCCGGGTGTCCACCCTGGACCCCCAGAATCCCCCCCGGCTGGAGAACGGGGAGGTGGACTACAGCCAGGACTTCTTTGGCAAGCCCGCCAGCCTCACCGTCTCCGGCCAGCTCAACGCGGAGAACTTCGCCATGGCCTTCGGCAACGTGTACACCTTCGGCCCCACCTTCCGGGCGGAGAACTCCAACACCCAGCGCCACGCCGCCGAGTTCTGGATGATCGAGCCGGAGATGGCCTTCTGTGACCTGGCCGGGGACATGGACGTGGCCGAGGATATGATCAAATACGTCATCCGCGCCGTGCTGGAGCGCTGCCCCCAGGAGATGGACTTCTTCAACGCCTTCGTGGACAAGGGCCTGCTGGACCGGCTGCGCCACGTGGAGAGTTCCGACTTTGCCCGGGTCACCTACACCGAGGCGGTGGAGATCCTGAAACAGCACAACGACAAGTTCGACTTCAAGGTGGAGTGGGGTACCGACCTGCAGACCGAGCACGAGCGGTACCTCACCGAGGAGATCTACCAGCGTCCCGTCTTTGTCACTGACTACCCCAAGGACATCAAGGCCTTCTACATGCGCCTCAACGACGACGGCAAGACCGTGGCCGCCGCCGACTGCCTGGTCCCCGGCATCGGGGAGATCATCGGCGGCAGCCAGCGCGAGGAGCGGCTCGACGTGCTCGGGCGCCGCA
>OLNN01001224.1_pt1 | contig 22213 bp, 15 predicted proteins | sample 1672141 | NCBI WGS metagenome assembly OLNN01 (sample SAMEA3136652, study PRJEB25190) | human gut metagenome | biome: human gut; feature: human-associated habitat; material: faeces | place: Austria | collected 2013 | reverse complement strand
CCGTCAGTGGACAGTGTAAACCGATACTCGGCAAAGACTGTCCACTGACGGAGGACGTATTATTTAATAAACGCCCGGAACAACTGTCCGTACAGGAATTTATTCAGCTGACCAACCAAGTGGAACAGGCATTGAGAACGATTAATGATTAATGGCTAGTGATTAAACACGAACAATCATGGAAATAGACGAAGAATACATAGACAAAGTCAAAAGCCTGATAGAACAGAAAGACGCGGAAAACGTCAAAACACTTTTGACCGATCTTCACCCGGCGGATATTGCAGAACTGTGCAATGACCTCGGCTTGGAGGAAGCCCGCTTCGTTTACCGCCTCCTTGACAACGAAACGGCAGCGGACGTACTGGTTGAAATGGACGAAGACATCCGGAAAGAATTCCTGGAACTTCTTCCTTCGGAGACCATTGCCAAGCGTTTCGTGGATTATATGGACACGGACGATGCCGTAGACCTGATGCGCGAACTTGATGAAGACAAGCAGGAAGAAGTACTTTCGCACATCGAAGATATAGAACAAGCCGGTGACATCGTTGACCTGCTGAAATATGATGAAGACACTGCCGGTGGTTTGATGGGTACGGAAATGGTGACTGTCAATGAAAACTGGAGTATGCCGGAGTGCCTGAAGGAAATGCGCCTGCAAGCTGAAAAGCTGGATGAAATTTACTACGTATACGTCATCGATGACGAAGACCGTCTGCAAGGGGTATTCCCATTGAAGAAAATGATAACTTCCCCTTCTGTCTCCAAGGTAAAGCATGTGATGCGGAAAGATCCTATCTCCGTCCATGTAGATACCCCCATTGACGAAGTGGTACAAATCATCGAAAAGTATGACTTGGTGGCAGCTCCTGTTGTAGACAGTATCGGACGTCTGGTAGGCCAGATTACCGTAGACGACGTCATGGACGAAGTCCGCGAACAGTCGGAACGTGATTACCAGTTGGCATCCGGTTTGTCCCAAGATGTAGAAACGGACGATAATGTCATGCGCCAAACTTCCGCCCGTCTTCCATGGTTACTTATCGGTATGTTAGGTGGTATAGGCAACTCCATGATATTGGGTAACTTCGACACGACTTTCGCCGCCCATCCGGAAATGGCCCTTTATATTCCGTTGATTGGTGGTACGGGGGGAAACGTGGGAACCCAGTCGTCTGCCATCATCGTACAAGGCCTTGCCAACAGCTCACTGGATGCCAAAGACACCTTCAAGCAGGTAGCCAAGGAAGCAGTAGTGGCGGTCATCAATGCCACCATCATCTCCCTGCTGGTATACATCTATAATTTTATCCGGTTCGGAGCTACGGCTACGGTCACTTATTCCGTCTCCATCAGCCTCTTTGCAGTCGTCATGTTCGCCTCCATCTTCGGAACGCTAGTCCCCATGACTTTAGAGAAACTGAAGGTTGACCCGGCCATTGCCACCGGCCCGTTTATCTCCATTACCAATGACATTATAGGCATGATGCTGTACATGGGTATCACTGTCTTACTGTCATAAAAACAAGAAAATAGAAAAAAATCAAGGCAAATTGTATGAAGTAATCATTTTATTTCATTAATTTGTAGCCTAATGTAACCCGAACGGGAGGAACCCGTTTCTAAAAAAGTAAATACAATGACGGACACTCATGACACTAATCTCCCCGAAAAGCCGGTGGAATTAGAAGAAGAAAAGAAGGCAGCAGAGGTTTCTGAACCGGCAACAACAGAAACTCCCGCTGAAGAAATCGTTTCGGAAAAGCCGGTAGAGCCAGTTCAGAAGCTCACGAAAGAGGAAATACTTGCCAAACTCAAAGAGGTGGTTGCAGACGTGGAGAACGTGGCAAAACCTGAAATAGACGGTTTGAAGCAATCTTTCTACAAGCTGCACAATGCTGAGCAGGATGCGGCCAGAAAACTGTTCATTGAAAACGGAGGCGCCGCGGAGAACTTTGTTCCACAAACAGACTGTGTGGAGGAAGAGTTCAAGAATATCATGTCCGTCATCAAAGAAAAAAGAAGTGCACTCACAGCCGAACTGGAGAAGCAAAAGGAAATGAACCTGCAGGTAAAGCTTTCCATCATCGAAGAGCTGAAGGAGCTGGTTGAATCTCCAGATGACGCCAACAAGAGCTATACGGAGTTCAAGAAACTACAGCAGCAATGGAACGAAGTTAAACTCGTTCCGCAAGCTAAGGTCAACGAGCTTTGGAAAAACTACCAATTGTATGTTGAGAAATTCTATGACCTTCTGAAACTGAACAATGAATTCCGCGAATACGATTTCAAGAAGAATTTGGAAATCAAGACACATCTCTGTGAAGCTGCCGAAAAGCTGGCGGATGAAGCGGATGTAGTTTCAGCTTTCCATCAGTTACAGAAGCTACATCAAGAATTTCGTGATACAGGGCCGGTAGCCAAGGAACTACGCGACGAAATCTGGGCACGTTTCAAAGCAGCCTCTACAACCGTAAACCGACGTCACCAGCAACATTTCGAAGCATTGAAGGAAGTGGAACAACACAATCTTGACCAAAAGACTGTAATTTGCGAAATCATAGAAGCCATTGACTACAAAGAACTGACAAACTTTGCTTCTTGGGAGAGCAAAACGCAAGAAGTCATCGCACTTCAAAACAAATGGAAAACCATCGGTTTCGCTCCGCAAAAAATGAACGTGAAGATTTTCGAACGTTTCCGCAAAGCGTGCGACGAGTTCTTCCGTAAAAAGGGAGAGTTCTTCAAGAGCCTGAAGGAAGGTATGAACGAAAACTTGGAAAAGAAGCGTGCCTTGTGCGAAAAAGCAGAAGCTCTGAAGGACAGTACCGACTGGAAAGCAACCGCCGATGAACTGACCAAACTTCAGAAAGAATGGAAAACCATCGGCCCAGTAGCAAAGAAATATTCGGATGCCGTATGGAAACGTTTCATCTCCGCTTGTGACTACTTCTTCGAACAAAAGAACAAAGCCACTTCTTCACAGCGCAGCGTAGAGCAAGAAAATCTGGAACAGAAAAAAAACATCATCGAGAAACTGAATGCTATTGATGACCAAATGGATACGGAGGGAGCTACCCAATTGGTACGCGACCTCATGAAAGAGTGGAACGGCGTAGGACATGTACCTTTCAAAGAGAAAGACCGAATCTATAAGCAATACCATAGTCAGATAGACAAATTGTTTGAACGCTTCAACATCAGTGCCTCCAACAAGAAGCTAAGCAATTTCAAGTCGACTATCAGCTCCATTCAGGAAGGTAGTCCACAAGCCCTTTACCGGGAACGTGAGAAGCTGGTACGTGCCTTCGACAATATGAAGAACGAGCTCCAGACATATGAAAACAATCTCGGCTTCCTGACCACTTCTTCCAAGAAGGGAAATAGTCTGCTGACAGAAATCAACCGCAAGGTGGAAAAACTGAAAGGCGATATAGAACTGGTAAAACAGAAAATCAAAGTTTTGGATGAGAGCATTCAGAATGAAGCGTAATCTTATTTACCAGATATAATATAAAAGGAGCGGATAGCCAATTAAGGTGTATCCGCTCTTTTTCGTTTTTCATCCACCAATCCTTTTCTCAAAAATGTCATCCAGCAGGGTAAAGATAACATCTTTATAGCTCCTAAATGGCAGGTTGCTTAGAGAAAATCTTTTAGGCTGTATCGGCCACGTTTTTGTGTAGAGTGTCCGTATTGGATGACACTGCGTGGGCAGGCGTGCAGGCAGGCCATGCAATGAACACATTCTGTTCCCCATTGGGGACGTCCGTTTTGCAAGTGGATATTACCTAGTGGACAGGCCGATACACATAAGCCGCATGAAATGCAGCCTTCGTCAGTATGGAAGGGCTTGGTGCGGATGCAGAAATGTACGAAGAGAGGATTGACAACATAGGTCTTTAGTCGTGGCCAAGCGCCTTCTTTTACCTGCCATATCGTCTTTTTGCTTAATATGTCGTTTGCTATTGGGCTTATCCGGTTTTGCGTATCAGTCACCTTGGCACGAGCTGTTTCATTATCATCAAGTTCGAACATGGGTATGTAGGTATTGGGCATTTGTACACTCCAGGCCGCATTGAGTTTGAAATGTCGCTTCAGTCGGTTTATAGCTTTTCCTGCATCGTCACCACAAGTACACACGGCGTAGCGATAGGCTGTGGATGATACAGGAAGTTCCTTTAGGAAATGCACAACCGGACGTGGAGCGTACCATGAATGGATTGGAAAAACGATACCTACGCAGGTCGCTTTTTCAATACCTTTTGGCACTGTGTTATGTCGGATGTGGGGGGCTATGTCGATGGTCGTATCGTTGGTAGCTTCGGCTAGTCGGTGAGCTACCCAAGCAGAATTACCTGTACCAGAGAAATAGAGAATCATGATTCGTTGGTGAGATAAATATTTCTTTGTGCCTGGCTGTGACAGATGGGGATTTGTCTGTCTTAGCCAGAGAACAAGCAGGCGATGCTGGGAAGAAAAGGCATATTCTTATGGAAAAAATATGCTTGTCGATTCCGGCATCGCCTGTATATAGGTTCTGTTTATGTGGTTGAGGAAACTGTTTATACGTATGTTTCGAGCAGTTTTACCTTTTCTTGCGGAATGATGGTGAGCTCTTGTGTGGCAGCAGGCAGCAATACGGTTTCACCGGCTCTGACTGTCAGCTCATTTTTCTCATCGTCTATGATGCGGCATTCACCTTCCACGCAAATCAGGATAACAAATGAATCGAGTTCAGAGTAGTCGCAAGTGATTTCTTCCGTCATGTCATAGACTGAAGTTGTGAAGTAAGGACTTGCCACAATTTCTACGGGTTCATTCTGTACAGCGTCATAGTTGGTACGGAAGTCTTCCTGTACATCAGCAAAATTGATGGCATCAATAGCCTGGCTGGTGTGCAGTTCACGCATTTTTCCGTCTTTGTCTTTTCGGTTGTAATCAAAAATGCGGTAAGTGATGTCAGAGGTCTGCTGTATTTCGGCTACAAAGGCCCCTGCTCCAATACCGTGTACACGTCCGGCCGGTACATAGAATACATCACCTGGCTTGATTTCGCATGTTTGCAGCACTTCGGCAAATGTACCGTTGTGTACTCGTTCTTTATATTCTTTGGGTGTTATTTGTTCGGAGAAACCAGATATCAGCTTGGCGCCTTTGTCAGCATCTACTACGTACCACATCTCGTTCTTGCCAAAGCAGTTATGGCGTTTCTTAGCCAGTGTGTCGTCAGGATGTACTTGGATAGATAGGTCAAGTTTGGCATCGATAAATTTGATGAGCAGTGGAAATTTGTTTCCGAAGCGTGCGTAATTGGCTTCTCCCATCAGTTCTTCTTTGTATTTCCTTACCATTTCGGGCAAGGTGAAACCTTTGTCCGGTCCGTTTGCAACGATAGACTCGCTACCTTCAACAGCCGATACTTCCCAGCTTTCGCCCACGTTGGGCAATGTGTCATTCAAATGTTTGAAAGGGATAATCCTGTCGCCTCCCCAAAGCGTTTGCTTCAGAATAGGCTCAAATTTCAGCGGATACATTTAGATTAGAAATCAAATTTAGTGTGACTTTTTAAGATTATGGCGGCAAACATACAAAAAATATCAAATTGCATTACAATCTTTAAAAGCTAAACTTTCCTAAAAAGTTCTCCACATTTCATTGCTTTTACTTGGGGATACAAAAGAAAATCTCTTTATTTGCAAGAAAATTTAATAATACCATAAAAACATGATAAACACCTGCTCCAACGGTAGCAATCTGTCTGGCTTGGCTTCTGAGGATTTCAGAAAGGAAATAAACCATAAAGAGACAGCTCTTTTTATTTTGAAAAACAGTTTGGGAATGGAAGTTGCCGTGACTAACTACGGTTGTGCCATTCTTTCGATTATGGTCCCTGACAGAGAAGGGAAATATGCTAACGTGATATTGGGGCATGACAGTATAGACCATGTAATCAATAGCCCGGAACCGTTTCTCAGCACTACAATCGGCCGTTATGGCAACCGTATAGCCAAAGGCAAATTTACCTTGTATGGCGAGGAACACCAGCTTACAATAAATAACGGCCCAAATTCACTGCACGGTGGTCCTACTGGTTTCCACACTCGTGTGTGGGATGCAGTTCAGCCAGATGAAACAACGGTTATTTTCAATTATACTTCCGCAGATGGAGAGGAGGGGTTCCCCGGCAAGGTAGAAGTGGAAATGACTTACCGGCTGGAAAACGAAACCAATGCTCTTTGTATAGAATACAGGGCTACTACCGACAAGGCTACTGTGATAAATCTTACCAACCACGGATTCTTTAATTTGGCAGGCATTGCCAATCCTACTCCTACCGTACTTAATAATGTCCTGACAATAAACGCTGACTTCTACGTGCCCATTGACGAAGTGTCAATTCCTACCGGCGAAATTCTGAAAGTAGAAGGCACTCCAATGGATTTCCGTACTCCACATACCATAGGTGAACGCATTGACGAACCTTTCCAGCAATTGAAAAATGGAGCTGGTTATGACCATTGTTACGTTTTGAATAAAACAGAAAATGGTGAGTTAAGCCTTGCGGCTACCTGCTATGAACCGGAAAGCGGACGTACGATGGAGGTATATACTACAGAGAACGGTATGCAACTTTATACAGGAAACTGGCTGAACGGCTTTGCCGGTGCCAAAGGTGCCACATTCCCGGCACGCAGCGCGGTATGTTTTGAAGCACAATGTTTCCCCGACACTCCCAATAAATCTCATTTCCCCTCGGCTGTTTTGTTGCCGGGTGATGAATATCAACAAGTAACCATCTATAAGTTCGGCGTGAAGGATTAACAAAAGAAAAACTAATCTTATTATAAACTTATTTATCAAAAAACCATGACACAACAAAAAAAGAATTACGCACTGCCGATCATCATGATGATTTTGCTGTTCGGTATGATTTCATTCGTTACGAATTTGGCTGCACCGATGGGAGTTGTTGTAAAGGGACAGTTCCAAGCATCCAACTTTATGGGTATGCTCGGAAACTTTGCCAACTTCATCGCTTATGCCTTTATGGGAATACCGGCCGGCATGATGCTGAAAAAGATTGGCTATAAGAATACGGCACTCATTGCTATCGTGATTGGCTTTACGGGTGTACTTGTTCAATATCTTTCGGGTGTAGCCGAAAGCTTTGGTGTATATTTGACCGGTGCATTCATTTCTGGTTTCTCCATGTGTATGCTCAACACGGTGGTTAATCCTATGTTGAACACCCTTGGTGGTGGTGGAAAGAAAGGTAACCAGCTGATTCAGATTGGTGGTTCTTTCAACTCATTGATGGGTACCCTTGTACCGGTATTGGTAGGTATCCTGGTAGGTGAAGTGACCAAGAATACCGCTATCACCGACGTGAATCCCGTATTGTTCATTGCTATGGGTATCTTTGCAGTGGTAGGCATTGTATTGTTCTTTGTTCAGATTCCGGAGCCGCATGTTGAGAAATCCAATGCAACTGTAAAATACGAACACAGTCCTTGGGCTTTCCGTCACTTCGTATTGGGTACTATTGGTATCTTTGTATATGTAGGTATTGAAGTAGGTATCCCGGGTACACTCAATTTGTTCCTCACTGACCCCAATGGTTTTGCCGGTTCGGCAGCAGAAGCAGGTTTGGTAACAGGTACTTATTGGTTCCTGATGCTGGTAGGTCGTTTCTGTGGTGCATCCATCGGTGCCAAGGTTTCCAGCAAGACAATGCTTACTTTCGCTTCAGGACTGGGTATTATCCTTGTACTTTCTGCTATCTTGTTGCCTACTACCACGTTGGTCAATATGCCGGTATTCAAGTCTGACCTTACATTCGGCATGGCTGAGGTACCTGTTAATGCCTTGCTGCTTGTATTGGTAGGTCTGTGTACTTCTATCATGTGGGGAGGAATCTTCAACCTTGCCGTAGAAGGCTTGGGTAAATATACAGAAGCTGGTACAGGTATTTTCATGGTGATGGTTTGCGGTGGAGGTTTCTTGCCGTTGATTCAGAACTATGTTGCCGACGTTGCCGGTTTCATGCCGAGCTACTGGGTAATTATTGCCGCTCTGGCTTACCTGCTCTACTATGCTATCATAGGTTAATACAGATATTCCTGTTGATTGATATATCAGCAAGATATAAATAATAGGTAATTTGATTTATTCACCTTATTAAAAACTAATTATCATGGACATAGAACACGTAAGAAGCCGTTTCATCAAGCACTTTGACGGAACAACCGGAGCTGTCTATGCATCTCCCGGACGTATCAACCTCATTGGCGAACATACCGACTATAACGGCGGTTTCGTTTTCCCCGGAGCAATAGACAAAGGAATGATTGCCGAAATAAAACCCAATGGTACAGATATCGTTAAAGCATATTCTATCGACTTGAAAGACTATGTAGAGTTTGGTCTGAAAGAAGAAGATGCTCCAAGAGCCAGCTGGGCAAGATATATTTTCGGTGTGTGCCGCGAAATGATTAAGCGAGGTGTAGAAGTGAAAGGCTTCAATACAGCTTTCGCAGGCGATGTGCCCCTTGGTGCAGGAATGTCTTCATCTGCCGCTTTGGAGAGTACATACGCTTACGCATTGAACGACTTGTTTGGCGAGAATAAGATTGACAAATTCGAGCTGGCAAAAGTAGGTCAGGCTACTGAGCACAACTATTGCGGTGTGAACTGTGGCATCATGGACCAGTTTGCTTCTGTATTTGGTAAGAAGGATAATCTTATCCGTCTTGACTGCCGTTCATTGGAGTATCAATATTTCCCGTTCGAACCACGCGGCTACCGTTTGGTTTTGGTTGACTCGGTAGTAAAGCACGAATTGGCTTCGTCTGCCTACAACAAGCGTCGTCAGAGCTGCGAAGCAGTAGTAGCTGCTGTTCAGAAGAGACATCCTCATGTAGAGTTCCTGCGTGACTGCAACATGGAAATGTTGGCTGAGGTGAAAGCTGAAGTAAGTGAAGAAGACTACAAACGTGCTGAATATGTCATTGAAGAAATCCAGCGTGTACTTGATGTTTGCGACGCTCTGGAAAAAGGTGATTATGAAACCGTAGGTCAGAAGATGTATGAGACTCACCATGGCATGAGCAAGCTCTATGAAGTTAGCTGTGAAGAACTCGACTTCCTCAACGACCTTGCATTCGACTGCGGTGTTACCGGTTCACGCGTTATGGGCGGTGGTTTCGGCGGCTGCACCATCAACCTGGTAAAAGACGAACTCTATTCTACTTTCATTGAAAAAGTAAAAGAAGAATTCAAGAACAAATTTGGCAGAAGTCCTAAGATTTACGATGTTGTCATCAGTGATGGTGCACGTCGTCTTGAATAAGACTATTGCCTAGAATAGCATAATTTAATTGGAAAAGGGGCTGCTTCAAAGTATATTTGAGGCAGCCTTCTTTTTTATGAGACATCAAGAGATGGCTGGCAAAACATGATGCGGCTAAGGTGTCGTCTTCGCATGGAAGTTCTGCGTGCAATATCTGGAGGATTTTATTATGAATCTCGGGAGACTTGAAAGGTGAAAGGAAATGAGGCTTCACAAGGTGAGAAAGAGTTATCAGGGTGAAGTTTCACCATTAGGTGCTGGAAACGAGATGGTTGCGGTGAAAGTTGTAGACAGAAAATCTATTTGGTTCGAGGGGCGTAGCTTGCAGCGTGAAGGATAGCTCAAGACTAATCTTTCACCGTATTTATTTATATGTCAAACGATTAAATTTCATCGTGAAGGCGTGAAACTTCAAACGGGAAAAAGAATATTCTGTACGGTGAGGTATGCACTATTATGCCTTTTCGTTTAGTTCACGTATCAAATCGGAAAATACCGGTCATGGTGACTGTCATGTTTCACTAATACACTTTACTCCCGTTCCCCCCCTTTTTTCACTACTACCAAACAGGGATTTGAGCACGCTAACTATGGACTTTAGAGAACTAAACAGGGACTTTGCGAAAACAGATACGGCAGTGTGGGATAATGCAGCCGCATCTGTTAGCCAATGCAGCCGTATGTGTAAGTCGATGCAGCCGTAAGTATGGATGATAGCAGTCCACTACCAACATATTAGTAGTCCACTACTATCGCGTTAGTAGTTTACTACTATCAGGTTGGCAGTCCACTGCTATCGCGTAAAGTGTCTACTGCTATCATGGTTCCTTGTTGAATCGGTTGGGTAGGGGATTATCTGTAGTCCTGTTCTTTTTCTTCAGAACCGGAAATTTCTATGAAGTTATGTCTGTTTCATTTCGGTTGTTCCGTGTTCTGTGAATGTGTATAGAAAAAATAAGTAACACGAGCTTTGCCAACCTGTTGACTGTTGTATGTGACTGCTAACTAACGCAGTTTGTACAGAGTCTGGTTGCAAGGCTCGTGTTATTTAGTCTGCGTATTTCTACGCTTCACCTGCCTTTATTTTCCGGGTACCAATGTGAATCCCCACTGATATTCCTGATTGGCAGGAATCAGGTATTGGGCATCCGGGATGGCTCCCCAACTGTCAAAACCTCCTACACCCATTTGCTTCATGTCAACGCATACTTCTACGAAATCGCGCGGTGTGATGTCGTTGATATGCGTTTGTCTGGGCTTGATATTCTGGGCAGTAGACAGGTCATGTTTCAGTTCTTCTGCATTCCGGTTGTTCCACTGATAATCGTGCTGGGTGGCTTCTTCACCATCAAAGTCTTCAATGCTGTTGCGTAAGGCATTGAAACCGATGGTCTGGTCGGCATAGATAGTCAGTGAATGGCCTTTGCGGTCGCTTAGAGTCAGCCATCGGGTATCTGTGCGGTGCCCGTTTTCTTGTGGGCGAACGTATGGGTAGTACATCTCATCGGCTGTGGTGCGGAACAGGTCAACGCTGACACCGGCATTGCGGTCGATGTAGTTTTCCTCTGGGCCGCGGCCAAAATAGGCTACGTTGTTCATTTCCGACGGAAGTCTAAAGCGTACGCCTATGCGTGGCACCACCAGTTTGGAGCTTTCCTTGCGTAGGGCTTCGTTGCCGGGCGTGAAGGTGGCTTTCAAGGTCGCTTCCGACAATTCTGTCTGTGCTTCTTCCATGGAGGTGGACATGAAGGTGTAGTCAGCCTTTATGACGCCGGAGGGGTGTATGCGATAGGTGGCTGTGTACAGGTTTCCGGCTGCCAATAAATAATGGGCTGTGAGGACAGCATCTTTTCCGTCCATCTTCAGTGATGCGTCGACCACGTTGAAGTCTTTGCTCGACTGTTTCCATATTTGCAGGCGTTTGGGCTCTTGGCTGCCATAGTCATTGTCGTTGGGGGCACGCCAGAAATTGGGTTGTAAGCCAAAACCGTCCTTAAAGTATTCAGTGTTGCCCAGTTTGTAGGAGGTGATGCAACCCTGCTTCTTGTCGAATACCAATGTGAGCTTGCTGGAGCTTACAGACAGCAGGTTGCCAGCTGACTGACAACTGAGGGCCGGGCCTGAGAGTTTGAAATTGCGGGGCTGGGCATCAATGGGCAAACGGAATTGCTCTTGTGCTACTTCAAAACCGGCAGGAAGCAACGGTTCTTCGTAGCGGGTACTGACACGAAAATCTACAAAATACTCCGTTCCTTCTTTGGCTTTCAGGCCGCTGACATTGATTTTAAGCGGTGTGCTGGCTTGTGGTGCCAGGTCGATGACCGTTTTTCCGCGGCGTATGATCTTGTGATTTTCCTTCACTTCGTAAGCTATCTGGTAGCGGTTCAGGTTGGTGAAGTAAAAGCGGTTCTTGACAAGGAATTCGCCGTTGGCCAGGTCGGTAGCTTCGAAAGCAATGTTCTGGTGCACGTATTTCACTTCGCTGAAAGCGGGGTGGGGAGTACGGTCGGGAGCAACAATACCGTTGCAGCAGAAGTTGCCGTCGCTGGGCATGTTGGTGCCGTAGTCGCCGCCATAAGCCCAGTAGGGACGTCCGTTCTCGTCGTGCTTTAGCAAGCCTTGGTCTACCCAATCCCAGATATAGCCTCCCTGCAGGTTTGGATAGCTGTAGATGGCTTTCCACTGGTCGTTGAGTCCTCCGGTGGAGTTGCCCATGGCATGTGCATATTCCGAAGGGACTACCGGTCGGTCGCTTCCCCGTTTGCCTATCTTTTCCAGCCAGGCGGCGCTGGGATACTGAGGTACATACATGTCAGAGTTCCACTCCCATTGGGCGCGTTCGTAGTTTACCGGACGATTCATCAGCTCCTTGTCGGCTTCCTTCAGCCACAGGTAGGTCTGGTAGAAATTATAGCCGTTACCAGCTTCATTGCCCAGCGACCAGAAGGTGACGCAAGGATAATTCTTGTTGCGTTCAAACATGTTGATGGTGCGGTAGAGGTGCGGTTTCAGCCATTCGGGATTATTGCCCAATGTACCGCCTTTGGCCAGGTTGTAGTACATGCCGTGGCTTTCTATATTCGCTTCGTCGTACACGTAGAAACCATATTCATCGCACAGCTCATAGAAACGGCGGTCTTGCGGATAGTGGCAGAGGCGCACGGTGTTGATGTTGGCTTGCTTCATCAGCTCCAGGTCGCGACGCATCAGCTCCTCGTTGACATAGTGTCCGGTCTCGGGATTGTGCTCGTGTATGTTTACGCCTTTCAGCTTTATGGGCTGTCCGTTGACCAGCAGCACTACGTAGTTCTTGCCGTTGGCTGCCTTTTGGTCTGTTTCCTTTATTTCTATACGCCGGAAGCCTACGTTGTAGGGTATCACCTCGCTTACCTGGCCATCCTGCTTCAGGGTAATGAGCAGCTTGTACAGGTCAGGCTTTTCCGAAGTCCATGTCTGTACGTCGGCCAGTTGCTTGTCGAAGGTGGCGGTAGCGTTCTTTCCGGCCTGTACTTGCAATGTCTGTTCGGCATTGGCCACACTTTTTCCCTGTTTATCCAGCAGGTCATAGGCTACGGTCAGCTGGCTATCTGTCGTTTTTCGGTTGCGCAGGTCCACAGACAGCTTGAAGATGCCGTTGCGGTAGGTGTCGTCCAGCGTAGAAGTGATACGGAAATCGCGGACGGCCGCTTTGGGCTGGGCGTATAAGAATACGTCGCGCTCAATGCCGCTGATGCGCCAGAAGTCCTGGCACTCCAGATAAGCCCCTGTACTCCAGCGGAATATTTTCAGGGTCAGCACGTTGTTTCCCGGTTTCAGGTAGCTGTTGATGAGATATTCGGCCGGGTTCTTGGAGTCTTCGTTGTAGCCCACTTCCTGTCCGTTGAGGTAAACGTAGCAACCCGACTTGGCTCCTGCAATGTGCAGGTAGATGTCTCGCCCCTCCCAGCCTTCGGGTATGCTGATGTCCCTGCGATAGACACCTACAGGTGTTTCTTCGGGCAGCAGTGGCGGTTGCGGGTTGGTGGGTTTGAACTCATAGCCGTGGTTGGTGTAGATGGCGGTGCCGAAGCCTTGAATTTCCCAGTTGCCGGGCACCTGTATGTCGTGCCAGTTGGCTGTAGAAGCCTGTGGCGAGGTGATGTCCTGAGGCAATTGCCGGTAGGAATCTACATAGTAGAACTTCCAGGTTCCGTTCAGTAGCTGGTAGTAAGGACTTTCTTCGTAGTCGCCGGTCAGGGCCTGTGCACGGTTGGCATAGCTCATAAAGGCACTGCGTGGTTCTTCCCTGTTGACGGAAGTCACTTGAATGTCTTTCCAGTAGGGCTTGTCTGGATTGTCGGCATGGGTTGTTGTACCTAGGCTGCCTGCCATGCAGAGAGCAGCGAAACAACTTAGTAGCCTTGCCGGCATGGAATAAGAATGTTTTCTCATGAAACGTTGCGTATTTAGGTATTAATACTGATTTTATGCTATTGGTTCGCTAATGGCAAATGTTCTTGATGTTGGATGGCAACAAAGATAGTTAAATGTTTTAATATGCTGATAGTTTGAGTTCTGAATATATAGGTGTATTGTATGTAATGTTTGGACAGGTGAAGAGTAGTGGCTTCATGTTGTAATTTAAGGTATTTTTGTTGCCTGGTTATGTACTTGTTGAAAGCAAATTATGTACATTTGTCCAAATTAAAATCATAGAAAGGTGACAATATGAATAATTTCGTTTTTTACAGCCCTACAGAGTTTGTGTTTGGCAAGGATACGGAAGGACAGGTCGGTGAGCTGTCGCAGAAGTATGGTGCACGTAAGGTAATGATAGTCTATGGCGGTGGTTCGGCACAGCGCAGTGGCCTGCTCGACCGCGTAAAAGCTTCGCTTGACAAGGCTGGACTTTCGTGGTGCGAGCTGGGTGGCGTACAGCCCAATCCTACCGATGGAAAAGTTTATCAGGGAATAGAACTGGCAAAGAAGGAAAACATAGACCTGTTGCTGGCCGTGGGTGGTGGCTCGGTGATAGATACCGCCAAGGCTATTGCTGCCGGAGTGCCCTACAGCGGTGATTTCTGGGATTTCTTTGAAGGCAAAGCCAAAGTAGAGGCTGCCCTCAAGGTGGCCGTGGTGCTGACCATACCTGCTGCCGGCAGTGAAGGCTCGGGAAATGCCGTCATTACCAAGGAGGCTACCCTGCAAAAGCTGGGCATCAAGGTCCCCGGCCTGCTTCGCCCGGTCTTCTCCATCATGAATCCCGAATTGACTTATACGCTGCCGCCTTTCCAGACGGCCTGTGGCGCAGCCGACATGATGGCTCACATCATGGAGCGCTACTTCAGCAATACTCCCGACGTGGAGCTGACCGACCGCATCAGCGAAGGTGTGCTGAAGGCCATTATAGAAGAGGCTCCTAAGGCCATGAAGAATCCGCAGGACTACGGTGCACGTGCCAATCTGATGTGGGCCGGCATGGTGGCTCACAATGACATTTGTGGTGTTGGCCGCGAGGAAGACTGGTCGTCGCATGCCTTGGAGCACGAGGTGAGTGCTGTCTACGGCGTAGCCCACGGTGCCGGCCTTTCGGTCATTTTCCCGGCCTGGCTGACGTGGATGACGACTCACAATCTGCCCAAGCTCGTACAGTTTGCCGTACGTGTGTGGGACGTGCCTGCCGAAGGCAATCCCGAGGCCGTAGCTCTCGAAGGAATCCGCCGTCTGCGCCGTTTCTTCTCTTCGCTGGAGCTGCCCATCACCTTCCGCGAACTGGGCATACCCGAGCCTGACATCGACCTGTTGGTCAACAGCCTGCACCGCAACAAGGGCGAACTGCTGGGCAACTATGTGAAATTGACCCGCCAAGATACGGCAGAAATCTACAGGCTGGCGCTGTAATCCTGTTTCTAATCAACATATATCATGGAAGACACCTTCGACTATCGGGACGTACCCGGCAATTTCGGCCATTGTGCCGCCACGGCTTGCGATAAGGCTGACACCTGCCTGCGCCACCTTGCACTCAGGCATGCTTCTGCCGACTTGGCATTTTTGTCCATACTGAATCCACGCAGGCAGGAGGCCATGAAGGGCAAGTGCGAATTCTATCTGTCTGCTGCCCCCGTGCGCTACGCCAAGGGCTTCATGCGTACGCTCAATGCCATGCCTGCCGGCAGTGTCCGTACTTTCAGATACCGGGTGATGGCCTGGATGGGGCGCAAGAATTTCTACCTTACGCGTCAGGGCAACCGTTTGCTCTCGCCCGACGAGCAGCAATACATCGTGAAGGCGGCCAAAACCCTGGGCCTCGAACTGGACGATTATTTCGACGGCTACGTTCTTGCCCATAAGTGGCGTTAATCCGGCTGAAGCGAAGAATATTTTTCGGCTGGCTGGCTTTACTGTAATAAAGGAAGAGACTGCAAGTGCTTGTATATAAAAGTATTGCAGTTTCCTCCTTTTTCTGTATGTGGAAACTATCGGTTCCTGCCTAGGGAACGAAAGTTTCTTGCTTAGGAAACTTTTGTTTCTTGCTTGTGAAACTGTTGTTTCTTGCTTAGGAAACGAGACGGGGATAGGCAGCTGGATGTTGATTGATTGTAGGATTGCATAAAAGAGAAGCTTTAGTTTGCGTTAAAAGTTGCGTATAAAATGCCGATGCAGGTATTTCGTGCTAAAAAATATTTTATATTTGCAGGCAGGAAGATCGGCCACGGTGGTGGAGCTTCCTGTTTTTTTATGGTTATTAATCAGCGTTTGCTGTTTGTTCTTAGTTAAAGTGAAACGTAGGAAATTTCATAATTATAACAACCGGAACAGATGTGCGAATGCTCGCGTATATGCGTGGGCGTTCTTGTCTGTTGTTATCGGTTTCCTACGACCGCACTTTAAGGGCAAGAATTAGCCCACGCAGTGTGTTCGTAGGGATTAAGGCGATGGCAGCGCATAAACAATTGGAGGAAAGCGTATGCCAAAGTCCTTAATCTTTGAGCTGCCTAAGATTGTGGAAGAAGGGCGCAAGGAGGCCCAGCGAATCTTAGAGCGGATAGGTAGTAGTACCCACATAGGGCTACAGACCAACGAACTGGTGCTGCCTTCCAAAGACATCAGTGGTCTGTGGAAGGGACAAACGGCACGGCCTGAAGCCGGACAGGAGTGGATGAACCGGCTGATATATGGTGACAACCTGCTGGCCATGCAGGCACTCATTGCGGGCGACGAAGCCACGGGGCTCTCGTCCTTGCGCGGCAAGGTCGACCTTATCTATATTGACCCTCCGTTTGACAGCAAGGCCGACTATCGGACAAGGATAAGTTTGCCGGGTGGGGATGTTGAACAAAAGCCTACTACCATAGAGCAGTTTGGCTATGCCGATATGTGGAAGGATGGCACCGTAAGCTATTTGAGGTATATGTATCCCCGGCTGGTATTGATGCGCGAATTGCTGTCAGACAGGGGAAGTATCTATGTGCATATTGATTGGCATGTGGGGCATTATGTGAAGGTGTTGTTGGATGATATATTTGGGAAAGATAATTTTCAGAATGAAATAGTGTGGTGCTATAAATCAGGAGGTGCAGGAAACGGAGGTTATGCGAAAAAACATGATGTGATTTTATTTTATGCCAAATCATCTTCATTAAAGTTTAATGTTACTAAAGAAAAATCATATATGGGCATTGGCTATAGTACTGGAAATAAGAATGTAGTCTTATATGATGATGGCGATGGCAAGGGACCATATACTTTAGTAAATGTGAAAGACTGGTGGAGTGATATTGGTATGATAGCAACTTCAAAAGGAAGATTATACGCTACCCAAAAGCCCGAAGCCCTTCTTGAACGCATCATTAAAGCCTCTTCCAACGAAGGTGACCTGGTCTGTGACTTCTTTGGCGGCAGCGGTACTACCGCTGCGGTGGCCGAACGCCTGAAGCGGCGTTGGATAACGACCGACATAGGGAAGCCTGCGACCCTGGTGATGCGCAAGCGGTTCATTGACCAGGAGGTGAAGCCCTTCTTCTATCAATCCATCGGCGACTATCAGAAAGAAGCCTTCGGCTCCAGCAAACTCTACAAGCGCATAGGCGACTTGAGCCGCATTGTGATGCAACTCTATGGCGCCCTCCCCTTCAGCGACGAGCAGCTGAACGACCGCAACTGGGGATATATCAAGTCGTCGCGTACGCTGGTGCTGGTAGACAGTCCCAACAAGCTGACCGGTGTAGCCACCGTGCGTAGGGCCTACGAGGCACGCAATACCTTGCTGGGTGGCGGCTGGCGCAAGGCGGTGGTGCTGGGCTGGAACTTTGCCTTCGATGTCAGCCGGGCTATTGAGCAGTATCGCGATGGGGTAGAGGTACTTGTCGTACCGCCCAATTTGCTTGATGAACTTTCGAAGAAAGGCTATGAAAAGCTGGTGCGCGACGGCTCTGTGCGCTTCAGTAGCCTGCAATACCTGGTTTGCAAGCCTGTACAGGTGAAGCCCCTCTCGAAGGAAGAAGAAGAGGTAGTGGTGGAACTGGAAAACTATATCCTGCTTTCGCCCGACAATATTCCGCTGGACGACAAGGATAAGGAGAAACTGCGTCGTATAGCCGACCGCGACCCGCTGGCCCTGATAGAATACTGGAGTATAGACCCTGACTATGACGGCATCACCTTCCGCAGCCAATGGCAGGACTACCGCGAGAATACGGCCAACGACGGCGACCCGCTGCATTGTGTCAGCCGGGCCAGGTTGCGCGTGCCGCGCAAGGAAGGCCGTCGGACGGTGTGCGTCAAGGCCGTTGACGTATTCGGATTTGAGAGCATGATGAACGAAACGTTGTAAACTGCTAATATTGAAGAAACATGAAATCGGATTTATCCCTTGAACTGGCAGCCCGGCTCTCGGACCTGGTGAACCGGTCGTTTGAAAGCGGCGAGATGTTGCAGGCTGTTACTCCCGTAACGGCCGACCTGTTGAGATACTGGTTTATGGAACCTTATATCGGTGAACGGCCTTTCAACTTCCATGAAGGTCAGCGGCAGGCCATTCTCAACATCATTTATCTGCACGAGGTGGCACGTGTGCAGAACGTGACCGACATTTACAGTCATGCAGCCCCCGACCTGCTGGCACAGGCTGACCTGCGACAGCTGGCCACGGCAAAGTATAACTTGCCTAAATATGCGGTAAAGATGGCCACAGGCACCGGCAAGACCTGGGTGATGCATGCCTTGCTGCTATGGCAGCTGCTCAATGCCCGTCATGAAGACGAACCGAGCGGGCGCTATACCCGCAACTTTTTGATTGTGGCTCCCGGCCTGGTGGTTTACGACCGTCTGCTCGATGCCTACATGGGCCGCCTGAAGCCGGGCAGCACCGAGCGCGACTTTGACACCTGCGACCTCAGCCGTAACCGCGAGCTGTTTATTCCCATGCCCTATCGTGATGAGGTGTTCGGCTTCTTGCGCAGCAACGTGGTGAACAAGGACGAAGGCATCGGCCGCAAGACCACCGGTGACGGCCTGATAGCACTGGCCAACTGGCATCTCTTTCTGTCGCAGGAAGAGGAAGTGGAGGAAGAAGACAGTATGTCGCCCCAGGCTGTGGTCAGGGGGATCTGGCCTTTGCGTCCGGGCGTCAGTGCGGGTAATTCGCTCGACATGCTCGACCGCAAATTTCTGCGTGGTTCGGAAGTAGAATATTTGGCCTCGCTGCCCAGCCTGATGGTCATCAACGATGAGGCTCACCATATCCACGAAACCAAGGTGGCGGGCGAAGTGCAGGAAGTGGAGTGGCAGATAGGCTTGAACTACATAGCCCGGCGCAAGAAGGGTGGCTTTTTCCAGATAGACTTTTCGGCCACACCCTATGACACCAGCGGCAGTGGAAAAAACAAGGTAGAACACTACTTTCCCCACATCGTGACCGACTTTTCGCTGACTACTGCCATGAAGCAGGGACTGGTGAAAACCCTGATGCTGGACAAGCGGCAGGAACTGACGGAACTGGCCGACCTGGATTATAAAGCCGTGCGCGACGAACGCAATCGGGTAGTATCCTTGAGCGGAGGCCAGCGCCTGATGCTGCTGGCGGGGTTGGACAAACTGCGTATACTGGAAAGAGGATTCCTGCCCGACAATCCGACCAAATATCCTAAAATGCTGGTGATGTGTGAGGATACTTCGGTGACTCCGTTTGTTGAACAGTTTCTGAAAGAAGAAGGATTGGGCGATGAAGAGGTGTTGCGTATTGACAGCGACCGCAAGGGCGACATGAAGGAAACCGAATGGCAGCGGGTGAAGGAACGGCTGTTCAATGTAGACCAATATGCCGCGCCCAAGGTCATCGTTTCAGTGCTGATGCTGCGTGAAGGTTTCGATGTGAACAATATCTGTGTCATTGTGCCGCTGCGTTCCTCGCAGGCCTCTATTCTGCTGGAACAGACTGTGGGGCGTGGCTTGCGGCTGATGTGGCGCGAACCGGCCTATCAGGAAACAAAGGCAGAGAACCGGCGGCTGGTATTGGTAAAGAAGCAGGGACCCACATCGTACATCGATATGCTTTTCATTATTGAGCATCCTGCTTTCAATGCTTTCTATCAAAAGCTGATGGATGAAGGCCTGGCAGGTACTGACGATGGTGAACTGGGGAGTCGTAGCGTGATGGGTGACATCATAAAGGTAGGACTGAAACCTGACTACGAAGCCTACGACCTCTTTTGGCCGCTGGTGGTACGCGATGCCGAGGAAGAAATAACTTCTGCACAGATAAATCCGGCTTTGTTATATCCCTACACCGACTTTACATTGGAGCATCTGCGTCGCTACCTGGCCGTCAGTGGTGAGACGTTTATTTCTGAATCGGTCATGACAGAGACCCGCTTCGGCAAGTATCAGGTGCAGGCCGACCTGTTTACGGCTACCAGCTACAATGAATATCTGCAGAAGCTGTTGCGCATTGTCACCACCCGCATGGACCGGGTGGGTGTGCGGACCCACAGGCCTTTTCCCACGTTGCAAATCAATCAGACGGAAATCATCCGCACCATGGATGTATATATCCGTACCCGGCTTTTCGGACAGCCTTTCAATCCGTTCAGCGGCAATGACTGGAAGATACTGCTGTCGAAGAACGGTGTTGTGACATCGCATATCGTGCGTGAGATGAGTGTGGCCATTCATCGGATGCAGGAGAATGTCATGACCAGCGAGGCAGTAGTGGAAAAGCAGTGGTTTTCATCAGTACCGGTTTTGCGCATGCGCGAAGCATACAGTCTGCTGTTGCAGAAAGTGATTTACGAACGTATGGGCTATCCCAGCAATCGGGGTGGGTTTGAAAAGTCTTTTATGGAATTTCTGGACCGGGACAGCAGTGTACAGCGTTTTATAAAAATCAATGAGAGCCAGCATCCTTTTGCGTCTATCTACTACTTGCGTCGCGACGGATTGTTGGCTTCCTATCACCCTGATTTCATGGTTTGTACGGCTACACACATATATATCATAGAGACCAAGGGCGACGACCGGGTAGCTGATGCCAACGTGCGGCAGAAGCAGGTGGCAGCAGTGGAGTGGTGCCATAAGATAAATAGCTTGTTGCCAGTCGAGCGCATGGAGCGTGAGTGGGTATATGTTTTGTTGCCCGAGTCGGACTTCTATTCGCTGGCTCGTAATGGTGCCATGCTGGATGATATTTGCCACCTGCATTGGGTGTCTCGTGCTAACGCTATGGGTAAGCTGTTCTGATATCTATTAATTAGGTTAAGGCTGAGGGCGTATACAGCGATATGCAGCGTATGCCCTTAGCCTTATATGTGTGTGTTGGGAATGGATGATAACGCCGAATTGTCCGGTTTAGGAGTCTTGGGGCAATTGGTATTCTATTCTGCTTTGTAGTGAGTATAGGCGGGGAATGTCTGATAAAGGAGGGGCGGTAATTCGAATCAATGCTTTTTTCAATGTTTTTCTTCCATTTCAGGAAGAAGGAAAGTAAAATACCTATATATTTGTCATTAACAATAAAATGATATAGCTATGAACAATGAGCCGCATACTTCCTTGAACAAGTCTTTGCAGGAAAAGTTGCCTAAGCTGATTAGGCATGAGTTCGTTTACCGGGCCATACACCGCCAGCTGATGAAGAAATGGTTTCAGTATTTCGTTCTGTTTTTTATTATCGGTTCCATTGTATCCATCATTTATGGTTCGTTTGACGAGTCGGCTCCTTATCGCGAGTGGCTATACTCATTCAATTATCTGGCCTCTTTTATTTTCACCATAGAGTATGGGCTACGCTTTGCTGCCGCTCCTGTGCAATATGCTACCTGCAAGCATGCATGGAAGGCTCGTTTGCGCTATCTGTTTTCTTTCTATGGCATCATCGATTTTGTGGCCATTCTGCCTTTTGTTGTCATCTATCTGTATAAGGAGTCTCCACATGTACATCTGGTTGTGCTGGCCTATATCCTTATTATCTTCAAGCTGATTCGCTATTCGCGTTCTTTCCAGATGATAGGAACTGTACTCCGGACAGTCAAGGATGAACTGGTAACGTCTTATACGGCTTGTGGCATCATGTTGGGATTTTCGGGTATACTGATGTATTATATAGAACGCAACGCCCAGCCCCAGGCCTTCGAGAATATAGGTGATGGATTCTGGTGGGCCATCGTGGCTTTTACCACGGTGGGCTATGGCGATATTTATCCTGTGACTCCCTTGGGGCGGTTGTTGAGCAGCATTATCAGCCTGATAGGCATTGCCATGATTGCCATTCCTACGGGTATCATCAGCTCGGCGTTCATGAGTATGCTGCTCGAAAAGAAGCAGGCTGAGAAAAAAGAATAAACATCCTCTGTAAGGAGATAAAGAAAAGCGGCGGTGCAA
>OLNN01001223.1_pt1 | contig 22224 bp, 13 predicted proteins | sample 1672141 | NCBI WGS metagenome assembly OLNN01 (sample SAMEA3136652, study PRJEB25190) | human gut metagenome | biome: human gut; feature: human-associated habitat; material: faeces | place: Austria | collected 2013 | reverse complement strand
GTTTTTAAGAAAAGCGCAAGGACTTCTTAAATCCCCCATCATTTTTCTTTGCTATAATTGCAGGCAGATCATCAGAGATTTCCCTGCTTTTTCGGGGAAATCCGAACCTTTTTCGTTCTTTGCGCAACACAGGAGGCAGTTATGAAAAAGAAGCCCACCCTTGCCGTCCTCTTTGGCGGCAACTCCCCGGAGTATTCCGTGTCCCTCCAGTCGGCCTACGCGGTGCTGACCAACCTAGACGGGGAGAAGTACCACATCCTCCCCCTGGGCATCACCCAGACCGGCCGCTGGTACCTCTATTCCGGGGCCTACGAACACATCGCCACCGACACTTGGGCCGAGGCGTTGGACCACCTCACCCCTGTGGCGGTCTCCCCGGACCCGGCGGTTCACGGGCTGCTGGCCCTCTTCCCCCACGAGAACCGGGTGATTCCCCTGGACTGCGCCCTGCCCATTCTCCACGGGGCCAACGGGGAGGACGGAACCGTCCAGGGCCTCTTCCAGCTGGCGGGGATCCCCGTGGCCGGCTGCGGCACCCTGGCCTCCGCCCTGTGCATGGACAAGGACCGGGCCCACAAGCTGGCCAAGCTGGCCGGGGTGGCCGTCCCCCGCTCCCTGGTGCTCCAGGCCTGGGAGGACCCCCAGCGGGCCGCGGACTTCGCCCAGCAGACGGGGTATCCCCTGTTCGTCAAGCCGGTGAACGCCGGGTCCTCCTTCGGCATCTCCCAGATTCACCGGCCGGAGGAGCTCCGCCCCGCCCTGGACCTGGCCCTGGAGTACGACACCCAGGTGATCCTGGAGGAGGCCATCCCCGGCTTCGAGGTGGGCTGCGCCGTCATGGGCACCCAGGAACTGGTGGTGGGGGAGATCGACGAGATCGAGCTCTCCCAGGGCTTCTTCAACTTCACGGAGAAGTACACCCTGAAAACCTCCGCCATCCACGTCCCCGCCCGGGTGTCTCCCGACACCGCCCGGCGGGTGAAGGAGACCGCCAAGGTGATCTACCGGGCCCTGGGCTGCACCGGCTTTGCCCGGGTGGACTGCTTCCTCACCCCCGAGGGGCAGATTGTGTTCAACGAGGTCAACACCATCCCCGGCTTTACGGAGCACAGCCGGTTCCCCGGCATGATGAAGGCCGCCGGCTTCTCCTTCCCGGAGATTTTGGACACCATTCTCGGGCAGGTGATGGCGCCGTGATCACTCGCATTCTGCCCCCGGAAGCGGTGCACCAGGGGGATCTCATTCTGGTCAACGCCCACCACCCCTGCCATCCCCTCCCCCAGCCGGACCTGGTCACGGTGGCGGGCACCGGCGTCCAGTTGGAGCGCCGGGCCGCCCAGGCCTTAGACAGCCTCATGGCCGCCATCGACGGGTGGAAGGGGATCGTACCGGTCAGCGGCTGGCGGGCCCTGGCCGAGCAGCAGGCCATCTGGGACGGCTCCCTGGCGGAGAATGGCCTGCCCTTCACCCAGACCTACGTGGCCTGCCCCGGGTGCAGCGAGCACCAGACGGGACTGGCCATCGACCTGGGCCTGAACCAGGGGGAGATTGACTTCATCCGCCCCGCCTTCCCCTATGAGGGCCTCTGCCAGACCTTCCGGCAGACCATGGCCCAGTATGGATGGGTGCAGCGCTACCCGGCGGGGAAGGAGGCCATCACCGGCATCGGCCACGAGCCCTGGCACTTCCGCTACGTGGGCCAGCCCCACGCCGCCCTCATGGCGGAGCGGGACCTGACCCTGGAAGAGTATATCGCCTGGATCCGGGCATTTCCCTACGAATCCCGTCGATACCGCCACGGGAATGTGACCCTCTCCTTCCTGCCCGCCGCCCCCCAGGGGCCCACGGTGGTGGACCTGCCGGAGGAGGGCCGCTGCACCCTCTCCGGCAACAACGTGGACGGGTTCCTCCTCACAGAATGGGGGGAGGACCATGCCTAAGTCCCGCGCCTACGGCGGGTTGGACGCCTTTCGGATCCTGGCCGCCCTGCTGGTGGTGGCCATCCACATCTCCCCCCTGACCACCTACTCTGCCGCGGGGGACTTCTTCCTCACCCGGTGCCTGGCCCGGGTGGCGGTGCCCTTCTTCTTCATGGTCACCGGCCACTTCGTCCTGGGGCAGGTGCTGGAGGGCAAGGGCACCTTTGCCCCCCTGGGGCGGCAGGTGCGGAAGATCCTGCTGCTGTACCTGGTGGCGGTGGTCCTCTACCTCCCCATCGGCTGGTATGCCGGCCACTACCAGGACCTAAGCCTTCTGGACGGGGTGCGGCTGCTGGTCTTTGACGGCACCTTCTACCATCTGTGGTACTTCCCCGCCTGCGCCATGGGGCTGCTGGTGGTGTATGGCCTGTCCCGGGTGTTCCGGGGGCGGGGGCTGTGGGTGGCGGTGGGCGTGCTCTACGCCATCGCCCTGTTGGGGGACAGCTACTACGGCCTCACCGCCCAGATCGCCCCCCTAGCCAGCCTGTATGAGGCGGGGTTCCACCTCTTCTCCTACACCCGCAACGGCCTGTTTATGGCCCCCCTCTTCCTGCTCCTGGGGGCCCAGATGGGCAAGCGGGGCCCGGCCCCCCTGCCCTGGGCAGCCGGCCTGGGGCTGGCCCTCTCCCTGGCCCTGATGACCGGGGAGGGCTTCCTCCTGCGCCACCTGGGCCTGCAGCGGCACGACAGCATGTACCTGCTGCTGCCCCTGGTGATGTGCTTCCTGTACCGGCTGCTGCTGGCCTGGCCTGCCAAGGCCCCGGCGGCCTGCCGGCCCCTGTCCACCTGGGTGTATATCCTCCACCCCGCCATGCTGGTGGTCCTCCGGGGCGGGGCCAAGGTGGTGGGGCTCACCGAGATTCTGGTGGGCAACAGCCTGGTCCAGTACCTGATGGTGTGCCTGCTGTCCTTCCTGGCGGCGGGGGTGGTCACCTGGGTGCTGGGGCGGCTGCACCCCCAGGTGCCCCAGCTTGGCCGGGCCTGGGTCCAGCTGGACCGGGCGGCCCTGATCCACAACGTGGCGGCCCTCCGGGCCCTGCTGCCCCCGGGCTGCCAGCTGATGCCCGCCGTGAAGGCCGACGCCTACGGCCACGGGGCCCTGCCGGTGGCCCGCATCCTCCTGGGGGAGGGGGTGTCCGCCTTCTGCGTGGCCTGCCTGTCTGAGGGCATCCAGCTGCGGAAGGGGGGCATCCGGGGGGAGATCCTCATTCTGGGATACACCCACCCGGACCAGTTCCCCCTGCTGCGGCGGTACCGCCTGTCCCAGACGGTGGTGGATGCGGCCTACGCCCGCCAGCTGGCGGCCTATGGCCGCCCCCTGTCCGTCCACCTGGCGGTGGACACGGGAATGCACCGCCTGGGGGAGGCCAGCGGCCACTTGGAGGAGATCCGGCAGATCTTTGCCCTGCCCTCCCTCCGCATCCAGGGGATCTACACCCACCTGTGTACCGCCGACGGCACCACCTCCCGGGATCAGGCCTATGTCCACCGCCAGGCCCAGGCCTTCCGGGAGCTGCTGGAGCGCCTTCAGAACCAGGGGATCGCCCTGCCCAAGGTCCACCTCCTGGCCAGCCACGGCCTGCTCAACTACCCCGACCTGGGCGGGGACTATGCCCGGGTGGGCATCGCCCTCTACGGCCTGCTGAGCGCCCGGGAGGACCGGAACCTGGCCGCCCCAGACCTGCGGCCGGTGCTCTCCCTCCGGGCCCGGGTGGCGTCGGTGAAAACCCTCTCCCCGGGGTGCGCCGCCGGGTATGGCCTGGCCTTTGTGGCCCAGCGGCCCACCAAGGTGGCGGTGCTGGCCATCGGCTACGCCGACGGGCTGCCCCGGACCCTGACCGGGGGGCAGGTCCTCCTCCACGGGTGCCGGGCCCCCATTGTGGGGCGGATCTGCATGGACCAGACCCTGGTGGACGTGACGGAAATCCCCGCCGTGGACCCGGGGGACGTGGCTGTGCTCCTGGGCACCAGCGGCCAGGAGACCATCACTGCCTACGACCTGGCCCAGCAGGCCGGGACCATCACCAACGAGATCCTCAGCCGCCTGGGCCCCCGGCTGGAGCGGATCGTCCGATAACCCAAAAGCCCCTGCTGCCAGCCGGCGGCGGAACGTCTTGCCAACGGGCTTTTTTCCTACCCTCCATGCAAAACCCGCCCCTGACACGGAAGTGGTTCCGTATCAGGGGCGGGTTTGTCGTCACAGGACCAGGGCGTGGTAGGTGTCCCCTTCCAGGGTCTTCCACAGGATCTGGTTGTCCTGGATGGTCATGTAGCTGTGGGGGCTGCCCTCCTTGGGGATGGCCAGGGAGCCCGGGTTGAGGCAGAGGTTCCCCGCCCCAAAGGGGGCCCAGGCGGGCACATGGGTGTGGCCGTGGAGGAGGAGATCCCCCGGCCGGAGGGGCGGCAGGTTCTCCCGGTTCCACACATGGCCGTGGGTGCAGTAGACCAGCCGCTCCCCCAGGGCCAAAACGGCGTAATCGGCCAGGATGGGGAAGGCCAGCACCATCTGGTCCACCTCGCTGTCGCAGTTGCCCCGGACGCAGAGGAGCCGGTCCCCCAGGCCGTTGAGCAGGGGGATCACTTCCTTGGGGGCGTATTCCCGGGGCAGGTCGTTCCGGGGGCCGTGGTAGAGCAGGTCCCCCAAGAGCACCAGCCGGTCTGCCCCCTCCCGGGCGAAGGCCTCCACCAGGGCCCGGGCATAGTAAGCCGAACCGTGCAGGTCCGACGCGATCATCCATTGCATGGCTATCTCTCCTTTCCGTGGTATGGGAGGGTCCCATGATACCACAGCAGGCAAGCCCTGTCAAAAGGAACCGGCCCCAGCAAGGGAAAAGGAGAGCACCGGTGGGTGCTCTCCTTTTCGGCCGCAAGGCAGAATCTTACTGGGCCACGGTCTGGCAGAAGCGCATGAGAATGGTGGCGATCTGCGCCCGGGTGGCGTTGCCGGCGGGGCGCAGGGTGTCATCCTCAAAGCCCTGGAGCAGACCCTGGGCACAGGCCCAAGCCATGGGGATCTGGGCATACGCCTGGATGGTCTCGGCGTCGGGGTGGCCGCTCAGGTCGGCAGAGGCCGTCACATCGTAGCCCTTGGCCTCGGCATAGCGGTAGAGGATGGCGGCCATCTGCTGGCGGGTGATCTCGTCCCCGGGGGCGAATCTTGTGTCGCTCACCCCGTTGACGATGCCGTTGGCGGCAGCCCAGACCACCGCGTCGGTGTACCAGGTGTCCGCTTCCACATCGGTGAAGCCGCTCTCACCGGTGACGGCGGGCTGGCCCTCCAGGCGGTAGAGGATGGTCACCAGCTGGGCCCGGGTGGTGGTGTGTTCCGGGGCGAACTGGTTGTTCTCAATGCCGTCCATAAGGCCGTTCTCATAGACGTACTGGACCGCCTGGGCATACCAGTCATCGGCAGTCACGTCGGTGAAGGGGTGCTGCTCGCCGCTGCCCTGGCTGTGGTCGCTTTCGTCGATGACCACAGCGTACTGGGAGGCATGGGTCAGGGGGAAGGCAGCGGTGCCGTCCGCGGCGATCCGCACAGAGGCCTCCAGGTCCATGGCTGCCGCGTCCTCATTGTAGTGGTAGAGGTTGGCCCAGGCCCCGGCGTTGTCCCGGCCCAGGGGCACGGTGAGGGTCATTGGGAAGCCGAAGACCCCCTCATGGGCCAGGGTGAACTGCACCACCGTCCCGTCGCCGGCCACGGTGTCCACCACCTGGCTGGGGATGCCGTGGGTATCCAGGGTGACCCCAAGGTCCAGGTCCTCAATGGCATCGGCCTGCGCCAGGTCTTCGCCGCGGATGGTCCATTGGACGTTGTCCTCCAGTTCCACCACCAGGGCGACGTCTTTCCCGGCCATGGCCTCCAGGGCCTCCTGGGGAATCTCTGTGGCGCCGTTCATGTCCACGGTCACCGTCTCCCCGTTGGCCGCATCGGCCAGCTCGTCTGCAATCTCCTGCCAGCCCTGGGCATCCCCGGCGCTGGGGCCGGTGGGATCCTCGGGGTCGGGATCAGGGTTGGGGGTGGGATCGGGGTCGGGCCGGGACACAGGTTCCCATTGCGCTGTGAAGGTGGTGTCCCCGTCGATGGTGACAGAGGCGCCAGCCTGATACCGCTGGTTGTCCGCGCTGCTCATCCAGCCCTGGAATACATAACCGGGGCGGGTGGGGGCGGCAGGCAGGGTGTAGTCTTCCCCGATGGTGACCTCGGCAGTTGCCACAGTTTCCTCCCCGTTCTTCACGGTGACGGTGGCCTGCTGATCGGGTTCGGGGGTCACCTCCAGGGTGCCGGCGGTGTTCACCAGGTCGCCGTAGATCTCCTTGCCCTGGTCGGTGCCCAGCATGTACTCGGTCACCTTCACCCCGTCGGCAGAACCGGAGAGGTTCACCCGGGCCAGGGTGTCGGGGGCAGCACCGTCATAGACGATGGTGAGATAAAGGGCCCCATCCTGCACGTCCTGACGAACCACGGTTCCTTCCGTGTCTACGGAGGTGATCTCCTGGCCGTTGAGGTTCAGCACCAGGTCCAGGGTGTTCACCGTGTAGCCGTCCTGACGGTCCGAGAGGGTGAACTCCACTGCGTTCACGTTGGTGCCCGAGGTGGAGGTAAGGGTCTCCACCGCCCGGTCCTTTTCCACCAGCTCCTCCTGGGTCAGGCTGGCAGCCTCGAAGAGATCGGCGGAGCCGTCCATGTGGGACAGGGCATCGCCCCGGAGGGCCGCCAGCACCAGCTGGGGAATGTCGTGGTTGGTGCCGCCGGAGAGCGTGGCACCGCTGTCGATGGTCTGGCCGCCCAGGGCGATCTGGACGTCGTACTCCTGGTTAGTGGTGCCGCCATGGCTGCCGCCAGCCGTGCCGCCGTGGTCAGCGGTGAAAAGGACCAGGGTCTCGTCCTTGGTACCGGTCTCCTCCAGAGCGTCCATGATGGCCTTGAAGTAGTCGTCGTATCTTTCCAGCTCGGTGTAATATTTGTCCGTATAATACCCGTTGCTGTGGCCCACTGCGTCCATATAGTCGGACTGCATGTAGATCATGGCCGTGTTCTTGTAGTTCTCGGAGTTGATATAGTCCGCCACGTCCTGCATGTCGCCGGTGTTTTTGGTGGAACCATGCAGGTATACCGGCGCGTCGGGCTCAATGATACCGTTGACAATCGGCGTCCACTCGGCAAAGGCTGCGTTGCCACGGTTGGGGAAGGACTGGCCCAGCGCCTCAAAGATGGAGGGGTACACCGCAACCTCTTTGCCGAAGTCGGGGTAGTAATAGGCACCTGCCTCGTTGTTGGTGATCTGATACTCTTTCTGCGCTGTAGCGTACGCCTTCCCGTGGATGATGGAGGTGTAATTCTGGGCAGAGATGGTGGGGGTCTCACTCTGAGCGGAGTAGGAGGTGGCGCAGTACTCGTTGAAGAGTTCCATGGCGTACTCGTTGGTCCGCTTGGCCAGGATATCCGGGTCATCGGTCAGGGTGGTGGAGCCGTTAGAGGCATAGTACATCTCGTTGGGCTTAAAGCAGATGCCGCCGCCGTCCATGGTAATGACCACCGCGTGCTTATAGGGGTAGATGGCCGCCGCCTGGGCGATGGTCTTGGCCTGGTCTGTGGTCTCTGCCAGAGCCACGTCACCGGCGCCGATGACGCCGTCGCCGTTGAGGTCCAGGTTCCCCTGGCCCACCAGCTTCACAGTAGCGCCTTCTGCGTTTTTCTTGTTGGTGCTGGCCTCAATGTTGACGTCTGCAAAGGCAAATTCTGCGTTCTGGTCGCTGTCCGCCTCTACGCTCTCGAAGGTGAGTCTCACCAGGCGGGTGGTGCTGTAGTTGTTGAAGGCATCGGTGGCCACATTGCCAGTGTAGGTCACCTTCAGGTGGCCATTCTCGTCATCCTCAACGGTCAGACCGCTCTTGGCATTCTCCTGGCCCACATAGGACACCAGATCGGGGTTATAGGTCAAGGTAAAGGAAGTGTTACCGACCGTGAGGCCGCTATCCCGGTTCATGTGAATGCTTACGTTGAACAGGTTGCCGGAGGCCACCTGTTCCGCGGCCACCAGGCCCAGGTTCACTGGCAGGTTCTCCATGTCCACCGCAGCCCGGACAAAGATCCGCTTGGCGGAACTGCCTTCCACGGTGTAGGTAAAGGTGTAGTCCCCCTCCTGGTCGGGGGTGAACTGGTTGTCCTGGAGGGAAACCGTCTCCCCGTCAGGAGCGGTCACGGTGACGGTAACCGCTGCCCCATTGCTGGCGGTGCCAGCGGGCACGGTGCAGAGCTCGTTCAGGGCGATGGAGCCAGTAGTCCCCTCCACCTCGATCATCACCGGATCCAGGCTCTCATAGAGGGCCTTCACCTGGTCATCGGTCATGCTGTCGCTGTACAGCCGGGCCAGGGAGACGCGGCCCTTGGCGAAGGATTCTGCCCCGCCGGAGGAGCTGCTGTCGCCGCCGATGACAAAGTTCTTTGCGTTGTCTCCGGGCCAGTGGATGGTGGTACCGCCGGCGGGCTTGGAGTCAACCAGCTCCCCGTTGAGATAGAGTTTCACTGTGCTGCCGTCAAACACACCCACAGCGTGGTACCATTGACCGGCCTCGATCTCGGCGTTGGGCTGAACATAACCCACTCCTTCGATATTGCAGAAGAACTGCAGCCGGCCGCCTTCCAGGCCCAGGCCAATGCCGCCGCTCTGCTGGTTGGAGAACATGTCCGACTCCCCGCTGGGAATCTCGTCATACTTGAAGATGCTCTCAATGGTGACTCCATCGCTCATCTTGCTGTACTTGGTGTCGTCGAAGGGGTAGAGGTAAGCATCATAGGAGCCGTTGAACACACCCACGTTCTTGCCCATCTCGGCGTCCTTTTCAATGACAGGGGAACCGGCAGGATTCAAGGTGTTCTGTGTCTTCGACTTGTCCTGGGCAGTGCCGTCGGTGAAGTCCACGTTCAGCATGTCCGGGGTGAGGGTCTCGGGATTCTCGGGCTCCTCGGGGTCGGTGGACTGCTCCGGCAGCTCCTGGTCGGCCAGGGCGGCTACCTGATCGGCAGTGAGGGGGGTGCTGTAGATCCGGGCGTTGGCGATGCGGGCGTTGGCGGCAAACTGCAGTGCATCGTTGCCATCGCTGTCACCACCGATGAACACAGAATTGGCACCGGAAGAGGGAAGCTGCAGGGCTGCAGTTGCTGTTTCCGTGCCTACCAGTTTTCCGTCAATGTAGAGCTTGACGGCGTCTCCATCGTATACGCCTGCCGCATGGTGCCAGACCTTTGCCTGGATATCCCCGCCAGTGGGCGTTGCATAGTCATCCTCTTTGACACGGCAGAAGAAGATGCCTTCTCCGCCCGTGGCTCCCAGGCCTACGCCGCCGCTCTGTTGGTTGGACAGCAGTTCCTGCTCGCTGGTGGGATCCACGTTATAGCAGAAGGTCACCTCAAAGGTCAGGCCCTCTTTCAGCTTGTCATACTGGTCACGCAGGGGGTAGCTATAGGCGCTGCTGCCGTCGAAGTTGGCCACGGTTTTACCCAGCGTCTCGTCCTTCACATAGGTGACGTTGCCGTGCACAGTTTCCGCCAGTTTGTTTGCAGAGTCGTCGCCGCCCTTGCCGTCAGAGAAGTCCACGTCCAGGATATCCGCGTCGGGGATGGTCACATCGCTGTCAGGCTGGGTGGCAGTCTGGTATGCGGTTTTGACATCATCCGCCGTCATGGTCCCTTCATAGACTCGGGCCAGGGCGATGGAGCAGTTGGCCTGGTACTCCAAACTACCATCAGACTTGGTGTCGCCGCCCAGGAACAGGTAGTGAGGGGGCTCCGACATGGCGCCGGTGGCGGCCACGGTGTCCTGCAATTTCCCATTCAGGTACAGCTTGACATTCTCCCCGTCATAGGTGGCCACCAGGTGGTTCCACTGGTTGGTTGCCACCTGCACGGCGGGCTTTTTATAGCTGCCACCAATGTGGGTCCAGAACTCCACGGTATTGGTGCCGCTCTTCTGCTCAAAGCAGAAGCCGGAGGACTGTGTGTTGCCCATGGGGTTGTTGTTCGCGGTGTCGTTGGGCTTGTAGTAGAGTTCTACGGTGAAATTCTGGCCCATGCGGTCGTAATCTTCGTCGGTCATGGCGTAACGCAGGCCGTCGTTTACCCCGTCAAAGGTGGCCACCGTGCGGCCCAGGTCGGCATCCTCCTGGAACGCGGGCTCCCCATAGACGGTCATGGTGTGCCCCTGGGCATCCACACCCTGGTTGCCGTTGGAGAAATCCACATCCAGGATGGGCTGCGGAGGATAGGTCGGCGCTTCCGTCTTCACCGTGCCGGTGATGGCCTCGCTGGCCACGTCGAAGGAGGTCACCGCTTTGACAGAAACGTCGTATTCCGTATCTGCCTTCAGGCCGGTGATGGTCACGTCCCAGGTATCCTTCTGGTCTTTCTCGGCCATGTAGTAGTCGGAGAAGACAGACTTGGTCACCGCATCGCCGCCATTCTTCGGGGTCAGGGTAATCTGATACTCGTGGACCATGTCGTTGTTGTCCCCAGAGGCAGGCTTAGCCGCGGGGAATTGTACGTGGATGGTCTTGCCGTCCACTTCCCCCTGGGTCACTGTGGCCCCATCGTCAAAGGTTGGAGCATCAGTGCTGGTCCGCTCACTGGTATATTTGAGGCTCGTCTTGTCACTCACATTGAATGTCCAAGGCTCGTCCTCATACATATACTCCCCGGTGGTCAGGTTCATCCGGTAGATCTTCACCGTGCCGTCATCCAGCACGTCGATCCGCAGGGCCTGAGAGGCAATCTCGCTGTCTGCCGGGCGGGTGGCGGAGGCGCCAGTGTTAGGGTCCACCTTGCCGCTCTCGTTCTCAAAATAGGCCCCGATGGTGCCGTCCTGGATGGCGGTGTAACCGTCGTCCTGGTAGATGGACCGGGCATCCTCCAAGGTGGCGTGGGAGTGGCCGGAGATGTGGATGACCTGGGGATAGCTTTCAAAGAGGTGAACGATTTCACCGTAATTGCCATACCACTCGCTGGTCACATAGGCGGTATCCTGGATGCCGTGGTGGCCCATGACGATGATGGGGGCGTTTGCATTTTCACTCGTGGAGGTCTCCAGGGCGGTTTTCACCATGTCGTAGTTATCCGTATAGTCCCCGCCATAGTTGTTGGCGCTGAGTTTGATGACGGTGGCAACCAGACCATCCTCCGCACTTGCAGAGGCCGTCACGGTACCGCCTTCGTTGTTGTAATAGATAACTTCGCTGGAATCCTGTTCGGTCTTGGTTTTAAACCGATTCACCGCATTACTGGCATTGTTAAACTCGTGGTTGCCCATGGACAGCTCCACCTTGCCGGCTTTGCCAAATTCGCTGGCGTTCACAATGCCCATCAAGGTATCGTATTCGCTGTCGGCGCCATTGTTGGTCACGTCGCCCACCAGGAGGACGCCGTCGGCATTCGGGTCGACCTTGTAAAATGCGTTCAGGGCGTTGGTCAGTTTCTTGGAAGCGTCCTCATTCCGCCCAATGTGGGTGTCACTCCCCACAAAGAAGCGCGCCGCTACGGATTCAGACGCGGCTTTCCACTGGTTGCCCGGTGCATCCCAGGCCAGGGCCGTTGTGGGTAACAATCCCAACAACATAGCACCGGCCAGCACACCGGACAGTTTTCGTTTCCACTGCATGGGTAATCTCCATCCTTTCCTTTCTCAAAGGGGTTTCTAGGGTTCTGTGCAAGAGAAATGAAGGCGTTCTTTTCTGCTTCGGTTTGCTTTGCAGCGGCTACGCGCTTCCCTCTCCGGGGGAGAGTTTTCGTTGGGAGGTCGTTCCTAGAACGACCTCCCCCCTTTTCTGTATCAGAAAAGACAAGTTTCCTTTCTGTGACTTCTCTGGGTTGGGGTTTCTCTCAGTCCTCCTTCTCCTGTTCCTCCAGCCACTGGGGCAGCTGGGACAGGTTTAACAAAACGCCGTCGGCCCCGGCGGCCAGGAAGGTCTCCTTGGCGCGGCCCAGGACACGCTCCCTGTCCTGGGGCGGGAGGGCCTCGTACTCCTCCTGGGTGAGGCCCAGGACGCTGCTGCCCTCCAGCACCCCCAGGGAGAGGATGCCGGCATTTTTTCCCTCTTGAATGTCCGCGACCGTGTCCCCCACCTTCACCACATCGGCTACGGAGGGGATTTGGAACTGGGCCATGTTGGCATAGATCATGTAGGGGTATGGCCGGCCCAGGCCCTGGACGCTGTCCGGGCTGAACCAGGCGTCGGGGGCATAGCCCTGCCGGGCGGCGCCCTGGGTCACCACGGCCATCATCTGATCGGTGTAGCCGGTGGTGGAGCCAATGCGGATCCCCTGGGCCCGGAGGGCCTCCACGGTCTCCACCACCCCGGGCTTGGGGGCGGCGTAGTCCGCCAGGCTCTCCATGAGGGAGTCCTCAAAGACGCCATAGATCTTCTCCACGGCGGCCTCGTCGGCGGCCCCCTGGTTCTCCTGCCACTGCCGCTGGATGGCGGGCATGGCCAGCATGGTGCGGATGTGGTCCCGCTTGAGCATGCCCATGGGGGCGCGGATCTCCTCCACGGTGGGGGTGACGCCGAACTTCTGAAAGGCCAGGGCGAAGGCGTTCACCGGGGCGAAGCAGCCGTAGTCCACGGTGGTGCCCGCCCAGTCAAAGACGATGAGTTGGGGTTTCATTTCTTGGCCACCTCCTGGAGAAAGTCTGCCACAATGGCGCTGAGTTTGACAATGTCCTCGGGATAGATCTCCCCGATGTTGCCCACCCGGAAGGTGTCGGCCTCCATCACTTTGCCGGGATAGAGGACATAGCCCCGGTCCTTGATATACTGGTACATCTCCTGGAAGGTGAACTTGGCCCCCTCGGGATAGCAGAAGGAGGTGATGATGGGCCCTTGGACCGACGGGTCCAGGTAGGGGCGGAAGCCCAGGGCCCGGAAATTCTCCGCCAGCAGGCGCTGGTTCTCGTCGTACCGGGCGTGGCGGGCGGGGATGCCCCCCTCGGCCTCCAGCTCCTTCAGGGCCTGGTCAAAGGCCAGCACCACGTGGGTGGGGGAGGTGAAGCGCCACTTGCCGCCGCCGTCCTCCATGCCCTTCCACTGGTCATAGAGGTCCAGGGACAGGGAGCGGGCCTGGCCGGCGCAGGCGGCCAGCTTCTCCCGGTTGGCCAGGATGAAGGAGAAGCCGGGAACCCCCTGGATACACTTGTTGGCGCTGGAGACCAGGAAGTCGATCCCCCAGTCGGCCAGGGGGATGTCGATGCCGCCGAAGGTGGACATGGCGTCCACGATAAAGGTCTTGCCGGCGGCCTTGGCCACCTGGCCCACGGCTGCCACGTCGTTGAGGATGCCGCTGGTGGTCTCCCCGTGGACCATGGCCACGTGGGTGATGGCGGGGTCCTCCGCCAGATACTTGGCCACCACGCCGGCCTCGGGGCGCTGGTCGTTGGGCTGCTCATAGAGGGTGTAGGCCACCCCGGCGTGGCGGCAGATGTCGGTCATCCGCAGGCCATAGGCCCCGTTGGCGGCGATGAGGACCTTGTCCTTGGGCCCCACCACGGTGGTGAGGACGGACTCCACCCCGAAGGTGCCGCTGCCCTGCATCAGCACGGCGGTGTACGCCGGCTCGGCCACATGGCCCAGGGCCAGCAGCTGGGCGCGGATGCGCTGGGTGATCTGCTTGTAATCGTCGTCCCAGGTGCAGTGGTCCACCTGCATCACGGCCTTCACCGTGTCGGTGGTGGTGAGGGGACCGGGGGTCAAAAGCTTATATTGGTTCATGATACTACTTCCTTTTCTAATTTCTTCCATTTTTCCGGGGTGTTTCCCGGTTTTTGTCCATAAGAAAAGGGCGCGGTCACGCCCTTCTCTTATGGAGTATGATGGGGGTCACGGGATTGCTCAGGGCTTGGCAGCCTCGGAGATCTCGATGTGGTGCTCGTAGAGTTCAAAGGTCAGCGGCTCGCTGAAGGTCTTGGGATAGGCAGACTTGTTGGCGTTGTCGGAGCTCTCCCCTTCGTACAAGGGGTTGGGATAGTTCTGCTGGAGCTCGGCACGGCCGTTCTCAATGATGCACTGGGCCATCTCCATGGCCAGGGGGTTGGTGGCATCGCCCTTGTCCAGCACAGCCACGGACTCAGTCAGGGAGAAGTTGCCCTCGGTGGGGTCCACATAGTCGATGGGCAGGCCGTCGTTCTTGGCAGCCACAGCCTGGTGGCGCAGGCCGAAGCCCACGGCTACCTCACCAGCCTCGCACAGCTGCAGGGGGGCGGAACCGGAGGACTCCACATGGTCGCCGGCGTTGACATAGATGTCGTGGAGGATGTTCTGGGCCTCTTCCTCGCCGTACTCAGACACCAGAGCCTGCATCAGCAGCCAGGCGGTGGAGGAGGACTGCACGTCGGTGACGGCCACAAAGCCGGCATAGGCGGGGTCAGCCAGGTCCTTCAGGCAGGTGGGCATGGGGAGGTTGTTCTCGGCCAGCATCTCGGTGTTCACGATGATGGCGCCCTCCTGGGAGGTGATGGGGGCGGTGTAGTCGGGCACCTCTTCCAGGGTGTTCACGTCAAAGGTCAGGGGGAGGAACATGTCGTTCTGATCCTGGGCGCTCTGGAGGTAGAAGGTGCTCATGGTGACCATGTCGGCCTCCAGGTTGGTGCCCTCTGCCAGCAGGCGGCCGCCCAGCTCGGAGGTGCCGAAGGTCTGGAACACATACTGGCCCTCATAGCCGTTGCTGTCCAGGGCGTTCTCCATGGCGGTGATGGCTTCCTCGTCGGCGTTGGAATAGATGACCACCTGCTCTGCGGAGGTGTCGCCGCTCTCCCCGGCGCTGCCGGCGTCGGCGGAGGTGTCGTTGGTGCTGCCGCAGCCAGCCAGAAGGGCTGTGGCCATGGTCAGGGACAGGCCCAGAGCCAATAACTTCTTGAGATTCATGATGCTTTCATTTCCTTTCTCTTCTTTGCGTTACTGCTTCCCTTCCGGGAACTTTTATTTGCAAGCCAGGTAAAGATGGCTTTTGCAATGAGGTTGGTGGCCAGGATCAGCAGGGACAGCACAAACACCTGGTCATACTCGTTGATGTACTGCAGCTGCTTGATCTTGGTGGTGAGGACCATGGTGCGGGCCCCGGCCAGGAAGATCAGGGCGCTGATGGTGACCATGGAGTTGATGAAGTAATAGCTGAAGGTCTCGATGAGGCTGGCCGCGGCGTTGGGGGTCACCACCCGGAGGATGGTCTTGGGCCAGCTGTCCCCCATGAGCATGGCGGTGGTCTCCCACCCTGCGTTCATCTTGGACAGGGAGTTCTTCATCATCAGGTAGGGGGTGGAGAAATAGTGGACGATGTTACACAGGATCATCAGGGGGAAGGTGTTTTGCAGGGAAGTCCCCGAGAAGACGAACAGGAAGGCCAGGCCCAGGACCATGCCGGGGATGGTGTTGGTCACCAGGGCGATGGCGTCGATAACCTGCTTGCACCAGCCGGGCAGCTTGCTCCGGGCGGTGATGAGGGCCGCGCCGTAGGCCGCCAGGGTGCCGAACAGCGCCGTGGCCAGGGCCATGCCCAAGGAGTTGAGGTAGACGGTCTGCAGCTCATTGTCTGAGAAGACCTCTTGGAAGTGTTCCAAGGTGAACCCGGTCTGGTAGGGCCAGCGCTCCACCAGGGGCACCACGAAGATCACCACGAACATGCACAGGATCAGGATGGCCAGCACCGTGCCGGACAGGCCCCAGGCGGTGTCCCGGCCGGGGTTGCGGCGCAGGTCGGCGTCGCTGATGCGGTCATAACGGATGTTGTACCGCTCCAGGAAGCGCAGCAGGAGGATGCTCACAATGGAGGGCAGGAGCATCACCACCGAGATCACCGCGCCCCGGTTGAAGTCGGGCACGCCGCCCAGCATCTCGTTGTAGAGCACGGTGGCGATGACCTCGTAATCCCCGCCCACCGAGGCGGGAATGCCGAAGTCGGTGAAGCAGAGGAAGAAGGCCTGGATGAAGGCGCCGGCCAAGGTCCCCAACAGGGGGCGGAGGATGGCGATCCAGAAGGTGGACAGGGTCCCGTCCCCCATGGCCTTGGAGACCACCAGGGTCTTTTTGTCCACATACCCCATGGTGTTGTGGATCAGCAGGAAGGCCACCGGCACCGTGTAGATCACATACCCCACCAGCAGGCCGCCAAAGCCGTAGATGTCAAAGAACTGGTGGCCCAGCAGCCGGGTGATGAGGCCCTGCTTGCCAAAGGAGTAGATGATGGCAAAGCCGTAGGTGATGGTGGGCAGGAACATGGGCAAGGTGGCCACCGCTTGGACAAACCGCTTAAAGCCCCGGGGCAGGCGGGTGTAGTGGATGATGTAGGCCATGACGAAGGCGATGCCCACCGCCACCAAAGCCGAGACGATGGACACAGCAAAGCTGTTGCCCAGGGCCGTGGTGAACCCCTTGCCGGAGAAGACGTCCAGGTAGTAAGCCCCGGTGAGGCCATCCTCCCCCAAAAAGGACTTGAGCAGAAGCCGGATGGCGGGCACCGCCAGGAAGACGGCAAAGACCGCCACCAAAACCAGGAAAATAAGCTTCAGCTCCCAAGATTTCCGTTTCATGTCGGTGTCCTCGGGTTATCCGGCAATGGAGTTGGCGCTGCTCCCGAAGAGAGCATAGATGTTGTTGCGCTTGATCTCCAGCTGGTTGAGGATGAACTTCCGCACGAAATCGTTCTCCGGCTTCTGGATGATCTCTGCCGGGCGGCCATACTGGGCGATGGTCCCCTGGTCGATGATGAGCACCCGGTCGGAGAGGGTGAGGGCCTCCTCAGGGTCGTGAGTGACGATGATGGTGGTCAGGTGGTACTCCCGGGCGATGGTCTTGATCCGGTCCTTGATGGACTCCTTGATCACCCCGTCCAGGGCGGACAGGGGCTCGTCCAGCAGGAGGATCCGGGGCTTCATCACCATGGTGCGGGCCAGGGCCACCCGCTGCTTCTGGCCGCCGGAGAGCTGGTCCACCCGCTTGTTCAGGTGGTCCTCCAGGCCCAGGAGGTGGATGAGTTCCTCCACCTCTTCCTTGGAGGAGATGCCGGGCTTGTTCTTCAGCCCATAGGTGATGTTCTGGTAGACGTTCAGGTTGGGGAACAGGGCGTAGTCCTGAAAGACGATGTTAAAGCCGCGCTTTTCCATCACCGTCCGGGTGAGGTCCTCTCCGTTATACACAATGGTGCCGGCGTCGGCCTCTACGATGCCCAGGATGATGTTCAGCAGGGTGGTCTTGCCGCAGCCGGAAGGGCCTAGGATGGAGACAATCTCCCCATCCTCTACCTGGATGGAAATATCCTTGAGGACCGAAACCCCGTCGAACGACTTTTGAATATGGCTGAGTTCTAACATAGCAGTGCTTCTCCTTTTCCTTTCTGCAAGATGGCAGGCCAGCAGGGCGGCCCGCTTCCGTTTACAAGTGCAGTGTAGCAAAGGTGACCAGCCGCTTACCACCATTGTCCCGTAAAACCTCCGTGAAGCCATGGTTAATTCCTGTCAGAGAAAAAACAGGAACCTTGTAGTTTTCCCTACAAGGTTCCTGTTTGCTCTCTGGCCTTCCGCCGCCCGGCCTGGAAGTTACTGGTCCGGGTAGTCCCGGTCGGCAATCACCTGGCCGCTGTGGTCCAAGTTGTGGGAGAAGCGCTCGTAGTCGCTGAGGATCACCGCCATGTACAGCATATCCACCACCGCCAAGTCGGCCACCCGGGAGAAGATGGCCTTGCCGTACACCGTCTGGGCCGTTCCCCCCACGCCCAGGGCCACGTCGGCGTAGCGGAAGAGGACGGGGTCCTCCCCCCCGGCCACGGCGATGGTCACCGCCCCGGCCTTCTGGGCCAGGCGCAGGGCCTTCACCGTGTCCATGGACTTGCCCGAGTGGGAGAAGGCAATGGCCGCGGCCCCCGGCCGCAGATGGGCCGCCCCAATCTGCTGGAGATAGGCGTCGGTGTGAAACCGGCAGGGCAGGCCCAGATAGGTGAGCTTGGTCAGCAGGTCGCTGGCCGGGGCGCAGGAATTCTCCACCCCATAGATATCAATGAATTGCGCCCCGGCCAGGATCCGGGCGGCCCGCTCCAGTTCCCCGGTGGGCACCGATTTCAAGGTCTCCTCCAGCTGCGCCCGGTGGGTGCGCACCGCCTTGAGGGGGAGGTCCCCCATCCGCTCCCAGGGCCGCAGGGCAAAGCCCCCCAGGTAGTCCAGGGCGTTCCCCCGGACCTGGCCCTCCTTTTGGCTGAGGGCCCCTTTGAACTCCCGGTACCCCCGGTAGCCCAGCCCCCGGACGCAGCGGATCACCGTGGGCTCGCTGACCCCGGCGCCCCGGGCCAGTTCCCCGATGGTAAGGTCCTCCAACTCCTCGGCGTGCGCCAGGAAAAACTCCGCCACCTTCTGCTCTGACGGGCGCAGGGACGCATACGCGCCCTTGACCCGATCCTCCCATGTAATGCCTTGTTCCATGCTGGGTTTCCTCCCTGTCCGGCGAAAAATTACAAGGCCCATACGGGCCTTTGTAACTCCTAGGAAAATTTTCTTTGACGGGGCCTTCTGGTGCAAAAATCTGCCGGGTTTTCCCGGGATTTCCCCCTACCCTTTCGTCTTTTTTCTCTATTGTAGCCATCCGCCGGTTCCCCTTCCATCAGGAAACGGAGAAATCTTTGTTTCCTTTTGGTTAAACCGCGCTGCCCCATTTGCGTTTCGCCGCCCGGCGTGCTACACTGAGAGCCAAGACCGTTTTCCCCAGAAAGGAGCCCACCATGCACACCAAACGCGACCTGACCCAGGGGAGCATTCCCCGGGGCCTGCTGGGGTTTGCCCTCCCCCTGATCCTGGGCAACCTCCTGCAGCAACTGTACAATTTGGCCGACACCTGGGTGGTGGGGCAGTTCATCGGGGAGGGGGCCCTGGCTGCGGTGGGGTCCTCCTACACCCTGATGACCTTTCTCACCTCCATCCTTCTGGGGCTGTGCATGGGCAGCAGCGTCTACTTCTCCATCCAATTTGGCCGGCAGGACCCGGACAAGCTGCGCAGCGGCATCTTCCAGGCCTTTCTCCTCATTGGCGCCATCACCCTGGTGCTCAACGCCCTGGTCTACGCCCTGGTGGACCCCATCCTCCTCCTGCTGCAGATTCCCCCGGAGGTCACAGGCCTCACCAAGACCTACCTGCTGTGGGTCTTTGCCGGGATTGTGGCCACCTTTCTCTATAACTTTTTTGCCAACCTGCTCCGGGCGGTGGGCAACTCCGTCACCCCCCTGCTCTTCCTGGGAATCTCGGTGGTGCTGAACATCGGCCTGGACCTCCTCTTCGTGGTGCCCCTCCAGATGGGGGTGCAGGGGGCAGCCCTGGCCACGGTGATCTCCCAGTATCTGGCCGGCCTGGGGCTGGCGGGGTACACTTGGAAGGCCTTCCCCGCCCTGCGGGTGCGGCGGGAGGACCGGGTTTGGAACAAAGCCACCCTCCGCCAACTGCTGAGCCTGTCCGGCTTCACCTGCCTGCAGCAGTCGGTGATGAACTTCGGCATCCTCATGGTCCAGGGGCTGGTGAACAGCTTTGGCACCACGGTGATGGCCGCCTTCGCCGTGGCGGTGAAAATCGACACCCTGGCCTACATGCCGGTGCAGGACTTCGGCAACGCCTTTTCCACCTTTGTGGCCCAGAACTTCGGGGCCCAAAAGCGGGCCCGGATCCGCAGCGGCACCCGGTGGGCGGTGTTCTGGGTGGTGGTGTTCTGCCTGGTTCTGGGGGGCCTGGTGTGCCTGCTGGCCCCCCAACTCATGGCAGTGTTCGTGGGGGCAGAGGCAGTGGACGTCATCGCCGTGGGCACCGGGTACCTGCGCATTGAAGGGGCCTTCTACCTGGGCATTGGCATCCTCTTCCTGCTCTATGGGTACTTCCGGGCGGTGAACCGGCCGGCGGTGTCGGTGGTGCTCAACCAGCTGCTAGCGGTCTACGGCGCGCAGGACCCCATGGGCGCCAGCGGTGCGCTGGCCGCCATCGGCGTGGCGCAGAAGGCCACGCTGTTCGCCATCACGCCGCTCATCGGCCTGATCATGGGAGCGCAGCCTATCATCGGGTACAACTACGGGGCCCGCTCGTGGCAGCGCGTGCTCGACGCGCTCAAGTGGGCGTCGGTGGCGGGCGTGGCCATCGGGGCGTTCTTCCTCGTGCTTTCGCATGCGATACCGGTGCAGATCGTGGCGCTGTTCGGCGTGACGGGCGACTTGGAGTCGTTCGCGGTCACGGCGCTGCAGATCTACACGCTGCTGTATCCGCTGGTCGGTTTCCAGATCGTGGGATCGAGCTACTTCCAGTCCAGCGGTCAGCCGCTCAAGGCCGCCATCCTGGAGATGACGCGCCAGGTGATCTTCCTCATCCCGCTGTACCTGCTGCTGCCGCCGGTGCTGACGTCCGTGTTCGGGCTCACGGGGCTGCAGGGCGTGGTGGTGAGCGCGCCCGTGTCGGACGGCCTGGCCACGCTCATGACGACGGTGTTCGTGGTCCGCGAGGTGCGCAAGCTGCGCGGCCTGCGCGAAGCCTCGGGCGTCGCGGCGCGTCCTGCCGTTGCGGCGGGCGAGCTGGGCGATGCTGCCGCGCAGCAGGCGTAGCGGACGCCGGGCGAAGAGAGGGGGAGGGCCATGGAGCCTCTAAGCGACGACTCCATCATGCGCGAGATGGCGCATATGAGCCAGGTGATCGCGCGCCGGTCGCGCCAGGCGGGCGGCGCGACGGGGGCCTCGTTCGTGCTGGCGGTGCTGGCGAGCCATGAGGAGGCGATGGCCGAGGGGTTCGCGCCGCGCCTGCTGTCGCAGGTGGAGCTGGCCGACATCGTGGGCATCCGCCCGCAGTCGCTCGGGGCGCTGCTGGCCCGGCTCGAAACCGACGGCTGCATCGAGCGCGCCGCCGGCGAGCAGGACCGCCGCGCACGGCAGGTCAAGCTCACCGACCACGGCCGCGACCAGGCACAGGAGGCGCGCGACCACCAGCGCGCATTCGCACGCGATACGCTGGCGGTGCTGGACGATGCGGAGAAGCGGCAGCTGGCGGCCATCGTGTTGAAGCTCAACGCCGCGCTCGGCTAGCACCGCCCCTCCAAGCTGTACCGGGCGCCAAATGCCGCGCGCCGAGCGGGAGGGCTCGGCGCGCGATGGAAAAGCTATGGGCGCATATGCCCCGGCGGCCTCTATGCCCGCGCGCCGGCCGTATCGGAGTCGGGGGCGTTCAGCGGGTCGATGGGCGGGATGTCCCAGTTGTCACCGGGAAGGTGCGGCTCCATGGCATCCTCGTCGCCGGCAGCCTGCAAGCGCTCGAAGTAGTCCTTCGTCTCCTTCACCACCACGCCGGACAGCGCGATGAGCGCGATCATGTTCGGCAACGCCATGAGCCCGTTGAAGATGTCGGCGATGGTCCACACGGCGGCCACGGTCATGTACGGGCCGATGAACACGGCGGCAATGTAGAGCCAGCGGTACACCTTGACGGCCTTCATGCTGTCGTTGCTGAAGTATTCCAGGCAGCGCTCGCCATAGTAGTCCCAACCCAGAATGGTGGTGAAGCCGAACAGCGCCAAGCACAGCATGAGCACGAACGACACCGCTTCGCCGGGGATGAACGGCAGGCCGCTCTGGAACGCCGCCGTGGTGACGGCGGCGCCTTCCAGGCCCGGGATCTGGTAGGCGCCGGTCATGACCAGCGCAAGGCCGGTCATGGAGCACACGATGATGGTGTCCAAAAACGTGCCGGTCATGGACACGAGGCCTTGGCGCACCGGTTCCTTGGTCTGTGCAGCCGCGGCGGCGATGGGCGCGGAGCCCAGGCCGGCCTCGTTGGAGAAGATGCCGCGCGCAATGCCGTTCTGCATGGCGATGATGATGGCGCCCAGTATGCCGCCCGCCGCCGCCTGGAAGCCGAATGCGCTCTGCACGATGGTCACGAACGCGCCCGGCAGCTTGTCGATGTTGCAGATGATGAGCACGAGGGAGATGCCCACGTACACCACCACCATGACGGGGATGACGCGCTCGGACACCTTCGCAATGCGCTTCAGCCCACCGATGACCACCAGGCCCACCAGGATGGCCAAAAGCAGGCTGCCCACGATGGTGGCGATGGAGTAGTCCATGCCCAGAATGCTCACCGTGACGGCCTTGTTCGGGTCGAAGAAGCCCGTGATAGCGCTCGAGATGGAGTTCACCTGCGTGAACGTTCCGATGCCGAACAGGCCCACGCACATGCCGAAGAAGGCGAATACCTTCGCC
>OLNN01001220.1_pt1 | contig 22231 bp, 19 predicted proteins | sample 1672141 | NCBI WGS metagenome assembly OLNN01 (sample SAMEA3136652, study PRJEB25190) | human gut metagenome | biome: human gut; feature: human-associated habitat; material: faeces | place: Austria | collected 2013 | reverse complement strand
GCTTAGTGTAGACGAAGTACGCAGCCTGCTTACCGGCAATGAAATACGACAGGCACTGATGGCAGCTCCCTTATGGAAATATTTTGCAGAAAACCATCTGTTATAGTCCTCCTATTTTCTCCACTTCTGCATATAAAAAGTGCTGATGATTTCCGGTATCAACATCATACGGCATTCATCAGCACTTTCTATAAAAATCTATTATACCCAAAAAGAATTATTGCAGCTGCAAAGTATAGTTCAGCTCCGACTCAATAGGCTTCAGTTCACGGTCAAGCATGGTCAGTTTATTGCCTTCATAAAGAAAGTTCATGGTATCTTCTTCTTTGTCAAAAGGCACAAACTGAAGGACGGTAGCATTTTTATCTACAGCATTTCCGCGCAAAGTGTATTGACGTCCGCAAAACTCTATCCTCGAATCCTTTCCATTTTCAGCTTCCAGATAAGTCAAACTGGCTCTGAAAACGCCGTCACCGCTATGCTCGTAATTATAGAGGGTAATATCATATACAATGCCCGGACAAAAAGCTGCCGGAAGCGTTCCCCGATAGACACGCGTCTGCAACTCTCCCGTCCCCTCAACTTTCTTCAGCGAATCCAGTAAATTAACGTTTTCCTTTGCTTGCGGAATTTCAGCGACTTTATAATAATCAATCCGATACATTCCCCCTTTTCCCAGTTTCATGCTGTCAGCCGTCAGCTCCACAATTTCCAGTGTATCCGTAAAGTCGATTGTCTGTCCATTGCCAATACTTTTTCCCGCCAGCACCAACTTGCCATCTTTCTGGCTCCACGACTCATATTTCAACGTAGCCATACCTATGGAAGAAGCTGTTCCATCGGCATTCAGTGTCACTCCCTGCATAAACTGAGAGTTGGCAGGCATCACCTCCAACCAATTTCCCACAAACTCATTCTCTTGTCTCTGCGTAGCTGTGTGACACGATGCCAGTATACAGGATGCCACCGCCAGAATCATTGATTTTTTCATGTCTTTCCTTTTTTAAAGTTAATTATCTACGAAAGTTCCGGGCTTGCCGAAACTTGAATTGTCTATAAAGCGACCAGACATGCCATCGTGTCTGGACATAGCAAAAATAGAGAAAAAATCATTCTACACAAACAACAAAGTATTTCCATATATAAAGTAGTGCAAGCAATGTACAAAATATTATCAGAACCACATGAAATATATTTTCAGGAACTGCTTATCAATAAGATTCATCAGCTCATTTGAAGAGGAACTAGCTTCTGTACGAAGCATTTTTTCATGAGCAACCAGCAAAAAATATATAAGCCACTGTGTATTTTTTCATTTTATATATGCTACTTTTACCGGAAAAACAAGCATGCAAGCAAATGACATGAAAAAGACAGAAAAGCAAAAGGCAGCCGAAGGACTGCTCTATGATGCCAATAACGACCCTGAACTGCAACAGGAAATGCTGAAGACCCGCTGCCTGCTGCATGAATACAACCAGCTATCGCCCGACCGTACCCAGGAACGCGACAACCTGATACGCCGCATTGTCAACATGGACAAAGGTGGTTGCATCATTTCACCCTTCTACTGCGACTACGGCTACCACATCCACATTGGCAAAAACTTCTTTGCCAATACCAACCTGGTCATCCTCGACGGAGCCGACGTCTGCATAGGTGACAATGTATTCATTGCTCCCAACGTGGGTATCTATACAGCCGGACACCCGCTGGACATCAGCCAACGCAATGCCGGACTGGAATATGCCTACCCCATCCGCATTGGCAACAATGTGTGGATTGGCGGCAATGTGGTCATCCTGCCCGGAGTAACCATAGGCGACGGTGCCGTCATCGGTGCCGGAAGTGTCGTGACAAGAGATATTCCACCCCATACACTGGCCGTGGGCAATCCGTGCCGTCCGCTACGGAAGATTACAGAAAATCCATCATTACATAACATTTAATCATTTCAAACTCCAGACAATGGAACCTATCGAACTCATTATGCTGGGTACAGGCAATGCAGCCGTGACCCGCTGTTATAATACATGTTTTGCGATAAAAAACGGCAAACAATTTTTTCTGACAGATGCCGGAGGTGGAAATGGTATCCTTAGCCAACTGGAAAAGGCGAACCTCCCCCTGCACGATATCAAAGACCTTTTTGTCACCCATGCCCATACCGACCATATTTTAGGTGCCGTATGGGTACTCCGCATGGTTGTCCAACAGATGCAGAAAGGAGCCTTCGAAGGCGATTTCCAGGTTTACGGGCATGACAAAGTTATCCACGTATTACAATGGATATGCCAGATGACCTTACCGACCAAGATAGTAACCTGCATGCAGCAACGAGTCAAATTCCATGAAGTAAAATCGGGAGACAGTTTCGATGCTGCGGGATTGCATGTGCAATGCTTCGATATCCTGTCTACCAAAGAAAAACAATATGGATTTCGTGCAGAACTTCCCAATGGAAAGACATTGGTCTGTCTGGGCGATGAACCTTACAACGAAACGACCCGACCTTATGTAGAACATGCCGAGTGGCTGTTGTGTGAAGCTTTCTGCCTGTATGCCGACCGTGAAAAATTCAAGCCCTACGAGAAACATCACAGCACGGCACTGGACGCAGGAAAACTGGCTGCCCAGCTGGACGTAAAGAATCTGCTGCTCTACCACACCGAAGACCAGACTCTTTCTACCCGCAAACAGCGTTACGGTGAAGAGGCCGGACAGTTCTTCAGCGGACAGATATATGTCCCCGACGATTTGGAGAGAATCGTACTGTAAAGAGGTACATTAGAAACATAAAGTCCTACTTTAGCCGGCTAAAGTAGGACTTTACGAACGCCAGGAGGCACTTTACAACTGCTATCAGCTCAGTCCCTCAATCTGTCCGTCTACAATATCAATGCGTTCGGCCTGCGGACTCTTGGGCAATCCCGGCATACGCAATATCTCTCCTGCAATGGCTACCAGCATCTCTGCACCATTGTTTATCACGATGTCCTTGATGTGGAACTCAAAATTATCCACCGCTCCGTATATCTTCGGGTCGGCCGAGAAAGAGTATTGCGTTTTGGCTATACAAACCGGATAATGCCCGATACCCATCTCCTCAATGAGTTTCATCATCTTGCGCGAAGCACTGCTGTAGGTCACCACACTGGCACCATACAGGTTGCAGGCAATCTTTTCTATCTTCTGCTGTACGCTGTCATTCTCTTCGTAAGTATATTGCAAAGGCTTTGAAGGCTGTTTTTCAATAGTATCTACCACCAGATTGGCCAAGTCAACGGCTCCTTCGCCTCCCAAGGCAAAGGCATTGTTTATGGCAAAGCCTACGCCCAACTTCTCCTCGCAGTGCCGGCGAATGGCTTCCACCTCCTCATCCGTATCGCTGGCAAAACGGTTGAACGCCACCACCACTGTCTGCCCGAAGGAACGCAGGTTACGCACATGCTTGTCCAGATTACCGAATCCCTCGCGCAATCCCTCCATATTGGGTTCCTTAATACGGTCGAGGCTTACTCCTCCGTGCATCTTCAGTCCCTGAGCCGTAGCCACAATAATAGTCAGTTTCGGTTGCAGACCCGCCTTGCGGCACTTGATGTTATAGAACTTCTCTGCACCCAGGTCAGCACCGAATCCGGCTTCCGTCACCACATAATCGCCAAAGGTCATGGCCATCTTGGTAGCCAGGATAGAGTTGCAACCATGAGCAATGTTGGCAAACGGACCGCCATGTACAAAGGCAGCTGTGCCTTCGGTAGTCTGTACCAGGTTTGGATGAATGGCATCCTTCAGCAATACGGTAATGGCACCTGCCACACCCAAATCTTTCACTGTAAAAGGCTTTCCATCGTAGGTGAATCCCAGTATAATGTTCTCTATACGGCGACGCAAATCGTCCGTATCGCGTGCCAGACAGAGAATGGCCATAATCTCCGAAGCCGGCGTAATGTCGAAACCTGACTCCTGTGTCACACCGTTGGTACGAGGACCAAGTCCTGTCACTATGCTGCGCAGGGCGCGGTCGTTCACGTCGAGTACACGCTTCCAGATGATTTCCTTCAAGCCGAAACCTTCGGCCTGATGCTGGTAGATATAATTGTCCAAAAGCGCCGAAATCATGTTATGTGCCGAAGTAATGGCATGGAAGTCACCCGTAAAATGCAGGTTAATCTTTTCCATGGGAAGCACCTGTGCATATCCGCCACCGGCAGCACCACCCTTCATACCGAAACAGGGGCCTAACGACGGTTCGCGCAGGGCCACAATAGCTTTCTTTCCTATCTTGTTCAGACCCAAAGCCAGACCAATGGACACGGTCGTCTTACCTATACCGGCCTTGGTGGCGGTAATAGCAGTCACCAGTATCAGGTTGCTCTGCTTCACCTTCTCCTCGTCAATCAGATGTTCAGGAATTTTAGCTATGTAACGGCCATAGTTCTCTACTTCCTCACGCGGAATACCGACACTTTCGGCCACTTGCTTTATCTTCTTCAATTCAATACTGCGGGCTATCTCAATATCCGATTTCATAATATATATCTAAGTTTTTTGATGAGCATTTACATATCTGTCTAAAATCGTCCTGCGGTCTACTACGCCTTTCCGACTTAAAAGACCGCAAAAGTACCAAAAAAACAGGTAGCCCGCAACCCCTGCCCCGCATTCCACCCAAATGTTCCGAAGGAAACTGTATTAATTATCATTTGGTAACCTACACTGCTGTGATTTGTCGTACTTTTGCAGCCGCAAAACAACAGACAGAGAGACTAAACTTCCGGTTACTTCATACAGGCTCATCTGTCCTAAAAAAAGAGAAAAAAACTACAGACATGGAAAATAGCAAGGAAACTACACTGAAAGACAACATTGACTTTGGCAGCATGCACATTCCCACCCTATTCAGAAAACTATTGATACCCACCGTATTGGGAATGGTATTTTCAGCCATATTCATCATTACCGACGGCATCTTTGTCGGTAAAGGCATCGGTAGCGATGCGCTGGCAGCAGTCAACATCACGGCTCCCTTGTTCCTCATCAATACAGGAGTAGCAATGATGTTCGGCATCGGCGCCTCGGTAGTGGCATCCATCCACCTGTCGCATGGCAAACCAAAGGTAGCGCGCATCAACGTTACACAAGCCGTCATAGTCTCTTCTCTACTGCTTATCGCCTATGCGGTGGCCATTCTATGCAATGTAGAACAGGTGGCCTATCTGCTGGGCAGCAGCAAGCGGTTGCTTTCGCTGGCAGTGGAGTACATGTACTGGTTTGTACCGTTTCTGGTATTCAGCGCACTGCTCACGTCAGGCATGTTCTTCGTGCGGCTCGATGCCTCGCCCAACTATGCCATGGTGTGCAACATCGTGGCTGCGCTTATCAATATCTTTCTGGATTACCTGTTCATCTACGTATTCCAGTGGGGCATGTTTGGAGCAGCATTGGCCACCAGCCTGGGCTACATCATAGGAGCATTGTTGATACTCATATACCTGATGCAGCGTCGACATGTCATTCATCTGGAACGTATCAAGATGAGTGTAAAAAGCCTGAGGCTGACAATCCGAAACGTAGGCTACATGATACGCCTGGGACTGTCAACCTTTCTGTGCGAAGCTGCCATCGCAACCATGATGTTTGTAGGTAACTATGTTTTCATACGCTATTTGGGCGAAGATGGCGTGGCAGCCTTCAGCATAGCCTGCTACTTCTTCCCTATCATCTTCATGGTCTACAATGCCATTGCCCAGTCTGCACAACCCATCTTGAGCTACAATTATGGAGCAGCCCAACCTGAACGCGTACGCTCAGCCTTCCGACTGGCTCTGTGGACTGCCATTATCTGCGGTATAGTCGTATTTCTGATTACGGAGTTCTTTACCGGCCCCATTGTCGGTATGTTTGTCGACACCAACTGCGCAGCCTATGACATAGCGCTCCACGGACTGCCGCTTTTTGCATCGGGTTTCGTATGCTTCGGCATAAACATCGTATCCATCGGTTACTTTCAAAGCGTGGAACGCGACCGTCCGGCCATGGCTGTCACCCTGTTGCGTGGCTTTATCCTGGTGTTGTTGTGCTTCTGGCTATTACCCATAATCATGGGAGTACCCGGTATTTGGCTGGCTGTCCCCGCGGCCGAAACGCTGACCCTTCTTTTTGTACTGACCATCTATTGCAGAGGAAGAAAAAAGAAGGAAAGGAAATAAACAAGAAAGGAGGCAATGTGGCGTTTGCCATCATAACCTCCTCCATACAATCACCAAGCCATTTATCGTCATGGAAAAATTCGTTGACATCTTCAGCAAGAAATACAACCTGAATACCAAGGATGCCTCCAGCCTGCTGGCGCTGATGGAACCCGTGTCCTACCGTCGAGGTGAAATACTGGTACACGAAGGCGAACTGAACACATCTTTCCACCTCATAGGTCAAGGCATCTGGCGAGGCTACTACCTGCGCAACGGAGTAGACGTCAGTATATGGTTTGCCACCACAGGCGAATCGCTTTTCTCCACCCGTGGCTACATGGGCGGACGCCCGTCGGGCACTTCCATCGAAGCCATGAGCGACAGCCTGCTCTACCGCATCGGAAAGCAGGAACTGGAAACATTCTTCAACTCGTCGGCTGCGGCTGCCAACCTGGGACGCAGAATGTTTGAGCGTGAGTTTCTGGTTTTCGAAGAACGCCTCATCAACGAAGGTGCCACACAGGCCAAGGAACGGTACTTGTCGCTACTCGAACGAATGCCCGAACTACTGCAACACGTACCGCTGAAGCACATCGCCTCCTACCTCTACATCACTCCCCAGTCGCTCAGCCGCATCCGTGCCGAACTGGCCAGAAACGACAAATAGGCCTACTTGCCCACACGGATGATTTCCTGTACCTCGACCACACCGTCGTACTCTGCTGCAAACCCTTCGTCAGAAGGCCCCATCAGCTTTACTTTCAATTCTGCCGATACCGGTGTATAAGGTTCTGCACCTTCGGGTAAAGCGGCTTCGTAACGTTTCTTCAGTTCACCCGAGCGGTCTACTACCCAGTAGGCCAACGTATCGCCATCGGGGGTAAACGAATAGGCTTCATGTCCCATGACAAGACGTCCGCTACAAGTTACCACAGAATCCACATCAGCCTCAACCACAGATGACTGCTGGACATTTGAATCAGACTTTGAAGAAGAAGGGCGGCAGGCAGACAGACAAATAACAGCCGACACACCCAGTAAGATGAATAGTTTTCTCATATTATTGACTTTTTTATAAACCTATGCCATACGAAAGTAAGCATAATTCCTTCTTATCAGCATTTTTACTGACGAATTGTTTGCCAATTTCATTTTAATTAGTACATTGTGCCGCCATAAGACAAAATATACAAATACAATCTAATAACCATGAAACGCATTGACTTCTATTTCATCCTAGTAGTAGTAGCACTATTTGTCCCTTTCTTTCTTTCCGATAGGCTGTATGCAGGCTATCAATCCTTTAACGATTCACATGGTATGATAATGAGCTTCCTTAAGTTTGCCATTCTTTCAACCTTTGGAGAACTGCTGGGCTTGCGCATCAGCACAGGCAACTATCTGCGCAAAGGTTTCGGTATTCTACCTCGCGCTTTAGTATGGGGAGTGTTGGGCATGGGTATCAACCTGGCATTTATCATCTTTTCGACAGGCGTACCTGCCGCAGCCGCCTATCTGGGGATTGCCGACCCTGCCGCCATCATGACAGGACCTATCTGCTTGAGCAAGGTGTTGCTGGCTTTCGCCATCTCTGTCTGCCTGAACAGCATATTTGCTCCGGTATTCATGACCTTTCACAAGATAACCGACACACATATATTGGCAACAGGGGGCACATTGCGCGGCCTGTTCACTCCCATACCCATGGGCGACATCATGCAAAACCTGAACTGGCGGGTACAATGGGGATTCGTGTTCAAGAAAACCATTCCCCTCTTCTGGTTTCCAGCACATACCATCACCTTTTTGCTGCCGGGCGAGGTGCGAGTGCTGTTCGCCGCCCTGCTGGGAGTAGCTTTAGGAGTGATATTGGCTGTAGCCGCACGGAAGAAATAATATCATTTGCAATAAGAACACACGTATATCCAAACCGCCATAGCTGTTTCCTCTATCAAAGCAAATGCCAAGATTAGGAAACAGCCGACCCATATATCTATAATTGTCAATTGCCTTATATCGAGCTTTCGGTCAGGATTACACCGTCCATCATGCGGATAATACGACGGGCCTCACGGGCATTGGCCTCGGAGTGTGTCACCATGACTACCGTGGCACCGTCGGCATTGAGTTCCTTCAGCAGGGACATCACTTCGTTGCCGTTGGCCGAATCCAGATTACCCGTCGGTTCGTCGGCCAAAATGATTTTTGGATTGTTCACGATGGCACGGGCAATGGCTACACGCTGTTGCTGGCCACCGCTGAGCTGTTGCGGATAATGCTCCGAACGATGGGTAATCTGCATGCGGTCGAGGGCACGGTTCACACGCTTTACCCGTTCACGAACGGATACACCGGCATAGAGCAGAGGCAGTTCCACATTCTCAAACACCGTCAGCTCATCTATCAGGTTGAAGCTCTGGAAGACGAAGCCCAGATTGCCGTTGCGCAGGTCGGTGCGGTCGTTTTCCTTCCACTTGGATACTTCCTGTCCCATAAACCATAGTTCGCCAGAGGTGGGATTGTCCAGCAGACCCATGACGTTGAGCAACGTAGACTTGCCACAGCCCGACGGCCCCATGATGGCTACAAACTCGCCCGGATATATCTCCAGATTCACTTCATTCAATGCGGTTGTCTGCACACTTTCGGTGCGGAATATCTTCGTAAGGGCCACGGCCTTGATTATATTATTCATTTCCATATTTTTATTAATGATGAATGATAGATAATGATAAATGATAAATGATTAATGGTGAATGATACAAGCGATACTTACCACTGACCGCTCACCGCTAACCGCTGTATTACTCGTATCTCAGCGACTCCACCGGATTCTGCGATGCCTTGTGCCACGTCTGCCCTACGACAGTCAGCAGCGTAATGGCTACAACCAGCAACCCCACCAACAGAAAGAGCCACCAGCTAATGGGCGTCTGATAGGCAAACTCGCTGAGCCAGTTGCGCATCAGCCAGTAGCCCACAGGGCAGGCCACGACGAAGGCAATGCCTACCCAAACCAGATACTCGCGGCAGAACATGCGCACAATGCGGTCGGAATGCGCCCCGTTCACCTTACGGATGCCTATCTCCTTGGTGCGCTGCTCAGTGGAGAGCGCCACGAGGCCGAACACACCCATCACAGCAATAAGGATGGCCAGCACGGTGAAGAACAGCAGCATGCGGCTCTGCTGATGCTCGCGAACATAGTTCTGGTTCAGCTTGTCGGAGAAGAACTGGTAGCTGAAATCCTTGATAAAAGCGTTGTCGCGTGTGGCAAACTCCTCGAACTTCTCCTTGATGAAAGCCAAGGTTTGCTGCCTCCGCTCGGGGGCTATCTTGATGTACAGATGGCTCAGAGCTTCAGGGCTGTACCAAATGTAGGCTGGTTTGATTTGCTCGCGCATGGACTGAAAGTTGAAGTCCTTCACCACGCCCACGATACGCATCGGATCGCCCCACTCCGGACGGATTTCCATCCCGATGGGGTCGGCCACCTTCATGGCGCGCCAGGCCGTTTCGTTGATGACGGCGGTCTTGGTCTTGCCGTGGTCCCAGTAGTTGTCGAAGTCGGCGTCCATCAGCTTACCCTTCACCAACTGCATGCCGAAGGTCTTCACAAAGTCGCCGTCTGCCCACAGCTGTACCATGCGCAGAGAGTCAGTGCGCCCGTCCACATCGGTCCACTCCACTTTGTTGCCGTCCTTGTAACTGGTGCCTTCGCCGAAGTTCTCGATAGGCGACGACATGGTGACGACTTTGATGTCGGGATTGCGCAGGAGCTCCTGCTTGAAGTCGCCTACGTTGTACCACAGGCTGGTATAAATGCAAACAATGTTCTCCTTATCCAGCCCCATATCCTTGTTCTGCAAGTAATGCAGCTGCTTGAAGACGATACCCGTCAGCAACATCAGCACCAGGGCAATGACAAACTGCACGCACACCAGTCCGCGTATCAGCCCGCCCTTACGCCCCGTCTTACGCCCGCCCTTGAAGGCCAGCAACGGGTTGACGGACGACAGGTAGAAAGCCGGATAGCTGCCAGCCAGGCAACCCACACCCACGATGCCGAAGAGCATGTAGAGCACCACGCTCCAACTGGCTTCTAATTGCAGGTCGGTCTCCATCACCCGGTTGAACAGGGGCAGCGTCAGCTCGGTCAATGCCATGGCCAACACCAAGGCAATGCATGCCTGCACCATTCCCTCGGACAAGAACTGCCCGATGAGCACACGGCGCTTGGCTCCCGTCACCTTGCGCACGCCCACTTCCTTGTAGCGCAGCGAGGCACGGGCGGTGGACAGGGTGGTGAAGTTGAACGCCCCCATGAAGATGACAAGTACCGCCAAGGCAATAAACAGATAGACAGTGGAGAGGTTGCCGTGCTGTTTCACGTCGGGGTCGGCAAAACGGGTATGCAGATAGATGTCGTGCAAGGGCTGGAAGCCAAGGCGTACATCCTTCTCGCCACGGTCGGCAAGCAGGCGACTCATGGCCTGCGCCTCGCTGCGGAGCATGGTCGATTCTTTCTTCATCTTGACATAAACGTGCATGCTTTCCGTGAAGGTATCCCAATCGATGATTGTACTTCCCCTGCCATAGGCCTCCATCGGCATGGCCATTTCGAAGCGGATGTGGCTCTTGCGGGGAATGTCCACCACGGCTACCACCGTATAGACGTCGTTGGTGAAGCTACCGAACGAATAGGTCAGCTTCTGCCCTACGGCCGAAGACGAACCGAAGAACTTGCGGGCCAGCTCGGAGGAGATAACCACGTTGTTCGGGTTGTCGTTGATGCGTTGGGAAGTACCTTCCACCACGGGGAAGGTGAAGAAACGGAAGAAGGTGCTGTCCACGTAAACTTCGGTCACCGTCATCTTCTTTCCGCCCTCTGCCTCGTAGGAATACAGATCGCCGTACTTGATGGCCGTCGCATCCTCCACCTGCGGGAACTTTTGCCGAAAATCCATGGCCAGCGTGCGCGGCAGGCGGGGCGACTCCTTAATTTCTCCGCCCGCTTCGCGGCGAAGCTCTGTCACGCGGTAGATGCGGCTGCCGTCGCGAAAGCAGTCGTCGTGCGTCAGTTCGTCCACCACCCACAGGTAGATGAGAAAGGCTGCCGTCAGGCCCAGCACAAATCCCACCAAGTTGATGGAGGAGAACAGCAGGCTCCGGCGGATGAGCCGAAGCGCCACTTTGATGTAATGTCTTAACATAATTCTTTCATTATTCAGGTTCTACAAAAATACAATATTTACTTCAATACACTCATACTTATACTTTATGCCCATCTTCTCACGACTTTGACCCTTCCTTTTCCCAACCTTGGCATATAATCATATAACATGATTTATAGAATCAAGTAATATGATTTCTATTATCATTATACATGATTTACTATATCATATATAATGATTCTATCCTATTCCAGCACTTTCACAGGGTCAAGGCAGTACATCGGACAGGCCAATCCAATACTTTGACCTTACTCTATCAGCACCAGCACGATTTCCTCGTCCTTCCATTGTCTCGACAAAGCCAGGTCAGGCAGCTTCTCCTTTAGCCACTTTCCTTTGAAGTTGGCTGCAGCCTGGTTGTCTATCGCCAGCGAAGGCAGGAAGGAAAAGTCCGTACCATCTACCCGGAAAGGCAGTCGGGCATACGTGTACCGGTCTGCCTTGCCGGTCTGATCGGGCAGGCTGAAGAAGTCACCCGTCAGTTTGTCGTACACCAGTGTGTGAAGCGTCACTTTCCCCTCACGGCGAGCATTGGGCGAATCATAGCTGCACGACAGTTGAATCAGCAGGTGTCTGTTTGTTTCTATCCAGCTGTTCACCAGATAATATCCGTCGAGACTGTTCTTCAGACTGCTCACCACATATTTGCCCGTAAGGCGCTTCAAGGCACCGAAGTCCAGCCGCCAGACGGCCTTGAGCGTGGAGGCGTCCGTCAGTTCGTAGACGGTATTATCGTAAGCCATGCGCAGGCGGAGCTTCCCTTCATATTCATACACATCACCGTATTCGCCGTTGCGGTAGGTAGAGGTGGGCACATAGTCCTCGGCATCGTTCACCGTGAAGCGGCACAGTGTGTCGCCCTTCTGCCCGAAGGTGCAGAGGCGCGAACTGAAAGGCTCGGTCATCAGCCAGCCGCCGGCCGTGACGCCAAAGGCATTGCCCTGCGTCTTGCCAATGGGCAGCTTGCTGGGCAAGCTTTCGGGGGTCCACGGTTCGGCTGCTTCCACCAGTATATCCCAGGGCAGAGTGGCCACGGCATATTCATAGCGAAGACGGTCGTCTGCTTCAGTCTCCTGCCCTGCATAGAGTCCGCGAAGCTGGCGGGTGGAAAAATCGTAGCCCACCTGGCTGAGGCGCCGGATGTTGCGTATGCCATATCCTGTCTGTCCGTCACCCATCTTCATTTCACTGATTTCTACGTCATTCTTGAAGAGCACCTTACGCAGTTTCATCTCCTTGTCCAGCAGGCAGACAGCTTCGTAATCCGTCAGCAGCCAACCATCGTCTACGGGCAACAGATTCAGACCTAAGCCATGTCCTTCATAGCCTGTGGGGCGGAAAGTAAGGGTACCAAATTCGTTGGGCTTCAGCACACGTACATTCTTCAAGGCTGCGGGCATGTTGAGCACCTTGGCACCCGTACGGATAATAGTCGGCTGATACTTGATGCCTGCGGGCGGACGGTAGTCGGTGGCAAAGGTATCCAGGCTGGCAGCAGCCTGTTGGCGCAAGGCTTCCTGTTCGGCAGCCTGTGCCTCCAATTCGGTCGCTGCTTCCTCCCGGCTCATGCCCGGACGGCGTTGTCCGCACGAAGCTTGCACGACCAACAGTGAAAATGCCAATACATGTAAAAAGAGTTTGTTCATCATATTACCTATAAATCTATAAAACAGGCAGGGCAACATCTGTGCCAAATTCTCAAACAACTATTCATCAGACGATTAACTATAATAGAGGTAATGAAAAACGTACGATTCCGTACACCTATCGCACGCTGGCGTACACTGGATTATCAAAAAAGAATACGTATCTTTGAGGCACCACAGAGTACACAAGGATATCACAAAGTTTAAATAAAGAATTCTGTGTAACTCTGTGTCCTCTGTGGTGAAAAGACAACACTCGCATGAAACAAGGAAAAATACTCATCGTAGACGACAACGAAGACATACTCTTTACCCTGAAGATGCTGCTGCGCCCGCTGGCCGGGCAGGTCACCGCACTCTCCGACCCGCGCGAAATGCTGCCTCTGCTGTCGCGTGTCAGGCACGATGTCATCTTGCTGGACATGAACTTCCGCCACGATGCTGTCAGCGGACGGGAAGGTTTTGCCTGGCTGGAAGAGATTCTGAAGCTCGACCCGCAGGCGGTGGTCATTTTCATCACAGCCTATAGCGACACGGAGAAGGCGGTGCAGGCCATCAAGCAGGGGGCTACAGACTTTATCCCCAAGCCCTGGCAGAACGACAAGTTACTGGCTACCGTTTCCGCGGCACTGCAACTCAGCTTCAGCCGACACGAAACGAAAACAATCAAAGAGTCACCCAAGCTCAATAAGCAGGAAGAAGCCGAAACAGCTGCTACACCTGCCGAACCGACACACATCATCGGCGAGTCGGCGGCCATGCAGGCATTGATGCAGACAGTACGAAAATGTTCGGACACGGATGCCAACCTCCTGCTCCTGGGTGAAAACGGGACGGGCAAAGACCTGCTGGCGCGCTACATCTACGAACAGTCACCCCGCCATACGAAACCCTATGTATCCATCGACCTGGGCAGCATCCCCGAACCGTTGTTCGAAAGTGAGCTGTTCGGCTACGAGAAAGGTGCTTTCACCGATGCCCGACGTCCCAAGCCAGGACGCATGGAAGCAGCCACAGGCGGCACGCTCTTCCTGAACGAAATAGGCAACCTTAGCCTGCCCATGCAGGCCAAGTTGCTCTCCGTCATCGAGCAGCGGCGTGCCTCGCGCCTCGGCTCCACTGCTACCTATCCTGTAGACGTACGCCTGATATGTGCCACCAATACCGACCTCTACACCGCCATCGACCACCGTGAGTTCCGACAAGACCTGCTTTACCGCATCAATACCATCGAACTGCGCCTGCCGCCCCTTCGCGAACGGGGTGACGACCTTTTCCTGCTGGCCGACTTCTTCCTGCAACGCTATGCCTGCAAGTATCGTAAAGAAATAAAGAGTATCGGACGCGAGGCACGCCGCCAGCTGCAACAGTATCGCTGGCCGGGCAACGTGCGCGAGCTGGAACATGCCGTGGAGCGGGCAGTCATTCTGTCCACCGGCCCGATGCTTACCCCTCGCGACTTCCACCTGCAAGGCCGCCTGACACACGAACCGCAGGACGAAAAGGAACGCTACAACCTGGAGCGCATCGAACGCGAAAGCATTGATGAAGTGTTGCGTCTGTGCAACGGCAACATCACACTGGCCGCCGAAATGCTGGGCATCACACGCACATCGCTGTACAGAAGAATTGAGAAGTATAAATTGTAGTTGACAACAATATGAAACCTCACTGGTCCCGTACCCCCCTGTTGCTCACCACCGCCCTGCTGGCCTCCAGCCTGCTTACGGCCTGGATGGCTGTACACGGCTTCTATATCAACATGTCTCTGGCAGCTCTGCTGACACTGGGCATAGCCTGGGCCGTCTGCCGATACATGAAGCGTACGTCGCGCCTCATGGAGCAGTTCGTGCAATCGGTACGCTACTCTGAATTTCCTGAAGCCTTCGGCAGTAACCGGACCACTCATCAGGGCCTGCCACCTGAACTATTGGACAGCATGCAGGAGGCACTGGAGCACTACCGCAACAATCTGCAACAGAAGGAAAGCCGCCTGCTCTACTTCCAAGCACTGGCCAATCACATTGACACGGCTATTCTGGTCTATACGCCCGAAGGAAACATCGAATGGATGAACCATGCAGCCACCTATCTGCTGGCTACAGCCGTGAATGAACAGCAAGCAGAGACCTGGGTACTAAAAGCCCCCAAAACAATTGACGACCTGCATCACTTCCATCCCGACCTGCCCAAACAGCTGCGTGCCCTCCACCCCGATTCACTCCAGGTTTTGCAAGTAAAACAACAGGAAGAACTGACACAACTGGCCTTATCGGGCATGGAGTTCATCCTGCAAGGCCGCCACCTGACCATTGCCAGCCTGAAGAACATACACTCGGCTCTCGACAATCAGGAAACACAAGCCTGGCAGAAACTGATACGGGTATTGACACACGAAATCATGAACTCCATCACCCCCATTGTCTCCTTGGCCGAACTGATGGAACGGCAAATAAACCAACTGCCCGTTGACGAGCAAGACAAAGAAGACATGCGACAGATGCTGGCTACCATTGCCCGCCGCGGACTCGCACTGACTCATTTTGTCGACAGTTACCGTGAAGTGTCGCATTTGCCACAGCCCCTACTTCAACCACTCGACACCACCTCGCTGCTCGAAGACGTCCTCCGCTTCATGCAGACCACAGCAAACGACCTTCACCTCAACCTTCCGCCTGCTCCCCTCCGCTTGCTGGCCGACAAAGGCCAAATTGAACAGGTGCTTATCAACCTGATAAAGAATGCCCGCGAGAATGATGCCCAGTGTATCACCCTATCGGCAGGTATCACCCCTACCGGACGCACCTTCCTCCGTGTGACCGACAACGGCACCGGCATAGACTCCGAAGTACAGGAACGAATCTTTATACCTTTCTTCAGCACTAAGCCGGGTGGTTCGGGCATCGGTCTTACATTGGCCCGACAGATTATGCACCAGCACGGAGGCAGCATTGATGTACGTTCCTGCCCTGGGGAGGGAAGTACATTCACACTGCTGTTTCCTTACCACACATAAATCAAAGCCATTCTAACGGACCCTAATCTGCAACCAATAAGCTATTATTGACATACTCTACATTAATAGCGGATATACTTAATCCCAAACACGCAGTCCATCGTTCATCCGACTGTTCTATTTCACCGATATATTATATCACTTATACCGACAACCAATGAAGTCCAAGGAAAAACAGCCCTATCTTTGTCAGAAAACACTATCTTTGTCCCCGTCATTACATGAAACGATTATGCACAACATAGCTAAACGAATGGCAACAGGGATATTGGCTATACTGACACTTGGCAGTTGTGAACTGATAGACTATCATCCCTACGACGTTCGCGTCAGTGGCGAGACCGACGTCAATGCCCACAACATAGCCGAAATAGAGCGCAATTGCTTGGGTAAAGATACGTTGCGTTTCATCACGATGGGTGACTCACAGCGATGGTATGATGAAACCGAAGACTTTGTCAAAGATGTAAACCGGCGAAAAGACGTTGATTTCGTGATTCACGGAGGCGACATGAGTGACTTTGGGCTGACCAATGAATTCATGTGGCAACGCGACATCATGAACAAGCTGAATGTGCCCTACGTTACCCTGATAGGCAATCATGACTGCCTGGGTACCGGTGAAGAATCTTACAGGGCCATCTTTGGAGACCCTAATTTCTCGTTCATTGCCGGACGCGTCAAGTTCGTGTGTCTTAATACAAACGCCATCGAATATGACTATTCACGTCCTATTCCTGACTTTAACTTCATCGAACAGGAATTCACGGACCGGGTCGATGAGTTCGACCGCACCGTTGTATCCATGCACATCCGCCCTTTCTGCATGGAATTCAACAATAATGTGGCCAACGTGTTCCAACTCTATCTGAAACAGTTTCCCGGACTGCTTTTCTGCACGGCTGCCCACGAGCATCATTTATTTGAAGAAGACCTGTTTGACGACGGCATCATGTACTACATGAGTGATTGCATGAAAGGTCGTAGTTATTATCTCTTTACCATAACTCCCGAAGGATATGAGCGCGAAGTTGTTTATTTCTAAACTGTCGACTGTCAACAGACTGCGCATCCTTGGCTGTCTGCTTGGCCTGACGTCTTTCTATCCTTTGATATGGTCACAGGAGCAACCCGACATCATCAGCAGCCAGCCTGCCGATACCCTGTCCTATATAGTTAAGACTGACACAATCATCGTCGTGGAGCATGACACCATCTGGCTATCGGACAAACAGACCGAGCCACGTAGAGAGGAGACAGAAGGACGAAGCCGATACGACCGCCGCATACACCGATACCGCAAACACTGGGAAGCACTGATACCCACCCACACCAAGCTGCAATTTGCAGGCAATATGGGACTGCTTTCTATTGGCACCGGTTGGGACTATGGCAAACGGAACCAATGGGAAACAGATATTCTCTTTGGCTTCCTGCCCAAATATGAATCGAAAAGAGCCAAAGTCACCTTCACGCTGAAACAGAACTATATACCCTGGAGTATTTCCATCAAGGATGGACCATGGTCCATAGAGCCGCTGGCATGCGGAATATACTTCAACACCGTATTTGGTGACGAATTTTGGGTGAACGAACCTGAAAGATACCCCAAAGGCTACTACGGATTTTCATCGAAAGTACGCATCCATGCTTTTCTGGGACAACGGATAACATGGGTCATCCCTCCCCATCTGAGAATTGGCACCCGCGAAGTGACATGGTTCTATGAATTAAGCACCAGTGACCTTTACCTCATCAGTGCTTTTACTAATAAATACTTGAAACCCAGAGACTACCTGAGTCTGTCATTTGGCATAAAACTGAGAGTCTTCTAAAACGAATATATTGCATTATCAACAGATGTGTGCTCTCTTTAAATAAGATAGGATGCGGTTCGGTATAGCCAAACCTTGAAAACTTTGTTTTCCGTTTGTCTATACATTCACCTTTCACTATCTTTGCCAATAACTACTTAACTCTAAGAACAACAAATTATGATACTGAATGAACGTGACAGCCGCCACGAGCATATACTCCACGTGGCCCGACAGATGATGACCGCCGCCCGTACCGCCCCCAAAGGGAAAGGCATCGACGTGATTGAAATAGCTTTGGTTACCGACGATGACATCCAAAAGCTTTCCGACAAGTTGATTGCTATGGCTGAAGAGAACGGTATGAAATTCTTCTTGCGCGATGCCGACAATATTCTGCAAGCCGAGTGCATCATGATAGTTGGAACTCGCTCGCTTGCGCAAGGACTTAACTGCGGCCATTGCGGATTCCCGACCTGCGCTTCCCGCCCCGAAGGCGTACCCTGTGCCTTGAATACGGTAGACGTAGGCATCGCCGTCGGATCGGCCTGTGCCACAGCCGCCGACCTGCGTGTCGATACCCGCGTGATGTTCTCCGCCGGTCTGGCCGCACAGCAACTGGGATGGCTGAAGAATTGTGCCACCGTGTTCGCCATACCCATCAGTGCATCATCCAAGAATCCGTTCTTTGATCGCAAGCTGAAGGGATGATAGAAGATGGAAGATGTTTTTCTGATACCAACTTTACCTACTTACACAAACGCTGCTAATTGACGAGATGAAAAGTGTATGAAAGATGATAGATGAACAAAGTGATTCTACACAGAAAGAAAAGAAGGATGAATGATGAGCCAATTGCAGGGAATGTTAGAGGAGCTTTGCTCAATCAATTGGAGTATTCTCCACAAGACTGACCGTTGCATTGCGTGAAGATGCAATATTTGGAAGGAGCAATAAAATAAACATCTCATTAAATTATGCTTATTATAGACAATACTAAAATACAACAACTCATAGAGCGATATAAAGAATTGCTTCAAAAGAATGGCGGTCTGCAAGGTTGTGATGAGTTATATAAGTGGGAACTGATTTCTAAACAGAAAGGACATCCTAATCCTGAAGTGGAAAACTTCAAGCAAGAAATCGAAAATTTGAAGTTTTCTTCCCCTTCTGGAGGAGAATTATGTTATCACACACAGATTACAGCAATAAGAAGTCTGGCCCAATTTGAAGAAAAGGAATACAGTAACAGTTTTCGTCTATTGTTTAATGAAGGCTTCTATCTTCAAGAACGAATAGAAGCCTTCATTAATTACAGTGACAGATTATGGAATGGAATTGAACATAATTTCTCTGGAAAGACAACTTCTATGTGTGATGAGAGATTGATAAGCTGTTTCCTGACATTTTACAATCCTGACAAATACACTTTCTATAAGGATAGTGTATATCAATCTTTATGCAATTATTTAGAAGTTCCTTCTCAAAAACCAAGATATAAACTGGCACACTATTATGAATTACTTAATCCGTTTATAGAATGTATTCAAAAAGATACAGAACTCTTGGATCTGATTAACTCTGAATTAGATGACAATCATTGTATACAAAGTATTCCATTAATAGTTCAGGATATGCTTTGGCATTTAAGTATTTCCTCTTATGAGAAGAAAATAGAAGTACAACAAATAGAAACATCAATTGAAAAGATATTTCCTGTCAACATGAAAGAATTATCCCTCCTCAAGCAAAAGAAGCAAATCATCTTGCAAGGTGCTCCCGGAACAGGAAAAACATATAAAACGGCAGAATTAGCAGTTGCTCTTTGTGATGGTGTAGATACCACATCCATGGATAGAAAAGATATAATAGAACGATATCATGAGTTATATGATGAAGGACGAATCGGTTTTGTAACTTTTCATCAGTCCACTGATTATGAGGAGTTCGTGGAAGGAATAAAACCCAACATAACAGGTAATGGTATCACCTATAAAGTTTTAGATGGCATTTTTAAAAAGATGGCAATTATTGCTTCTGCCACAAAGCATAACATCACCAATGAAATTCCTAAATACTTTGGTTCTGAAGACTATAATAGTATTTATACTTCTATATTGAATGATATTAAAACTGGGAAAATCACAGCATTGGAAAGTGCAAAATATGGTACATTCCCTGTTTATTGTGATGGTGACGATATTAAATGTAATAGTAAAGCTGTCAAAAGACACAGTCATCTCAAAACCCTTTTCAATTATTTTATAAATAAAGATAGATATGATATCAGAGGATTGGGAAGAGATGATTATTTCAAGTTAATAGAACAATTAACTGATGGACGTACAAGGACTTTAGACTACAATTATTACCAAGGCGTTCTACGAGTAATGCTTCAGAGGGCAAAAGAAGCAACTATAGGAATAAAAAAACAATCAACCGAAACTCCAGTAGAGATTGAAGATTACAATGACAATATAGTTCCAGATCAACCTTATCTTCTCATCATCGACGAAATCAACCGCGGCAATATCTCCAAAATATTCGGAGAATTGATTACTTTGTTGGAGGTCGACAAAAGAATTGGCGAAGAGAATGAACTTACGGTCACTCTCCCCTATTCGCAGGAAACATTTGGAGTACCAAATAATCTTTATATAATCGGAACAATGAATACGGCCGACCGCAGTGTGGGCTACATTGACTACGCCATCCGACGCCGTTTTGCTTTCATCACTTTAAAGGCAGACAGAAATGTGATTGAAAATTATTACACAGACAACGACTTGAAGCAGAAAGCTTTGGCTTATTTTGACCAAGCAGATGCTTTAATGAAAGTTTCTTCTGAATATGAAAAAGATGACTTAATGATAGGTCATAGCTACTTTTTGGCTAAAAGCGAAGAAGAACTTCAGAATAAGATGGTCTATGAAGTACGTCCTTTGCTCTTGGAATATTTCAACGACGGACTGCTTGCCTTCAGAAAAGATGATGAAGAATACAAAGCAATCAAGAATTTTGGTGAAGCATGAACATCGTACTTCAAGAACATCAGCAAATAGCCTATCAGGAACTCAGCCGGACCGGAATCAAGATACATGATTTCCCGGACCGACCGGACAAATCTGTCTATTTGGGACTGACCAGCGACTTGCGACAACGAACTGTCAGGGCAAGTTATTATATAGGTTTGTCATGGCTCAAAGAAGGCGAATGTTCGGTATCGGTACTTCCCAAAATCAATGTTGACTATTTGCAGATGTTCATGGACTGTTTCTATAGTGACGACAACGATATTCAGGACAAACTGATGCAAATTTATTTCATCGATTTCGACAAGCCTTGTATCCGTCTGGAGAATTCCCCTTTTGAATTTACTCCTTTCATCATCATCCACTTCCTACAACTGATGAAGAAGCTGATAAAGAAAGGTTTAAAAAAAGGATATATTCTGAGGGAAGAAAATCTAAAAGGTAAAGTAAAAGGCAAAATTCTATTTGCGCGTCAATATAAAGAGAATCTTAGTATCGGAAGGGTTGAGAACAATTATTGCCGTTACCAGGAATATTCGGAAGACTGTACGGAAAACCGTATTCTAAAAAAAGCTTTGTTGTTTGTAGCGCATTTCTTGAACAATTATGATTTGGTTGATTCTTATGGACTTCAAAAATTGGTTCAGGGAATGTTACCCCGTTTTCAGAATGTGTCCGATATATCCAATATACAAGAGATACGAAAATTTCAAATCAATCCGTTTTATAGGGAATATGCCAGAGCCCTAAAAGTTGCCAAACTCATTTTACGCCGTTTCGGCTATGATATACAGACAGCCCAAGGCGATGCAGACAAACTGCTCCCTCCTTTTTGGATAGATATGCCCTTGTTGTACGAACTGTATGTACTGAATATGCTTAGAAACAGATTTGGAAACAATATCTACTATCACATCGCTACCCGAAAAGATGAAATAGATTTTGGAAAACGAGACGAACATCTGATTATGGATGCCAAATATGTACCTGATTGGGATACGGAGGTAAATACTGAACACATCGGTCAATTGGCCCGATATGCACGTGCTCCAGGTATCCGACGCAAATTGTTGGGAACAGACGACGATACAATTATCTGCAACTGTCTTTTACTCTACCCAAGCATACAAGGCATTACATCTTTTGAAAAAGAAAACATTTTAAGAGAAGAAAATGTAAAAGACATGGGATATCTCCAGTTTTATAAATTGGGAATAAAACTTCCAGTATCGAAGATACAGAAGGCTTTAATATGATAATAACAATTTAATAAATTCTATTATGAGAAAAATAAA
>OLNN01001218.1_pt1 | contig 22251 bp, 21 predicted proteins | sample 1672141 | NCBI WGS metagenome assembly OLNN01 (sample SAMEA3136652, study PRJEB25190) | human gut metagenome | biome: human gut; feature: human-associated habitat; material: faeces | place: Austria | collected 2013 | reverse complement strand
AACCCACGTTCAAGGTTCCACAAGTTTCAGTTTTGTTCAATTTTCAAGGTCCTGCTGTGCTGTCGCGTCTCCGTGACAGCTTGTATATTATATATCAGAAACGCTTGATTGTCAAGGGGTTTTCTGAAAGCTTTTTGAAGAATTTCTTCTTCAAAAAACATATACAGGCTGTTATGAAGCGCTTTTCGCGGCGTGTCCGCCGCGAGACAGCTTGATTATTATAGCAAGGAGTATGACTCTTGTCAACAGTTTTTTCGGATTTTTTGACAAATTTTGAGATCGATTTTTGGGCAAGGTGTATATTGGGGTGGTGCGTGGTGATAGGTACAAGGGGTTGCGATGGGAAGGTGGGGCGGGCGACCTGGCGGGAGTAAGGGGCAATAAAGGCAATGTGCGGCGGAGGGGCAAGCCCCCTCCCTACAATAATGGAAGATTAAATTGCAGTAACGGCAAGGTGGAGGGCCGGGCATGCCCGGCCCCTACCGGGTGGTAAATGGGTAAGTGTACGCTATATATTTCAACATTGTTCGGCTGACGTTGTGGAAAAGTCTTGCAATTTGTACCTTATTATAATAGTATAAAGACAATATGTTTGAAATGAGGTTTTCCCATGATCCTGGCATTGAATATTGGCAACTCCAACATTACGTTCGGCGGGTATACGCCGGACGGCAAGCTGGTGTTTTCGTCGCGGCTGTTTGCGGACACGGCGCTGAGCAGTGATGAGCTCCTGTACAAAATCGTAAACATGCTGGCGCTGTACGGGGCGGAGCCGCAGCAAATCACGGCGGTCATCTTTTCCAGCGTGGTGCCGGCACTGACGCCGCGGCTGCGCGAGGCCCTGCGCAAGATGTGCGAGTGCCAGATCATGGAGGTCGGCCCCGGGCTGAAAAGCGGGGTGCGCATCCGCATGGACAACCCGGCCCAGCTGGGCGGCGAGCTGCTGTGTGCCATCGTGGGCGCGCTGCAGCGGTGCACGCCGCCCTGCGTGGTGGTGAACTTTGATACCGCCACTACCCTGCTGGCTGTGGACAGCACCGGCGCACTGGTGGGCGGCAGCATCCTGCCGGGGCCGCAGTGCTCGCTGTCGGCGCTGGTGCGCAACACGGCGCAGCTGCCCCAGGTGGAGCTGGAGGCCCGCCCGCGGCGTTTGCTGGGGGCCAACACGGCGGACTGTCTGCACAGCGGCATTGTGTACGGCACGGCGGCCATGCTGGACGGCATGGTCGCGCAGATCCGCGCAGCGCTGGGCGTCCCCGACGCGCCGGTGGTCGCAACCGGCACGCTGCCCGACAGTGTGCGCACGGCGTGTGCGACGGATATTGTGTACCGCGAGACGCTGGTGCTGGAAGGGCTGTATTGGATCTGGAAGAAGAATACGCGGAAGTGACGTTTTGGTTGCGGGCCATCCCTGTAGGGGGCGGCGTTCTCGACGCCCCGCGGAGGGGTCAAGACCCCTCCCTACGATGCAAACCAGTAACAGGCGGCGACGTAAAGTTGCGAGCCGGGCATGCCCGGCCCCTACGGGGTGGTGGATGGTTGGCGGGTGCCGGCCGGAAGGTGCGGGCGGCATATATGCCGCCCCCTACTGGCAGGCGTATTGTACTATCCGTATTCCGGACAAACATCATTATATATCCAAAGAGGTGCTGCCCGCGCCTCTTTCTTTTTTTGTGGTGTCGTGTTATAATATATTATGTATAGTTGTGTACAAAATTTACAGAGAAAGGTATTTATTCATCACCCATGCAGCATTTGAAAAACTTTAACTGGAAGAAATTCCTCTTGCAGGGGGTGCTCCCCTTCCTGCTGGCGGTGGCGGTGGGGTTCATCTCCCGCTATCAGCTGGAGCTGTCCGACGGCGTGGCCGAGAGCTTTTTGCAGCTTCAATGGCCGCTCTACGCGCCGCTCAACGCGCTGACCGCCTTTTGCCTGACGCTGATTTTGTTTGCGCTGCTCGGCAAGTGGAGCCGCGCAACGGGCATTTCGGGCGCGGTGTTCACCGTCATTGCGCTCATCAACTACTACACCCGCGACCTGCACGGCTCGGCGCTGATGCCCCAGGACATTTTGAACCTCGGCACCGCCGCCGAGGTCATGGGCAGCTACACCCTGAAAATCACGCAGGACGTTGTGAAGATCGCGCTGCTCTACCTGCCGATTCTGGCGATTGCGTTCGTGCAGGCGCAGCTGGTCAAGGGTGCGCCTAAGCGCGCCGGCTGGAAGGCCCGCGGCGTGCGGGCGGCGGGCAGCGCACTGGGCGTGTTTCTGGTCATGTTCTTCGGCTACTTCGGCCCCGTGACCATCAAGCCCAAGACGACCTACGGCTGGGCGTGGCAGAACACCTACTACACCTACGGCTATCTGGCGGGGACGATTGAGGCCACCAGCCTGATGGCCGACCCTATCATTGAGCCGGAGAACTACAACGACGCCGCGGCGGTGAACACCGCCCGCAAGGCCGACGACTACATCGCCCCTGCCAGCCCCGAGAGCGCCGAGGACTACCCCGACATTGTGCTGATCCTGTCCGAGAGCTTCTACGACTTTGACCTTGTCACCGACCTGCAGGCCGACACTGACATCATGCCGGTCACCAAGAACCTGCCCAACTCGGTCTACGGCCACACGATCAGCCCCCATGTGGGCGGCGGCACAAACTCCACCGAGTACGAGATGCTGACCTCCAACTCGCTGATCCTGATGCCCAGCATCACGCCGTTCAACTGGCTGAACCTGTACAACGCCAACAGCGTTGTCAGCTACCTCAAGGGTCTGGGCTACTCCACGATGGCCGCCCACCCCTACACGAACTCCAACTACCGCCGCGACTCCGCCTGGCTGGCGCTGGGCTTTGACGAGACCCATTTCCAGAGCGATTTTACCACGCAGGAGACCTACGGGGACCGCCCGTACCAGACTGACTCGGCCACCTACCGCGACTGGGAAACGATGTACGAGGCCATGCCGGAGGACCAGCCGCGGTTCAGCTTTCTGGTCTCCATCCAGAGCCACGGCGACTACGATATGAACGATGCGTCGCTGGATATTGTCCACGCCGCCACCGACTACGGCGACTACGATGCGCTGATGGACGAGTACCTGAGCTGCATCAAAATGACCGACGCCGCCGTGCAGGAGCTGTGCGATTACTTTACCGCGCAGTACGAAAAGACGGGCCGCAAGGTCATTGTGGCCATGGCTGGTGACCACGCGCCCAGCTTTGTGGGCCATGTGGCCGACGCCAGCTTTGCCGAAACCGACAACGAGCTGCTGATTTTGGAGCGCAGCACGCCGTTTTTCATCTGGGCCAACTACCCGCTGGAGCACACGGCAGCCGCCACCAGCACCACCGACCCGCTGAACCGCATGGACATGGTCATGTTGGCCCCCACCCTGCTGCAGCAGGCGGGTCTGCCCCTGAGCGACTACTACAAGTACTTGTTGGAAATGAAGCACAACACCCCGGTTGTGACCGCCGCCAACGACTACATGAAGGTGGACGGCACCACAGCCGAGTACGGCGCAGACCCCGCGCTGGACGAGTGGGCCAAGGGGTATCTGATGCTGGAATACAACAACATCGGCGCGCACGCCAAGCGCGACCAGAGCATTTTTGACCCTGCCGAATAAAGAGGAGGCATCCCTATGACAGGTCTGAAACGAACCCCGCGCAGCCGCGGCGGCTTTACGCTGGTGGAGCTGATCGTGGTATTGGTGATTCTGGGCGTGCTGGCGACCTTTGCCGTCCCGGCCCTGACCGGGTACATTGACAGCGCCAAGGAAAAGCAGGCCGTCAGTGAGGCGCAGGCGTGTGTGATGACGGCGACCCGGCAGGGTGCGCAGAACTACGCCTTGGTGCAGAACGCATCTGTAGCCGGGAACGCCGAAAATGCAGCCGCCTTGACCAACTGGGCAGGCACGTTGACAAACGAGGTTCCCACCGTGACCGGCGGAGATGTAGCACTTACCGAGGGCAGCGGGCAGTATCTGCTGCATGTGAACAACCCGCCTGCGGGCAATATTAAGCCTGTTGGGATTTCTTCGGATGCCGGGGTCAAGGGTACCGTGCAGGGGATGACCTGCAACGCCGGCGGGCAGGTTTTATACTTAGTGTATACCAGCGCCGATGGGATACAGGTCGTATACACGAACGCGGGAACCACCGCGAGTGTAAATATCGGCAGTGATGAGGCTGTTGTTGTGCCGACGCCGAAGAAGAATGCCAGCACCGGCGGTGGTGAAACCGGCGGTGGCAACACCGGGGGCGGCGGTTCCGGCGGGGGCGGTACGACCGGCGGCACTGTTACAGCAAATGAAAAGCAGTTCATTATCCACTTGCAGGATATTAAAACTGCAAACTCTACGCCTTTTGCAAACAAAAAATATCACATTCAGAGCGGCGATAACTCTTTTGATGTGGACTCTGATGCAAACGGCGATATTCTGTTGGATATTTCTCCTAAGGAACACCCTCGTCCCAACACTGTTATCGGGGATACGCCGACTACTATCACCGAAGCTGAAGTTCCTGATGGCTACCAAGTCATTCCCAGCAGTACAAAAATCTATATCAATGTTGTCAATGATGGGGACGACTATCATCTCAATTCCATACAGAATAACGGAAATGACAATCCATTTGCTATCGATATGGCTAAAAGGCAGCTTACCCTTATGCGCTTTCCCGTTGCCAAATTGAATCTGCGCGTCACTGACCCTGAAGGAAATGCGCTGTCCGGTGCTACTTTTGCTATTACGAACGGCTCAGACACTGTTGCCAAACTCACCAGTGATAGTAAAGGAGAATGCTCCATTCCTGTCAAACTGCATGAGGGAGATAACATCGGGTATTCTGCTGCTTTCCTAACTGCCGGAGACCAAAATAACCAAACTTATGTTATAAAGGAAACGCCTCCTGCCGGATATAAGGGAGACTTCACATGTTCGTTTCATTTATATTATAAGGAATATCCCTCTACTCCGACTCCCCATTATACAACCTGGTTCCGCATTGATGCTTTTAACTTCAATCAGGGAGAAGGGGTTAGTTATAGTCTGGAAAAGACTGTTGGTGATAAGGATACTTTTCATGTCATAAACAAACGCTAACTCTGCACTGTCTATATCCGTAAAATTGATAACGCCGGAAATCCTGTATCCAACGCCAATCTAAAAGCTGACAATACCGGCAGCTTTGTTACGCCAGAGCATAAACTACAGGATACAACCAAAATATAGCAGACTGTCGAAAAACGCTTGTAGGGGCGAGCATTGCTCGCCCGTGCCCGTTTGCCTTGCAAAAAACTGTCCCGGAAAATGCGTTGCTGCGGTAAGTTGGCGGGCGACCCATGCTCGCCCCTACGCACGCAATAAGGCAAGAATGCAATTTTTTGACGGTCTGCTATATAATTTCACCCTTAATCAATAAGAAAGCCCCCACCCAGCCGCAGAACATCTGCGGTTGGGTGGGGGTGGTTTATTTGTAGAGATTGCAGGGGCGCGGCGGCAGCGGCAACACTCCCGGGCGGATATGGGCTCCGCCCCTGCGTTCTCTGCCAATCACAAAAACTCTTTCCAGTAAATCTCTGCGCTTCTCGTCATCTCCCGGGAAAAGTCGCTCGCGTACTTGCGCTTGCAAAATGCCTGCACGGCTTTGTCAAAGTCGTAGTCGAGCTGGCCGTTGGCGGCGGCTTTCGCCGCAAAGTCGGCGCGCAGCTCGTCGGGCGTGCGGTCCGTGTACACATTCTCGCAGACGACGGCCTGCTCGGCAAAGCGGGCGGGCTTGGGGCGGCGCTGCTGCTGCTCCGTGGGGCGGCCAAACACCAGCATACAGGCGGGCACAACGTACTGCGGCAGGTGCAGGGCGTCGCGCATGGCCTCAGCATTCTCGAGGACGTCGCCTATGTAGCAGCTGCCGATGCCCAGAGACTCGGCGGCGACCACGGCGTTCTGGGCGGCAATGCAGGTGTCGGCCATGGCCAGCATCAAGTCCCCTGCCCCGGGCTTGCGGGCGTCCGTGATGCCCGCGGCGTGGTAGGCGTTGAGCCAGCGGCGGCAGTCGGCCAGGAACACCAGCACCAGCGGCGCCCCGGCAATGAACGGCTGGTGGTCGCACAGGTCGGCCAGCGTGGCCTTCAGCGCCGGGTCGGTGATGTCCAGGATCGTGTACAGCTGCTGGTTGCCCGCCGTCGGTGCCTGGAACGCCGCGTTCAGGATGGCCGCCCGCTCGTCCGGCGTGACAGGGTCGGGGGTGAATACCCGCACGCTTTTGCGGGCGGAGAGGGCGGAGAGGATAGCGTTGTTTTCCATAATAAGCTCCTTTGTATAGCAAAAGCCTCCCTTGTCAAAGGGAGGTGGACGCCGTAGGCGGCCGGAGGGATTCCGGCGGGCTTTCCGGGAGCAAACCGCTTCCGCGACGCCCGTCGAAATCCCCCAGTCCGCTCCGCGGACAGCCCCCTTTGACAAGGGGGCCTTTTGCCATTTTATTTAACTTTTCCGTTTCTTCAAAAACTTCCCGATCAGCGTATCCAGCATGCTCAGCACCTCGCGGATGTTCAGCACGCAGACCACCGCGGTGATGCCCACGACGGGCAGCGCCCAATGGGTCAGGTTCATCATGCACCAGATTTCCGCCAGCACCAGCGCCAGATTCAGCACAAGCCACGCCGGGTGGAAGTCGATCTCCAGCAGACCGCGGGTCGAGTAGGCGCGCAGCAAAAACACCAGCATCAGGCCCAGGAAGCTGGCCGGGGTTACGCCCCACGGGCCCCACTGCAAAATGAACAGGTAGTTCAGAATCAGGTTCAGCACCGCACCGGCCAGCATTGTGAACAGCGAGCCGGCAGACCGTTTATACACGACGTAGACGCTGTTCAGGAACTGGTTCAGACAGGTCAGCATCGAGCAGAGCGTCAGGAACGGAACAAACGTCCAGGCGTCAAAATATTCAGCCTTGAACACCCGCATAAGCAGCTGGCACAGCATGATAATGCCCGCCACGCAGCAGAACAGCACGCTGGCATACACGCGGAATATCTTGGAGAAGAACGCCTCGCGGTCCGTCTCCTCGGTCACGGCGGAGAGCTGCCACGCCTCGTAGAAGATGCTGCCCAAAATCGTGATGATCTGCGGCAGGAAGTACCCCGCCGACAGCAGGCCGACCCAGTGGTTGCCGCTGCGGCCGCCATAGTTCTCGCACATGCCCTGCACAAAGAACATATCGCTGGCGTTGATGATCCAAAAGCTGATGGACGCCGGGATCATCGGCAGGCAGTAGCGCAGCATCTCCTTCCACAGCGTCTTGTCAAACGCCTTGGGCTTGAAGTACCGCCAGCACCCGCCCGCAATGAACACAAACACCATGGATGTCAAATCTGCCAGCGCATTTGCCAGCAAAAAGCCTGCAGCGCCCATTTTTAAGACGCTCAGGAACAGCAGGTAGTAGAGCAGCAGGCTTAGTGTTGTCAGCACACCGTCTATGGCGACCAGCCGGTTCAGCATCCGCGAGCGGATGAACTGGGTACACAGCGTTCTCATACAGCTGGCCAGCACGCAGAGGTACAAAAAGCCCAGGTATTCCGCTGCGTTGGGGATGAGCCGCACCAGCGGCATGGCCAGCAGCAGCACCACAAAGCCCAGCCCGATAGTCGCCGCGCCGTTGACAAAGACGCTGGATTTGTTGGTCGCTTTGTCCAGCCCGAACCGGATGACCGCATAGGCCACGCCAAGGCTGACCACCGGGATCAGCAGGTTTGTGGCCTGCTGCAAAAGGCTGGACACGCCCATAACGTCCGGCGAGTCGAGCGCGTAGCTCAGATACGGGCGGATGAAGAAGCTGAGCAGCTTGGAGCTGAAGTTGGAGATGGCAAACAGCAGCGTATTGCTGACCAGCGTCGTGTATTTTTTCTGTGGAGACGGCAAGATGGGAACCTCCCTTGTTTGTAGAGTATGAAGCCTTCCCCTCCGGGGGAAGGTGGCCGAGCGAACGCGAAGGTCGGATGAGGGCAAACCTTCCGCCGGCACCCCGTTCACGGGCAATCGCGGCAAACTCCCGCTCTCATCGCAGCTTCAGCATCCGTTCCCGCTGCTTATAATCCGGCAGCACCTCCGCCACCGCGGCCCAGAACGCCGGGCTGTGGTCTGGGTGGGCAAAGTGACAGAACTCATGCACAACAACGTACTCCTGCGCGGGCAGCGGCATCGTGCAGAGCCGCCGCGCAAACGCCAGCGTGCCGGTGCGCAGACTGCACGACCCCCAGCGGGTGTTCATGTCGCGCACCGCAATTTTGGGCATCGCGCCGCCCGGGCAGGTCGCCGCAAACTGCGGATAGTATGCCCGGCACAGCGCCTGCATATAGGCCAGCGCCTCGGCCTTGGGCGGCAGCGCGGGAGCCTCGGCGGCCTCTCGTTCGCGCCGGGCCGCGGCACGCGCCTGTGCGGTGCGCACCCAGTCGGCCCGCGCCGTGACAAAGGCGTCCACATAAGCCGCAGGCACCCGCGGCGACGCACTGGCCGCCACACTGCCGTCGGCCCGCACGCGCAGGTTGATGTTGCGCACCCGCCGCCGCGTCAGCGTGTAGGTGATGCCGCCCGCCGTCCGCTCCATGCCCGGCCCCCCTTTTGCAAAAGTATATAGTTTATTGTACACGCATTTGCCCAAAAGTGCAACAGTTGCCTGCGGTGGCGCATTGTGGTATGATACTGCCAAAAGGGGGCTTTTGCATGAAATCGCTGTTTTTTGTTCTGCCTGCCCTGCTGCTGGGCCTGACGGCCTGCGGCGCGCCAGTGGCCGCCGTGACCCTGCCCGACACCGTGCAGGTCGAAAAGACCCAGACCGCCGAGACCGCCGTCCTCTACGAGGATGCCGACGGGCGTGAGGTCAGCCCCCGCCGCGCCGCCCTGACCGAGTGGCGCTGGTCTGTGGCCGATGACACGATTGCCGAGGTCGATCCCAGCGGCACTGTGACCGGTCTGCGCGGCGGCTCGACCACCCTGACGCTGCAAAGCGCCGACGGGAAAATTTCCGCCAGCTGCCCGGTGCAGGTGTCCAGCCCGCTGCGCGGCATTGCTTTGGACGACTACACGCTGTATTTTGACGACGAGCTTGTGACCTGGATCACCGCCGACGGCACACGCGAGTCCGACTACGCCTACGCCAGCCGCGTCGGCGCAGTCTGCCATCTTCTGCCGGAGGACACCACCGACCACCCCGCCGTGACCTATCACATCACCGACGAGCGCATCGCCCGCTTCGACGGCTCCTGGCTCGTTCCCGTGAATTACGGCACCACGACCCTGACCGCCGACTGCGGCGGGTTTACAGCGCAGTGTACCGTAACGGTGGTCAGGCCGGAGGAACAACCGTAGGAACAGGCAAAGGCGGGCACCGTGCAGTGCCCGCCTTTTGTTGTCAGAAATTGAGGATTGACAGAATCGTAAATAAAGCCATCATAATAATGGACATTCCGCAAAGCAGGAGAGCAACAAAGTTCAGGATTCCCGGTTTCTCTGCCGTTTTGCTTGTATCATACGCATATTTGAACAGACAAATTTCCAGCAGCAGCATAGGGGCATACATCCGCACACTGCGGCCACTCTGCTCAAAGAATGTATAGCAGCTGGACGCCGTAAGGATCGCGCACAGCAAAATCATCAGCACACTATTCAGCGTCCGCCGCCAGCTACTTATAGCGGGGCGTGCGGGTTGGGCGGGCTGCTGCTTTTTCTTTTTACCACTAGACTTTTTCTTATGCTTGGGCTTACTGTTGAGACTGAAATCCCCACCGTATTCTTTCTCTTTGCGTTTAAAATCTTCTCTGTACCAATCGCGATCTTCGACGCTCATTTGTGTTTCCTTTCTGCGCTTTCATTTTAGCTTTATTATAAAGCGAATACAGAGAAAGGTCAATCTTTTTATGACGGCAATTGAAGATACTGCATGTTTTGCCTTTTACTTCAAAAGTTTGGTACGATTGTGGTTACACGTCAAAAGGTAAAGGAAATTGGGGACTACTTTGGTGACCCTCCCGTCCATCTCCCGCGCCCTAAAAACAGCCCGCGGGGCTGTTTTTGCCCCGCGGGACGCGGACGCGGGGCCTGGGCTGTTCGATTCCCGTACTCCTCTACTCCTTACAATGTACAATAAAAAGAAAAAAGCTCAACCTCTTGCGAAGTTGAGCTTTTTGGTGACCCGTACGGGAATCGAACTTCTATCATTCTACAAATATCCTTTAATGCAATACGTACTAACGATAATTTTATCACTGGTATGGATTTCATTAAAGGGTATTTTTATATCTGTGTGGTACAAAGTGTGGTACTCTTCATATAAAAAGTGTGGTACAGCACCTGCTTGCAAGAATAAATAAAAAAGTTGGTGATACCCCTCTTGCCAGTACGTGCGAACTGAATATCATGATAATAAAGCCACCTACTGAAAATTACTCAAAGGAGATTATTATCATGAAAGGCAAATATTTGAATTTGCGGTCCGAAATCATCCGCGCAGGCTTTACCTGCTACAATGTCGCGGAGGCCATCGGCATTTCCCCGCAAGCATTGTCGCAGAAGATGAACGGATATTCGCTCTTTTCGGCAGAGGAAATCGCACGCATCGGAAGGTTGTTGAATATCAATAAGGACGATTACTACACTATTTTCATCGAGCCAGTCACATAAAATGGCCGGCTCTAAGGAGTCCGCATGTATACCACACAAAGTAAAATGATTTCTCGCGCAATCTGGGTTGAGAAAAAGCACGTTTGGAAAATCAACCTCCAAAAGAACGGTGTCCGAAAGTCTTTTTATTCAAGCGTCCCGGGTGACAAAGGCCGAAAGATCTGCGCCCAAAATGCAACCTCGTGGTTGTCTGGAGCTTGCCCATTTAGCGTCAGCGAACGTACAACGGTTGATACCGTGTTTGAGCGCTACCTCCAAGATAAGGCACTCGAAACCACAAACATCTACACCATCCGCAACAGGTATAACAACCACATTAAACCTATAATTGGCAAAGTCCCGGTTATGCTACTAACTAAGCAGGATTTAAAGCGAGTTATCTATACCGCATACAGAAAGCACAATCTTAGTCAAAAAAGTCTTAAAAATATACGCGGCGATTTATCTGGATTCTGTAATTATTTGGACTGTGCCGATATCCGGAACGATTTGCGTACATCAAACATTAAAATTCCCTCAAACGCCAAAAAAGGTCAAAAGCAAGCACTTGACGTTTCTTCGCTTAACATCTTATTCACCGAATCTCAGGTGCCTTATAATGGTACGATTTGTCAAGACAGCTTAATCTATGCATATCGATTCCAAGTCGTTACAGGGTTACGTCCTGGTGAATTGATGGGCCTTGAGTGGGGCGATATTGACAATGATTATATACATATACGCCGTGCCATCAATGCTAAAGGCATCACTACAAATGGGAAGAACGAATTTGCCGCACGCGACTTCCCGCAGACTCGATATACACGTATGCTTTTAGAAAGTCAACAAGTCTATCGAGTCACTCCGTTAGACCCTCATGAGAGGGTCTTTGGAAGCACTGGTCAACTATGCTACCGTAAACGCTGGGGGATCTATTGCAGGTATAACGGTATCCCTTATATTACGCCGTATGAGCTGCGACATACCTTTAGCTCAATCTACAAAAATCACTTTAGCAACTGGGTTTACGAGGAGTTAGTTGGTCATACACATCCTGGTGTTAATGGTGTCTATATGCACCCGATGGATGGAGACATGGACGGCGTTCCTGCTCTGCTTGACAGCTTGCTTGATGAAAGACTTTCATTAGGTAGAGCAAAGCGGATGCTCTTATCTAACGGCCAAACCAAATAAAAAAGCACTTTATAAAGACGAGCTTCATTCAAGAAATTTGTAATGAAGTTCGTCTTTTCTTTATTGTCCACCCTTGCGAACTGAGTAGAATTATAAGCACAGGGAGCGAACAAGCAAGATACATCCTCTCGGTTGTCATATTGCTTTACGTTTCCTCCATCAGAAAAGGGAGGTGACAGAAATGTCGTTTGGTTCTATCAACAGCAGTGCTCGACACACTTGCTTTTGGTTGCATCTATCCGGCACCATTCCTTAGTTACCAATGGCGAGGACAGTACTTCGGAAACAACATAACGATAATGCCAAGGAGGAAATAACCATGAAAATCATTGGTTATAGACGCAGTGACTTTGTCACGAAAGAAGGCCGTCCCGTCACCGGCTGCCGCATCTACCTCGCAACGGAGATTGCCTCCCAGAACGGGGAGGGCGTCTTCGTCAGGGATATGTATCTCTCTGACGCTAAGATGGCCGAACTTAAAATCAACCTTCATGACCTGATGGGACGCGAAGTGAAGATTTTCTACAACGAGTACCGTAAGCCTGAGAACATTGTGGTGCTCGACTAAGGTTTCCAAGCACACTGTAGGACGCGTTAGCGGCCTCACCTCAAAAATGGGGCTTGTCTCATTTTTGAGGTAAACCAATCAACACCCATACAGCACCTTGAAAATTTTATAACGACAAGCGTACGCTATGGACTTAAAGCCGCCACACAGGTATGGAGCTAGTATTACCTCCATACCTGTGTGTACAGTCCATAAAGCCTATAACTATAAGCTTTAAAGCGTACACAGCGGCTTTGTGTCCGTAGTGTACTGGGTACACTATATGGCAAAAGGTTACGCGACACGCCGTTACCAGCTGACAATCAACAATCCACAAGAGCATGGCTATGATCATAATGTTATCAAGGCTGCTCTTGAAAAAGGAGCCAAGCTCCTTTATTGGTGCATGGCTGATGAAGTGGGGCAAGAGGAAACCTATCACATACACTTATTTTTAGTATATGAAAATCCTGTAATGTTCACAACCCTAAAGAACAAGTTTCCTACTGCGCACATCGAAGTGCCTCAATGGGGAAAAAATTCCGAAAACTATGCTTACATCCGTAAAGAGGGTGCTAAGTATAACAAGGATGCAAACGGTCACTACAAGTATACCGACTCCAAGGGAAAAGTACATGAAGGGATAAACTACTCTGACACGTTTGAAGAAAGTGGCAGTTTACCCCCTGACAGCAAGCAGGGCGACCGTAACGACTTACGGACTCTGTATGCACTGATTGCATCCGGGGCAGACAATGCGCAAATTCTGGGTGAGCACCCGGAATACCTGCGAGATATCTCCCACATTGACCGGACAAGGCAGACCATTCTGGAGGAGAAATACCGCAATGTATTTCGCCAGATGACAGTCACCTATATCTTTGGCCCTACTGGCACAGGAAAAACTAGGTCGGTAAAAGAAGGATGCGGATACTCAAACTGCTACGCGGTGTCTGACTATCACCATCCTTTTGATGGCTACCGGGGGCAGAAAGTGATGCTCTTCGATGAGTTCCACAGCAGCTTGCCCCTTAATAGCATGCTGCAATACCTGGATGGCTATCCTTTGGAATTACCCTGTAGGTATGCTAACAAGCAGGCTTGCTACACGGAAGCATACATCATTTCCAACTTGCCGTTGGAGAAGCAGTATGTTTCCGAGCAGCACGAAAAGCCGGAGGCTTGGGACGCGCTCTTGCGGCGCATCAACTGCGTTCGGGTTTTTGACCTCGACGGCAGTCACAAGGACTATACGGTTCACGAGTATTTTCACCCTTGCACCACACCGACATTTGAGCAAATAGAGATTGATGATTGTCCGTTCTAGCGGATGAAAGCTGTGCTATCAGGCTATACGGGCATTTATTTTGAAAGGAGATTTAATCATGCGTAATGATTCTGATCGCCTGCAATGGCAGACGGAAAAAAATTATATCATGAATACGTTCCACAATGGGCTTAGACGTATTCAAACCGATTCAAAGACCGCACAGCAATATGTGCTGCTGTGCCTCGCACTCGCAGTTGCCGCCCTGATTATGGTTTCGGGCGGCTCTGGCGAGGACGTGATTTCGGTAGTATTTAGACCGTTCGTTAATTTTATTCGGGTAATTGCATGGCTGGCAGAGTGCCTTGGCGTCATTTACCTCTTTGGTTATATCCCCCACAGTTGGTCATATTACGACGATTTTTCGCGTGCTGGTATCTGCAACCAGGCGCATGAAGCACCACTGCTAGTTAAGGCCAACAGGGATGGTAATATTCAACAGCTTACTTTCAGCCTTAAAGGCTGCCCGCTCGAATACTGGGAAGACAATCGGACAACAATCGAATCCGCACTTAATGTGACCGTCCTCTCTATCACTCAGGGCAGCAACAACCAGCTCTTTGACCTTCGTGTTGTTGCCGGGTGCAACCTTATGGGGCGGCTAATCCCGTGGGCAGATACATATATGGACGATAGCGGCACAAAAATCGTCTTGGGCATCAATGCGGCAGGCATTCCCGTTAGCATTGATTTTAGCCAGCTGCCTCATTGGCTTTTGGCTGCTGCCACCGGCATGGGTAAGACGCAGTTGGCACTGTTGATTCTCTACCAGCTGTCGCAAAAAGGCTACGACATCTACCTCGCCGATTATAAAGGTGTGGACTTCGGCCCCGAATATCGTAAGACGGGGCATTATGCAGATGATGATGCTGCCCTTGAGCAGATGCTTGACAGTGTTGTACATGAGCTTAACCATCGCCGTACAGAGTTTTCTATCGCTGGCTGTGCAAATCTTGAGGAATATGTCCAGACGACCGGAGAAGAACTGCATCGAATCGTCGTTATCCTGGATGAAACCTCGATGATTCTCGATACAACTGGACGTGATAAAGATGGCAAGGCAGTAGTTGCCTCGATTACGAACAGGCTCCTCGCCATTGGCCGTCTGGGCCGTGCGCTCGGTATTCATCTGCTTGTGGCAACTCAGCGCCCCGACGTAGGGTCTGTTCCGGGTAGTCTTAAAGCACAGCTTGACGGTCGTATTTGCGGCCACACTGCCGATGCACAGAGTTCCATTGTTATCTTGGATGACGGCAGTGCCGCAAAGCTCCCTGCTATTCCCGGACGCTTCATCATCCGCAATGGCAGTGGGTCGGACGAAATTATTCAGGCTTACTACTATCACCAGTGACCAAGGAGTCGACTATGAAAAATCCACCTCTACAACAGGGCCATGACGGCCCGCGGGCACCACCGTTGCGTCCTTATCAGGCTGACACCCTTCAGCGTATGAAATCCTACGAGGGAAATGCCGCCCTGTGCGTTATCGCAACCGGCCTTGGCAAGACACGAATTTTTGCTGAGTACATCCGCTGTGATGTACTGGAAAATGACCACCACATACTGATTTTATCTCACCGGGAAGAACTCGTGATACAGCCGTTGGAATACCTCAAAGGCCTTCCCTGCGGCATCGAGCAGGGAACCACACATGCACACGGGGAACCCATCATCAGCGCTTCGGTGCAAAGCCTTGTGGGGCGGCTCGACAAGTACAACCCCTACAGTATCGATACCATCATCATCGACGAGGCCCACCACAGTGCTGCACCGACCTACCGCAAAATTTTTGAGTACTTCAAAAATGCCGTTCGTTTTGGCTTCACTGCAACCGCAATCCGCGGTGATGGTGTCGGCCTGGATGTGGCTTTTGACGACATTTTGTGCGAGTATAACACCCTATACGGCATTGAGCACGGGTATCTTAGTCCTATAGAAGCTTGTCAGGTTAATCTCAAGTATGACTTGGGGACAGTGCAGTACCGTGAGGATACTGGCGATTATGATGCCGCAGATATAGCACGCGTTATGTCTGGCACAGCAGCGGGTATCGCGGAGGCCTACACCTCAAACGCACGTGGGCAGACCATCATTTTCGCACCATCCATTGAAGAGGGCAAAAATGTGACAGCACTGCTCAATTCCCAGCATGGTGCCAGTACCGCGGCCTTTATCGATGGCACTACTCAAAATAGAGGACGTCTGTTGGAGGCCTACCGTTTGGGCCTAATTAAAGTACTTGTCTGCTATGCTGTCCTGACGGAAGGTGTTGACCTGCCGATGACAGAAACCGTTCTGCTGGCCCGCCCGGTTGCCACAACCAATGTCGGCCTGTATGCGCAGATGGTAGGTCGCGGCCTGCGGTTGCATCCGGGAAAAAGTGCCTGCAAGATTATTGATTGCGTGGGCATTTCCAGGATGCCGATATGCACGGCAGCAACGCTAATCGGCGAGGAACCGCTAGCTCCCAAACCTAAAAAGGAGCAGGTGGAAAAGTTGCCGGAGGAAACCGAACCGATAAAGGTACTTACAGGTGCGGACATTCCCGATACCTGGATAAAAAATCAGAAGGAGGTAGACGTTATGGCACTTGGCGAAGGTGTTACCACCCATGATGTCGCATGGATTACACTCAAGGATGGCGGCTATATACTGCCTATCCCGACCGTAACCTACCGCATCAGCAAACCGCTGACTAACGGCATGGTGTACCTGCGGAAAAATAAAGCGTGCTCCAAGAGTGCGGTGCCATTACAATTTGCATTAGACTATGTGTATCAGGACTTGAAACAGAAGCATGCTAAATATCAACATATCTGGGACAAAAAACAGCGCTATAAGTGGGATAGACAACCCATCACCAATGAGCAAATTGCCCTTATCCACAAGCTGGCCCCGGATTACAAAATTGACACCCATAAAATGACACGAGGGGATGCCTCGCGGGCGATACAACTGCTGACCTACAAGCCGGAAGAATGGACGCCCCAAACGACACCCTCGGAGGTGCAGGACGATGCCAAGAAAAGCCCGTAAACTTTCGTCCTGCGGCGTGTATCACATCATGATCCGTGGAATTAACCGCATGACCATCTTTAATGATGATGCCGACAATCTGAACTTTTTACATATTCTCGATTTTTGCGCAGATGAAAATTTTATCATCATGGCATACTGCCTGATGGGCAACCATCTGCATCTGCTCGCGAAGGATTGTAACGATTCCTTGCAACACATGATGAAGGCCATCGGGGTACGGTACGTTGCCTACTACAACCGCCGCTACCAGCGGACAGGCCCGCTCTTCCAGGGCCGTTACAAATCCCAGCCTGTCACAACCAAAGGCTACTTCCTGCGGGTACTGCGCTATATCCACCGCAACCCGGTCGCTGCCGGAATGGTGCAGGATATGCAGGACTACCCGTGGAGCAGCTACATTGACTACTTTGCTAGTCGAAAAAAGCCGTTATGTCATGTAGACACAAGCTACGCGCTTGCACTGCATGATTTAGATTGGCTGCGGCACTACCACCAGCAGCCAGAATTAAATGCCCGCGGCATTCTGGAGGATTCTCCGCTGCCTGCCTTTACGGATGCTGAACTTTGTGACTTTGTACGTGCAACGGCAGGCATGGAATGCCACGAAATCCAGCTTTACCCCGAATCCACCGCAACCCCGCTGCTGCGCCGTCTGGTAACACAAGAGGGCGTCAGCATTACACAACTCTCACGGCTTACAGGGATGGCACGCGGAGACATCCGCCGCCGTCTGCTGTGAGCGGTGATACAACTCTCAAAGGAGAAATCCCATGAAGAAAGAAAGCTTTATTTACAGCACTCTCACGATTGGCGGTTCGAAGGAACAGGTCAATGAAGTAATGAAGTACATCTGCGATGACATCTATGACATTGGGAGCATTGATTTGAATAAAATCTGTGCTGTGCCGGTACACCTGAACATTGGCCCCGATGATGAAGTTTCTTGCGGCGAAAAGCTTTACCGCCATTATCTTGATTTAGTTCCTTACCCTACAGAAGAGGAAGAAGAAAATTTTCTTGCTGTTCTTAGCCGTGCAGATCAGCGCCGGTTCCTTTTGGGAAAAATGGCTGTGCTGAACCGGAAGGAATACGGCTATCCTACTTATACCGGCTGGTGCACGGAACACTGGGGTACAGACGAAAACGTGATATCTTTTGAAGAATGTAATGAAAATAGCATTGCATTTCTCACCCATAGCGCACCTGCAAGTGAGGCTATTCATACGCTCTCAATTCTTTTTCCTAAAGTAAAACTTACTTTCGCGTGGGAGGAAAACAAGGTCGCCCTTATGGACGATGAAGTAGTTTTACATTATGAAGTATATCGTTACGGGGAGCTGGCAGAATCCAAATCTGCCATTGCCGGAAAGACCCACTGGCAATATAACGGCAGCTTAAAAAAACCGTTGTACTGCACGCCCCAAGAAGATAATGATTATGGGGAAATCCCTGAAGGAATTTCTGCGGAGGATTTTGAGGAACCGGACGCTATGCCTTTCTAACCCTGCCTCGTTTGAAAAGTAAACATCAAAAGGACGACAGCCTTTATTGGCTCTCGTCCTCTTTTTGTTGTCTAGTCTCAATATTGTCAAATAAAGGGCTGTCCCAAAAAGTTTTAAATGGGATTCCTAACCCCACACATATCCGTGCAACTATTTCAGTTGAAGTATTTTTAGTGGTAGCATAAGGCTTGACAGTCTTTTTAAGGACAGATGGTGCAATGCCGGAACGCTCAGCCAGCTTGTTGACACTGTAGCCGCGCTCGTCTGCAAGCTCCAAAATGCGCAGCTTAATTGCCTCCTGTAGTAGCATTTGCCCTCACCACCGTGTACAATAAAGTATATTTATTGTACCGATTTGCTAAGGGAAAAATCGTCTACCTGGAGACGATTTGAATCTTGCTCTTACGTGCTGATGTGCTATAATATAAAAGGAAGGTGATAAATGGATGCAAAAACTATCCCACACCGCACCGTACATAGCCTATGCTGTGGCAACTGCTGGGATGGCTGTGCTGCTACTCCTTGGCAGCTCGCCGGGAGCAATAGTTGCCCGCAGTTACCGGGCGTATAATGGGCGCGCTGTTCCCGGCTACACAGAATATACGTACCGGGATGTTAATCTGTCCTTCTCGGTGCCGCTATCACCTGTGACCGCGGTGGAAGCACGCGCGAAAAAAGACGGTTATATCTTGTTTGCCTATCCGCGCTGTCCCTACTGTCGCAACCTGCTCCCTGTGCTTGCCGCTGTTGCTACAAGTGAAGGGGTCACGATGGACTACTGCCAGGTAGACCTATATCGGGATATATACACCTACAACTCGGATACTGCCGCACCAGTGCAAACCAGACCAGCGGGGGAAGGCTACACCGAACTGCTAACCTGGCTGGATGACTACCTGGCCGAGTACACCGTCTCCGACCCGGAGAAAAATGAAATTGATGTCGGGGAGAAGCGTATCGGTGCACCGACCATCATCAAGGTGGAAGATGGCAAGCCCGTGTCAAAATGGCAACTATCGGATGCTTCAATATTTGTAGGCGGATACCCGGAAAACAAATACGCAGTCTGGGACAATTCCATACAGGAAGGAGTTGCAGATTCCTTGCGGGAGTATCTGGAAACTGCGTGATGTATCGGGGACGGTGAGTCGCGCAGCGATCTCCCCCGTCCCCGATTTAAAAGAATCCAAAGCCGCCACTTATCAATAGAGTGGCGGCGGCAAAATTAAAAAGTAGCCTCGGCGCTAGATGCCGAGAAGGAGTGTTTTTATGAAAAAGAATATCGTATTGGCAGTTATTGCGACTGCGGCTATGGCGCTCAGCCTGGTAGGATGCGGCGTTAAGGTCACGAACATCTCGGTTCCGGATGCTGCGACCCTCGAAAAGGGCGAGAGCATCACGTTGCCGGTGAATTTCGGTACGGAGGATGCGCCTGCAGAAACGCCTGTCATCGCAACCGGTGAGTCTGCTACGGCAGAAACTGCTGCGCAGGATGAAAAGATTGCCAAGGCGGCTGAGAAGCTGACGCTCGCGTGGACTTCCTCCGATGAGAGCGTCGCTACGGTCGATGAGACCGGCACCGTTACAGCAGTCGCAACCGGTGAGGCTGAAATTACCGCAGCGGTCAAGGATACCGAGATGCAGGATGTCTGCGTCATCACCGTTAAGGTGTCCGCAAAAGAATTAAAGGTTCCCGATACCCTGGATGTCAAACTCAACGATACAGACGAAGCCGCAATCGAAGCGAAATGCGAGCCGGAAGATGCGTCCAACATTTCGTTTGATTTCGCTTCCAGCGATGAGGAAGTCGCCACCGTCGATAAGGACGGCAAGGTAAAGGTCCTTAAAGCAGGTGAGTGCGACATCACTACGACCCTCTTGCAGGATGGCGAAAAGGTCACCGAGAAGACAACTCATGTGAAAGCGTTTTATGAGGTTGAAAGCATCACGCTCGATTCCAACGAAGGCAAACTGACGGTCGGTAACTCTCACACCATTAAGGCAACTGTTGCCCCCAAAGAGGTTGCCGCCGAGACCACCATCGAGTGGTCGTCCAGCAACGAGAAGGTTGCTACTGTCGATTCCAATGGGAAGGTAACTGCCGTTTCCTCCGGGAATGCAACCATCACCGCAACTGCCGGTGAGGAGAGCGCCAACTACGAAGTGACGGTTGAGCAGCCGAAGAAGACCACGACCAGCAACAAGTCCTATACCAACAGCGGTTCCAGCAACAGTTCTGCTGTCGTGACGCCTTCCAACCAGACCCCCGTTGCGCCGGTCACGCCGTCCGCTCCCACAACGCCGGTACAGCCCAGCAATCCGGAGCCTGCTGCCCCGGCTCCCGCACAGCCTGACCCGGCACCGGCACAGCCTAGCAACCCGGAACCCGCGCAGCCCAGTAATCCTGAGCCGTCTCAGCCGAGCGGCGGAGATAGCGGTAGTACAGGCGACAAGCCCAACGGCAGTGGCGGTTGGGAGTGGGGTGGTCCCGTAATTTCTACTCCTACCGATAATGGTTGCCCGCCGGAAGAGCACGCTGGTGGTCTGTGCTAATTCCACACATCGAAACATGTAAGTAATAGCAATTAAACCCGTAGTATAGAAGCGGCAAGTCTTCTTGCTACGGGTTTGCTTTTTTCTAAGGAAAAATGGGGACGGTTCCTAAATTGAGAAGTTGACATCAAAACCTCAAAAACGGGGACGGCGCAGTCGTTTTAACGACCTGCACCGTCCTCTTTTTGTAAAAGCATTCGCTCGTAGAAACGTAGAAAAGAACCGGTGAGGTAACAGCTTGTTACCCCACCACGAATAAAGTTGACTCGTTTTGAATAGTAGACATCAAAATGGAGTAAGGCCGCTTGCGGCCCGAATTTTGCAGCAAAAAGCCGGGAGCTTTCACTCCCGGTTCTCTTTATTGTGCGGTCATCATCATGTCGCAGTCGGCACATTTTATGCGCACAACCTTTGTCCCTCGCACGCTGTTGTGACAGCAGGGGCAAACATACTTGATGCTGTGGCTGTTGGGGTTACTTCCTGTCGGCTTGCCCGTGGCGTCCCCTGCGCCCTTGCCACGCGGGGCGTAGAAATCTTCAATGCGGTTCATGCTGATGTCCTGCCAGTCTTGTTCCAAAATGAACTCACACAGCGCGTCGGTCGGCTCGGTGATGCTCCATCCAACGCGCGGGTCGTAACTGATTTTCAAATCGCGGGCCTCGGCGGCCTCCTTAAATTTTTTGTTGTGGTATGCGCCGCCCCTGCTGCAATCCTGTATGCCGTTTTGAAGGTTCCACAAGTGTACACACTCGTGGAGGGTGGTCGCCACCACGTTTTCTATGGGCCGTGCAAGCGTCCCAGCGCCGATGTTAAGCTCATGGCGGGTTGTGTCTCCTCTCTGCCATGCCTTGCGTGTCCGTAGGCTCTGGGCGTGCTCTGTATCGTGATGATAGGCTCCTCCAACTCACCGTTGAAATACTTTACATTCAACGCGCGGAAAATTTTCTCCAAGTAACCAGCCGTCCGGGAAGTCTTAACAGTCTCTTTCATTTTCGTGTCCTCACTTTCGTTTTCCCAATCTTTGCCCGTGTTATCCCACCGGGATAAGGGGTTGCGGGTTGTTCCGCGATTAGCGGACAAAAGTGAGGTTGGATAGTTGTCAAGGTGACTGTGGAATACCGCAGCCATAATTTTAAAAAGCGAGGATATGCCGCAAAAGCTCCTTTACAATTTTCCAATCCACGCTTTTATAATTTTTAAAGGAACAACAAAAAACAGGATTGCCACGGCTATAATTTACTCCGCGGCAATCCTGTTCCCATGTTACAGGGCTTGCGTTTATTTTAAAAGTGTGGTACGATTGTGGTACTTGCAAAAAGGGTAATAAAAAAGCTCCTAATTTTCAACGCATCATCGAAGAAAATCAGAAACTTAGTTTGGTGACCCGTACGGGAATCGAACCCATGTTACAGCCGTGAAAGGGCCGTGTC
>OLNN01001209.1_pt1 | contig 22354 bp, 22 predicted proteins | sample 1672141 | NCBI WGS metagenome assembly OLNN01 (sample SAMEA3136652, study PRJEB25190) | human gut metagenome | biome: human gut; feature: human-associated habitat; material: faeces | place: Austria | collected 2013 | reverse complement strand
AATATTGATCTGTTTGAAATCCGCATATCCCTTATTGCCATGCCTGTTTCCTCCTAAATATGTATGATGGATGGGTTACTTTCCGGATAACGCCTCGTTGAAATTGTAGACGAACGAGCAGATCTTCCACTGACCGTCGACCTTCATTTCCGTCAGATAGACGGTGTAGTAATTGCCGTTATAGTTGTTCTCCAGAACCTGCACGAGCGCGATGGTGTCTTCGATGGCGACGACGTCCACGCGGTAGTTGAACTCCGATCCGACCTTGGAAGTGTCGATCTGGCGCAGTAGATTCGCGCAGGGGCCGATGTTCTTGCGCTCTCCGGTCTGACCGAAAATGCAGCACTCCGGCAGGAAACAGTCTCTTGCCATGCTGCTGTCTGAGTGAATAATAGCCTCAAAGACCTTTGCGGCGGTCTTGGCCGCGGCATCGTATTCTTCTCTTCCGACTCTCATGTGTGTTCCTCCTTCTGTTTTTTATTCCGTCCACATTGCCTGAATCTTCTTCGCGTCGCTGAGCGACTTGAGTCCGAGAACAACGGCGATGATAAAAAGACCGAACGAAATCCAAAGGGCATTGCTGTAGCCGACGTTATCAACGATCAGCGCCCAGAGCGTAGTTGCAAACGTCACGCTGATTGCCTGCAAACGCGAAGCCTGCGACCAGATGGCGCTGAACTCCTTGAGGCCGAATACGTTCTTGACCAGAATCGGTCCGAGCGTGTTACACGCGCCATAAGTAATGCCGAAGAGCGCGGCGGCGACCCAGGTGACCCAGATGGTGTGCGGTGCGACCATGATAAAAAGAAGCATTGCCAGAATGCCTGCGCCGGAGCAGATCGTCGCCAGCTTCAGGCTACGGTCTGCAATGCCGCCGATGATCATTTTGCCGATCATGTTACCGAGCATGACCGTCGAAGCGGCGGTGCCGGCCAGAACTGTCGTCAGACCGATGCCGAGATAGTAGTCGTTGAAGACCATGTTGACGTTGCAGCCGAACGCCATCAGAAGCGGGCAGAGCGCGACGGTCCAGAACGCACCCATTTTGACCGCATCCTTCATCGCAATGCCCTTGGGCTTTTCTTCCGTTCCGGCGGAGGTGTTTTGGGGGTCGTAGCCGACGGGCTTGAGACCGACGGATTCCGGACTGTAGCGGATGAAAATCAGAGAAGCCGGAACGCCGATGACGATGCAGACCGCCGCCCAGAGCAGATAGCAGCTTCTCCAGCCGGTCGAGGCGATGACCGCAGCGCCGACGGAGTTAAAGAGCATACCTGCCACGCCCTGCGCCGCGCCGCAGATGCCGATCCACAGGCCAGTGTTCTTAGCAAACCAGTTGTTCATCAGCACCGGGATAATGAGGTAGATCAGCAGCGACTCGCAGCAGCCGAGGATAAACGCGTCAATGTAGAACATGACGATACCCGTTGCGCGGGAGTTGAGGAAATAGGCAAGTCCCTCGAGGATCATGCACGCGGTGACGGTGATGCGGGTGTCGTATTTTTTGAACAGCTTGTTGATCGTTGGCAGCATCAGCGCCATCGTCGCCTCGGTGATGGAAATGTGGATGCCGAACATGGTGCGGCTGATGCCAAGCTCTGTCGTAACCGGGGTGTAGAAAATGCTTGCTGCGTTGAGAATGAAGCACATCGGGAACATCAGCAGAATGACGCCTGCTGCGACCAGATAGGCTCTGTGGAGCTTGCCTGTTTTCACCTGTGACATATCTTTTTCTCTCTCCATTTCTTTTTAGAGCGGCTGCGCCGCGGTCTTTTTTCTCACGTGTCCGTCAAAGGGATTCTCCTTGCGCACATAGCCGGGCGTTCCGCCCTCCGGCGGCACGAGTCCGAGCACATCCAGCTCGTCTGCGATATAGCCGAGCCCGGCTTTTTCCCACGTCGAGCGGAACGGCCAGCCGGTCGCCAGATCGTAGCCGACGTCCTGATAGTACATATCCACCAGATCGTTCCACTCATCCCATGTGACGGTGTCTCCCGCGGGGTCGGGGTAGGTGAGGAACGGGAATGCGTCTTCCACCTCCAAGTCGCGGCAGCGGCCGTGGTTTCGCATCAAAATGGCGCGGAAAAGAAGACGCGCTCTGTCCGCCCGGTCAAAAAGTTCTTCGGGGGTCAGCTTTTCGCCGGTCGCGGCATAGAACTGCTCGGCGTTCTGTTCGGGGTAGAACATCTCATTGGACTGCCACTCGCAGTTCGGAACCGAATCTGTTAAAATTGCGACCGTTTCCGTGCGGCGGATGGCGCGAAGCTGCGTCGGGCTGTGGCAGATGCCCTCTTTCTGGACGGCGCGAAGCTCATCGGTCGTCAGATGTGTGTGTCCACTTGCCATCGCGTCGCGCGTATTGAGCATATGCAGCATGGCGTTTGACGTCCAGAACCATTTCTGGCAGCCCTGGAAGCCGCGTCCGTGCCAGTGCGTACACTGTCCCCAGCCTGCCTCCAGACTGACCGGGATTTCGATGTTTTTCTTCAGAATGTGCGAATATCTTCCGTGGTAGATACTGTCGCCATATTTTTCTTTTCCAAGCAAACGGATGGCGCGCGCCATATGCTCAGCAAATACATCGCCGATGGGGCGTTCGCTTCCGTCTGTGCATCGAACCTTCGGCCCCTTGCGGTAGACGATGAGCTGGATAAAATGCCGGACAAAGTCCGCGTTTTCCGGATCTGGCTCCATGCCGAAGTCCAGCTCATCCAGAAGCCCTTCCTTGCGGCACATGGCGATCCACGTCATATTCCAGACGATGAAATCCCATTTGTCGATGCCGTATTCCTTGCAGAGCTGATCCATCATCGAGCCTTTGTCAAAATCGCCCTTCCAGTAGTTCGTCGTGTCGCCGCCCCACATCTCCGAAATGACCGGATAATCGGGGTCTGTCTTGTCATACGGAATTCCCCACGAGCGCTGCGCGCCCATAGAGCGGGGGTTGCGCGGCGACTGCACCCACGTGCCGACCGGCATGAAGCAGTCGCGCTCCATCGTAAACGCCATCGGAGAGACGCATTTTTCAATCTGCGCGATTTTTTCGCCGGTGAACGCGTCCTTCATATTCATCATCAGCCGCTGACAGCGGGAGTTGCAGCCCGGCGAGCAGGCGAGCTTCCCGAAATCCCAGCCGTCGGGCGCGGGAATGTTATAGGCGATGCTCTTGAGCGCTGTCTGGTGCGTCACGGGATTCGGCACATGGTGATAGTCGCCGATCTTGATCCGGAGCTCGAGTACCTTATCAATGTCGTAGGGCGTGATGGAGCCTGTGCCGTGGAAGGCGATGCCCTTCAGGTTCTTGGAGCCGAAGACTGCGCCGAAGCCCGCTTTGGAGAGCGTATGGTCGTTGCTCGTAGTGATCGTTGCGTCGCGGACAAGGTTTTCACCGGCGGGGCCGATGACCATGGAAAACGTATCTCTGCCGTGGGCAAGGAAGATGGCTTCCTGCGCCTCGCTGATGAGCATACCCCAGATGCCGCTCGCGTCCAGAAAACGCACCTTGTCGTCTTCAATCAGAAGGTATGTGTGCTTCGGCGCTTTGCCCTGAATGATAAGCGCGTCGTAGCCGCAGTATTTCATCACCGTGCCGACCCAGCCGCCGATGGACGACGACGTGTACTGCTCGGGCAGATTATTCGCGCCGATGCCGCACATGACCGCGCGTCCGCCCGTCGGGATACCCGTACCGCCCGCAGGGCCGTCGGTAAAGATCAGCTTGTTTTCCGGGTCGAACGCGCCGACACCGGGCTTTACCTCGTCCCAGAAGATCCGGTGCGCCAGTGCGCGGCCGCCAATCCACTCGGGAAGATAGTTACGGCTGTCAATGATCTCGGTCGTACTGTTCGTCAGATCGACGCGGAGAATTTTCCCGGCATAGCCATAGAGCTTTTCATCTGTCATGCCTGTTCCTCCTTCTTTCTCACATGACCGTCAAAGGGATTTGCCCTGCGCACATAGCCGGGCGTTCCGCCCTCCGGCGGCACGAGTCCAAGTGCGTCCAACTCGTCGGCGACATCGCCAAGCCCAGCCTTTTCCCAGGTCGAGCGGAACGGCCAGCCGGTTGCCAGATCAAAGCCGATGGTCTTGTAATACAAATCGACCCAGTCGTTCCATTCGTCCCACGTAACAGTATCTCCCGCGGGGTCGGGATAGGTCATGAACGGGAAGACGGTTTCTACCTCCATATCGCGGCAGCGCCCGTAATTTCGCATCAGAATCGCCCGGAACAGAAGCCTTGCCCGGTCAGCCTGCGCCAGAAGCTCCTGCGGCGTATAGGAAATGCCGGTTGCGGCATAGAATTGTTCCGCGTTTTCCTCCGGATAGAACGGTTCGTTGGACTGCCACTCGCAGCAGGGGACAGAGTCCGTCAGAATGGCGGTATTCTCCGTGCGAAGCACCGCGTCTGCCAGCGTCTGGCTGTGGCAGGGGTCTTCCTCCATGATTTTGCGGTACTGTTCGGTGGAGATGTGCGTGTGGCCGCTTCCCATCGCATCGCGTGTGTTGAGCATATTGATCAGATTGTTTGCGACCCAGAACCATTTCTGGCAGCCGGTGAAGCCGCGTCCCGACCAGTGCGAGCTGTGTCCCCAGCCGGCCTCCAGTGAAACCGGAATCGGCAGATTCTTCTTGAGCATGTTGGAATACCGGTTGTGATAGATGGACTCCGCGAACTTTTCCTGTCCGAGCAGTCTCGTTGCCCGCGCCATATGCTCCGCGAAGACGTCGCCGAGCGGGCGCTTTGTGCCGTCTGTGCATTGAACGACGGGGCCTGTCCGGTAGGCGATCATTTTGATGTAATGGCGGATGAACTGCTCGTTCTCCGGGTCTGGCTCCATGCCGAAATCAAGCCCGTCCAGAAGCCCTTCCTGCCTGCACATGGAGATCCACGTCATGTTCCATGTGATGAAGTCCCATTTGTCGATGCCGTATTCCTTGCACAGCTGCGTCATGACGCTGCCTCTGGCGAAGTCGCCGTTCCAGTAGTTGAGCGTGTCGCCGCCCCACATCTGCGAAACGATCGGATAATCCGGGTCGCTTGGGTCATACGGCTTTGCCCAGCACCGCTGTGCGCCGACGCTGCGGCTGTTCTTGGGCGAGGTGACCCATGTGCCGACCGGCATGAAGAAGTCCTTTTCAAACGTAAACGCGGCGGGGCTGACGCACTTTTCGATCTGCGCGATTTTTTCGCCGGTGAACGCGTCCGTCGTGTTCATCATTAGCCGCTGGCAGCGGGAATTACAGCCCGGCGAACAAGCGAGCTTGCCGAAGTCCCAGCCGTCCGGCGCGGGAACGTCGTAGGCCACGCTTTTGAGCCGGGTCTGGTGCGTGACCGGATTCGGAATGTGTTCATACGCGCCGATTTTCTGACGCAGGCGCAGAACCTCCGGAATGTCATAGGGCGTGATGGAACCTGTGCCGTGGAATGCAACGCCCTTGAGATTTTTTGCGCCGAACACCGCGCCGAAGCCTGCCTTCGCGAGCGTATGGTCGTTGCTTGTGGTGATCGTCGCGTCGCGCACCATATGCTCTCCGGCTGGACCGATGACCATAGAGAAGGTATTTCTGCCGTGCGCGAGGAAAATCGCTTCCTGCGCGTCGCTGATGAGCATGCCCCAGATCCCGGCCGCGTCGATGAACTGAATTTTGTCGTCATCAATCAGAAGATAGATGGGCTTTGGCGCTTTTCCCTGCAAAATCACCGCGTCATAGCCCGCGTATTTCATAACGGTTCCGACCCAACCGCCGATGGAGGAACAGGAATACTGCTCCGGATAGCAGTTCGGCGATATGCCGCACATAACCGCGCGTCCGCCTGTCGGAATGCCGGTGCCGCCTGCGGGGCCGTTTGCAAAAATCAGTTTGTTTTCCGGGTCGAACGCGCCGACGCCGGGTTTTACCTCATCCCAGAATATCTTGTGCGCCAGAGCGCGGCCGCCGATCCATTTGGGAAGATAGCTACGGCTGTCAATGGTTTCCGCCCAGCTGTTCGTCAGATCGACGCGGAGAATTTTCCCGGCATAGCCATAGAGCTTTTCGCCTGTCATGCCTGCCCCTCCTTTTCAGCCTCCTCCCAGGGAATCGGACCGTCGGAGAGCGCCAGACACATCGCGGGACACCATTTCACGCACTGCGGGCCGTCCGGCTTGTCGCGGCAGAGATCGCACTTCTTGGCTTTGCGCTCTTCCTTGTTTTTGGATTTGACGAGGTTGATGCGAGACGGCGTAAAATGGCACGCCTTCTGGCATTTTCCGCAGCCGATGCAGGCCGCTTCGTTGATATACGCGATGTTGGTCTCCGGATCGAGGCACATGGCTTCGTCCTTCTTGGGACACGCCTCATAGCAGGGGTGATCGTCGCACTGCTGGCACGAGAGAATGGTGTGTACCATCTGCTTGACACGTCCCGGCTGCAAGAAGATCCGGTTGTGCTGCGGGCCGATGCAGCCGTCGTGCAGTAGACCGCAGAGCATCTCGCAGCTGACGCACCCGGTGCAAAGGGAGTACGACATGGGTGACTGAATGATGTGATTTCCCGGTTTCATACGCTGTCCTCCTTAGATTGTCTGTCTCCGGTCAGAATAGCCGGAGCGTTTTTCTGGCATTTTCCGCGTTCACACAATGCCAAACGCAGAAAAGCAGGCGCTGCCTTTCTGCTGCTGACGAGTTGCCGTTCCTTATTTTCAATACGGAAGGTTTGCCGGTTTCCTGACAAGCCCCGGCGCAACACCGTGCCGCTGCCGCGGTTTAGGTGTTTTTGCTCTAAGGATACAGAATTTTGATTCAGTGATTATATATTCGCTGAACATATATTCAGTTTAACGTAGCAATTACCAGAAATCAAGCAATTTAACCAAATAAATTTCGTTATTTCCGTTTTTCTGCGAAATAAACAAAAAATCGGCTGGATTTTCTCCAACCGACTTTTTTCCTCACACCTTATTTCATTTTTGGCATAATCGCGGATTTCAGGCCGTATTTTTGCAGCGCGGGCTCCAGCACGCAGTAGAGGTATTCCTCTGCCAGCCGCCGTCTGGGAACTGCGCCGTCTGTCAGCGCCCAATACATACTGCTGCCCTGCCGGGTACAGATCAGAATCTCCGCCAATTCATCCACCGGCGTATCCGCGTTCAACTCACCCGATTCAATGCCCGCTCGCAGCAGACGCTTTTCGGATTCGATCTCATGCGCAATGCGAAGCTCCTTCGCGCCCTCCTTGCGCCGCTTTTCAATATCCAGCGTAAAGCGATACCAGCCGCGCAGAAACGGAGCCCCCATTTTTTCGCCGTTTTCATACCAGAAAATATTGTAGTAGTATAATTTCTGCCCGAAGGTAAAGTCCGGGTCGTTCAGAATCTGCTCGAGGATATCATCGTAAGCGAAATCCTCAAATTCCTTCTGAAGCTCTGCCTTGGAAGGGTAGTACAGATATACCGCGCCGACGGAAACCCCCGCCGCAGCTGCTAGATCCTTCATGGTGAACTTGTCCATACCCTTTTCCAGAATCAGATCCTGCGCAACCTCGCGCAGCTTTTTTTTCGTGTTGTCCGCCTGTATCTCGCGTTTCGTCATAGAATGTGCCCTTTCTTTCGCAGCTTTTTTCATTATATTAAAATATGGTGAAAAGTCAACAAAGAGCATATATTGATTCTTACGACAAGATATGCTATGATTTGTGTACACAAGATGGCGAGGAGGAACTTTTATGGCTGAAATGCTGTCTGAACAAATTCTGCGGCAGTCTATGGCGGCGGGCTGCGAGAAGCTCTGCCGCCTTGCGGTGCCGCTCTACGGCGTATCCGGGCGCAGCGTGTGGTTCACGCCGAAATATGATATACCGATGGCGCTTAAAAGCGTGCGTGAGGTTCTGGAGGATTTGCATCTGGAAAATGCCGCGGAGGAGCTTGGGCTCAGCCTTGTGCGCGACGCGGCGCAGAAGACCGGAAAAAATGCGGGCTCCGGCGCAGCCACGTGTATTGTTCTGACGCAGGCAATTTTGGAGCGCGGTATGAGAAGTCTTGCCGCCGGGGCAAATCCGGTGCTTTTGCGAAAGGGAATTATGCAGGCGGCAGACGAAGCGTGCCGGACGATTCAGAGCGGCGCATTTTCCGCAGATGAACAGACGCTTGCACAGGTCATGCAAACCGCCGTTCCCGATGAACGGGCAGTGCAGATGGTTCTGGAGGCATCCAAAGCGGTCGGCGCCGACAGCGTCATTCAGATTGAAGATTCACAGCGGGCGCAGAGTGTGCTGGAAGCGGGAGGCATCCGCTATGCGTATGGCTATGCCTCCAGGCGCTTTTCCAATGATGCGACCGGGACGAGGGCGGTTTTGCAGCAGCCGTATATCCTGTTGGCGGATGAAAAGCTGGAGAGTATTCTGCCTTTGGAAAAGCTTCTGACGGAGCTCATCGCGCAGGACGCACAGTTTCTGATCATTGCGCGAGAATTCGGGCAGGAGCTGCTGGGCGATCTGCTCAGCAACGTGCAGCGGGGCGCATTTCGCCTCGTTGCCGCGATTGCGCCGGGACACGGAGAGGTGCGCAGACGCAACATGCAGGCGCTGGCGCTTGCTTGCGGGGCAAAGCTCTGGACAAAGGAGCTTTCCATCCCGTTAGAGCGCTGCGGCCTTGAAATCTGCGGCAGGGCAGGGTGTGCGGAAATCGGAAAAGAAACGACCGCGATTTTTGACGCGCAGAGCCGGGATGCGGCGGCTGTCTCGCAGATGCTCAGAAGTCTTCGCGGTGGAAAGGAGACACACCCGGAGAACGCGGAAAATTATGAGCTTGCTATCTCCATTCTGACGGGCGGCGGTGCGCGGATTCTTGCCGGCGGCACGACGGAAATTGAGATGTTCGAGCGCAAGCGGAACATGGAGCTGGCGCTATCCGCCCTGCGCTGCGCACAGAAAGGCGGCGTCGTTCCGGGCGGCGGCACGGCGTATCTGATAGCCGCGCTTGCTTTGCAGCCGCTGATTTCTAAAACGGATGGCGATGTAAAAGATGGTGTTCGCTGTCTGCAAGCGGTGCTTCAGATACCGACGGCACTTCTGGCAGAAAACGTCGGAGAAAGCGGCAGCTACGTTGTGCAGAAAATCCTTGCGCGAAAGGAAACCGGCTATGGCTTTGATTGCAGGCAGAAGCGATTCTGCAATCTGCAAAAGGCAGGAATTCTGGACGCGGCAGAGGGGTGCTGTCTGGCGCTTCAGACGGCGGCGGAGACGGCCTGCTCCATTTTGACAACGAGCGCGGGCGTTTTGCAAACAAAATAGGGAAGTAAACATAGGGAAACGGCACTGACAAAAAACTTGTCAGTGCCGTTTTTGAAGGGAATTGAGGAATCGAAATCATGGGGCTGCGGCCGCAGAACACGAAAAGCCGCGTACCACCCGCATAGATCCATGTCAGGTGTTGGTGATGATCGACTTGACAACGACCTGATCGAGAAGGCTCTGCTTCTGCGCTTCCGGCATATCCTTGGGCATGACGGCCTGCTTGAGTTCTTCCCAATCGCGCTCGTAATTCAAAATCTGTTCCATATCGAGCCTCCTTACAGCTTGATGCTGCGCACATGATCCATGACAGCAGCAAGATTTTCGTGCTTGATATCGCCCGCGAAGGACGCAAGCTTGTCCCACGAGAAGATCCAGTTGCCGTCATAGTTGACGGTTTCCATCATCTCATCGAGCTTCGCAATGCATTGCCCCTTTGTGCCCTCGCCGAGAAGGGACGTGGGATAGCCGCCGATGAGCGTGAAGTTTGGGAGGCGCTTGCGAATTTCAACCGGATCGTCCTGCTCGACCAAAATGCCAAAGCGGTTCGGCTCGAGATCCTGCAGGAACTGGGTCTTGTTCATGAGCGCACCCTCGGCGTAGATGAAGGCGGTCTGGTCGTGTGCTGTTGTAAAGTCAAAGAACTTCTTCATCCACGGCCAATAGAACTTTTCAAACTGCTTCGGGCTTAGGAGCGTGTACGCCATCGGGCAGGTGTAGGTATCAAAAACGTAGGTGCCGTCATTTTTGATGTATGGCGCGTAGGACATGAAATCGCCCCAGTTGCGCTCATCGATCGCTTCCATCGCGTCGAGCATCTCCTGACTGTGACGGCGCAGATCGAGAGACGTGTTTTTGAGTCCACGAAGACCAGATACAAAGAACTCAAACGGTGCCTGATACGAGCCGCAGCAGGGATTCAGGTTGCCATATTCCTGCACAAGCGTATTTGTGATGCGGCCGTAAGCGTTCTGATACTCGATCATGGCCTGCGTCGCTTCTTTGAGATGTGCGATGACATCTTCTTTGTCCTTGTAGCCAAAGTGGCGGCAGAGAAGATCTTCAAAAATGAACCGCGTGATGCCCTTTTCAATGAGCAGCGGGTAATCCTTCGCCGTCATCGGGAAATCGTCTGTGATCTGCACCGAGGGGGGATCGTCCTGTACGATAAAGCGGGATTTGCCGAACGCCTCCTGATTCTTGACACGGTTGAGCATTCCAATCTCAACCTGGCAATCGTAGCCGAACTCTTCCTGTTCACGACAGACGGCTTCGTAAATCAGCTCGTAGTTGTACAGAACCTCGCTCAGCTTCAGACCCTGATCGATGAAGCGCCAGAGGCCGTCGTTGCTGATGGTCGGAATGCGGCCGGGCTTTTTTCTGCGTTTGATGATGTCCTGAAAGACTTCCATTTTTTCTTCATGTGCCAGCTTCGCCTGTTCCGGCGTCAACTTTTCGAACATTTGCATCGTCCTTTCTTTTTGGATTGTGGCTGCCGAGTATTTACTGCTGCGCGTTCTGCACGGCAAGCTCCTTCTTGCGAACCTTGATCAGAATGAAGTTTGCAATTGCGCCGACAATATATACGCCGAGCATAATGGTGAAAATGGTGCGGTAAGCGTCGCTGCCGTGCGCTTCGATGGCGTTGCCGGCCAGCTTATATACGAAGGTATCCGGAAGCGTCATGATCACGCAGGAGAAGCCGGTTGCGGTGCCAAGCCATTCGTTGGGGATGCCGGCGTCAACGACCAGCGGCGTCCAATAGGTGTTGGAAGCGGAGTAGGCAATCGCCAGAATTGCCACGGAGACCATCGCTAGGAAGATGCTGCCCGGTCCCCAGGGAATCACGACAAGAATCGCCATGCCGATAAAGGAAAGCGCGTACAAGATGAGGTTCGCCTTATGGCTGGTGTGCAGTTTGGCGGCAAGGGTTCCGGCGGCGGGACCGGTGACGATTTTGATCAGATTGCCGCGGATGGTGGAAATGAGCGTAACGGTTGCCAGCGGGACAAAGAAGACGTTACTCAGAAGCGGGAGAATATATGTGAAGGCAAAGCCGGTCTGATACAGGCAGGTCAGAGCAATGAAGACCAGCCAGACCTTCGGCATACGAAGAAGCCTTACAATATCGCTCAGCTTGAACGAACCGCCGCCGGCGCTGACGGGATCACCGTGCTTGGACTTGTCAACGACGGGGAACATGCAGGCACAGAAGATTTCCAGCGCGACATAAATGAGAACGGTGATGCGCATACCGGTGCGTGCGTCGTTGCTGTTGAGAATCGCCGTGCAGATGAGACCAATCAGACCGCCGGACGCGCCGACAACTGCCGTGTAAATGCCCCAGATTTTATTGGTCTGATCCGGCGTTTTGCCGATGGTGGTGATAAACTTGCAGAGCGGAGCCCAGTGCGGAAGCAGGGCGCAGACGCCAAGCGCGAGTTGGATGACCAGCATGATCTCATAGCGCGGGAAGGTAAGCATGGCAAGAGAGCATGCCGCTGTGGACAAGCAGCAGAACATCAAAAGCACCTTCGAGCGCACCTTATCTGCCAGAGGGCCGCCCAAAATGTAGGAAATCACAGCGATGACGCCGATGGAGGACAAAATTGTACCGATCTGTCCGTCGGTATATCCGGTTGCACCCTGATAAACCGCGTAATAGTAGTTGATGAAATAGCAGACACCACAGGTTGCCGTGTAGGCAAGACCCGCAATGGTGACAGCCAGCAGTTGCTTGGCGGTCAGTTTTTCAGATTTCATTTCTGTTTCTCCCTCTCTTTTTTATTTCAGCAGCTGCGCCCATGCCTTGCATGTGGCGACGGTTTTCTGCGGGCTGTAAGCCCATTCGTCAGCGCCCATGTTCTTGCAGGACGTTTCGTTGACGGGTGCGCCGCCAATGATAACCTTCACGTCGTTGAGACCGGCTGCGTGCAGCGCCTCAATGGTTGCCTTCATGGAGTTGAGCGCGAGCGTCAGAACACCGGACAGAGCGACAATTTTGATATTCTGCTCCTTCGCAACCTCCACAACCTTCTCGGGCAGAACGTCGATGCCGAGATCGAGAACCTCAAAGCCCGCTGCCTCGAGCATCGCGCGAACAATGTTCTTGCCGATGTCGTGTAGGTCATCCTTGACGGTGCAGAGAATCATCTTCGTCTTCTCGCCGCCATCGCTTTCGCCGGAGACCAGCGCGTCCTTGAGAATCGCGACAGCGTCGGTCATCAGTTCGCCTGCGTAGATGAGATCGCCGACAAAGTACTCGCCCTCTTCAAAGAGCTTGCCGACCGTGTCCATGCCTTTCTGGCATGCGTCCATCGCGGCAGGTGCGTCCTTGCCGCCTTCGGCCATAACCTGTTCGAGCATTTCCTTGACGGTATCCTCGTCCAGATCCCCCATGGCCTGTGCCAATGCTTCAAAATCGATCATGTTTTCTTCCCCCTGCGTGAATCTTTCTGAATTTTTGTTAGGAACTTTGCCGGAATATGTGCTTGGGAACTTGCTGTTGGGAACTTATTTCTTAACGCCAATTTTACCCTGGCGATAAGCGCGGTTGTATTTTCTGCCTGCCTTGTCGCGCATGGTGAGCGCGTCGCAGGCGTAGATGGTGGACATCATGTCCACGCTGCACGGGTCGCAGATGGCGGAGTCCAGGCCAGCGTCGAGCGCGTAGGCCATGCAGGCGACGTTAATATACTTTCTCGCGGGCATATTGAAGGAGATGTTGGAGATCGCGCCGGTGACCTTCACTTCGGGTGCGTATTCATGGATGCCCTTGATGCAGGTGACAAAATCTTCGAGCGCGTTCGGCATGGTGGCGAGCGCCATGACGCACGGGTCAATATGCAGGTTCTTGAGCGCGACACCGTAGTGGTCTGCTTTGTCGATGATGCGCTTTGCGATGTCGATCTTCTTCTGGCTGTCATACGGGATGCCGCCCTGGTCGCAGGTCAGGCCGAGCACGTTCCAGTCGGAACCGGCAATCAGCGGGAAAATGGTCTCGCACTTGTCGCCCTCTTCGTTGACGGAGTTGACCATGCCGGGCTTGTTGACGCGGCCTTCTTCCAGGATGCGGGCGAGCAGATGTGCGTTCGGGCTGTCGATGCAAAGCGGCACGTCGGTTGCGCCCTGCATGAGGTCGATGAGCCAGCACATAGTCTCGTACTCAATTTCCGTTGCGGTAGACGGTGCGCAGTCGAGAAAGTTTGCACCGGCTTCTGCCTGCGCCTTCGTGCGCTCGATGATGAGAGCCTCGTTGTGCTCCGCGATGGCCTGCTTGATGGAAGGAATTGCGCCGTTAATTTTTTCACCAATGATAATCAAGTTTGTGCCTCCTAATCTGATTCGACGAACTTGTGTACACAAGAATAATAATGAACTATAATTCAGCTGTCAATATGTAAAAACGTGTGCGATAAATTTTCGCCGCTTTGTACAAAAACGACATATCATTTTTAATATCTTTGACTATAGTCTGCGCATTTTCCTTTTTGGGATATACGGCGGATGCTTGACAGGGTGGCAAATGCTTTTATAATAAAACTATCAACGAAAAGGAGAACAGCGCAATGTGTGCAGCACCGGAGCATCTGGCCGACGCGATGGCCAATCTGGAGGAAGAGAATATTGTTGCCTGCGCCAGAAAAATGCTGGATGAGGGCTACAGCGTTTCCGACATTCAGGAGGCTATGAATCGAGGTATGAAGCAGGTCGGCGATTATTTTGAGCAGGGGGAGTATTTCATTGCCGACTTGATGGTTTCCGGTATGTTTTATAAAATGGTGCTGGATATGCTTCCGGCGGTCAAGCCTGCGCAGCATCTGTCCGGACGGGTGGTCATCGGTGTTGTGGAAAAGGATCTGCATGACATCGGAAAGGATATGGTCATTGCGTCTTTGGAGTCCAACGGCTATCAGGTGACAGATCTCGGCATTGATGTTCCGGCGGAAAAATTCGTGGAAGCCGTCCGCGGCATAAAGCCGCAGGTGCTGCTTTTGAGCGGTATGATGGCGCCCTCGCGCGATTATATGAAAAGAACGGTTGATGCGCTGACACAAGCCGGACTGCGCGACGGGCTCTATATCATTGTCGGTGGCGGCTGCATTACGCCGGCCTGCCGCGAGCAGATCGGAGCCGACGCCTCGGCGCGGGATCTCGCCGGAACGATTGCGTACTGCAATGCGTTTTTTGAAAGGCAGAAGTGATGGAAAGAACGCCGCTGCATACGCAGATTTATGCTGACATCCGTGATCTGGTTGTCAGCGGAGAATTGGAACCGGACGCGATGCTGCCGTCCGAGAATACGCTCTGCGCAAAATACAATACCACCCGGCGCACGGTGCGCGATGCGCTCAAGCATCTTGAGCAGGACGGTGTCATCTACGCGAAGCCCAAAAAGGGCTATTTTGTCCAGCGCCCGGCGCTCGGAAGCTTCACACTGGAAAGTCCGGAATTCATGAAGGACAGTACCAGCGAGGTCAAAGACATCAAGATTGTCAGTGTCGATGATACCGTTCAAGCGCTTCTTGGCATTGCGCCGCAGCGTATCGCCGTCGCAATTACCCGCATCAACCTTTCCGACGAGACGGCTTACGGCGCGGAAATCAAATATGTTCCCTACCATCGCGGTCAGCCGTCGATCGAAAATGAAATCCAGTACGCCGTTTTCCCAGACCCTGCAAACGAAAAGACCTATTCCTTCAGCTATCACGCCCAGATCGCCATTTGCGCGGTACTTCCGCCAAAGGAAATTTCGGAGCTATTGCAATGTCCGCCGCATGAGCCGCTGCTTCTTATCAAGCGCCTGTACATCCAGCAAAACGGAACGCCGATCGGTTACAGCGAGCAATATCTGCTTCAGCCGATGGGAGAGCTGCGCGGTGTGTCAGGCTATGTCCAGAACAAAAAGAAGGTGATCCAGAATGGAGCTGACTCGTGAAGCAGACACATCCCGTCCGGTCATTCTGGCTTGCCGTACGCTGGAGCCGGAGCTTCAGGAAACATTGCGGCAGACTGGCTGCACGTATCCTGTGGTCTGGCTTGCATCGGGGCTTCACAATACACCGGGAAAGCTCAAGGCGGCACTGGAAGAAGCGCTTTTGCAATGCGATAGCTACAGCTGCATTCTGACCGCTATGGGCTTCTGCGGAAACGCATTTTCCGGCCTGCGGACAAATCACGCGGCGCTCATTTTGCCGCAGGTGGACGACTGCATTTCGCTTCTGCTCGGCTCTATGGCAAGGCGCACAGCACTGAACGAGGAGGGCGTTTATTACTTCACGGAGGGCTGGCTCAAAGGAGAGCGGACGCTTCTTGCCGAGTTTCAGCACGCGCTGGAAAAATACGGCGAGCGCCGGGCGAACGCTGTTTTTTCGGCGATGCTCCGCAATTACAAAAAAGTGGCGTTTTTGGATACCGGCTGCGGCGACTGCGATTGGTCGCGCGAGCATACAAAGCTTGCCGCGCAAACGCTGCATCTGGACTACTGTGAGCTGCCGGGAACGCTTGACTATCTCAAGCGCCTGCTCAGCGGCACATGGGACGAAAGGGATTTTATTCTGGTTCCGCCGGAGACGGATATCACCGAAAGCATCTTCGTTTTGCAACGAGAAGAATAAGCCAAGCCCATCAGGTTTTTCTGGTGGGCTTGGCTTTTTTGAGCATCTGTGAAACATAGTACCCAATCAGCGTGAACATCGCCATGACAGAGAGATAGTCGATCAGGAAGAAGATCACAGGCTCGGAATAGTCGTAAAACACGAAGTGGCTCCTGAGCAGCAGATAGAGCTTGATGCCTCTGCGGTGAAATGCAAATGCGCCATACAGCGCCCAAAGCCAGCCGATCAGGCGCAGGCACCACGTCCGCAGAGGTGAGGGCTGCAAGTGTTTACGCGCCATCGCCAGCATCATGCTCCAGTGAAGCCCCAGATGCAGGCTCATGCAGACGAAGCCCCAGTAGGCGCAGAGGATATGCGTTTTTTGCGCCGCCTCATAGCCGCCGTGCTTCGGCAGAAACGTGAATACATACCGCGACAGGAGGATACCGCTGACCATCGAGCCGAGCATACAAAGGAGAATCACTCTGGCCAACTCTGTCTGGATTATGCGCAGAGGTGTATATTTGCCCTTTCCGATTGCCAACAGCCATTTCCGGTTGAGTACATGGTGCGCAAGAAACAGGGCGAACATTCCCATTCCCAGCCATTCATGCGCCGCCTCGCCCACAAGGCCGTATGCCATCAAAAGCAGCAGCGCCACAGTCATCGCGGCATCGACTGCGAGCTTGCATTTCATCGTCGGTTTCATGCCGTTATCCTTTATCTGCGTTTGAAAAAATCGCTTCCAGCCATGCAGCGTAATCCTTGACCCAGCCGCCGTCCGCGCCGAAGCCGTGGGGCCAGCCGTTCAGCACGATACGCCCGGTTGGGATGTCCATGTCGGAGATCACGTCATACTGCTGCTGGAACTGGCGGTAAAACGGGTCCTCCGTACCGTAGACATAGAACGTCGGCGGCAAATCGCCCTCGGCCAGCCAGCTTGTGTCCATATTGCCCACGCTGAGACGGCCATAGAACGAATAGATCATGCCAGCAGCAGAGGCGTGCGCGGGAACGGCGTCCAGCTCGTCCGGCACATAGGTGCTGTCCAGCGCCGTGCCGTTCGCATCCTCGTCATAGTGCATCAGAAATTCACCGGCCTGAATGCCGCCCGCCGAAAAGCCCATGACGGCAATATCATTGGGATCAATGCCGTAAATGTCCGCGTTCTTTCGGACAAAACGGACAGCTCTTGCCACATCCAGCGCACCTTCCTCTTGCGTATATGGGGACAGACGGTAATCCACGATAAAGGTCTGGAAACCAAGCTCCCGCAGCGCTGCGGCGGTGGGGAGCGAATCGGCGTAATTGCCCCGGAACTGATATGCGCCGCCAGCCATCAGCACCACCGCGCCTTTCGGCTCCACGCCCTCCCGGACGGGAATGGCGGTGACATACGGGCGGAAATCCCAGCTGTCAAAATAGCCGGTCATGTCCTGCGTGAACTGCGTTTTAGCTGGGACATTGCCTTCTTCCCAGAGATAGAGCACCTGAATGTTCGCCGGGTCTGCCGCTGTGTTCAGAACGGTTTCATTACCCGCAGGCTCCGGCAGCTTTTGCAGCATGGCCGTGCGGGAATAGTCTGCAATTTTGCCGCTTCTGTAGTTGTACGCTTCGGGAAAATCGTCCGGCGTGGGCGTGGTATCCTTGGAGGAACCGTCTCGCAGATCGTCCATAGGTTCGGAAATCATCGTATCGTTTTCGTTTGGCATTGTCATCGCTTCCTCAATCGCGGAAACGCCGCTCTCCAGACCGCTGGCAGGAGCCTTGGAAGGCTCCTGCGCACAGGCAGTCAGTATTGCGCCTGCAATCATGGCAATCAAAATTGCTGCGATTGTTCTTTTACTCATTACAGCCCAAGCCCTGCAGCCCACTCGCGGACGGTGCTGCTGGATGCGCCGGAGGAGAAGCGCTGACCGCTCTGCCAGGTGCCGCCGTTTGCCATGTTTTCCAGCAAATCGCCGCTTTGACCAAGACCGGAGGACGAGGACGTGCAGAACGGGATGACGGTCTTGCCGGTAAAGTCGTTGTCCTTCACGAAATTGTTGACCGGCCATGCCGCAATGCCCCACCAGATCGGATAGCCGATCAAAACGGTATCGTAGTCGTCCCAGTTTGCGGGAGTAGTCTGTGTCAGGGCGATGTCGCGCAGCGATTCGTCGTCATGCTCCCGGTTGACGCGGCTGCCACTGACGGTCCAGTTGAGATCGTCCGAGGAATAGGGCTGCGTCGGCACCAGCTCAAAAATGTCCGCGTCCAGCTCGTCCGCAATCGTTTCCGCTACGGCCTTGGTGCTGCCGCTGGCGGAGAAGTAGACGACGAGTGTTTTGCTGCTGGTGGTCGTCGGGGTTTCGGGTGTGTCGGGATTCGATTGCTGCGAGAGGAAATTGCGGAGGATGGTCGCAACCTCGGCGCGGGTCGCGTTTGCCTTGGGGTCAAAGCGATTGCCGGGGCGGCCGTTTACAATGCCGTTGGCACGCGCCCAGTTGACTGCATCGGCGGCGTAGTCGGAGATCTGGTTACGGTCGGCAAAATTCTGTGCGCTGCCAGCACTCGGAGAACCGGCGTAGCGCCAGAGAAGCGTTGCGATCTGCTCGCGGCTGACGGGGTCATTGGAACCAAAGCGTGTGCGGCTGTAGCCGGTCACAATGTTATTTTCCGAAGCCCACGCCACGGCGTCAGAAAAGTAATCTCTCGCCAGAACGTCCGCAAAGGACGACTGACCGGTCGTTTCCGGCTGCCCGGCAGCGCGGTACAGGATCGTGACCAGCATCGCACGGGTTGTCGGCTCGTTCTGGGAAAAGTGCGTCGCGCTTGTGCCGCTCATCAGTCCGCGCTCCTGCACATAGGAGACTGCGTCAGAGAACCAGTCGGTGCTGCGCACGTCGGTAAAGCTGTTTGCCGCAAATGCACTCGGGATCATCGTGACCAACAGCGCGGCGACCAGCAGGAAAAGCGAAAGCCGCTTCATAAATTTCATAGGAAAACCTCCTTCTTATTTCGATTGCTCCAGAATCCAGTTCAGAACGGCGGTGTCATCGAATACGACGCTGCCGCCGCCGTGATAATTGTAAATGCCGCGGTCATTGAAGTACGCATCGTCCGGGATCTCCAGCTTCAAAAGTGCGTCGATCTCCGCTTCCGTCAGCCCTTCGGCTGCATACGCATCGTGAAGCCCCGCGTAGGCATTACGCGCCTTCTGCGAGCCGTAATATTCGTCATGCTCCGCCATGAAGATGTAGACCGCAACGCGGTTTTCTGCGACGGTATCGAAAGCGCCGTCCCACTGCGAGCCGCCGTGAATGTAAGCGGCATAGAGGTCGGGGCGCATCGCCACCGCGCGGGACATCGTCTCGCCGCCCGCAGAGTAACCGGCGGCATAGACGCGGCTGGTATCCACGGAAAAGTTTTCGATCATGTACTCTGCCAGCTCGTTGGCCTGCCGGGCGGAGGTATCGCCCCAATCGGTGAGCTGACCGGAAACAAGGATCACAGGCTCCGACAGCTTCGTCCACGCCTGCACACCGTTCCAGCGAAGGTTGCTGCCTGCGGAATCCTCCCCGAACCACATCTCCCCATACCCCGGCATAGCCACGATGAGGGGATAAGTCTTTGCGCTGTCATAGCCGTCCGGCAGATAGTAGCTGAAATGGATGATGCCATCCGCACCGTCCAGCGTGACGTTTTCCGTCCAGCCGGTCTGCACGGCGGGAGATTCCGACACGGACTGCTCTGTATCGGCGCTTGGCGCGTCCGTCACAGGCGTTTGCACGGAGGCAGCATCCGAGGGCGCGGAATCCGGGATGGTTTCCTCCGGGGCTTCCGGTTCATCCGGCGCAGCTTCGTCCGGTTTTTCTTCTGCGATTACCGGCATGGTGACCGGCGCTTCGGAAACTTCCGGCTGCTCGCTTTCTTCCAACTCGGATTCACTGACTTCCGGCGTATCCGGCAGCGCGATTTGCCCCGGCCGCGCTGCGCAGCCGGAAAGAAGCAAAGCCGCCGCAATCAGATACGCAATCAGATGCACAAGGTTCATCGCGCATACCTCCTGAAATCAGTTCAGACCGAGGCTGTTGACCCAATCGGTCACGTCAGACTGGCTCGCGCCGCTGCGGAAACGCTGACCGTCCAGCCAGTCGCCCGTGCCCGCCATCTCGGCCAGCAGTTCACCGCTTTGACCAAGCCCGGAGGACGAGGACGTGCAGAACGGAATGACGGTCTTGCCGGTAAAGTCGTTGTTCTTCACAAAATTGTTGACCGGCCACGCGGCGATCGCCCACCAGATGGGGTAGCCGATAAACACGGTGTCGTATTCGTCCCAGTTATCCACGCTGTCCGCAATTAAGGCGATGTCGCGCAGCGATTCGTCGTCATGCTCGCGGTTGACGCGGCTGCCGTTCACGGTCCAGTTGAGATCGTCCGAGGAATACGGTGTCTCCGGCACAAGCTCAAACGTGTCCGCACCCAGCGCGTCTGCAATATAGCCCGCGACGGCTGCGGTATTGCCGCTGGCAGAGTAGTAAACGACAAGCGTCCTGCCGCCCTCAGAAGAAGCTTCCTCCGGCTGCTCGTCGGACGGTTCGGTGGTATCGGGTTCTTCGGTCTGCGCAGGCGCGTCAGGTTCTTCCACGTCTGTGCTGGAATTGCTGTCCTGTGCAGGTGCTTCCTGCTGCGTCGGCTGCTGCGTGGTCTGCGCAGGTGGGGTTGTCTGGGCCTGACGGCTGACGCACGCAGTCAAGGAAAAGAGCGTCAATGCGGCAAGCAGCGCCGCCAAAATCCGTTTGCTGGTTTTCATCGTCAATTACCTCCTGATTTTAGTTGTTCACATGAGTTTGAATCCAGTTTTCCACAACATCTGCAATCACGTCGTTGTTGAGATCCTGGAACATGAAATGGTCGTTGCCGGTGATGCCGACCTGTGGAAGATCGACCACGGTGCAGTCGCCGCCCTGTTCGTTGTAAGCGTCGCGGAAGTCGTAGCACGCTTGGCGCATCATCTGCCACATACCGGTTGCCTGAATGGTGGGATCGCCGTTGTCGATATAATCGCCAAAGTACATGGTGACAGGAATATTCTTCTCTAACACGGCCTTAAAATCCTCGCTGTCCGCGCCGGGCGCTCCGCCGGGTTCGATGGCGACGATGGCAGCAATGTGGTCGGTGTAACGCGCCGCCGTCCAGCCGGGGCCGCCGCCCTGAGAGTGAGTCACCAGAATGGAGTTCTTTCCAGTGCGCTCATATACTTCGTCAATGGTGGCAGCCACGGCCTTTGCCACGGTCTCGTTATCAAAATCGCCGCCCATGTCAGAGGCCATGCCGGTGTCCGGCGTCATCTGACGGAAGAACTGATCGACGGATGCCGCGTCGTTGGGGAACTGAGAGCCTTCGTTGACAACGGATTCACCGTTTTCCCAGCGGCCAATGCGGAACTGGGTATACCAGCGCTGATCGAGCGTCTTGGTGCTGATGTCACCGCTGACGGAGGTAGCGCCCGCTTCGCCGCGCCGGGGCTCGTCAATGAGGAACACGCTGTGTCCCTTGCGGAGAAACAGGTTCGACCAGCCCTCGCGTCCATCCGGAGTCGTCATCCAGCCCATGCGGGACTGACCGTAGCCGTGAAGGAACACCATCGGAAGCCCTGTTTCCTCGGCGGGAATCTGATAGAGGACGTTTGCATGATCCACATGGGCAGTCTGACCAGCTCCGGTTTCTTCCCACTGGTTTTCCGGGTCAAACGTTCCGTCGGAAGTCACGGTAATACCGCCCGCGGAGAAAATGCCCTGCTCCGCGATAGAAAGGACCGTGCTGTTTTCCTGCGTGGTTTCTTCCGGCGCGGTTTCTTCCGGCTGCACGGCAGCAGCCGATTCCTCCTGCGCGGATGTTTGTGTTTGCGTAGGTGCTGCGGCCGGCTGTTTTCCGGCGCAGCCTGCCAGCAAGGAAAGGCTCATTGCGCCGCACAACAGCAGCGCGGCAAGTCTGTGGTTGTGTTTCATATTCGTTCTCCTTATCGCATAAACGCCACCGATTCCGCTGTGTCTGCTTACTTCTGCTCGTCTACGGGCGGAACCATTTCCGCATACTTTTTCAGCAGTTCGGGGGTGTTGGTGTAGTAGCGTACATTCTTGTTGAGGGCGACGACCTGCGCCATTTCGTCCTCCGTCAGAGAAAAGTCGAACAGGTCAAAGTTGGACTTGATATGCTCCGGATTCTTGGAGCCGGGGATGACGATGTTGCCGCTCTGAATGTGCCAGCAGAGAATGATTTGGGGCGCGGACTTGCCGTACTTCTTGCCAAGCTGAGCGAACAGCGGCTCCTCCAGCAGCGCCTTGTCACCGTGGCCCAGCGGATACCATGCCTGCGGCACGATACCGTTCTCCTTCAGGAAGGCTTTCAGCTCCGGTTCCTGGTTATAGGGGTGCAGCTCGGTCTGCAAAATCGTGGGTTTTACTTCACAGAGGGAAAGAATCTCCTCAATCTGCGCTTTGTTG